>PVBE010552590.1_pt1 | contig 14905 bp, 2 predicted proteins | sample 1631181 | NCBI WGS metagenome assembly PVBE01 (sample SAMN08397723, study PRJNA350692) | Marine metagenome, whole genome shotgun sequencing project. | isolation source: water | place: Pacific Ocean | collected 2012-04 | reverse complement strand
TTGCTTCCATTTGCTCCGGTTGCGCCAGTCGGGCCTGCCGGACCTTGTGTTCCATTACTTCCATTTGCTCCAGTTGGACCTGTTGGACCTGCTGGACCTTGTGTTCCATTACTTCCATTTGCTCCGGTTGGACCAGTTGCGCCTGCCGGACCTTGTGTTCCATTACTTCCATTTGCTCCGGTTGGACCAGTCGGGCCTGCCGGCCCCTGTGATCCATTTATTCCATTTGTTCCATTTGCCCCTGCTGGTCCTGTTGGTCCTGTTGCTCCTTCTGCTCCGTTACTTCCATTTGCTCCCGTTGGGCCAGTTGGGCCTTGGGCTCCGTTACTTCCGTTTGCTCCAGTTGGACCAGTCTGGCCGGTTGGACCTTGGCTACCGTTACTTCCATTTACGCCAGATGGGCCGGTCGGACCTGGAGGTCCTTGTGTTCCATTATTTCCATTTGCTCCGGTGGGACCTGTCGGGCCAGCCAGACCTTGTGTTCCGTTGTTTCCATTTGCTCCGGTTGGGCCAGTCGGGCCTGCCGGGCCTTGTGTTCCGTTACTTCCATTTGAACCTGTTGGACCTTGAGCACCTGACGGACCTGTTGGACCTGCTGGACCCGTAGATCCCGGTATCCCACCTTGCGACAAGGACAACCAATTAGCACCATCATATCCTTCAAAGTCCGAACCGTTCCACCTGATCATTCCGGGCTGGGCATTTCCAGAATGTCCGATTTGCCATCCACCAGACACGAAACCATCTCCCGTATTAGCGTTAAAGTATGCGACTGGACTGGCACTTCCCGATCTGAATTCATAACGAGTATTGGTCAGGCTGAAATACAAACCAAAGTTTGAATTGCCATCAAATTGAAAGGCATATTCATCTCCTCCCACCTGAATGGCTTTGCCAGGATCAAAGTTTAAGTTTCCTTGCATAGTCAGGTTTCCCAAAATGCGGGTATTACCTGTGGTCGCACCGATGCTGAAAACAGGAACCCCAGAACCATCGAGAAATTCATACTGAGAAGGTGCAGGGTTATTTTGGTTAAAGTATAGGCCAAATCCCGTTTTGGGTTGCGAGTTAATTACTCCACTATACGAAAAAGCATATTGGTTTCCATCAATAGAGATGGTCTGTCCCATGCTTCCATGTGAAACTATTAGCAACACTGAAAGGGAAAGGAGATTTCTAAGACTGATTTTTAAACTGTGCATGCGTTCATGATTTAGTGTATTAAAAAAGTTCAACTTAAAGTTGCAGCACCTCTTAATTCAACACAAACCAGTTTTGTTTCAAAATTAGAAGTCCAAGGCACCTCAAAGGTGCAAAAATGCACAATGCAGAGGCTAAAAACAACTTTGTTTTTCAACTCAAAATGTGCGACAATTAGAACGACCAAAGGCGTTACCTGCCAAAACAATATGCGTTGCTTGTCTGTGAAACAATTATTTTCTTAACGCTCGCATCCCAATAAATTCTTCAGAATTAGCCTAAGTACTCGATCGAAGCGTTTCGAACTTGAATTCTCAAACAACAATCATTGAATGAATGGTTTTAGTGCCGATGGGATTCTAATTTTGTGGGATTCGCAAAACGCTTAGATACCGTGCTGTCAAATGTTTTAGCAATAAACCACTCCAAATCTCCCCCATTCGGCATCTAAAAAGTGTTCATAATTTGGTTAGCGTTTGAATTTCCCCAAACCTACCTTCACACCGTAATTATTAATCATTCACTGGCATTTTTTACAAGGCCTAAAGAAATAAATTGATATGACGCAGTTAGAAAGAAAGTCACTCGTTTTCCTCATGGTTCAATTGATTTTGTTCGCCCAAGTTCTGCCACCGAATTTACAAGCAGGCACAGGAGGTCCGGCACAGCCTGAATTTTCAACTTTCGAGTCGGTCGGAACAAACGACATGGTAAATGATTTCACCGGCACCTTCACCTGGAACTTGCCGGTAGTGGAAATTCCCGGACCGAACGGAAGTGGTTATGCCATGTCACTCTCCTATCACAGCGGTGTTTCGCCAGATGCACCTGCCACATGGGTGGGCTACGGATGGAGCCTCAACCCCGGTTCAATCGTGAGAAGTGTACGTGGGTTTCCCGATGATTATAAAAATGACACCATAGTTTATTACAACAAAACACCCGATAACTGGACGGTGAGCGTGGGAACCGCAGTTGGACTTGAAATTTATTCATGGGATCTTGCGAGTGTCGGAATCAGCTTAAATGCATCTATTCGCTACAACAATTACAAAGGGTATGGTTACAGTGCAGGAATTGGCCACAGTGTAGCCGGCCTTCTGAGTTTGAATTACGGAATCTCCGATGGCGAAGGGTCATTTTCTGCCTCCATCAGTCCAGGTAAGCTATTGTTCAAGAAAGATTCTGAAAACGAATCCTACAAATTGAATTATACCAAAGGAAATGGAATTGCCGCCATTGATATTGTAGGCGGAAGACACGGCCTGGTTTACGGTCAATACGGAATGGCCACTTTTGGCACTTCACCGCGGCCGCTACACATTGCCAACTATAATGGTACTTCCCTCAACTTTCAGACAAGCCTACAAGGCAACCCCACCCAACTGGAAATCGGAATAAGTGGCTCACTGAGCGGCAACTACAATACCCAACACAACACAGAAAGCGAAACGGAAAATGTGTTTGGCTATCTCTATACAGATGAGTCAACAATTTCCGATAGTGTTAAGCTCGATTATTTTTCAGAGCGGGAAAGACCATTTACAAAACACGACCACTTCCTGCACACGCCCTACAGCGCAGCAGATAACTTTAACCTGAACGGAGAAGGTCTTTCAGGAAGTTTCAGGCTCCATAACCGCAAAGCCGGACATTTCAGACCGAGCGCTCAAACTGCCCAAACCATTTCCTACCACCTGGGAACGGATGTTGGCTTAGGCGCGAACCTAGATTTCGGCCTGAACGTGGGACTTGGTTTTCAAAATATGGAAGTAGGCGATTGGTTTTATGACGGCAATCAAGGTGATTATCAATTTGCAGATGAAAATTATGATGAACCTTGGTTCATGAAATTTAATGACGATATGGGAAGCGTGATTTCTTTTGGAAACGATGAAACCGCCCAGCGGGCCGACTTGCAAAAAGAAAATGGTGTTCCGGGTTTCAAAGATTATTCACCCCAAATCCCAACAAGCATCCATCAGTTTGCCAATAACCAAGATGAAAGAGTGGGCCGTTCATCTTACATCAGTTTCCTCACCAATGCGCAACGATGGACCCAATCAACCAACCCGGTGGCCGGATTTCCAAATCGATATGGTCGCGACCCCGGTACCCTTGCTTTTGTGGACCCAACCGCCAACACCGAAATTGAAAATGGCATTGGCGAACTGGCCGTTTTCAATGAAGCCGGCACCCGCTATGTTTATGGCCTGCCGGTTTATTCACGTAACGAATACAGTCTGCAAGTTGGGCTTTACGAACAACCGGTTGAAGTGGATGACAACTACCTGGCTTTTTCCACCGACCCTTTCTGGAATCCCAAAGATGATGCGCCCTACCACCTGGGTGAATTCCGCGCAACTCCTTATGCTTCCACCTATTTGTTGACAGAAATCACGTCACCCGATTATGTTGACCTCGATTTGAATGGCCCATCAAACAGCGACCTGGGTGGCTGGGTGAAATTTGATTACACACAACATGCCGGCATAATGGGGAATAAACAAACTTCAGGTAACTGGTATAACTGGCGTGTTCCATACAATGGCATGTACTATTCAGCCGGTGACCTCACCACCAATGAAGACGACCTGGGCATTATAGAAAAAGGCGAGCGCGAAGTTTACTACCTCGACCAGGTTGAAACCAAAACACACGTGGCCATTTTTTATACAAGCCAGCGAAATGACGGAAGAGATGCAGACCTTGATGTACATGCGGGTTCTCTCAGAACTTCTACAGGCGCAGGCCAACTTTTAGAGAAGCTGGACAGCATTGTGGTGTATGCGAAAGATGCAACCGGGGCTCCGGGCACTAAGCTGCGCACCACTTATTTTGAATACGATTATTCGTTGATGGCTGGCGTGCCCGACAATTTAACAACAGGTGAAGGGAAACTTACATTAAAAAAAGTATGGTTCGAAAGCAATGGAACTCACAATGCCCGCATCAGTCCATACGAATTTCAGTATGAATATTTATTGTCAGGTGATTACGCCAGCGAAGTTGCCACTCGTTATCCAGAAGTGGTCAATCATGGCGATGATTTTTCCATCGTTGAACAAAATCCTTCTTTTGACGGGCAAAATCAGGATGCCTGGGGTGCTTTTCAAAATGATGGAATTAACAGGCATCAAAGCCTTCAAACCTGGAACGACCAAAACCCGGATTCACAAACTTTTGACCCGGCTGCCTGGCAGTTGAAACGCATCACTTTGCCTTCTTCAGGTGAAATACAAGTGCAATATGAACAAAACGATTACAACTTCGTGCAAAACAGGCGGGCTATGGCGATGGTTAGCCTCACGGAAGATTCTGATGATGGCACTAACAAATTCTACCTAAATGTTGACGACCTCGGCTTGTCGCTGTCTAATCCAGACGAATTGACGGACCTGGCCAGTTTGATCAACAAGGAGATTCCCGATCGGGAGGAAAAAATATATTTCAAATTTCTTTATGCCTTAGTGGGGTCAAACCTCAACATTACCGATTGCAACACAGAATATGTTGACGGTTATGCAAAAGTCTTACGGGCTGGGGTAGATGCGAATGGACTTTTTGTTGAACTTCGACAGGAAACCAGCGACAATTACGATTCGCCACAAGAAATTTGTTGGGATTTTGTAAGAACCCAAAAAGGCGGAAAACTGAACACCACAGGCAGTTGTGATGCCAGTTTGACTGCGCTCGACAACTCCGAAGGCAACGGGGAAGTAATCATGGCCATTGCCAACAAAATTGGCACTTCCTTTTTCGCAAAAACCACAAGTTGCCTCGATGTAAACTGGGGTGAATCCTATCTGCGTATCCCCATTTTAACCCCCAAGAAAGGAGGTGGCATCAGGGTGAAACGACTGCTCACCTACGATGCAGGAATTGAAGCCGGTGATGCACAACTTTACGGTACGGAGTATCTCTACCGCACCACCGATGAAGATTTGGAGCGGGAAATCAGCTCAGGTGTGGCCACTTGGGAACCCACCCAAATGCGTAGAGAAAACCCGCATGTAAACCTTGTGCAGGAAATTGAGCAAGGCAAACTGGAAGTATTTGTAGCCGGCCGCGACAAGGATGACCGTGAAGGTCCAATTGGCGAATACATCATGCCTGCGCCTTCAGTTGGATATTCCAAAGTGGTGAAGAAAAATATTTTCCACGGAAAAAATGACACCGGTTTCGAAGTGAAGGAATTTCACACGGCAAAAACACATCATGTGGAATACGATAATACAGAAATTCTTGAAAAGAAAGACTGGTTGATTTTGCCTTTGGGATTGTTCAACAATTATGTTTCGAACCTATGGCTCACGCAAGGGTACAGTTTTATACTAAACAACATGCATGGCCAGCCCAAACAATTTTTAACAGCTGGTGGAGAATACACCGACCCCACCACCTGGGCAGAAAGCAGCAAACGAACTTTTCATTATCGCAACGGGGGGCAATCGCTTCCAACATTCAATGATTTTAATATTAACTCTGAAAAGCTTGGCTATGAAACCGAAGTGATTTTCGAAACCCGTAAGATTTCAGATGAGGGATGGAGCGGTTCCATCCAAACCGATTTCAGCCTTGGGCTCACCGGCACCCCGGTGGTGATTCCGCAGTTCAGCGCATTCGGATATATTGACCATGTTCTGCATCAACTCAGCACCCATGTCACCACCAAAGTAGTGCGCCAACCTGCTGTACTTGAGCGGGTTGTCACCCAACGCGATGGCATGGAAGCCGTGCAGGATTACACAGGTTACAACCCTGCGACCGGAAAAGTGACAGTCACTAAAACGTTGGACGGTTTTGATAACAAAAACCTGGAGCAATCTACCGGCCACACAGGCCAATTCACCAGCTTCTCCCTTATGGGTACACAACAACACCGCGAATTGGGCCAAAAAGCAGCCAACGAAAAATGTGAAATTATCAGCGATGTTAATAATGTTGAAATCATCAAATACCAGGAATCGGGCAGCCGGTGGTTCCTTGAATTTATCGGGCACAACGGAGCCGATGTGTGCCAGGCGATGAGCCGGATTTATCCCGGTGATTTGCTCAGATTGCACGATGCAAACCTGGGTTATGATGACGACTATTACCATGCCGGAGCCGTTGATGGCAACCTGATGAGAATTCACCCTTCAGAAACACATGGACTTTTTAGCCCTCCTATAAGTGGCGTGAATGCCAACATTGAAATCGTTCAAAGCGGCCGCACCAACCAACTGGCCACGCAAGTGGGCAGCATCACCACTTATGGCGTGGAGCCTGCCCCCAACTTCATCTGGCACCCCGATGGCAACCGGGATGCAATTGTCATGGATCTGAACGCGGCCCTGGTGGCCGGCAACAACCTTTTCGACATTAATCTTGGTGCGTATTCAGGTTTGATGATATCAGACAGCAACTGCACTGAAACACCTGTAGGACCAGGCTTTTTAGTAGTTGATTTCACAAGGCACCGTCCTGGCACATCGACTACAACCGGGTGGATTTGCAAACACCAGTACGGATTAGGTGGGGCCAGTCCTTACGATCCTTACGATGCTCAACCAGATTGCCTTTGCCCCGATGTATATGGTCAAAAAATCTCCATTCCTACTGATTCCTCCGATTATGGAAACAGCTTTGGTCATTTTGCTATAGACACGGCCACTGGAAATGTGGTGTTTTACAGCGCAGACAACTCATGCAATAAACAAATCATATTATGCCTTGAACTTTGCCCCTACTCCACCTCAACCCGCACCTTGGATCGGGTGATTGATGCAGCAAGTCAAAGCTTAGACGATGATTGGTACATAGACCCCGATCGCTTTGAAGTGGATGTTACCAATTACAATCCGTATGAAAAAGGCACCTACGGAACCTGGCGCAAAGAGCGGCAATACATTTATAAAACCAGATTATCTGGAGTGGACGGAGTAAACGCAAACGCACGCAACTACAACAGCGGTATATTCGATGATTTTGAAATTTTTCAACATGAAGAACCTGACGTGAACGATTCTGAAAAGTGGTTGAAGATGAATGAGATAAACTACTATTCACCCTTCTCACTGCCAGAACAGGAACAAAACATTCTTAACATATATAATTCTTCAAAAATTGGGTACAACCAGACTTTACCCTACGCAATTTCATTGAATGCCCAGGCCGGCCACGTTTGGTTCGAAAGTTTTGAAAACACTTACACAGTAGCTGGAAATGATTTCTTCGAGGATGATTTACCTGTGTTTACAAACGGTTCTACTGACAACACTGTTGCACATACCGGGCTAACCTCCTTTTTCCTCAACCGCATCGACAATCACATTTATCTACCTCTCAATGTGTTTTATCAAAATCCAAGAATGGACAGCGAATCGCCAATCGGAGACAATGGATTGTTGATGAGAATTTGGGTAAAGCAGGAAAAGTACGGTGCGGGAATCGATGAATTCGACCTGGCCGACCGCTTCAAAGCAGCTCTTCAGCACGACAGCGACACCACCTGGGCCAATTTCGAAGTGCTGGCACAAACAGGCGAATGGGAATTGTTGCAGGCGCAACTCACCGATTTCACCCCGTTTGCCTCAAACGATGACATTACCCCTATACTCCGATTTAAACGCCCCACAACTTCTATCAACAACATAGACATCTGGATTGACGATGTCCGCTTACACCCAACTGATGCCGCAGTGCAATGCTTCGTTTATGATACGGAAAAATTGAACATGTTGGCCAGCTTCGATGATCTGCATTTCGCCACCTTTTTCCATTACGATGGCGAATCGAAACTGGTGAGGAAATCGGTTGAAACCGAACGTGGATTTAGAACGGTCGAGGAAACTTTCTACCATACAAAAACCCAACTCCGATAAACTTCAAAACCTGATTTGCGATGAAACCAATAATCACCTGGACGATAATAGCTCTTTATACTTGCATAAGTCTCTTTTCTTATGCGCATGAAAATGATTGCAAGCAGATGGCCGGCCAAGCGCTGAACCAATTCAAAACAATGGGTCTTCCACCAAATGACCACACTATATTTTATTTCGATATAAATGTAAGAACTAAAATGAGGGAAAAGCAACACGAACTCACCGACAACCGGATGCGTGTTTACCAATCGGCCAATCGCCTGGAAATGATAACAGCCGATGTACACACCATCCAGGAAAATGAGGTGACTGTAACGATAATGCACTCCAGGAACATGATCGTTATCACCGATGCGATTGGTTCTGATAAGCGGCAAACCCGCTTCGATAAATTCACTGCCCACAATGATTCAATGCTTGAGGCGGCAAGCTTGATTTCGTGTAAGAAACTCTCTTCTAAAATCCAGGAAATTGTGTTGAAACCCGACTCCAATGCCCACAAAACGGTGAACCGGCTCACATTGTCAATCAACAGAAAGAACGAGCAACTCCTAAACATAAAAACAGAATACGAACCTTCAGCAAAAATAGATTTTATTGAATATCAGATAAACGAAATCTGTTCTGACTGTCATAAAGAAGGATTTTTCACCTCAGCCTTAGACCGGATTTTTCAGCCCGATGGAACACCAAAACCCGAATTTACCAACTACAGGATTACAGATGTAAGGGCCAACAACTAAAAGAATTCTATCATGAAAACAAAAAGCCACTTGATTGAAAACAGAAGAGATATGAAAGGAACAAAATACGTGCAGGCAGATTCCAATCTCGCACCAAAAATCGGCAACGTAGTTACAATTTTTGTGGTGGCTTTCCTCCTGCTTTTGGGGGCTTGGCAACCTGCCGGAGCCCAAATCATTTTGCCCGGAGGATATACACCTTCATTCGGAACTACTTTGGCAAAAGTTGGGAAGGACACCATCACTTACAATCATCGCGATTTGATCACGAAAAGACGGAAAAAACTGGTAGTTGGTAAAAAACCGGCAAGTTACTACACCAACTGTGATGAAGAAATTGACAAGGCTACACTCACGGCCAAACTGAGCCTGGGAAAGGACTACACGTTTGGAAAGGCTGGTTTTCACACCGGTGTGAAATTGAAAATTAAAAGCTTCGATGCGTCCAGCGCATTGGTGAATCAATGGATTATTGACACGTTGATGCTTACCGAATCAACCCCCGAACAGTGTTGGCAGGTGGACTACACATCTACTTTCAACCAGGTGAAATATTTCAGGGTTATCATTTTGGTTTACCAGAAAAACATGATGGTGAAAGACAGTGTGCAACTCCAGGTTTTTGTGAATGTCAAATACAAAATCAAACCGGAAAGCCTGACCAGCCCAACAGCCACCATGATCACCCAAAACACGGTCGCCTCCGGAGCACCCAAACTATTTTCATGGAGCTGCGATTGCGATTTTCCATCGTATCAATTACAGTTGATGCGGCTTTACAATACGAACCATGCCAAGAACAATGAAAACGACATCACTGCCAATGTTGACTGGAGCCAGGCCCTGAGCGTAGAAGTTCGTGACACATCCATTGAAATGAACCTGGGTGAAGGGAAGGGAATTTATATATGGCGGGTGCGGCCTATTGGCAATTACTACGATGGTGGTTTGGCCAATGATGACAACTGGGGCGTTTGGAGCATCACAACCACCGGAACCAACAATTTCAATACATTTTCACCCAGCCCTGAATTTTTCTATTACCAGGATCAAAACGAAGAATACAACTGGATTTTCAACAGAAAACTCTCTGAACAAACTAAATTACGCGAAGGGATGAGTTATTTCACTTCATTGCTGCATCCGCGCCAAAGCCAGGTCAATCTGTTTTCCCAGGAAAATGTAATCATTTCACAGCAGTTGCAGGATTTCAGCGGTCGGGCAGCGTTCCAATCAATGTCCTCGTCCATTGGTGGAAATGCTTTCGCTTATTACGATCAATACCTGTTGGACAATTCAAACAACCTCTTTACGGCAGCTCATTTCGATGATGCTTCCAACTTTACTTCACCCGATTCCGTTGTGAACGGGCCGTTGGCCGATTACTATTCCAGATCAAATCCTGATGTAAGTATGCCGGTGGCTGAAGGCTACCCTTTCATCAGAACCCTGGTTTCCAACGATGGCACCAATCGGGCAACTGAAATTTCAAATGTTGGGAAAAAATTGACCATTGGCGATGGGCACACCAACAAAATCTACTATACCTCCCCGTTGGATGAAGAATTGGTTCGCATTTTTGGTGATGAAGCACCGGCTGCCGAAACCGTAAGAAAAACAATTGCAGTTGACCCAAACTATGTTACCAATGTCAAATACATTTCACACGATGGGCTGACCCTTGCTACCTGCTTGTCAAGAAGCGAACTGCGTTTCCTCGATTCACTGAAATCGCAAAAAACCACAATAATCAGCGACACCCTCAACAACAATGAACCCTGGGGCGAATACGGAATTCAGGTTTCAACCAAGCCGCCCTGTCCCGAACCTGTGAATGACATCATTATCAATTACGATTTGTTTGTTGACACGGTTTCAGCAAACTGTGTGGACTACTGTTCTACCTGCGATTATTACGCGCAAATAATTGTGTACTATCTTGATAACCCTGAAAACTCAACAAACGACACCATACGGGTAAATGGTCAGCGCTGTGATAGCTACACAAGCCAATATACGTTTGACACCACGCTGCAAGTGCCTGCCGGAAATTATAAGATTGAAAGAAAAATTAAGGCGAACAACATCGTTCCCGGCACCAAAACCTCAACCAACACGCTGGGCACTACCTGGCGACAGCATCATCAAGACAGCATACAGGCTCTTTTAGATACCGAAATTGACGCGAGTATCGACACAGTTCGCAGGTTCCTCGATTCTTCCGACCTGGATGGGTTGTATGCCTACCTTAATGTGAACGAAAGTTTCGATCCGTCTGATTCTGTTTACTCAATCAACACTGAATGCTGCACCATAGAGCTTCCATTGTTGACCTGTCCAGGCTATGATTGTTCGACCGATTGGCCTACATTCGAAAATTATTTTATCAATACGTTTATTGGTGCCATAGAAGGTGAAATTGCCAAACAAGAGGCAAGCAGTGGCAATGGCACCCACAGCATTCACTTCGATTGGTTGATTGCAGACCTCACCTCAAACGGCATCGCCTGGGTGAGCGATTACAAAGTCGGTCAGCTCGATACGCTGGTGCATAACATGTTGGTGGACGACAGCGTGAGTTACGATTGCGAAGAATTGTGGTTTTGTTTGGATGCTGTGGCTCAAAATGCCATCAATGCTTATTATTCAAATGAAGATCCAGTCAGCAATGTAGTCAATGCCGATTACGATGCAATTAGCGAATTCATGGACTGTGCCGGTTATTTCTACCGGGGAACCACAACCACCGAATGGTCGAAATTTGAAAACCCACACACTGATTATCCGGGATGGAAATCGCACGCATACAGTTGGTTTTATTACGATGGCAGCACCACCACTTTATGTGCGCAGGAGTTAGGATATACAGGGGCCGGAAGCTGGCCACCCGACACCGATGTAGCCCCACCGGGCGACCCGACCAACCTGTTTTACGATGCTTATGCCAACAAGCCCTGGGCAAAATTTTACAACTGTATTCAAAACACAAGCGATAGCACAGCAATTGCCGAAGACATGGTAGAACAAATCATAGACTCTTGCCAAGCAGCCTGTGAAAGCCGTTCGCAGGCATTTCGCGAGGCTTTGCTTGCCATGTGGGATTCTTACGGTTACACCTTATATACCGATCCACTGATCCTGTTTCCCGACATCACCGAAGAACACACCGATTGCGTGGTGGAAATGATGATTCAACATTGCATGACAAAATGCGATATCACCATTTTTTATGCGGGGGGATTCCCTCTTTTTAGCGGGCACATTCTCTCCGGTTCGCTTGACAGCGGAAAAACATATTTAGTTGAGATATTCAATCCCGTTGGCAGGTGTGCCATTTCATACGATGGCAAGGCTTACGGCCCAACCATGCATAATGGCGATAAGTTTGTGGCAGGAGCCAATCCGAATTATTCGGTGATTGGGGGTTGTTTATCGGGAATTGAAATTTTGGTGAAAGAAGACCAATCATCAATTGATAGTGTGGGTTCCAGACCGCAGGCTTACAACATCCTGGAGGCGTTGACCTATCAATTTGAACTCGACAAACCGACTGCCGGGGTTTGCCCTGATAGTTTCATGATGGTAAATATTGGGGTGAAAGATACGGTTGGGCCAAACCTGTTGAGTAATGCCGATTTCACCACTGTTGGTTGTAGTCTTCCGGCCAGTTTCAAAAACGGCTGCGTACCTTCATGGGAAGAATCGCATGGTAATCCAAAGGCTTGGGGTGAAAGTTTGACCGGTTATTCCCCACATTCAGCCCGGATGCTCAGCTTTAGCGACACCAGCGGTGGCAATCCAATTATTCGGGGTGACGGTGCAAAGTATGAAGCGCATGTTTGGTTGACACCCGGAAACTTGTATTATCTAAGTTTTGAATACCGGGTTTTGGATGCAACTATGCCAACTGCTAGCCTTTATGCCGTTTTAGACAATCCGGCAGTTTCCGGTATTTCAACAGGGAACAATATTGCGCCCATTCCAAGCACGGGCAGTCAGTTGCTGTTTCACGGAAAAAATATCAACAACCCAGTTTGGAAACAGGTAGAAATTTATTTCACTGCCCAAAACGCCAGCAACACGCAATTCTACATCTACCCATTTCAAAATTATGACGACACGCTTACGAGAATATTTATAGATAATGTGGTCATAAAAAGCGCGGTGGTCAACCCTTGCGATACGATTTGCATAAAATGGTTTCAGGCCGATATTCCCGACAGCGTAGTCACATTATTTGAACCGATTCCCTGTGAAGATGACAATGCCGAATATTTGCGCAACCTGCTTGAAGCCAGGGCCTACGATTGTGTGCAGGAACACCTCGATGAATTCAACACAAGCTATGTTGAAACCTGTGCCAACCCCGAAAACATCAATGACGTTTTTGTGGTGACTCTGCCAAGCGGCTATCATCATTATACACTTTTTTATTATAACAGAAAAGGTCAATTGATTAAAACCGTACCCCCCAAAGGTGTTGACACCACCACAAACACTTCACGGATGGTTCATCCGGCACATGAATTTGTTACGGAGTATCACTACAACAGCCTGGGCCAAAACGTGCGCAACAAAACCCCCGATGGTGGAGAAACCAACTACTGGTACGATGGGCTGAACCAACTCAGGTTTTCACAAAACGCCCAACAGGTGATTGATGGAGAATACGCCTACCTGAAATACGATAGACTGAGCCGCGTGGTGGAAGCCGGTGTCAGCACGCAGGATATTGCAAATTTCTATTCTTCTTCAAATTTGAACGATCGCAACTTCCCTTCCGTTGGAACGGAACAAACCTACTCAGTTTATACAACTGCGGCCAACATCACTTGCTACGGAAAATCGCAGCGATTTCTCACCAACCGCATCAGCTATGTTTACAATCATGAAAATGTTTATACCTATTTCAGCTACGATGCGCATGGAAATGTGGAATGGATGGTTCAGGAAATCCCAAACCTTCACCGCTCATGCATCGAATATAAATACGATGTAGTGACCGGCAGCGTGGCGCAGGTGAGCTACAACCGTCAGCGAATTGACCGGTTTTTCCAGCGCTATGAATACGATGCCGACAACCGGATTACCGATGTCCTTTCTTCAAATGACAGTGTTTTTTGGGAACGTGATGCGGCTTATGAATATTTTGGGCATGGGCCCATGAAGCGGCAAACATTGGGTGAAGATAAAATACAGGGTATTGACTACACTTATGCCCTGCAAGGTTGGTTGAAGGGCATAAATACGCCCATGCTCGACCCGAACACGGACCCCGGTGAAGATGCCAAAACCGGGGGAATCAACGAAAATCATGCAAGTGATGCATTCGGTATGGCCTTGCAATACTTTGATGGTGATTTTAATAAATCAACTTCACCATTTCATTCTGGCGGTGCCTCGTGGCTAACCCCGAATTACGACCTCTACACCGGAAACATCGCAGCGTGGACCAGCAAGACAGACCACCAGGCACCCGGTCTTGAATACCAACAAACCACCTGGCACACTTACACCTACGATGAACTGGGCAGGTTGAAATCAGCTTCCATGAACTATCATGATGGCAGTTGGCAAAACACCAACGATTATTTTTCGAGTTACGAATATGACGCAAATGGCAACATCACCCAGTTGCACAGAAACGCCCATGCGGACACCATCAATATGGATCACCTTACCTATCATTACCCAGCCACCACCAACCGCCTGAGTTATGTGGATGATACAGTACCCGCCACTCGCTGGAACACCGATATTGATGACCAAACTGCTGGAAATTATACCTATGATGCCACTGGCCGCCTGCTGGCTGATGCTTCTGAAAACATCACAAACATCAATTGGTTCAGCAACGATAAACCTAACACCATAGAACAAAGCGATGCACCCGACCTGAAGTTTATTTACGATGCAATGGGCAACCGCGTAATGAAAATTAAGCAACCTTCAGCAGGCCATGCCTCCTGGGACACGACTTTTTATGTACGCGAACCAAACGGTGCAACCCTGGCACGCTACAAAAGATCGGGTGGAAGTCTTTCGCTTGAAGAGCAACATATTTATGGTTTGAAGCGGCTGGGCATGTACCGT
>PVBE010104259.1_pt1 | contig 14905 bp, 9 predicted proteins | sample 1631181 | NCBI WGS metagenome assembly PVBE01 (sample SAMN08397723, study PRJNA350692) | Marine metagenome, whole genome shotgun sequencing project. | isolation source: water | place: Pacific Ocean | collected 2012-04 | reverse complement strand
CACCGTACAATAGCCAGGAACGAGAAAAATATTATCAATTATAGCGCCTTACACCGCCAACACTTTAGCCGCAGGAACAAGACTGCCCCTATTGGGCGGTGCAAAAGACGGCGCTACGCGGCCGCGGACAGTTTTGAGACCGCTTCTAGATACCCGGCACAGATTGGGTAGACGCGCAACCCTGACAAATCTCGCCAATCACGGCTAAACTGAACAGAAATTCGACCGGAAAGGTCGGCACAGCTACCGGTTGCAGGAGCAATAGCCGGCGGATTCTCTGTGCCGTACGGGCTCCTAGAGTACAATTGCGCGGCCGTCGAGTTTTTCAGCCCGAAAGAGTTCGATCGTGACGAGGAGCGGGCAACCGTAATGTAAGGAACCGCAATGCCAATTGATACATTAATGATCGCGGCGGTCGAGCTCATGGTGATAGGAATGGGCACGGTGTTTATCATTCTTAGTCTGTTGATCGCCTCTATGAACGTAGTCCGTCTGTTGGGGCCTACTGAAGCTCCGATTGGCGCCGAGGACGATGAAAAGCCGATCATTGCCGCTATCCAGGCCGCTATCCATCAGTACCGGAATCGATCGCTCTAGTAATCAATATTTCTCTTGTTTTGTCTTTTATGAATAAGCCGCTTCAACTAACTGATCTCGTACTGCGCGATGCGCATCAGTCGGTGTTCGCCACCCGAATGCGTATTGACGATATGTTACCCATTGCCGAAAAGCTGGATAAGGTGGGGTATTGGTCGCTCGAAACCTGGGGCGGCGCCACTTTCGACGCCTGCATTCGTTATCTCGGCGAGGACCCCTGGGAGCGATTGCGCCTGCTCAAAGCAGCGATGCCCAATACGCGCCAACAAATGTTGTTGCGGGGTCAAAACGCGCTGGGTTATCGCCATTACGCCGACGATGTGATCGAAACCTTCGTTGAGCGTGCGGCGGAAAACGGTATGGATGTCTTCCGTATTTTCGACGCTATGAACGATCCGCGAAACCTGCAAACGGCGATCAAGGCCACCATCGCCACCGGCAAACATGCACAGGGCACCATCTGTTATACAGACAGCCCGGTACACTCAATGGACACCTGGATGGACATGGCCAAAAACATTGAGGACATGGGCTGCCACTCGATTGCAATCAAGGATATGGCAGGGCTGTTGAAACCCTATGTCGCCTTTGAGCTGGTCTCCCGGCTCAAGGCGAGCTGCGATTTACCCATTGCCCTCCACTCCCATGCCACGACGGGCATGTCCACTACTACCGTCATCAAGGCCGCGGAAGCCGGGCTGGATCTTGCGGACACCGCGATTTCCTCGATGAGCCTGACCTACGGCCATTCACCGACCGAGTCCGTGGTCGCCATGCTCAATGGCACAGAGCGCAGCACCGGTCTGGACATCGAATCGATCCAGGAAATTGGTATTTATTTCCGCGAAGTGCGGAAGAAATACGCCGCTTTCGAAGGTACTTTAAAAGGTGTCGATCCGCGTATCCTGATCGCGCAGGTTCCCGGAGGCATGCTGACCAATATGGAAAACCAGTTGCGCGAACAGGATGCCATCGACCGGATAGACGAAGTGCTGACCGAGATACCGGCTGTGCGCAAAGACCTCGGTTATATCCCGCTGGTTACCCCGACGTCGCAAATCGTCGGCACGCAGTCCGTCATCAATGTACTTTCCGGGGAACGATACAAAGTCATATCCGAAGAAGCTGCAGGCATTCTAAAAGGAGAATACGGCGCAACACCTGCAGCGGTAAATCACGAGCTGCAGCAGCGGGTGCTGGAAGGCGCTGAGCCCATCACTTGTCGGCCGGCCGATTTGATCGACAATGAAATGGCGACACTGACCGGTGAACTGGAGAAGATCGCCAAAGAGGAAGGTATTACCCTGGCGAAAGAAAAGATTGACGACGTCCTCATCTATGCGCAGTTCCCGCAGGTTGGTCTGGAATTCCTCAAAAACAGGGGTAATCCGGACGCCTTCGAACCCCACCCGGGCGAGGTGCCCGTAGCGAGTCCCACACCGGTTGTCGCGCCGGGCGGCCCCGAAAACTACCGCGTCAAGGTCGACGGGCGTACCTTTGACGTTCAGGTAGAACCGGTCACGGGTACGGTCATCGCCAGCAACGAACAGGCTCCGCGCGAAAGGAGCGACGGCGCTACCACGGTGGAATCGATCAAGGCGCCGCTCGCCGGTAAGGTCGTGGATATTCCGGTTGCACCGGGGGATCAAGTATCGGCCGGGCAGGTTATTGTGGTCATAGAAGCCATGAAAATGGAAACCCAGATCCGATGCTCCGTGGACGGTCACATCGACGACATCAAGGTCGCCAAGGGCGACACCGTGCGGGTCAACCAAGTCGTGCTGACCATCTCCTGACCCGTGGCAGACAGCGTACTGAAACTCTGGGGGTCGACCGGACTCGCCAACTTCACGCTCGGCCAGGTCGTTATGCTGGGGATCTGCGGTCTGCTGATTTACCTCGCGATCGTTAGAAACTTCGAACCGTTGCTGCTCCTGCCTATCGGCTTCGGGGGCGTGCTGGCGAACATTCCGCTCGCCGGCATTACCGAATTCGAGGGGTTGCTCGGGATCCTCTACAACCTCGGCGTCAGCAACGGTCTGTTTCCCCTCCTCATCTTCATGGGTGTAGGCGCCCTGACCGACTTTGGCCCGCTGCTGGCCCGACCCAGCCTGGCCATACTCGGCGCCGCCGCACAGTTCGGCATTTTTCTTACGTTGATCGGCGCCGTCGCGATGAATCTTCTGCCGGGTATTGAGTTCAGCTTGGCGGATGCCTCCGCGATCGCCATTATCGGCGGCGCCGACGGGCCGACCGCGATTTTTCTTGCGTCGCGCTTAGCGCCGGATCTGCTCGGAGCGATCGCCGTTGCGGCCTACTCCTACATGGCGTTGGTGCCGCTGATCCAGCCGCCCATCATGAAGCTGCTGACCACCGAAGAAGAACGCAAAACCGTCATGACGCAATTGCGCCCGGTGGGTCGATTCGAAAGGATATTATTTCCGTTGCTACTGATCGGGCTGGCGATGCTGGTGTTGCCCACCGCCACACCGTTGATTGGGATGTTGGCCTTTGGCAACCTCCTGAGAGAATCCGGCGTGGTCGATCGTCTCAGTGATACCGCGCAGAACGAACTGATCAACATCGTGACGATTTTCCTTGGGCTGGCGGTCGGTTCCAAACTTTCGGCCGCGATGTTTCTCAACGTCGAAACGCTGGGTATCCTGGCATTGGGGATCTTCGCCTTCTCCATCGGTACGGCGGCGGGCGTTATCATGGGGAAAATCATGTACCGAATGACGGGTGGCGGGGTCAACCCCCTGATCGGCGCCGCAGGTGTTTCGGCCGTCCCGATGGCGGCACGCGTTGCCAACAAGGTCGGTCAGGAAGCGAACCCGCAGAACTTCCTGCTCATGCAGGCAATGGGGCCGAATGTCGCTGGAGTCATTGGCTCTGCCGTGGCGGCGGGCGTGTTGCTAGCGATCGTCGGCGGCTGAGCAGCCCGGGCAAACCGGCCTCCTTAAACCCGGGTTTTTCCGCTCAACAAACCCTCGGCATGCGATGCTCTTCCTCTAGATAGCCGAACCGGTCGGCCTGGGCGATCTCGCCATCGTAACCGGTAAGCCTCAGGGTACGCTCCCATTCCTGCCGGTGATAGTCCATCACCCGTTCGACGTGTTCCTTGGCGCTCGAGCCGGCGCCGAGCAGGTGCCGAAAACGCGCCTGGAGTTCGAGGAAAGAATCGCCCGGATCGCGGGCGGTGGGATAGATCTCGAGGTAAGCGACACCTTCCTCGATGGTAACCGGGGTGAACAGCCCGCCTTCCTCCGAGAGATACGACAGGTCGTAAGTCAGACTGTCCGCCGCAAACTTCCAACCGGTCGTGCAGGGTTGGAGAAAGTGCACGAAGCTGCCCCGATCGCCATCCTCCAACGCTCGCGCGACCACCCGGGTAAGATGTTCCTGTCGATGGATGTTCATGCGCGCCGCCAGCGGCACGCCGTGTTCGGCGACAATCTCGACGATCGGTTTTTTCCGCATATCGTTGCCGATTGGCTGGTTCTTGCCCTGGGGGTTGGTCGTCGTGTTGCCACCGGGCGAGGTCGCGGCCGAATATTGATTGCCGGTATTCTGGTAGCCCTCGTTGTCGTAACAGACGTACAGCGCCCGCTGGTGCAGCTGATCATCGAGTTCATCTTTGCTCAGCTTCTGCAAGCGTGAGAACAACCCCGATACATTGCCGAAGCCGATGTCGAAGGTAGCGCCGTCGCCCGCCCAGCCGAGATGCAGTATCTTCGCCGCGTCACCGTTGACACGCTGCGGCTTGCCGGCGTAGCGCGCGCGCGCGCGTTTGGCAGCCAGCCCACCGAGCATCTCAGAGGCTACACCACCGAAGACCCCGTGCACCGACGGTTGGGTCTTGCCCGTATAGGGCCAGATGCCAGAATAAACTTCGAAACAACCGGTAGCTTCGTAGGTGATCACCTCCCCGTAGCCACAGGCCAGGGCGGATTTCATTACCAGCCCGTACAGTGAGTTCACCGGACAGCCGAGACAATTCCGGATCCCCGGCTGCAGGCAGGAACCGTGGGTAATCATGGGATCGAGATTGAGCTTCGTCCACGGTCGGCGCAGCGGATAACGCGGCGGGACACCGTCCACGGCCAAATCGACGATACGATTGAGGTCATGGCCGGTTGGGGCGATCACCTTTGCCGGCAGCGCCCGGATCTCGGGTACGACGCGATCGCTTATGACAGCCAGGATCCGCTCCGGCGAGTGCGGCATCCGAGTGTGGCGACCCATGAGAATAATGGCGCGACGGAATTCCTCGACGGAGATGTCCGCGACCGGCTTCACCGAGTTGTCCGCACATTGCACCGTGAGTTTCACTTTGTCGCTGAGTGCCCGCAAATCCTCCAAGGCCATCACAATTGGGGCGTTACGGAGGATCAATCCTTGGGTACCGAGCAGGGTTACGTAGGATTCGCCCGCGAGCCGGGCCCGGATCAGGGCACTGAGATCGACGATGGGTTCGCGATTCTCGAGTGTCCGGATCACCTGCAGCGTACTGATCGCGGCATCGAGAACCTCGGAAAAACCCTTTTTTTCGAGAACCGCCAGGCAGTAGAGGTCGAACACAAGGTCGTCTTCGGAAAGTTCGCTGAACCTCGGTTCGGCGACCGCTCCGCTACGGCCTGACGGAATCGTGATCTGATAGCCGCCCGCCAGTTCCTGCAGCTCCTCGATACGACTCAGGATCTCGTCGTCACGCGAATAGGCGGCCAAATCGCCGGCGGCTTTGATCCCGATGGACACAGCCAACCAGTTCAGGTTGTGCCGCAGACACACTAGTGCCCTACCCAACTCCGTCTCGCGCCAGCGCAGGGGATCGTCCTGTTTAACCACCGCCGGCCGTGCCACGACTTCGCGTTCGAGTTCGGTGAACTTGAAGCAGGCCAGCAACTCCCGGAGGGCGAGCGCCGGTGCCTGCTCGAGCTTTCGTTCCTGCTTCGACAAGCAGACGTCGATAAATCGCAGGAATTCTTCCGGCGCGACGTCGTACCTCTGTTCGGTCTCTTCGCTCACCCGATCCAAAGCATCGATGTCGATATCGCTAAGCTTCTTGTTGAACTTGCCCTGGTCGAAAATACACGCGGTGAAGCCGTTCGCCTCGAGTTGCTTCGCGCGCCCCAAGATTTCTGCCGCGACGACGCTGCGCGAGCCATCGAGCACCGTGTCCAGAAAACCACTCTGGTAGTTGTGAAACAAGCCGGAGAGATTGAGCGTCGTATCGCGGACCCCCAAAGTCTCGAACAACAGGATCGCCTTATCGAGGTTTCCGAGCAGGTACTCAAGAGAGATGTTCAGCTCCTTCGACAGTTCGAGTAGTGCCGTATAAGCGCTGTCTTGATCCGCGGGCAGATCCACCGGGCGGCAGCCTCTGTCGCGGAGAGACTGCAGGACCTCGAGCTGTTTGCCGAGATGGGTAAACGGCGATAACGCGCTGATCTCCGTTACCATCGTCGTGAGAAAGTAATCACCGCCGCGGACCTCGCTGCCGAGCCGCCGGATAAACTCGACAACGCCGCTGGCAAGTAGCATCTTCTCCGGTGAAATGGAGGCTACCAACCGCTCCCCGGTTACCTCGGTCACCGGGGTCGCCAAGGGACTATCCGAAACGAGAAGCCGGACACCTTCCGCGAAGTGGCTGCAGTCCTCGATGAGCCGAGCGGCAAGCGCCAGCGCCTCGGTGTGCTCGCTTACCTGGGCGCAGAAAAAGTCGTCCCCGGCAATGACATCCTTCTCGGTAGCCGCCCCGGGTGTTGGAACTGCGGTATTCACAGGCTTACTCCTACGTATTGCTTCTCCGGCATCAATTCCATCTCGCCCGCCTGACACCGCAGCGCCTTGACGATCTCGTCTCGAACAACCCGCAGCGAGGGCGTCCTTCCGCCCAGACCGTAGATCCTCGAATACAAGAGGGTCCCGGTCTGCGCTAACGCGAACTCGTTGACGACGCCGGCCAACTCCGTATACAGGCGTCCACCGACGGCGCCGAAAGGATCATCGCGGTCGTAGACGAACACTCGTTTGCCTTCCAGCACGCTCCGCCAGGCCTGCTTCGGGAACGGACGCAACACGTTGGGATGCACGACACCTACGTTCACGCCACTGCGCTGGAACTCGCGGGCGACCTGCTCAAAGGTGCCGTTAGCGGCGCCGGCGACGACGAACACCACCTCCGCGACGTCGACGTTATAAGAGTGCAGCAGTTCGTAGCGCCGGCCGGTGTAGTGCTCGAATCGCTCGAATACGGTTTCCAGTACGTCGATGGCCAAATCCATGGCCAGATGGCGCTGGTAGTCCGTGTCATGTCGGGAATCGCTAAGCTGGAGCGTACCCACGACGCTCCAGTTGGGGGTATCTGTATAGGTGCGAACGTAGGCGAACTGCGGATCGCCGTAGAGTTGCTCGGCCAACGATTCATCGAGCGCCAGGTAGCGCTCCGGCGCGTGACTCACTTCGAATCCTTCCGAGGCCACGATGGAGGGCAACATCACCGCGCGGTCCGGGATCATCTCGAGAGCGGTCTCGCCGTTCCCCGCTCCCGTGCTGACTTCTCGGTATTCGGCGTACATCGACACCAGGTACGCCATGAGATGGAAGTCGAACGCTTGCTGGACATCTCGGGTCATGAACACCAGGTAGCCGGCGTCGAGGCCGACCTTGTAGAGGTCGCTGTGGTCATTCTCCACGTCCAGCGGCGAATTCAGCGAACGCAGAACGTCCGAAATAAGCACGTTGCCCATCCGCAGCCCGGCCATGCAGTGAACGACCTCGCTCATTAACGCGAAGCCCTGCGAACTCGTAGCCGTAAAGGCCAGCACCCGGTCACGGGCCGCGCCGAGTATCGCTCCGCCGGCGCCGTGCTCGGACTCCGGGGTGACGCTCTCCGCGTTCAATTCGCCGTCCACCACCATCTTGGCGAGGGTCTCTACCACGGGTGTCTGCGGGGTAATAGGATAAGCCGCCACCACCGACGGAAACTGGTTGAGTACCAGCGCGGCCGCGCGGGCGATGGCATGATTGCCGTCGTCGAACAGAACCCGTTGACCGGTTGGCGGCGCGTCGACTGCGACCGGACCGAGGCTCGCGTAGCGCAGTGTCTCCGCCCCTTCCTTAGATACCTTCTTCTGCGCCTGCAAAAACACTTCCAGGTTCGCGTCCAGCTTGTCGCCGACACCGAACTTACCTTCCAAGGACTGCTTCACCACGCCCGAGAACGCCCCTTTGTCGACCGAACGGTCGTCGAGCATTCCCAGCAAACCACCGATCATCGCGTAGTTCGGGGGGATCCGGCGACCTCGCAGCAACGTATCCGCATCCATCGTGTGCAGCGAGTAACGCTCCCGGAAATCGGCGGCCGCGCGGAATTCGCTGGGCGTCAGCGCGGTGTTGACCAGGATTGCAATCCGGCGCGGGTCGGCGTCGCCGTAGTTTGAGAGCGTCTCGCGCAGCAAAGGAAACATCTTCTGGTCGAACAGCAGGATGATGTCGGGGGCCTCAAATGCCGTATGGGCGAGGATGGGTTCGCGACCGATAACGCCGAAGCCCCTTACCGGCGCGCCTTTCTTCGACGGATCGAAAAGAGGGAATGCTCGTCCGTAATACCCCGCCGAAGCGAAAGCCGCCACCATATCCTGTACCGCGGAGACGACGCCAGTTCCGGCGCTGCCGAGCAGGAACACCTTGAGCAATCGAGACTCGATAGCGGGGACGACGTCCTCGGCGATAAAAGGCAGGTGCTCCTGATAAAATGCTTCCAGTACTTCGCCGACCGGTCTGCCGTCCGCGCGCAGCGTCAAGAGCACCTCGAGGGGGTAGGTGCCGGGCCGGAGCGGGTGTTCGATGGCTTCGCCGAGAAGTTCGCTCGCTTGGTCCAGATCGAGGGACTGCAAGTGTTCCTCGTCCTGGTCAGCGAGACGTACACCGTTGACGGTGAAAGCGATCTGGCCGTGGCTCGCCGCCTGTATGGACTTAGCGAACGGAATGAGTCCCCCGGGCGCAGCCAGGATGCGAGGGTGCGTCTTGAGTTCGATGGTGTTCATAGGCCTTTCCTGCGCAAATCGTAGCTGCGATTCACGGGCTCGATCACGTCGTGGGGACAGCAGGTGATGCAAAGACCGCAGGCCTTACAATAGTCGGGGTCGACCTCGAACCGAAACGGCGTTTTGCCGCTGAGGTCCTCGTGATCGCCGGGCGCCTCATGGCTGCCGTCGAGTCTCAGCAGATACGCTCGCCCGCCGCGAACGAGGGTCGGCACAGTCCCTTCGGGTACGTCGAAAATCATGCGGATAGCCGAGTTCTCCCCGCCTCCGCCCTCCGGACAATGGGTAACGCACAGCCCGCATTCCGGTCCCAGGCATTTCTCCAGGTGGACGTAGTTCGGGATCTCATCTCCATAAGGGGTTTTCCACGCCAATGACGTGCCGACTGGGAGAATGCCGCCGATGGGGCGGCTCTTGGCACCCAGAAAACGCTCGTTGACGTAGGCGGCAGCGACGATGTTGGCCAACACCTCGCGGCCGCCTCCCGTTCGGATCCGGATCTCACGGTGAATGATCTCGTCGATGACGCGGTTGATGATTTCGCCCAAGCGATACTTACCTTGGCGCAGAGATTTCAGCTGAAAGAGCTCTTTATAGAGCAAGCTCACCGCTTTCTTGGCGAGTTCGGGTGAGCGGCCGTTCTCCGCGGCCCAGGTTTCGAGGTCTCGTTCCGGTTCGGGCGAATCGACGAATTGCCGGGCGTAGCCGCGGATCTCGAGCAACGGATGAAAGCCAGCGGCGTCCAGCATCTCGTTGGACGCCGGGAACTTCTTGCCGTTACGCAATTTTTTCTCCAGTACGACCGGCGCCTCGCTGGTCAAGGGATTGGCGAGCGCGAAATCTCCGGCCTTGCGCGCGTCTTGGTCGCCGAAACCATACTCCGGGGCGGGCAACACGACGAACACCGTGGCCTCGAAGACCGGCTCGGCGCTGGTCAAGCCGATAATGTTCTCGGGGCACACGTCCGCGCACTGGCCGCACTGGTGGGGACCGGTGCACTCTTCGGGTCGACGCAGGGTCCGGTCGGGACGACCGAAACCGTCGTCTACGTAGACCTGTTTGGGACACACTTGAATGCACAGGCGACAGGATTTGCAGATGTCGTAATCAATCTCCTGGGAATAGATCACCTCGCTTTTCAAGGAAGGTTCCTGCAGCAGGTGCGGCGGCGGCGTGGCCTCGGTAATGAACTCGATCCGCCGGGCTAAGCTGGCGAAGGAATCCAACGCCTCTGGGTTGAACAGCACCGTTTCCAAACGCGAAAGTTCGGCCTCGCCCAGAAATTCCTGCGCGAACCTGACGCCGTCGACCCGGAAACCGCTCTGTGCCGCCAGATGCAATAACCCATCCAGTCTTTGCGCGGTTTGGGCGTCACCCGCCGCCTCCGGCTGGGCATCCGTGCCGGCGCCGGAATTTACGGCCGTTGCCTGGGGCATGGCAGTGTTCTGCGCGGATGTCACGGTGTTTTCTCCTGGCGCGCTCATGTCATTTCTCTTGTCTTCATCAATAGCCGCCCGGCCGGTTCGCCGCCAGGCGATCGGCTTCTCGAAAACCCACCGCCAGCGCCTTGCGGTTGAGGGCCGGCTTCTTCTTGCCGACGCCTTGCATAACGGCAGCCTCGAGCGCCGCGCGCGGTACCAGATCCAGGTACCCGAGCGTCACGGCGAGCGCCAACACGTTGATGCCGAGATCGCGTTTCGGTGGGTTCACTTCGCGCGCGTGCAACTCACCGATCGGCGCGGCCACGACCCTGGGGTCGTTGTAGAGTTCGAAGACCTCACTGGAATTGACAATGATCGTACCGTCGGCCGCAACGCCATCGCGAAACTTATCGAAGCCCTCCTGGTTGAGCGCAACCATTACGTCGAGCTGATCGGTCTCCGGGAAATGAATATCCCCCTCGCTGATGATCACATCGGAATAGGCTTCGCCGCCGCGGGCCTCGGGTCCGTAATTCTTGGTGTAGAGGCCATTCTGCCCGGCCCGCAGCGCCGAACGGAGGGCAATCTCACCGGCGGTGATTACGCCTTGGCCCCCGGTTCCGGCAAAGCGGAGACTCGTCCTCTTGAATTCACCCAAGGGGTCGGTTTGCGCTGCCGGCACCTCCTCTAAGGCTTCGGCCGGACCCGGCGCCTGCGCCTGCATCACGGCGCGCTCGTAATGGTTCAAGTTCTGTAGATCAACGCGGTCTTTGCGAACAATGACACCCAGTGGAATGAGACTCGACTGCTCCGCCTCCGGAAGCTCCCGCCAGCGTTCGACCGGCAGCGTTCGTTTCTCTATGTACTTGCGGTAGTCATAAGCGTCGGCACGGCCGTTATGTTCGCCCCAACCGGTATGGCAGCTGCCGCGAACGTTGACAAAAGAGAAACCCTTGTAAGCCAGCGCTTGAGCGATCAGATCTTCCAGTTGGTACTGGTGCTCTTGGGACATGGTTACGGCCCCCTGCGCGACAAATGAGGCGCCGGCTCCCTGGGCCAATGACAACAGATCGAAAGGCGGTTCGAATACGCCGTAAGGGACCGAGGTTCCCCGCTCGCCGAGCGGCGATGTCGGGGAATGCTGGGAACCGGTCATCCCGTAGGATTCGTTGTCGTACACGACCAGGGTTAGATCGGGGTTACGTCTCGCCGCGTGAATAAAATGGTTGCCGCCAATGGCGAAGATATCGCCATCGCCGGCCGCCAGTACCACGGTCAGGTCGGGTCGTGCCATCTTGAGCCCGGTGGCGAAACTCAACGACCGTCCATGCGTCGTATGCACCGTGTTCAGATCGAGGTGCCCGGGCAGCCGTGAGGTACATCCGATCCCGCTGACCATTGCAATGTTGTTCTTGATCTGCTCGAGTTCCTCTTCGACAGCAGGATTGAGCCCGTGGAGTTCGGCGACGTGATTCACGAGCACCCGGTTCAAACCCGTTTGCAGATTGCCCAACCCGCAGCCCTCGCACCAGATGCTCTTGCGCATCTCGGGTCGTGACAGATCGAAAAACTCCAGGTTGCAAGCCGGCACGTCGTTCATGATCTAAGCTCCTGTAAGACCTGCAACGGCGTAATGAGCTGCATATCTACGCGGTTGATGGGCACGACTTCCGGCGGTACCTTCTCGCGCCGCCGGGCGCTCTCGTAGGCAAGCCGCTGGACTTCGAGCACGTACTGACCGAGGTTCAGCTCCGGTACCACGATTTTGCCTACCCGGTCGAAGAGTTCGGGGAGGATCGCCTGTTCGGAAGGCCACAGGGTGATGGGGCGCAGCAACCCTGCGCGGATCCCCTCGCGACGGGCCTGGACGACGGCGTCCTTGGCAGCCCGCGCCGTAATACCGTAGGCGACTACAATGGTTTCCGCATCGTCGACGAAAAATGCCTCGGCTTTCTGGATATCGGCTTTGGCCTGCGGTGTCTCGAGCTTGGCATGGATGCGTAGCAGTTGCTCCTGGATCATTTTCGGATCTCTGGTCGGCAAACCGTCGCGCCCGTGATACAGACCCGTGAAGTGCGCGCGGTAGCCCTCGCCCATTGCCGCGAGCGGCGGGATACCGTCCGGCGACAACCCGAAAGGTTCGTAATCCAACGGTGTACTAATCGGTTTGGCGCGGTTGATCTCGGGGATCGCTTCTGGCTGCGGCAGCATTACCGGTTCCTTCATTTGGCTGACTTTGGCGTCGGTCAATACAATGACCGGAACCCGGTAGCGCTCCGATAGATTGAATGCACGGATGGTCTCCTCGTAACACTCCTGCACGGAATTCGGTGCGATGACAATGATGGGATGATCGCCGTGGGTGCCCCAGCGAGCCTGCATCACGTCGGATTGACCTACGTCGGTGGGACCGCCCGTGGACGGCCCGCCGCGCTGAACATTCACGACCACCAACGGACACTCGGTCAGACAAGCGTAGCCGAGATTTTCCTGCTTGAGCGAAAAACCGGGCCCGGAAGTCGCCGTGAAGGATTTGACGCCGCCGAGCGCGGCACCGATGGCGGCGGCGATGCTGGAGATCTCATCTTCCATCTGCAGATAGGTCCCGCCGTAGCGGAAAATATTTCTGGCCACGTACTCCAGCACTTCGGTAGAGGGTGTGATGGGGTAGCCCGCGAAGAACCTCGCGCCGACCTCCAGGGCCGCTTTGGCAACGGCTTCGTTACCCGAAAGTATGTTGCGCCGGACCTCGGTGATCACGCCGTCCCGGGCGGCGGCCGCGACCGGCGCCACCGCCGTGAAATCAATCTTGCGGCCACGGCGTGCCGGCGCTTTAGTAGGTGCGTCCGCGCTCAGCACCGGTGGAGAAGTAGCCATCATGCGTTTCCAGCGTCCTCGAAAGTTGGAAGAAAGCAAAGCAACAGATAATTATAAGGGCTTGGCCCGCACAATTACTGTTAAATCTCGTTGCGTTTGCGCCCGCTCTTTGCCGACGCGACAAACCGCGGCCGCGTCCGTAAACGGGCCGCCCTTTGATTCTTGTCAGTTCGTTCCGATTGAAGCGGTCGCGCCTCGACGACCGGTGCGGGTGCAACCGTCGGGAATCCTTCTGCCGGCGACCTTGCCGTGAAGTGGTATCCGCGAACCGTCGTTTCGCCTCACCTCTTCGTTCGCCGAATTAGAACACGGACCGTAAGCCGTCGGCCCGAAACCAAAACACTTCCGCTAACCCGCCGAAGACGTTGGTCTACGCCGGAAATTCGTTCCGCTACGATTCCTTAACCGTCCTTCGACGGCGTATAGATATCCCTTCTCCTGTCGATAACCTCGCGGCGTAGGCGCTCCCACTCCTCGAAATTGCCGGATTGTTCCCTTTCCAGGAGGCTGTTCATAGGCCACATTTCCGTCTCATAAGCCTTGCGGAAAATCTGCGTCGGCATATAAACCATGCGGGACAGAAACGCAGACTCTTCCCGGTATCGTCGGAGCGATTGTATGTTGATCTCGGCGGCAACACCTGTTTCGCCGTCCCCATAAGTCCTTGCCAGAACTCTACCCGTGTAGTCGACCACCTGCGATCCTCCGGCCCCAAGTCCTTTCGGAAACCCACCGGGCGCGTGGTAGTTCGCCCAGTTGGACTCTACGACATAACACATATTCGCAAACGCATTGTATCTGGTGCAGGTTCCCATCAAGTCTTGTGGTTCGCTCATGTACGGTTCTATCCAGGCGTTCGGCCGGATCAGAATCTCAGCGCCGTTCATCATCAGGCCTCTCGCGATCTCTGGATAGGTCCCTTCTGCGCAAATAATGAAACCCATTTTTCCCAGTTCCGTATCCGCCACCGGGAAAAACGCATCCAGTCCATCGCCGAATTTCTCGACAAACCAATCGAATGCATCACCGGGCGCGGTATCGCCGCCTTCGAGGTATTTCGTCGTAACAAGCTTATGGTGCTTCAGAATAACGTTTCCATCCGGTGCGACCAAAAAAGCCACACTGAAGGGTTTGCCCGGAAAATCCGGATACACGGTCCAGGCATGAGCGGCAATGTAAATGTTTAACTCTTTAGCCTTCGCCCCAAGCAATTCTGTTTCTTCGCCCGGAATGTCAATCGCGACACCGTTCCAGCTTCCGTCCGGCTTCTGGGTGAGCCCGTGAAGACCGAACTCGGGAAAGACCACCAGGCGGCAAGGAGCCGCGATCATCCCGCTCCAATAAGGCACCAGAAAATCCAGCAGCTCGAGGTGCCGCTTCAGGTTTTTTTCTAGGATCTCTTTCCTGCTCTCACAGATATGTACTTCCGGCTGCACCGCCGCGACGCAGAAATAGTCCTGTTGTGCCATTTCGTTTTACCTCCTTATTTTGCGGTCGGGGTCCGCAACTCCGAATAGAACGGGTGTCATTATCTGTAGCGGATACGGGCCGATAATTGACCTGCATCAAGCCAACCGCACGGTGGTGGTTTAATTGAATAACGTCAAAGGTAAGGATAATGACTACCAAAGAACTGGAGCACCCTAAACAAGGGTGCGCAACGGCGTGTGAAGCGGGGATCTGAGGATGAGTAGTGATTCGATCCGAGAGGGGATCAGCAATATTAACGGAATGGAAAGGCGATCGTTCCTGAAACTTTCGGGGACGATTGCTTCGTGTATCGCCCTTCCGGGGACGAGCGGGGCATTGCGAGCGGCCGAAGGGCAACCCAGCCGCGCCACGAACCACGTGGGTTACCAGACGGGAACAACCGTGATTCCCACCAGTTGTGCTCACGATTGCGGCGGTCGTTGCGTCTTGCGGGCCCACGTGAAGGATGGGGTCATCACGCGCTTCGAT
>PVBE010028087.1_pt1 | contig 14905 bp, 11 predicted proteins | sample 1631181 | NCBI WGS metagenome assembly PVBE01 (sample SAMN08397723, study PRJNA350692) | Marine metagenome, whole genome shotgun sequencing project. | isolation source: water | place: Pacific Ocean | collected 2012-04 | reverse complement strand
TCGGCAAGACGCTCGTCGACGTGGGCAACCTCGTTAGCTCTGGCCCCAACAAGACGCAGCTCGCCACAGTCGTTCAAATCGATCCCATCTACATCTACTTCAACCCCGAAGCGGCAGCGCTCACGAACTTCATCGACCTCGTAGATCCGACGGCAACGGTCGATGCCGAAGCCCAAGTGGACGCCGGCGTAGCCGAAGGAAAAAGCAATCCGCACGCTTCCCAAGACGCCGGCGCACCGGTCGAGGCCCGCGATGGACCGGTCGCCATCGACCGCCCCAAGGGCAAGGAGTACCCGTACACCGGAGTCATCGACTTTGTGAACAACCAGGTCGATCCGGCGACCAATTCCATCACCGTGCGCGCCGTCATCGCCAACCCGAGCGGAATGCTAATCAGCGGCGAACGGCTGCGCGTGAAGGTGCACGTGGCCAAGCTGGACGGAGCGATCGTGATGCCTCAGGCGGGGATCCAGACGACCCAGCAGGTGCAGGCCGCGTACGTGCTGCAGCCGGACGATACGATCCTGTACAAGGTCCTCGCCCTGGGTCCAACGGACGGTCCACTAAGGGTGGTGAAGACGGGGTTGAAGCCCAGCGACAAGGTCGTGGTCACCAACTTGAATATGCTGCAAAACAAGATGAAGGTGACGCCGACCGTCGTCGCCGCTCCGGGGACGGACGGGACGCCGGCGGGAACCGTTGCGCCGCCGCCAACGGTAGCGCCCCCCACCAAACCCTAGATACATTCCGTAACAACAGCGCGTAGCGCGCTGTTGTTACGCTGACAACGGCGTCTTCCACGCCGCGGTCACGCTGACAACGGCGTCTTCCACGCCGTTGTCACGCTGAGAGAGGCGTCTTCCACGCCTCTCGGGCCATCTCCCGGGCATGAGTGTCGATGTTGTCGCCGTGGGCCAGGATGATGCGCTCGAAGTCCCACGCGAGCACCTTCTGCAGACACTCCTTCACGAGCTTCTTATTCTTCCACCCCATTCGATACTCGGGCGCAGCGCGTGGTTTGTTCCACATGTGGAATACGGCTTTCCACCAAAATTTCAGCATCCCGTTGGCGTTTGGAGTGGCGTCGCCGATGTACTCGATGAGGTCGGTCACAATCAGCGTCTTCGACGCGCGATGAAAGAAGACCGTCTCCCAGATGTAGCGAGTGCCACGAACGAGTACCTGATCCAGATCTTCGACCCATCGCGTATCGGAGTCATTGCCGAGCAGCCAGTCGAACTCGATTTCCGGACACTTTCGCTCGATTCCCGGACAGATCCACGTTTGGGCGTCGGGATAGGCTTGCTGCGCCGAGGTAACGTAGAAGTAATGGTACGTGCCCGGCGCGACGATGCAGCTCACGGCGCCGAGTTCGTCGAGTTGACGTTTCATTGAATCGTCGATCTCGCACGGCGAGTGCAAGAGCAAGGACCCGTCGCGCAGTTTCACGACGGTCATGCGCGCGGTGAGGTCACAGCCCGCGTAATGGACCGGGTATTCGGCGATCCAAATCGCGCCAGGCATGTATTCCGCCAGATCGCTGTGGGCCGGCTCGTGTTCTTCCCCCATAGCTGTGATTGTGAGCCGATGCTTGGTCGGCGCAAAGCCAGGACAGCGACGATTACGTGCTGCCCTTCGTAAAATTGGACGGTTGAATCGAATCCCGAGCGCAGCTTCGGGCTGAGCTCCAGTATCGAGGACTCCATTGCCCGGAGCGTCCTCGGAACGGGGGCAAACGGCTGCGAACGCCCGGCTGCTCTGTCCAAGGACGAGTTCGACGAGCGGGAAACCAGCGACGGAACTCAGCTCCGCGACTGGGTCGTGGACTTCCTCGCCGGGCGCACTGGCGCCGTTGCCCCATGATTTCCGTCATTTAGGCGAGCTTCGGCGCGGGACCAAATCGAGTCGCCCAGCGCGAATCCTGGACCTTTGTCATTGACGCGCCGCAGGGCAATTGTGTACACAGGGCTCGTTATTGAAAACGATTTTCAATTTCAAGTAAGGAGCCCTCTCCAGATGTCATATACGTCCCTACTCCCCAAGACCCTACTCGTTGCCTCAACCCTCGCCGCCACCCTGGCCGTCGGCGCAACGGCGACCGCAAACCAGCGGAATTTCTCGTTCACCTACCAGTCCGCCACCCTGCCCAAAGGCGAGACCGAGTTCGAGCCCTGGTCCACAGCCCAGTTCGGCAAGAGCGCCTGGGACATCCGGATGGACAACCGGCTCGAGTTCGAGATGGGCATCACCGACGACCTCCAGGGCGCGCTCTACTTCAACACGCGAGCGACGGCCGAAAAAGGCTTTCAATTCAAAGGGGTAGCAGCGGAGTTCAAGTATCGGCTGCTGGACGCCGTGGCTGACCCGCTGGGCTTCGCGCTGTACCTGGAGGGGTTCCTCGCCCCAACTCAGAAGAAGATCGAGCCGAAACTCATCGTCGACAAGTACTTCGGGGATTGGGTCTGGGCCCTCAACGGTGTCTTCGAAGGCGAATGGAAAGAAGACGTCACGGAGTACGAGGCCAAGGGCGTAACCGGCCTCGGATACTTCGTGGCCGAGCACTCGACCCTTGGACTCGAAGCGGAGGTGTTCGGAAAGTGGGAGAACGGAGAGCACGAGAAGACGGAGTACTGGGTTGGCCCCTCGCTCTCCTACGGGGATACCGGCTACTGGGCAACGTTCGCCGTGATCATGCAGCCGTGGAATCGCACGCACGAGGACAAGAGCATTGACTGGATCAAAGCGCGCCTGCTCCTGGGTTTTCACCTCTAGTCTTGCGGCGCTCTTATTCGCGGCAGCCTGCTCCGCCGGGTTGCCGCGCCCCGCGGCTGTCGACGCAAGTCGGGCCGCAACGCGTTGGCCCGCGGTTCAGCTGACCGACCTAAACGACGGCCGCACGATCTACGTGCGCAAGTGCGGCGGTTGTCACCGGCTCTACCAGCCAAGCAAGTTCACGCCGGAGCACTGGCAGGCCAGCATGACTGAAATGTCAGCGCGCGCGGGACTCAATACCTCTCAGCGATCAAAGCTTGAAGCGTACCTCTGGGCGCTATCCTCGCGCCCTGCGCCCAAGGCCGACCCCAATGCCAAGACCGACAAGTAGAGCGCCGAGGCGAAGCTCAAGGGCCCGCTTCTGCTTGACTCTCCTCGCTCAGCCGGTAATGAGGACGTTCCACTGAGCCGAAGTGGCGGAATGGCAGACGCAGGGGATTCAAAATCCCCCGGGGCAACCCGTGAGAGTTCGAGTCTCTCCTTCGGTACCGTATCGAATCGTTCTTTGATCGCCGGATGGCTGCTGTGTCTTTGCTTCCTATTGTCACCGTTGATGACTTCGATTCGAAGCGAAACGACGCGCAGCTGTGGATGCCGGTGCTGCGGGCCATTGCGCAACGTCACGGCCTCGAGGGGCGCATCACGTTGTTCCCGACCGGGAGCGCCGTGGTGGGCTCAGTCGGCGACCGCTGGGTGATCAAGCTTCACGAGCCTTGGCATCGGGACCTCTACCTCACCGAGAAAGTGCTGCTGGAACATCTCGACGGACGTCTGCCGGTAGCGACCCCCGAGCTCATCGCATTCGGGGACATCGAGGGTTGGGCATATCTCGTGATGCGACGCCTTCCGGGCGAACCGCTCAATGAGGTGAGGAAGGGGCTCGACCTTGCCGATCTCAGTCGCGTGGCTCACGACTTGGGCGAGCTTGTCGCGGAGACTCAGGCGCTGTCCGTGGAAGGCGTCGAATGGCCCTGCAAGCCGTGGGACGAGTTCATCAAATCGCAGCGGGTGCAATGCGTGGCACGGCACCGCGCGCAGGGCGTCCCGGAGACGCTACTGGCCACACTACCCGAAGCGCTCGACGGTGCCGACGTCAGCACATCGCGGCCCGTCCTGCTTCACACGGAATGGACCGACGCGAATGTCCTCGTACATCGCGAGTCGGGGCGCTGGATGCTGAGCGGCGCCTTTGACTTCGAGCCGTCGATGAAAGGGCATCGGCTCTACGACCTACCCGCGCTCACGATCGTCGTCGCACGCGGAGAGACCGAGATCGCCCGCGCAGCCCTCACCGGCTACGGAATCCGAGACTTCGACGAGGGGCTGCAACGCAACCTGCTCGCGCATACCTTGCTTCATCGCTACAGCCATCTGGAGAGCTTCCTCAGTCTCGTGCAGAAGCGAGACTACTCCGGGGGCTGGCCGGAGATTGCGGCGGCGCTCACCGGTTTCCCCCGCCGTCTCCGTCCCGGTCAGTCGGCGTAGCAGAAGCGATCGACGGTGACGTATCCCTCGAGGGATCGATCGACAACGACGAGGGTCGCGGGATAGCCCTTCAGGGCTTCGACGTTCCAAACGACAGGACCGTCTCGGTCCGGATCTTTCGCGGCCGCCGACCGCACGGGATAGCCATGGACGAAGAGAGAAACGTTGACTTCGTTAACGGATCCCTGGCCGTCGAGCAGGAAGTTGATGTGACGTCCCTCGATCGAAAATTGACGACTGCTCAACCGCCCCGCCGTTGTCGACGGGCCGCCGGGCGAGGACGACGGGGTCGTATACGCGTAGGCACCCTCCATCAGCCCCGCATTCGCGCGCTTCGTGTTGCTGCCCGGCAAGGACGGCCATCCTTCGCCGCGGACGTTCCAGTTTTCGAGGGTCTGCTTTTCGAAGTCGGAGTTGTCGAAGAGGTTCCTATCACAACGGGGGTGTCCCGAACTCGGTGCTTCTCGGGGAGAGAAAACGCCCAAGTCATAGACCGCTTGCGAGACCGGGTAGATGGGGCCCGTCCACGTCCACGCGACGGAGGCCGCGCCGAGAAAGACGAGGACGATCCCCGATATCAACCACCCGCGATCGGCTCGCTTGGTTTCGGCGACGGGCCGCTCCTCTCGCCGCGGAGAAAAAATCACGGCCGCGTAAAGGGCGGTAAAAGCCCCAAAGAGCGCAAAGCCCGTGATCCGGCCGCTATCGAAGGCGACGAAGTGAATCGCCAGGGGTGCGAACACCGCACCCAGCGCAAGGACGCACGCAACACGACCCCCGAAGCGGTACGCAAGCGCAACCGCAGCCGCGAGCAGCACCACGAACGACGGCCACGTCACGTTGAGGACGGACGCGCGGAGCAGCCTCGACCAACCTCCATGCGCCTCAGCCGCGAAGACCTCCGCGAGTGGTTCGGCGAGATGCGCGGTGGTGGCATTCACGGACTCCGCACCGAGTGCGACGCCGCTGATGATCTCCGCACGCAGTGAAGCGAGCGCAGCACCGGATAGGTTCTCGGCAGCGACGAAAATCGCCAGCCCAACAAGAAGCGGAAGACCCACGGCTTTCGCCATCGGCACCCAGCGCCCGCCTTCTTCCCCGTGAAGCTTCAACCAACACGCCAGCACCACTGAGGGCAAGCCAACCACCAGGTAGAGTTCGTGGCAAAGCATCGCCGCCGCCCCAACCAGGCCCGCAAGCAACCAATGCTTCGAGCGAACCAGCGCGAGGGAGAGCAGCGTCGCGATCACGAGTAGGTGATCGAAGTAGCCGATCAAGAACCCGAGGTTGCGGGAGAACGGAGACGCCGCGAAAGCAATGGCTGCGCCAAAGGAAACGAGCCACACGCCGCTGTCGCGTGCGCGTGCGCGTGCGCGTGCCCGTGCGGGTGCCTGTGCCGGTGTGCTTGCGTGCGCGCCAGCGAGCAGCTGCTGGATAGCCCGAACGATGGCCCCCACGCTGACGACCAAGATGATGACTGTGAGGTACCCGAGCAAGAGCCGTATCTCGACCCCTTCACGATGATCGACCAATGGCTTAATGAGCGTGCCCGGCAGGCCGCGTTTGATGAACCCATACCCGTAGTGCTGCAGCCAATGCCCCAGCGAGTATTCCGCCGGCACCCCGACCGCCCGCGCAGCGCTCACCACAAAAAGCGTGGCCGGCAACAACCACACGTAGGGGCGCGCCGCCAACAGAAAATGGCTCGCGGCGCTAGTCGCGGCGGAGCGCGACTCAGGCAAGTCGGTGGTCGAGAGTTCCGGGATAGTCACGCTAAGGGATCGGGGTTCGGAGAAGCGCTGGATTATCTCCGAACTCCGCCCGCAGCGCCAATGTGGTGGACTGATCGGCTCCAAATACCGTCCCGCCGGCCGAAACGCAGCAAGGATCGGGCGGTCCATCAGCGAATCCGACGTTCGCTCGCCGGGCCTCGCGTCCACCGAGGGGCGACGCGAACCGTCTGCGTGTTCACTGGCTAGAGATCAGGGGTTGTCGCGAAAATACTCCTCGTACTTCGCATCGGCGTCGTCCCCGAAGAAGATCTGGCTCACCTCTTTGATTCCCGGCGCGTCGCGAAGCTCGCCGCGACGGACGACGAGAGAAATCTTCGAGCGCCGCCTGAGGAAATCCTCGAGTTTCGTGATCATCTCTCGCTGCGAGGCCTGCTCGATTTCGCAACGCAGATACTCGGCCCGCTTGATCAGCAGCTCGGCCTCTCGTGGGTCGGAGCGGATTCGTTCAAGCAGCCCGATGGCTTGCGCGCCGTAGCGTCTCCACAATCGCTGAGTCAGAGGCTCGGACGAAGACGGATCCGTCAGAGCGTCCAGATCCATGAGTTCCGCTTGATGCAGGTATTCTTCTTTCACCTGCTCGCCGGGCTCGCCGTACCATTTGCGGTGAGGGAAAGGCACCTGCACGCCGAGTTCGCGTATGTCGGATACGATCTCGTTTCCGACGTTCACGCAGTCCGTCAGCTTCCCGCCAAAGATGCTGATGTGTTGATTCGCAACGTCCACATCGATGGCATGTTTGCGCGAGAGCTTGACCCAGTCGGCCACGCCGCCCGTACCTTCGACCGCAAGTGGTCTTACTCCGCAGCGCTCCGCGATGATGTCCGCTTTGGTCAGCGGATTCGGCAACTTGAGCCGGGAGTTGATGTTCTCGAGGACAAACTCGCGATCCTCGTTTGTGACCGAAGTCTCGGGACTCTCGAGCTGCGTGTCGGTGGTCCCGACGCATGTCTTCGGACCCATCGGGATCACGAAGAAGAGGCGTCCATCGCTCGCGAAGAAGGTGAGGATCCGTTTGTGAGGAGTGAGTCGATCCACGATCAGGTGGATGCCCTTGGAAAACAGATGATGGTGGACCGTGACCTCCCCCGTCATCTCGTTGTGCGCGTCAACATAAGGTCCGCAGGCGTTGATGAGAGCGTCGGATCGAATGGTGATCTCACGGCCGCCGATGGTGTCGCGCGCGCGCGTGATCCAGACGCCGTTCTCACGTTTGCAGTCGATCGATTCCACGTAGTTTGCGGCGATGCAGCCGTAGTTGAGAGCGGAGCGAACGAAGTTGAAAACGAATCGAGCGTCGTTGTCGTACAAGTAGCAGTCGGAGTACTCAAATCCGCCCGCGGCGTCGCTGGTGTCCACGATGTGCTCGTCGGCCGCGATCTTCTTCCGCGTCAGATGGCGCGGGCGCTTCGTGAAGAAATTCCCGAGCAGCCAGTAGAATAGGGTGCCCAAGAAGATCAGAAACACGGGCAGGCGAAAGCCCTTCTGAATCGTCGTGAAGAAGCGAATCTCCTTCACGGTGGAGGGGTAGCTCCGCATCAGGTGATTGCGCGACTTGCAAAGCCTACGCACGAGAAGCAGCTCGCCGCGCTCGAGGTACTTGATCCCACCCCAAGCGAGATTCGAAGAGTTGGAGCTGGTGAGCCCAGCGAAGTCGCCGCGGTCGATGAGCGCAACCTTCACCCCCTTGGCAGCGAGCGCCGCTGCAGAGACGGCGCCATTGATCCCGCCACCTACGACGAGGACGTCGTAGGTCTCCTCCTCCAACTTCTGAAGATTGTTGCTTCTCAGCTTCATGGACGCCCCCGTGCCCACTAGGGAATGTGCCGCGATTCGTCCCTTGCCGCAATCTGGCGGCCGCTCAGAGCGGAAAGCCCCGGGCGGGACTCGCTACAACAACGTGGAAACACGCGGGTAGCGTCGGCGTGCGCGCGCCGCGTACTTGCCTAAGTAGCCCAAAGCACAATAACCGCGGCGAGCGCCAGCAACCCGATCACGAGGGCAAGGATCGCCAAGGCGCTGCCCGGACTGGCGCGTTCGCCCCGTTTGGGCGAGCGGATGGCGTTCGTCACCTGCTCCACCGTCGCGACGCGGAGTTCCAGTTGCTCGAGACGCGCGTCGAGTCGATCGATGGCTTGCGCCAAGGCGTCGGGGTCGGCGCTTTGGGGTGAATGCGTGGCCAGTCGCTTGCACGCGAGCGTATCCTCCGGCTCCGATGCGGCGGCTCCGCGGGTGGAAACCAAGGTGGGCTCCGCGTCGGATCCAGCGCCTGAGGGCGCTGGCTCACTTTCCTTCATGTCGTGCTCGCGGCCCCCCATATTCCCCCGGTGGCGCGCTATGATGGCATCGCCGTCGTAGTCAGTGTTAACGGTTGCTGCCGCGGACTCAAATTCTCTCCGCCAAATTCGATATTTCTATGTTTTCTGGTGACCTCCCCTTCCCTTTCCGACGCCTCGCGGCCGTGCTGCCGCGCTCGGAGAGCATCCAGCTTCGCAATCGCTGGGACGCTGCGGTCGGTCCGCGCATCGCGGCGCGGACCCAGGTTATCCGGCTCAGCCGAGGCACGCTCTCTGTCCGCGCGACGTCCGCCGCCTGGGCGCAAGAGCTCTCGCTCTTGAGTTCGACGATTCTGACCCGGCTCGCGGAGGCTGGCCTCCAGGTCGACCAGCTACGGTTCAAGGTCGGGGAAATCCCCTTACGGAAGGACCTTGAGCCCAAACCGAGGCCCGTCGTCCGCGCCGAACTCCCCGAAGACCTAAAGTCTCGCCTACTCCAGGTCGAAGACGAAGGCCTCCGCCGCTCCATCGCCGACGCCGCAGGTCTCGGCCTCGGACGGCAAGAAGCGCGAGCGAAGCGGGGGCGGTAGGGGCGCGACGCGCGCGGTACGCGCGTCCGAGCCAACGCGCTGTTTTGTCGTTTATCGCGACAAAAGAGGGGTTTGGGTCGACCGGAGGGGCGTTTTTGTCGCGATAAACGACAAGAACGTCATCTCACGTCGCGGGGTGCGGACGGGGACTTTCGTACTTCGGTTTTCTGCGGGGTCCTGCGTTGCTGGATCGGGCGGAGACGGGCGTACTTTGGCTTTCTGCCGGGCCCTGCGTCCCTGGCCTCCGGGATTCGGGCGCGGAGATTGGCGTACTCAGGATTTCTGGAAGGTCTCGCGTCGCTGGCCACCGGGAGTCGGGTTGAATCCGCCCACCCGCCCCCGCCCGTAGTCCTCCTCTTTCAGCCCCGCGCTCCGCTCGGGGCTGCGCCGCGGCTTTGCCGCGCGCTCGCCTTTGGCTCGCGAGATCTTGTTCTGCCGCGTTACAGCTAGCCCGCTGGCGCCGCGTACCGCCACGGGCGGCGAGGCCTCTAGCCACCGCGCGGAGCATTTATGTCGCCGCACCCCGGGCAACCAAAAGCCCGCCGGCGGAGAAGGGCCCCGCAGAGCGAAGGCAGCGAGGCGGGGCGCCCGCCTGAGGGGTGCCAAGCGAAGCGCTACCCAACAATCCGACAACGACGTCGACACACGCAAACCAAGACCAAAACGCAGTGCCCGGGGTAGCAAGCTCGCCAAAGGCGAGCGCAGTCCCCGGGTACGGACCAACACGCGCAAGCGCTAAGCACCCCTCAGGCGGGCGCTCTGTCGAAGCAGCCGTAGCGCATCCAAGACCCACGCACCTACCGAAGCGCAGCGATCGACTCGAGACCTTCAATTCTCTGAGACACGAACCGTTCAGCAGGTCCAAACTCATCCTGTCGCCCGCGCAACGCCGCGATGTAAACGCGCAGCCCGCGAACGTCCACGCGCGAGACGCGCCGGAGAACACTGTAGAGCTGATCGACGACATCGCCGGGCAGCGGTCGCCCCAACACCGAGTAGAGTTCCACGGTGTAGTCCACCCACTCTCCCTTGCCGGTGGCTGCAGCCAAGCGCACCGCGTAGTCAGCGGCGCGAGACGCCAGCCCCCCGTCGAGCGTGCCGTCGCGCTGAGCGCGCTCGCGCAGCGCGTTCAGATAGCTTCCAAGGATGCGCTCCGCCTCTTGGCCGCGGCCTAGTGCGAGCACCTTGTCGGCGACGCCGCCGAGCAACTCGAAGGCATCCCCCGTCCGCGTAGCCTCGGCCTCGCTATCGGCCTCGCTCGCGTTCGGGCTGGAACCCTCGAGTGACTCGCTGGTTGCCTGCCCCGAACCATCCAGATCATCGACGGTGCGCACCGTGTCGCGGGTGGAACTCGAGACCGCCTCGATGGCTAGGTTCTGTCGACCGATGACGACGCGGTCTCCGGGCGACAGCTCGCGCGGAGCGGTGATCCGGTCCCCGTTGACGAAGACGCCGTTCACGCTGCCATGGTCCTCAACCCACACGGCTTCGCCGCGCGTAGCCAAGATCGCGTGCCTCCGAGAGACGAGCGGATCATCGAGGACGATATCGCAACTCGCGCTGCGCCCGAGCACGGTCCGCTCGGTCTTGAGGTCGTAGGCGACCCCTCGATACCGGGCACGAAAGCGCCACAAACTCGGCCGGTCGATATTCGGCGGAGCTTGCAGGGTTCTATGCGTGGAGGTATCGCGGGACGGCACTTGGACGCCGGCTACGTTAGCCGGCCTCCGCGGACACGTCGAGCGCCGCGACCGCTCATGCTGCTCTTGCCAACACCCTGAAAAGATTCCGCACCAGGCGTGGGTGTTGGAGCAATCCGTACACCTTCAGGTCGCCGGATCGCCACGCGGACAGGGTCATGCGCAGTGAATTTCGCTCAGAAGTGGCAGGATTCAGTAGGCCACGAAAGATCCCACGGCTTGGCGGCAACTCACGAAGTGCAGTCAGAGTGCGAGAGTCCCCTCGCAGTGTTATGTCCGGTACCCCCACCACGTCGTCGTGAACGGTGACTCGACCGTAGTCAAAGCGCATCGTCACTGCGACGTCGAGATCGTCGCTGACAACGCACACCGTCCCATACATTCGACGAAGCACCTTCTCGACCCCTCGCTTGCGCAGATTCTCCCGAAGAATGATCGAAATCCGCGTCGCGAGGGGATTTCTCTCGGCGGTCGGTGCGAGGTCAATGGTGGGCTCCACGGGTGTTCGATTTACTCTGACACACACGCCCGCGCTAGCCAGAGACAACTGGCGGCGGCGCCAGTCGCAGCGCTAGTCACAGCGCGCGAACGGTGTGGCAACTCTAAAGCGTTACGGCGTAGGCGCGCCTTACGTCCTCGTCCTCTTCGATCTTCGCCAGCACCTTCTCGGGCAGCTCGGAGTCGAGCGCCCAGATCGATGCCGCCTCACGCGTCGGGGAATGGAGCCCGATCTGCATGCGGGATACGTTGACCTGCGCTTCTCCGAGCAGGCTGCCGATGCGACCGATGACGCCCGGCTGGTCGTAGTTTCGCATTGCAAGGACATGCCCTTCGAGCATCGCGTCGAGAGGATGATCACCCCAGCCGGCTAGGCGTGGCGTCTTATCCGCCGCCAAAGTCCCCGCCACCCGCACGACTTTGCCCTCGGCATCCGAAACTCGAAGCGTGACGAGGGTGGCGAACTCACCAGCATGCGTACTCCGAGCCTCGCTGACCGCGACCCCGCGATCCTTGGCGATAAAGGGCGCGTTCACCTCGTTCACGGGTGCGTGCAGGAAGGCCTCAAGAAGCCCGGACAGCGCCGAGTTGACGATGGGAGCCACCGCGAGCGTGGACGCCTCCCCCGCACACTCTACCTCAACCTTCGCCGGCTCCAGGCTCTCCACCTGCGCAAGGAAGGAGCCAAGGCGACGAGCCAAGAGCACGTAGGGGCCGAGGACCTTGGCCATCTCGCGGGGCACCGACGGGACATTCACGGAATTGGTGATCGTTCCATCCTTGAGGTACGCGACGATCTGCTGTGCGATCTCGACGGCGACGCGCTCCTGCGCCTCTGACGTTGACGCGCCGAGGTGAGGGGTCGTGACAATCTTCGGATGCTTCACCGCCTCCGTGAGGCCGGGAGGCTCTTCGGCATAGACGTCGAGCGCGGCGCCGCCGATCTTGCCGGAGTCAAGGCCGCGGATGACGGCGGCCTCGTCGTAGATCCCGCCGCGCGCCGCGTTGATGAGCAGGACTCCGTCCTTCATCTTGGCGATGGCCTCGTCGTTGACAATATTCTTCGTAGAGGCCGTCAACGGCGTGTGGGCCGTGATGGCATCCGCCCGCGCGAAGAGCTCGTCCAACGACACCAGCTCAATGCCGAGTTCAGCCGCGCGACTTGCGGTCACGACGGGGTCGAATCCGATGACCTCCATGTGCAGGCCGCGGGCGCGGTCAGCAACGATTCGGCCGATATTCCCAAGGCCGATGACCCCAAGGGTCTTCCCCGAGAGTTCGCGCCCCTGGAACTTCTTCTTCTCCCACTTCCCCTCCTTCATCGAAGCGGCGGCCTGGGGGATCTTGCGGGCAACGGCAAAGAGCAGGCTGAGCGCATGCTCCGCCGTAGTCGTCGCATTGCCAGTCGGCGTATTCATCACCACGATTCCGCGCCGCGACGCCGCCGGAACATCGATGTTGTCGACGCCGATGCCGGCGCGCCCAACGGCCTTCAGTTTCGCCGCCGCCTCGATAACTCGCGCAGTGACTTTCGAGCCGCTTCTGATGATGAGCCCGTCGGCGTCCTTGATCGCCTCAGCCAGTTCGACCTCGGAGAGGCCAGGCTTGTACTCAACCTCGATACCCTCGGCGTTCCGAAGAACCTCGAGTCCAACTTCGCTCAGACTATCGCTTACTAAAACCTTTGCCATCACACTGCCTTGTGAAATTCGCCCATGAACTGAGCAAGCGCCTGGACCCAGCTGGTCTCCGCCGCGTTGTAAATCGATGCACGGACGCCGCCCACTGAGCGGTGCCCCTTGAGCCCAACCATGCCCTTCTCCGCTGCTTTCTTTATGAATTCAGCCTCGAGTTCGGGCGTAGGAAGATTGAAAACCACGTTCATCAACGAACGGCTCTCCCGCTCCACCGGACAGCTGTAGAAGTCGGGTAAGCCGTCGATAGCCGCGTAGAGCACCGCCGCCTTCTCGCGGTTATGCTTCTCCATCACTTCGAGGCCGCCGAGTGCCTTCACGTGCGCGAGGACGTTACGAATGAGGTAGACCGAAAATGTCGGCGGCGTGTTCGACATGGAGTTCGCCTTGGCGTGCGTCGAGTACCGCAGAATGCTGGGGATGTCGGTGCGCGCGTTGGCGATGAGATCCTTGCGCACGATCACGACGGCTACGCCGCTGGGCCCGATATTCTTTTGTGCACCTGCGTAGATGATCCCGAAACGACTGACGTCGATGGGCCGCCACATGATGTCGCTCGACATATCGGCGATCAGCGGCACCTTGCCGGTGTCCGGGAACTCGAAGTACTGAGTGCCGGCAATCGTGTTGTTGCTGGTGATGTGCGCGTAGGCCGCGTTCGGATCGAGTTCGAGTTCGGACGGCTTCGGGATCCGCGGGAACTTGCCGTCTTTCTCCGACGAGCCAGCGAGGCGCGCCGTTCCGATGGTCTTCGCCTCCGCAAAAGCCTTCTTCGCCCACGTACCGGTTAGGACGTAGTCTGCACTCGCGCCCTCGCCGAGAAGGTTCATCGGAACCATCGCGAATTGATGACTCGCGCCACCTTGCAGCAAGAGCACCTCGTGCGTGTCGGGCACGGCCATCAGTTCACGGATAAGGGCGAGGGCCTCGTTGTGGATGGCGTCGTAGACCTTCCCACGATGGCTGTGCTCGATGATGCTCATTCCAGAGCCCTCTATATCGAGCAGCTCCTTTTGCGCGCGTTCGAGCGCCGCCAAAGGCAACGTGGCAGGTCCGGCGTTGAAGTTCATGGCTCGAGACATCGTGCTCCGGGTGCAGCCTGTGCTGCGGCTTGATGGTTGGGCTCGTGAAGCGGGGCTCACGAGGGCTGCCGAGAGCGCTGTCTCGGCGCTGCATGGGGTCCGGGTCCGTCGCGGGCGGGACGACAAGTCCGCTAGCAGTGGACCTGGGCGTTGACGCCGCGCGTTGTGTGCCGGGGTGTACTGGTACAGGGGGTACTCGTCAAGCTGGCCCCCCGGCAAGTGCAGCCTCGATCCTCGCCGTCGAAATCGCTCCTTCCCGCAGGATAGTGGCGGAGCCGCTTGGATCAATCGACACCATCGTTGAGGGGGCGTCGTCCGGCGCGGTGCCTTCCAATACGTACAGCCTGCCACGCTCTGGCGATGAGGCGAATTCAGACTCCACTGCGTCGCTTGTCATCGCAGGCGACTCGGCCGGGCGGTTTGCACTCGTGGCGGTAATCGGACGCCCGAGGGCCTTCGCGAGTCTTGCGGCGGGCGATGGTCCCGGCACGCGGACGGCCACGGTGCCCGCCTGCGTCAGTCGCGAATCGACCGTATCGCGGGCGGGCAGCGCGATCGTGAGCGGCCCCGGCCAGAGCTCTCGCGCGAGGCGCGCCGCGCTCTGGGGAACGTCGAGCACCAGCGATGCCCAGGCGTCCCAATTTGGTACGAGCAGCGGTACGCCGCGTTCCATTTCTCGCGGCTTAAGAGCGAAAAGCGCGTCGAGTGCGAATGTCTGCGCGCAGTCCGCGAGCAGACCGAACGATGATTCGGTGGCGGCCGCGACGACGTGGCCCAGCTGCAACGCTTGGAACGCGTCGTGGAGCGCGTCGTCAGAGCGCACGCGAACCGATGTCTCCGCGAAACTGCTTTCCGTCAAAATGGATCAAGTTGGCCGCAGCGTAGGCGCGCTCGTGCGCTTGCTGCAGCGTCGGTCCGATGCCGGTCACACCGAGAACGCGCCCGCCATTCGTGACGATCTGGTCGCCTTCCAAGCGCGTGCCGGCGTGGTAGACGCGGACTTCGTCGAGCGCTGCGG
>PVBE012239496.1_pt1 | contig 14906 bp, 16 predicted proteins | sample 1631181 | NCBI WGS metagenome assembly PVBE01 (sample SAMN08397723, study PRJNA350692) | Marine metagenome, whole genome shotgun sequencing project. | isolation source: water | place: Pacific Ocean | collected 2012-04 | reverse complement strand
GGCCGACTATACTCTCGGTGAAGTGATTGACGTTTATGTAAGACGTTGAGGCCGGAAGAGGGTGAGAAATTAAAAGCCCCTTTTCGAGAGCGGGGTGGGCGTCCCGAAAACAGATGTTTTCAGGACAACGGCGGACCCCGCTGGCCTAAACGATCCCTGTATCTCCCCAGCCTCGCGCCCGCCGCTTGTCCCCGGGGATTCCCGTTCTTAATAATTGAAGAAAATTCATTGACCAGGGCCTGCGCGTTGAAATATCTATCCATCCCCGGAAGATTTTCCGGCATTCCCCCCCTGTTTTGGTTCTTCTGTATACAGCAAGGAGGAGAACCATATGAGAATTTACGGGGTAAATGCGTTCCGAATCTTCATCTTCATGGGATGCGTTTCCTGTATGTCCTGCGGTGATTCCAGTTCCGGCGTGGACGGTGAAACGGGATTCCTCACTCTGACGCAGGTTTCCGGGCCCTCAGACCTGAATTCCACCGGGCGGGGCCTCTTCGCCAACGTTCTCCTCGATGGAGAATCCGTAATCCTGACGTACCAGATAGCCGGGAACTCACTCACGGATGGAAAGGACCTTTACTACCGGAAGTACGACCGGGAATTGAACGAGTCCATGGGAGAGACCGAGGCCATTCATGTCACGGACCACCCGGTTTTCAAGGGAGACCTGGGGGACCATAAACTGCTGCTTGTGGAAGACCGGATTTACATGGTCGCCATGCTCTCCTGGAGTCCCTACGCCGTCCTTCTCGAATTCGACAAGACCTTTCAACAACTTTCCGAACCGGTGTACATCGGAAACCCCGCGACGGACGTGTTTACCGACATGGGCTTCGCCACTGATGGGGAATACCTCTATGTCCAGTCCTTCTACCAGACGGCCAATTCGAAGCCGGAAGACTGGGCGGCTCACATTTATCGTTATGATCTTTCCCTGGAACTGATCGACTCCACCATCGCCCACCCCGAATCAGGTTCCTTCGTAACAGGAACCTCCCTGGTCTTTCTTCCGGCGGGGGGAGGCACAACGGGACAGGACCGGCTGCATATCTTCAGCACGAACCGGGATTTCGGGAACGTGGAACGCATCGGAATCCACACCTTCGCCATCCGGAAAGACGATCTGGGCGTGATTGCAGGATCAACGCAAACCATTATCGAAGAGGATCTCGATGCCTATTTTCCAACCGGTCCGAGTTGGAGTGAGAAGCACCATGTCTGGTTCGTAGGATACACCGTGGAGGCGGAAGATGGGGACATCCAGACAAAAGAAGTCGGCCCGAGTTTCGTCAACGTCTTTGATTCGGAATGGCGCTTGCTGCAGCAGGTCCAGTTGAACAACGGTGATCCCGCCATGCGCGTGATGACCCAGACGAAGGGTGACGACCTTTACGTCGTTTATGACGAGATGGACAAAATGGGGCAAACTCCCTTCTCGAAGGCAAAATCGGAACATTTCCGGATCCAATAGCGGCTTCATTCTCCGCGACATCGACCAGCAACCGATGCGATACGTCCTGGTCACGGCGAAATCGTGACCCGTCCCGGTGAATCGTATGTAATGGCGTTGTTCTGGATTGATGGGAGTGATCGTGACGGAAATCAGACCCCGCGAAACCGTGGTTCTCGCCTCCGACTTTTCGAAACTGGTCGAATGGTACCGGGATGTTCTCGGGTTCAAAGTCGTCAAGCGGTTCGAAGAGGCCTACCATTACTGCAACCTGGAGACATCTTCGGGAATCCGTATCGGAATCGCCTCCGCGGAAGAGATGGGGGTCAAGCCGCTGGATCGCGCCGTCAACACGGTCGTTCTTCAGTTCGAGGTGGACGACCTCAAGGAATTCTTTTCCGGGTTGAAAGCGGCAGGGGGCGTTGTCACGTTCGGGCCGAATTTCGACAAGAAGGACGAATTCTGGTTCGGGGGGGTTTCGGATCCCGAGGGAAATCCTTTCTGGGTGGTCGACAAGAATTGCCCCTGAACCCGTTGACCCGGTCCCTCACAGACCCGCGCCCGCCGCGTGTCCCCGGGGATTCCCGTATTATAATTGAGCGAATTCAAGCGTGACCTGGTTGATCCCTTACCCGAAGACGATTTGAGGCGGTTACCCGGGACAGGTTCCTAGGAGGAGGCGGTCACGGTCGAGGGGACCAGGAAGGAGGAAAGCGCCTGGAGGAATTCCTCGGGTTTTTCGATCATCGGGATGTGGCCGGCGTCCTTGATCAGAACGGACCGGAAATTGTCGCCCTCCGGGAAGAGTTTCTGCTGGCCGGGGTCGATGACCTTGTCCCGGTCGGTGCTGATGAGCAGGACCGGCATCGTGAGTTTGTTCACCGTCGGAACGGAATCCGTATCGATCAGGGAAAGAATCGACTGGATGCCCGACCGGTAGGTGGGCCGGCCAAGGTCGTCCACGTATTCCCGGTCGAGGGGCGTTTCATGCGTGAAATCCTTCGCGATCCACTTTCTTCCAAACGGGGTCTTCATCACCAGGTGCATGAGGCACCGGATGCCGGGAGCGAGCGAGAAGCGGTGGAAGCCGGAAAGGGCCTCCCAACCCCGGAAGGGCGGGTTGACGACGCAGAGGCGGCGGACCCGGTCCGGGTTGTTCGCCGAGGCGGCCATGGCGATCAACGACCCCATGGAATGGCCGACCAGGTCGAAGGTCCCCAGTTCCAGTCGATCGAGGAAGCCCTCGAAAAGACGGGTCAGGTTTTCGATCGAGTAGGAGATGCGCGGCTTGTCCGAAAGGCCAAAGCCGGGAAGGTCGGGCATGATGCAGTGGTGGCGGAGAAGGAGTCCCCCGGCGGTCTTTTCCCAGTACCGGCTCGACGCGCCCCACCCGTGGAGCAGGAGCAGGGGAGGATTCCCCCGGGTCCCCGCGGTGCGGTAGAGGACCTCGTGACCGTCGACTTTGATGCTGAACAAATCCATTGATTTGAATGACGCAGTGCGTTAATCTTTTGCCAGTCTAGATTTTTCGGGGAAAAGATGCAAGACAAATACCTTGAGTTCATCACGCCGACGCGCGTCATCTACCAGTGCGGCGGCGCGGCGGAGACTTCCGCAATCACCTCGCGTGCCGGAATCGAACGGCCCTACGTGGTCGCGGACGAGGGGGTGGCGGCGGCCGGGCTCGTCGACATCGTGGTCCGGACGCTCGATCCCGCGGGTATTTTCCTGGAGGTTCCCGCGGACGGGGATCTCGAAACCGCGGAGCGGATCGCGGCCGACATGAAGGCGAAGAACGCGGACGGACTCCTCGCCCTGGGCGGGGGGAGCGTCATCGACACCGCCAAGGGGGCGAACATCGTTTTTTCCATGGGGGGGAAACTGGAGGAGCACCAGGGCGTCGGGGTGATTCCCGACCGGTTGTCCCCCTTCGTCGTGATTCCGACGACGGCGGGAACCGGAAGCGAGGTTTCCCGCGTTTCCGCGTTGAAGGACGCCTCCGTGCAACAGAAACTGTTTTTCGAAAGCGAGCATCTCGCGGCGGACATCGCCCTGCTCGATCCGGAGATGACGAAGACGCTTCCGCCGAAACTGACCGCCGCCACCGGGATGGACGCGCTCACCCACGCCGTGGAAGCGTTGCTCTCCTCCAACGCGGGGCCGCTCACGAACGCCCTGGCCACCTACGCGGTGAACGCGATCTTTGAATGGCTGCCCGTGGCGGTGCGGGAAGGGGAAAACCTCGACGCGCGGGCGCATATGCTCTTCGCCTCGACGGCGGCGGGTGCCGCTTTTTCCAGCGCGGGCGTCGGCATCGTGCACGCCTGCGCGCACGGGTTGGGGGTGCTCTGCGGACTGCACCACGGCCTGGCGAATTCGATCATGCTCCCCCACGGGGTCCGGTTCAATCTTACCGGGCCGCATCCGCTCGTTTCCGCCGACATGCCCGACCGGCTTGCCGGGCTTGCCCGGACGTGCGGGCTCCCCGGGACCTTGCGGGAAGAGGGGGTCACGGAGGAACAGCTCCCGGCGGTGGCGGAATACGCCGAGGGGGACGCTTCGATGATCTACAATCCGCGGGAAGCGGACGCCGGGGATCTTCTGAAGGTCCTGAAGAATGCCTGGTAAACGACATCCGAAACTTCACAAGGCCCTGATCCGGTTCCAGGTGGACCGGTTGAAGGTCACCTACAACGATTTCCTGGAAAAAGAGGAGTACCGGGAGATCACCCGGTTTTTTCTCAACGAGGTCTACACGACGAAGGACATCACCGAGAGAAACGCCGGGTTCAAGAAAGTCTACCAGAAATTCAATGGCAAGATCGGCGCCTCCCTCGCGAACAACCTGGCCGGGTTGATCGAGTTGAACGACCTTTCGGAACACCTCGACCAGCTCATGGTGGGGAAACTTCACCAGATGGGCATGGGGGAGAAATTCTCCGAGGACGAGTACGAGGAGGCGTATTACCTCACCGACGTCTACGACGAACGGAAGGAACAGATCGATCTCATCGTGAAATCCCTCCAGACCTTTCATGCCCTTTCCAAGTTCCGCTCCATCGGCCTTACCCTCTCGGTCATCCGTCCGTACGCGCTCCTGAAGGGGGCGCGGAACCTGATGGATTTCATGCAGGAGGGGTACCGGGTATTCCGGGTGACGAAGGACGTGGTCCCCTTTCAAAAGGAGATCCACAAGTCGGAGTTGAAACGGCTCGACCGGATTTATTCCCTGGGAAAACGCCCCCCCACGATCGGCGAGCTCCGCAAGCGGGCGAAAGAGATGGGAATCAAGGGGGCCGACAGAATGACCCTGCGAAGGATGATGCAGGAGATGTCGCGGTGGACCTGATCCGCCTCTTCGCCCTGATCCTCGTTTCCGGGTGCGCCGTGCCGCAACGGGCCGGGAACGAAATTTCCTGGGACCGGGAAGGCCGGGAAGCGGTGGTTCTCCTGCAGGAAATGATCCGGATCGACACGACGAACCCCGCCGCGGAGGGGAGCCCGAACGAAACGGCGCTTCTCCTCCGGGTGAAGGAGATCCTTTCCGCCCACGGAATTGAAAGCCGGATATACGAATCTGCGCCGGGGCGGGGAAACCTCGTGGCGCGCTACCGGTCGGGGGGAACGCGCCGGGCGATGATGATCCTCGCCCACGTCGACGTGGTGAACGCCGATCCGGGGATGTGGGAAACCGATCCTCTCTCGGGGGAAATCCGGGACGGGTTCCTCTGGGGCCGGGGAGCCCTCGACGACAAGGGAATGGCCGCCGTGGGCGTCCGGGTCATGTGCCTCCTCGGACGGATTCGTCCGGAATTGGACCGGGACGTGATCCTGATGTTGAACGCGGACGAGGAGTCGGGAGGAAAATTCGGCGCGAAGTACATGCGGGACCGGTACGGCGAGGAACTGGATTGCGCCTTCGTCCTGAACGAGGGGGGGAGGATCGCGCTGGGCGCGGACGGCCGTGTCTCCCGGGTCTCCCTCCAGTGTTCCGAGAAGGTGTACAACGATTTCCGGCTCTGGATGCCCGGCCGGAGCGGGCACAGTTCCGTCCCGGTTCTCCCCAACGCGATTTTTGACCTGGCGGAAGTCCTGGCCCGGTTGAATGATTTCCAGTTGCCGGTCCGCGTGACGCCGATCATGGCGGAACATTTCAAGGCGATCGCCGGTTTTCCCGAGAACCACCCCTTCCGGGAGATGATGGAGAAGGTGGGGCAGGGGGACCGGGAATCGGCCCGGCGGCTTTCCGCCCTGCGGCCCGACTTCAACGCCGTTCTCCGGACCACGTTCGTTCCGACGGAAATCCGCGGCGGGATCCGGGTGAACGTTCTTCCCCCTTCCGCCGAGGTGAACTTCAACGTCCGGATGCTCCCGGGAGACAACCTGCGGGAGGTGATGGAGGCGATGGCGCGCCGGGCGGGACTGGGAGAGGTGGCCGTGATGAGCGTGGAGGAATTCGAGGCTTCTTCCCCCGCGTCCCGGGAGAACCCGGTCTTCGTTCTGGATACGCAGGAGGTGGACGCGCCCGATTCTCCCTGGGACCACGAGGTGATCCGGGCGGTGAAACGACTCCTGGCGAGAATGGCACCGGGCGCCACGGTGGTGCCGGTGATGCTGACGGGGGCGACCGATTCCCGGTTTTTCCGGGAGCGGGGCGTTCCCAGTTACGGAATTCATCCCTGCCCCAGCGGGCTTGCGGAACTCCGGACGATCCACAACCACAACGAACGGGTCCGGGTCTCCTCCGTGGAGTGGGGGGTGAGGTGGCTGTATGAACTGGTGTTGGAACTGGGAAAATATAAATAGATCTACAGACGGGAGGATTGCATGGCGTATTTCAGTGATTCCAAGGACGTAATTTCCTGTATCGGGGGTCTTTTCAACTGGGCGGGGCAACAGGAAGAACTGGGCCAGAAGTACCGCGCCAGCGGGATGATCATCCGGTTGAACTACACGGAACCGGACGCGGTTCTCACCATCGACTGCAAGAACCCTCCGAAACGGGAAGGGATGCACATCGACTGGGTGGAAGGGGACGGCGGCCTGGAGGCGGACGTCGAGTTCAGCATGAAAACGGACGTCGCGCACCGGTTCTGGCTGGGAAAGGTCAATCTCCTGGTCGCCCTCACCAAGCGCGACGTGGTGGCGAAGGGACCGATTTTCAAGGTGATGAAACTCCTGCCCCTGCTCAAGCCGTTGTACGGGCAGTATCCCCGGATCCTGCAGGAGAAGGGGAAGGCGGAACTGGCGGAAGTCTGAGGGGCCCGGTATTTTTTTCGATTTCCCCTTGACTTCAATGACGCACCGCGTCATACTCTGGTAATGCCGCAGCGCGTCAACAAGTGGTTGACGTTCCGGCCGCCAGGAATAGAATGAAAGGAGACGAACCGATGGCAAGAAAGAACCAGGTAGGAGCCGATCAACTCCGTGACGGAGTCCGCACCGTGGCCCTCGCGGGCATGGGCGCCGCCGTTCTCGCGAAGGACGGGGCTTTCGACCTCGCGAAGAAGTGGGTCAAGAAGGGCGAACAGCTCGAACCCGGCATCAGGAAGACCTTCACCCGGCTCACGAAGAAGCGGACGAAGGTGACGCAGACGGTCACGAAGACCACGAGCGGATCCCTGAAAAAGGCGTGGGCGCTTCTCCCGGTCGTGACCCGGAAAGACATCCTGGACCTCTCGAAGCGGATCGACGTGCTGAGCGCGAAGGTCGCCCCGAAGGCCCGGAAACGTTCCAGGTAAATCATTCACCCGTCGCAGAAAGGGGCCGGGTGGAGGAATCCCGGCTCTCTTTCTGTGGGGTATGATGAGAACGATCAAGCGTTATTCCAACCGGAAGCTGTACGACACCCGGAACAAGAGGTACATCACCCTCGGCGAGATCGCCAAGCTCGTGCGCGGGGGGGAGGATGTCCGGGTGCTCGACAACGAAACGGAAGAGGATCTCACCAACATCACCCTTTCGCAGATCCTTCACGAGAAGGAACGGGCCCACAAGGGAACCCTCCCGAAAAATTTCTTCACCAACGTTCTTCAATCCGGGAACAAGATCCGGGACGCGGTTCTCGACCGGGCGGACAAACTCCTGCCGGGCGTCGAGGGCGCGCTGAAGAACCTTCGCCTTCCCACCCGTGGGGATTACAACGCCCTTAAAAAGACCGTGCAGGCGCTCGAGGCGCGCATCGCGGCGCTGGAAGGGAAACCCCGGAAGAAGAAAAAGAAGGCGGCGAAGAAGAAAAAGCGGTCGTAGCCGCCGGACGCGAAATAAGTCGTTTCTTCGCGGGCAGGATCTAAAATGGATCCATGGCGAAAAGCAGAAGAAAAGTGCTCTACCGGGTGATAATCTCCCACCGCCCCCACGCAACCGGCCTTTACAAGTATTCGGCCGAGGTTCCCGCTCTCCCCGGGTGTTTCAGCGACGGTCGCACCCGGAAGGAGGCGATTCGAAACATCCAAAAGGTCATCCGGGAACGCCTCACCCCGCTTCGACCGCGCCGGAGCCGGAAGGAAGTGGAAATGGTCGAGGTCGCGGTCGGCTGACCCGGCGAAAATCATCCAGGGGAAGCCAGCCACGAACCTGCGGGACCCTCCCAAACCAATCTTCGCGCCTTGGTGGTGAAAGCGGGTCTCCCGGACGATCAGGCGAACGCGGGTCCCCGCTTCTTCACCAGTTTCTTCACCCGTCCCTGGATTTCGTCCCGGCACTGGTTGGCCAGTTTCTGCACGACGAGGAAGTTGTTCGCCTCCCGCGGTTCGTACTCGTTCGTGGGAATCGGCTTTCCGAAATGGATCGCCCACTTCGAGGGAAGGGGGACCAGCCCGAGAAGGCCGAGCCAGGGGAAGAAGGGGGTGATCGGGAACATCGGACTGCCGATCGGTTTCCCCAGGATGTCCGCCCTCATGATCGTCGGGTAGATCTCCTCCGCGCCCACCACGGAAACCGGGATGATCGGCGCGCCCGTCCGGATGGCCACCTTCACGAAACCGCCCCGCCCGAACCGCGCCAGCTTGTACCGGTCCTTGAAGAGTTTTCCCACGCCCTTGAGCCCCTCGGGGAAAACGCAGGTCAGGTTTCCCTTCCGGAGAAGCCGCTCGGCGTTTTCGGGGCACGCGAAAACCTGCCCGGTCCGCGTGAGAAGCGGTTGGACGTACGCCATCTTCGTGAACATGTCGAGGTAGAGCGTTCTCGTGATCCGGGGCGTGGTCCCCTCGTTCAGCACCGCCATGGCGATCATCGCCCCGTCCCAGGGGAGAACGCCGGAATGGTTCGCCACCAGGAGGGCCGGTCCCTCCGTCGGCACGTTCTCGATCCCGGTCGCCTCCACCCGCCACCACTTCCGGTAGAGGAACGTGAAGAGGGGGCGGACCATGTCGTGGAAATCCTCGTCGAGGCCGAATTCATCCACCTCGTATTCGCCTCTCTGCCGTTTCCTCAGGTTCTCGCGGTACGCCTCGAACGTCGACTGCACCACGTACCGCAGGCCGTTGAGCGTATCCCGGTCGATCTCGGAAAAATTCCGGAGAAGGCGGGTGGCCTTCTCCATCATCTTCTCCGGGGAAAGATCCTTCACGAGCGATTCGATCCCGCTCGAAGCGACCGCGCCGACGAGGTCTTCCAGGCGATCCTGCCCCTCCTCCATCAACCGGCTGATGAAGTTCGGGCGGCCGTTCTGGTCCGGTCCGGTTTTAGAAGTTTTCTTCGAGGACACGAAGGCTCTCCGTGGAAGTATGACCCGGGACGAATCCCAGTTCGGTCTTCATTCTCTCGTACTCGAGACAGCAGTTGAATCTCAGGAACCCGGGGTCGAAGGGCAGGGTGCGCAACATCGACAGCAACCGCTCGGCCGAATCCTGCGGAAGCTGGGGCACGCCGACCGTATCTTTTCCGAGGAAGCGCAGGATTTTCAGAAGGGAAACGACGCCCGTCGGCGCGATGTTCACGGGCCCGTTGTACGGTTTTCGCATCGTCGCCAGGACCGCGTCGGCCGCGTCTTCTTCGTGGAGAAGCTGGATCAGCGGGTCGAATCCGAGAATGACCGGGCAGGAAGCCAACCGGAGGTACTGCATGAACGCCCCGTCCGCCGTCGGCCCCACCACGGGGCTGAACCGGAGTTGCGTAACGGTCGTCTCCCCTGCGTACCGTGAAAACTCCGTCGCGTACCGTTCGACGTCCCCCACGTCGCGCACGGTCTGCTTGCTGACGCCCTTGCGCGGGCGCTTGGTTTCGGGAATGAAGTTGGGGTGCTTGTACCAGGCGCCGTAGTAGGTGTAATTCGACCGGATGATCACCTGCCTGATGCCCGCTTCCGCCGCCGCCCCGAGCAGGTTGATGGTCCCCATCACGTTTCGTTCGAAACGCTTCTCCTTTTTTCCCCGTCCCGCCAGCCCGAGATGGATCAGGGTGTCGACCTTCTCCTTCCGGATCACGTCCGCCAGCTTGTCGTGGGCCAGGTTCTCTTTCAGGTTTTTCACCCGGGCCGCCCGGACGATGGGACCTCCTCCCGCCAGGAGAATTTTCGAGACGCTCTTTTCCGCCCTCAGTTTCCGGAGCACGAGCTTTCCCAGGAAATTGTGGGCGCCCGTCATCAGGACCGTCCTGGTCCCGGATTTCGGCTTCTTCTTGGAGGTGGCGGTCGGCATCTCGTGCGGGTTTTAGCACCTCCCGGGGGTGGGTGTCAAGGGCGTTACTTTCGGAGCCGGTAGTAGTCGGCGATCATTCCCTGGTACCACGATTCGGGGAGGAACCGGCGGAAAAAGTGGCTCAGGGTGACGTCTTTTCCGATTCGGTACCGGAGGGCGGGTCGTTTTTTCTGCAGGATTCGATGGAACAACCGGGCCACGTGGATCGGGTCCGGGGCTTCGGCGCTGTACTTCTTCAGCGCCTCCAGGCAGCGTTCCCGCGGCCCGGCGTACTCCGGCATGACGATCCTGGATTGGCGGGCGTGTTCGACCACCTTCGTACGGAAGCAGCCCGGTTGCAGGATCGACACGTGGATTTCGAAGGGCCCGACCTCGTGGCGGAGCGCCTCGGTGAACCCCTCGACCCCGAACTTGCTCGCCGAGTAGATCGCGTGGAAGGGGCCGGCGGCGACGGCCGCTCCGGAACTGGTGTTGATGATCCGGCCGTGCCCCTGGACGCGCATGGTCGGGATTACCTTCCGGCACATCCGGATCGCGCCGAAGAGGTTCGTCTCCACCTGGTCGCGCGCCTCTTCCAGGGAGGTCTCCTCCACCGCGCCCGCCAGCGCGAAGCCGGCGTTGTTGATCAAGGCGTCGATCCGGTCGGGAACCTCCTTCATGAACCGGTCGACCGACTCGTCGCTCCGGATGTCGAGTTCGTGGGAGGTGATGCCGGGTCCCGTCACCCCCTTCTCCCCGTCGAGGTTTCCGCCGAAGACGCGGTATCCCCGTTCCCCCAGGTATTGCGCCGCGGCTTCTCCCATTCCGGAAGAAGTGCCGGTGATGATGAGGTTCTTCAGGTCGGTCATCGGGGGGACAGGGTACGGATCGGATTCATCACCGTCAAGAGGGGGCGTTGCGCGCCTTCCGCGAAATTGCTAGAGTCCGCCACTGATGAAATTTTTCGTGACCGGCGCCACCGGCTACATCGGCTCCGCCCTCGTGGACGTCCTGGAAACCGGGGGGCACGAAGTTGTCGCCTTTCACCGGCCGGGTTCGGATCTTTCCGCGCTCGAGGGCCGTTCCTGCGAAAAGCGCGTCGGAGACCTCTTCGCCGTTCCGGACCTGCGGGAAGGCATGCGGGGATGTGACGGGGTTTTCCACGTGGCGGGAAACACCTCGTGGTACCGGGGAGACCGGGAGGAGGTCTGGCGGGCGAACGTGGAGTCGACGAAGGTCGTCGTCCGGGCCATGGCCGAAGCGGAGGTGAAGAGGGGAGTTCTTACCTCGTCCGTGTCGGCCATCGGCGTGAACGGTCCGGCGGATCGCCCGGCGGACGAACGGACGCCCCATAACTGGCCCGGCCATTTTCATTATCCCCAATCGAAGAAGGCGGCCGAGGAGGCCTGGTTCGGGAGCGATCCTTCCCGGGAGATGATGGCGGTCAACCCCGCCACGATCATGGGTCCCGGGGACAGGGGCATGAAGGTGGGGGCGATCTTTCGAAAAATCGGAACGGGAAAATTTCCCCGGTTCCTCTGCGGGGGAATCAGCGTCGCCGACGTCCGGGACGTGGCGCGGGGACACCTCCAGGCATTTGAGAAGGGCACGCCCGGGGAGCGATACATCCTGGGGGCGGAGAATATCGCGAACGGCGCGCTCGGAGACGCGATCGCGCGGGCGATGGAGGTTCCCCTTCCCAAAAAGGAACTCGGACCCCGGAAGGTAAAGGTATTCCTGAAGGTGGCCGGGGGAATCGAACGGGTGGGAGGCCGCCTCGAAATCGCCGCGGGACACTTGTGGTGTCTCCTGCGGCACGTGTATCACGACACGACGAAAGCCCGGAGGGAACTCGGGTTTTCCACGCGCCCTTTTGGGGAAACCCTCCGGGAGAGCGTCGAATGGTACCGGGCCAACGGGCTCCTCGATGGATGAGTACACTCCCCCGCCCGGGTGGAGGTCCCGTTTCTCGATGGGGTTTCGATGCCTGCTCCTCATCCTTTGGGACATCGAAGGGCAACCGATCCGGTACGTCCTGGTCACCGCGAAGGCGTGAGTTTTTTTCGCGGCAGGATTTTCATCCGGATCTCGTCGGAAGGGCGAAGCGATATTCTCGGCGCCGCCTCGATCCGCTGGCCCGGCACCAGTTCCAGCCTGTACCGCTGGGAGATCATCGCGACCGCCAGTTTCACTTCCAGTAACGAAAAGTGACGCCCGATGCAGGTGTGCGGTCCGCCTCCGAAGGGGAAGTAGGCGTAGATGTGCCGTTTTTCCTGGCGGTCGGGCGCGAACCTGTCGGGATCGAACGCCTCGGGATGATCCCATAATTCCGGCAACCGGTGGTTGACGTGGGGGCAGATGATGATGTTCGACCCGGCCGGAACGGGGTATCCCTTCAGTTCGTCCCGCGCCACCGCGGTCCGGGTGAAGGCCCACGCCGGGGGATACAGGCGCATCGCTTCGTCGATCACCTGCCCCGTGTAGACCAGGTTTGGCACGTCTTCGATCGTGGGAACCCGTTTCCCGAGAACCCGGTCCACCTCCTGCCCGAGAATCCGGCACGCCCCCGGATGCATCGACAGCAGGTAGAAAACCCAGCAGAGCGCGTCGCCGGTCGTTTCGTGTCCCGCCATCAGGAAGGTGAGCACCTCGTCCCGCAGTTGTTGATCGCTCATCCCCTCGCCCGTCTCCTCGTCGCGGGCACGGACCATCGTGGAAAGGAGCGTGAACGTTTCCGACTCCTCGCTCCTGTGTTTCTCGATCACGTCGTCCACCACCCCGTAGAGCGTCTTGAGCGCCGCCTTGTATCGACGGTTGCGCATCGTGGGGACCGCCTCGGGAACGCGGAAAGGGGATTCCATTCGATGGTAGACGTGGTCGCCCGCCTCGTTCAGAACGCTTTCGACCAGGTCCATCTTGTCGTCGATTTCTTTCCCCATCAGGATTTTCCCGACCATGTCGAAGGCCAGGCGCATGAAGGGGGAAACCACGTCGAGAACTTCTCCCGTCCGGGCCGGTTCCTCCCAACTCTTCACCAGGCCGGAAATCGAACCGGTCATCGTGGAGATGCTGTCGGCCAGTTTCTGCCGGGTGAAAGCGGGTTGAATCAATTTTCGTTGTCGTTTCCAGAGATCGCCCTCGGCGACCAGGAGGCCGTTCCCCATCGCCGTCCGGAGATGCTCGTAGCTGACGCCCTTGACGTAGTTCTTCATGTTGTCCTGCAGGATCCGCTTGATGGCGTCGAGATCGCTGACGAGAAAGAAGGGAATATGGGCGACACGAAACCGGACGACACCCCCGAACTCCATCGCCAGTTCCAGGAAAAGCCGCAGGGGATCCTTCCGCGCCTCGTCCAGTTTTCCGAGGAGCTTTCCGCTGGGCCCGGGCGCCCTTTGTTTTGTTTTTTTCTTCATGGGACGGTCCCGAGAATACGGAAGAAGGGCGGGAGGGATCAAGTTCTTTACCGTGGAGGTCGGGACGGGGCGAAGGTATCATGTCGCCCCGACAAGGAGATGCTCATGTCGAAAAACGACGAGTGGAAAGAGTGGGAAGACGCCTGGGAAGAGGACGGCGTTTCTCTCGAGGTGCGGAAAAATCGTGCGTCCGGCATCGTGCAGACGCGGGTGACCGGAACGATCAACTGTCCGAGCGACAAGCTCTGGAAGATCCTGACCTCGCCCGCGGGCTACATGGAGATGATGCCGAAGACGCTCGAATCGGAGCACATCGACGAGAAACCCCGCAAGAAGGAACTCCATTGTTACCAGCGGCTCGCCGGTGGGCCCTCCAGCGATCGCGACTACACCCTCTTCGTGAAGTGGTCCGTCAAGGAGACGAAGCAGGGGAAGAAGTACGTCCGGAATTGGAGCGTGGAAAACGACAAGGGTCCCGACCCGGTGCCGGGCGTCGTCCGCGTCGAGGTGAACGAAGGCCGTTGGACGTTGACGCCCCTGAAGGTGAAAAAGACGAAGCTCGAACAGGTGAGCTACTTCGAGCCGGGGGGAAGCCTCTGGGCGATGGTCGCGAACCCGATCCTGAAAGAGGGGGCGAAGGAGCTTTTCCGGAACCTCAGCGGGAAGTTTCCGGAGTAGACTCGGCCTCCACCACGTCGCAATGCAGAAGGGTCGCCCCGATCACGCCGACCGGAAGGATCAGCAGGTTCACCACCGGAACCGCGAGGACCCCCAGCATCGTCGCGCTGAATCCGGCCGCCATCGGGATGTGCCCGAAGATGTAGCGAATCCGGTCCGCCACCTTCAACGGGTGTGACTCGGTGTCGAGCGGGTAGTCGAAATAATCGAGCGCGATCCAGAACATCGTGAAGGCGGTTCCGACCACCAGGTAGACGATCGATCCCACGACCGGGACCAGGTTCAAAAGAAGCAGGGGTACCTGTGGCGCCAGGAAGAGCAGGATTTTCTGCGCCTGGCTGAGGACCGGGAGAACCACGTCCGCGTATACGCCCCCCGCCGGTCGCGCCGGCACGCCCGTGTAGAGGGTGCGCGTCTCGGCCGCCATCCGGGTGTAGATCGGCGCTGAAAGCAACTGGCTGAAAAGGAAGGCGAGGAGCAACGAGACCAACCCGAGCCCGATCGCCAGGAAGACCGAAATCACTCCTTCAAGAAAGCCCCCCGTATCGCCGGACAGCCATCCCTGGATGTCGGAAAAAAAGAGGAAGGAGGGGACCAGGAAGAGGGCCAGGAAAAAAAGGAGCAGTCCCCACGGCAGAACCAGGAAGCGGATCAGTTCCGGATGTTTGCGAAGGAAAGAAAGACCCCGGAAAGGCCCCATCGCGCCGCTGACAAATCCGGGCATCGTCATGGGAGAGTGAAGGT
>PVBE010290212.1_pt1 | contig 14906 bp, 16 predicted proteins | sample 1631181 | NCBI WGS metagenome assembly PVBE01 (sample SAMN08397723, study PRJNA350692) | Marine metagenome, whole genome shotgun sequencing project. | isolation source: water | place: Pacific Ocean | collected 2012-04 | reverse complement strand
TAGGCGCTGTAGGGACCGCCATGCCCGTAGCCGATGCTCGAGATGTAGATAAGGCTCGGGTTCACATCGCGGAGAGACTCGTAGTCCAGTCCAAACTGCTTCATGACTCGGGGCGGGTAGCTCTCCTCGGGCACGTCGCTCACCGCCACCAGCTGCTTGAACAACTCCACGCCCTTGGGCTGGTCGAACTCCAGGGTAACGGAGAGCTTGTTGCGCATCTGTTCATGGAACACGGCGCCCTGGTTCCAGAAATCGCCTCCAGGGGTGTTCTCTGGGTAGTGGCTGATTCGGGATGGGTCCGCGTGGGCGCGCGACTCAACGCGAATGACCTCCGCGCCCCAGTCCCCCATGTAGCGAGTCAGAAACGGCCCCGCCTGGACGATGCCGCAGTCCAGGACGCGGAGCCCCTCAAGCGGCTTCTTCGCCATGTCGCCACCTCCGTCACGTGGATGCCCGTCGTCGCTCTCCCTTGCCCTCGCGTTGGGGGCAAGGCCGGTGAATGTGAGACAGATGTTAGGTAGTCGAGAGAGCGGTGTCAATGCCGCACTGACTCACGTGCTGCCGGATGGCGGGACGGAGAGCGCTGGCGGGGATCATTGGCTTGACTCACACCGCCTACCATATGGTGCTCAATTGCATACCGATGGCTGAACGTTCTATTCAGGCACGGAGCCGCGTCCTGTGATAGAATCCAGCCAACCCAACAAGGAGGATGTCCACCGTGCCTGAGAGCGCCCGCGGGGGGTCGGTTCTATGGATGGGCGGGCGACCGTTCTACGGCTGGGTCCTCGTTGGGATCACGGCGTTCGTCCTGGCCGTGGTCATCAGCCCCGTTCTCCAGGGCATCGGCGCCTTCTTCGTAGCCCTGGAGGACGAGTTCGGGTGGAGTCGAACGCTCCTGGCGGGAGCGTTCTCGCTGGCCCGCGCCGAGGACACGATCATCGGGCCGCTGGTGGGGTACCTGACGGACCGGGTTGGCACGCGACGCCTGGTCCTGATTGGGTTCGTGGTCCTGGGTGCGGGTTTCTTCCTGCTGGGCTCCATCCAGAGCGTCGTCGGCTTCTACGCGGCCTTCATCGTCATCACCGCCGGAGCTGGCTTCGCAGGGTTCCTGCCGCTGATGGGGGCCATCAACCACTGGTTCGTCAGGCACCGGACCACCGCGATGGGCATGGCCCAGGCGGGCGTGAGCATCGGCGGGCTCCTGGTGCCCGTTCTCGCCTGGAGCATCACCAACTTTGGATGGCGCGACACGTCGTACGGCATGGGCGTGCTCATGCTGCTGCTCGCGCTCCCGGTATCGGCCGCGATCCGCAACCGCCCGGAGCCCTACGGTCTGCTCCCCGACGGCGACAAGCCCGGCGCGGCCCCCACGGGCGACGGCCCCGGCGCCGACGAGCTTGGCGCCGACCCCGGCGACTACACCCTGAGGCAGGCTCTCCGCTCCCGCGCCTTCTGGCTAATCGCCCTGGCCCACGCGTTCGCCGCCGTGGCGTTCCTCACGCTGGGCGTCCACGCCATCCCCATGATTACGGACCGCGAGGTCTCGCTGGCAGTGGCCGCGAGCGTGGTGGCGACCTACACGGCGGTGGCGGGAGTGTTCCAAATCGGAGGGGGCATCGTGGGCGACCGGGTGCCCAAGAGGCTGGCCATCGCGGTGTTCATGTCGATCCAGACCGCCGGGGTCCTGGTGGCCGCTCTGGCGCGGAGCACCGGGATGATGTTCGTGTTCGCCGTCCTGTTCGGCATTGGATCCGGGGGGCGCATCCCTTTGCTCATCGCTATTCGGGGTGACTACTTCGGCCGCAAAGCATTCGCCACCATCTTCGGCTTCTCCACGCTGCCTATGAGCGTGGTCCTTGTCGCCGGCCCCGTGCTCACCGGATACCTGTTCGACAGGTTGGGCAGCTACACCGTCCCCCTGCTGGGCTTGTGCGTCCTTGGGCTCGTCGGCGTGGTCCTGATCCTCCTAGTCCCACGCGCCACGGTCCCGGCGGCGGCGGCGAGCGAACAGCGACAGTAGGGGAGCGGCCTCACGAATCTGACCGCGGCGAGCCCCCGGTCGTCGCCACCGGCGCATCGCTCTCCACCCACCCGTCCTTCAGCCGCACGATGCGGCCCGTCTGCTCCGCCACCAGGCTGTCGTGGGTAACGATGAGGAACGTCTGGCCGAGCGAGCGGTTCAGGTCGCGCATCAGCCGCACGATAGCCACCGCCGTCTCCGTGTCCACCTCCCCCGTCGGCTCGTCGGCCAGCACCACGGCCGGCCGGTTCACGAGCGCGCGGGCAATGGCAACCCGCTGCTGCTCGCCGCCCGATAGCTCGGACGGCCGATGCCCAAGCCGCTGCCCCATCTCCACCGCTTCCAGCATGGCCGAGGCGGTCCGACGAGCCTCCGCGCGGGATAGCCGGGCGTACTTGAGCGGGAGCATCACGTTCTCCAGAGCCGTCAGCGCCGGGACCAGGTTGAAGTGCTGGAAGATGAATCCCACCATGTCCCGGCGAATCTTCGGCAGCTCTCGCTCCGGGGTCTCGCTGACGACAACGCCGTCGAGGATGACTTCACCGCTGGTGGGCCGGTCCAAGCACCCAATCAGGTTCAGCAGGGTGGACTTCCCGGAGCCGGAGCGGCCCATGACGGCAGTGAATTCCCCCCGCTCGAAGCCCAGCGTTACGCCGTCAAGGGCACGGACCTCGTGCCCGCCAAGGCGGTAGCGTCGCACCAGGTCCCTGGTCTCCACGATTGGCATGCTACTCCGACCTCAGGGCCTCGACGGGGTTTCGCCGCGCCGCGGCCAGCGCCGGAAAGAGGCCCGCCGCTGCTCCCAGGACCGTGCTGAAGGCGATGACGAACAGCCCCAGGCGGAGCGTCACGATCATGATCACCACACCCTGGTCCGCTACGAATCGGTTGATCGCGAGCGTCAGCAGAGTCCCCGCCGCCAACCCCACCACGCCCCCTACGAATCCGATGATTGTGGCTTCCCGCAGGAACTCACGCATGATGTCCCCGTTGGTGGCCCCCACCGCCTTCTTGATCCCGATCTCCCGAGTGCGCTCTGAAACAGCCACCACCATCGTGTTGAGTATGGACAGCCCGCCCACGACCATCGCGATGACGGCGCTGCTGATGATGATTACGTTGAAGATGATCAAGCTCTGGCTAAACTGTCGCTCGATCTCACGGGGCGCCAGAGCCCGGACCCCCTTGACCTCTCGATTGATGGCCGCCGCCACCGCATCGGCGCGTTCCAGCGGGTCGGGGTACACCTCGATCTCGGTAGCCAGGGCGCTCGGGTCCGCGCTGAAGGATGACGGCAGCATCTCCGCCAGGAATTCCTGGCCGTCGGCGAGAGGGACGAACGCCACGTTGTCGCGCGCCGTCAGGGTGCGCTCCATGATCCCCACGATCTCCAGGCCCCGTCCCCTCACCGTCAGGACGTCGCCCAGGCCGACACCCTTGTACTTGGCCAGATCGACCCCGACGAGCGCCACGCCCCGCTCGCCCGGGGTGAAGAGGCGCCCCGACGACAGGACAACCGGGTACCGGTCCTCCTCGTAGTCGAACCGACGCGCGTCCACGCCGATAACCAGGGGCGGGAAGCCGAAGCTGGCCGCGGGGACCTCGCCGGCGTCTTCCTGGTAGAGCGTGTACACCGTGGGAAACGCAGCCGCGACGTCCGGGATCCCCCGCACGTCGTCAGCGATCTCCGCGGAGAGCACCGCCCCCAGAAATTGGCCGGGGATCGTGGTCCCGGCCTGCACCACCACGCGGGTGCTGTAGTACTTGAGAGCGCCATCGACCAGCAGATTGATCTTCTCCGACATGGCCCCCATGACCGTCAGGGCCAGCGTCCCCACCACGATTCCTAGGATGGTAAGGGTGGTGCGCAGCTTCCTGCGCCAGAAGTTGTGCCAAGTCTCGATCATTCCGCGCCGCCCCCGGCGGAGCTCGCCTCGAGCTCGGGAAACTGCATGGGCGCGTAGCCCGTGAGCTCGACGAATCCCACGCCCCCTCCGCCTCCGGCGACCTCGACGGGTCCCTCCCGGTAGAAGTTCCCGGTGGTCGCCTCGGCCTCGAACTCAGCGGCCTCGACAACGGGCGACAGCGTGAGGTCCAAGCCGCGGGCCGGCAGGCGCACGATCCAGCCGACCGGGTAGGCGGCGCCCGTCGCTGGGCTCGTCCACGAGCCGCTCGCAGCCACGGAGAAATCGCGGCCGGAGAGCCCGGTCGCCACACCGTCTGGCGACACCATCGTCCCGTACCGAACGATTTCCCGCCCTTCGGCGTCCCTCATGACCGTGAGCATCACGTCGACTCCATCGTCCATCTGGAGCGCGAACCAGTCCCACCCGATGGCCTGAGCCTCGAAGTCCCCCCACTGGTGGTCGAACCACGCAATCCCAGTCACCGGCTCCGGACGCTCGCCGAGCGTTACGCTGCCGGTCGCGACCATGCGGGTCCGCGAGTAGTAGTACGATGCCCCCGCCTCGCCGAAGTCCACCAGTCCCGAGCCGTCGTGGAGAACCGCCGGCTTGAGTGACGTGAGCTCCAGGTCGAAAGCGAACCCCTCGACGCCAGCGGCCAGCCGGTCGCGACCCCCGCCGCCGGACATCGTCCAGCCGTCGAGGTCGAACGCGAAGCCGCCTGCCCCCGTGGCGGGCTTCCCCAGCGTCCCCCGCTGGTCGAAGAGGAACGACCCGGCGGTCGCGTCCGTGACCGCCACGTGGGCCACGTCCGCGAACAGCCCGCCCTGGGCGGCGATCTGGAATACGGCGTAGTGGAAGCTGAAGCTCCGGCCGTCGGCGGTCGCCAGGTGGCCGTTATAGTACCACCACTCGGTATTGGACGCGGGGTGCGGGGCGTCGTCTCGCGGGAGGGACACGCGAACGGCGGGCGGGGCCGGCGTGGGGGTGGGAGTGGCGGTCGGAACGGGTGTGGGAATGGGCGCGGGGCCCGCGCAGGCGGCAGTGGCCAAGCAGGCAACCGTGTAGAGCAGCGGACGGACGAATGAGGAGCGAACGCGCATGGTCACCGACCCCGGGAGAGCTTGCCGCCGTGATCGGACGGCTCCTCCATCCTAACCCGAAGTCCATCCGCGCACCAAGGGCCGAGGGGGGGAGGGAGCGTAGCGCACGGATGGCGGGCAGCGGGATGCGGTGGGACGTCAGTGGAGATCGGGAAACCTGGGCTATCGACCGTCGGATGGCATCAAGGGGATCAGCGAACAGCTACTTCGCCGATACGCTGGCAGATGGACGCAGTCCACTGCGTGCACCTGAGTTGCAGGGCCTCACCTCGGGCCCGGTCAGAATCCCCCACGTGCACAAACTTGACCGTAGATGTCTTCTCCCGCGGCCAAGGCAAGCCGCACGCCCGTGGACTCCATAAGTGAGCGGTCAATGAAGGTCCACACCACCTCGGGCATGCCAGGGCACGTTATGGCCATCCGGACGTTTCCGACCGGCATGGCCGCAGCCTCGGCCGCGGAGAATCCGTTACTGACGTGAATCAGGGCGAGTCCTCCGTAGATGACGGCCGAAAGGATGAGCAGCTTGCGCCAAGGGTGCCTGACCAAACCCCGTACGGTTCGTTTCATTCTCCACCAACGCCAGCGGAGGCCGAGCGAGGACCCTCGCAAGCCGCCTCTTTGGAGTTCGGAATAGCGGTGGGCCACCCTGATGTCTTGGCTTGCGCTCTGCGCCGCCCGGAACGCGGATCCTTTCTCCTCCGGTGGTGGACTCGTATGAGCGTTGCCGGTGGTGGGTCGCCCCTTCTCCTTCATACCGAAATGGTCGTGTTCGTCGGCAACGACAGGCGAGTACCACTTTTGGCAGATAGTGCACCAACGAAGGCCGTCCTTGTCCGCGAGGTTCCTCCGCCTCTCGTCTGCCCGTCGCGGCATCTCTCTTCCTCCTGCCGATCCCACTGGGCTGCCTAGAACAGACGAAAGTCCACCGCGCGGTCCGCCTCTGCTCAGCCGTGAGGCGCCGGCTTCGAGCGGATGCCCTTGCACGCTGCGAGAGCAGCGAATCTACGGGACGGAGCGGGAGGCTGCGGAGGCGCCCGGCTTACTTCTTCTTCCTCCGACGAGGCCATAGGGCGCCCAGGAACGGGGAGCCGCCGCCCCCCAGGAATCCGGAGTCGTACCACCCTCCGCTTCTCAGGAAATCATACACCGCCTGTCCCTCCCACGCGCCGAACCAGTGCGCGATGACGACGGGCCAAGCCGTCAAGCCGTTCCACATCCCCCAGAGCAGGTCTTGCCACCACATGGCGGTGCCCTCCTTCGGGCTGAACTGCGTGGCGTCCGGCGCGCGCTGGGCTCGCTCCGGCCCAGGTAGTCGTGGAGACCTTGATGCCGCCAGAGGGCGTTGGAGGGAGGGGGCGGGTCGGTCAACGTGGGCGCGGCCGGGTTGGTGGAGATGAAGGGACTCGAACCCTTGACCCCCTGCATGCCATGCAGGTGCTCTCCCAGCTGAGCTACATCCCCGCCGCAGCTAAACTATACCAGAGCGTAGCTGGCGCGACAAGGTCGAGGAAGGCGTCCGGAGCCCGCAGCCGCCTTGACCCCACCATTGCCCGGTGCTACGCTCGAACGGACATTTGAGCCCCTCGGAGGCGGCCTTGGTCCAGGAGCTTGTCGAGCGCATGCGGGCGGGGGACCAGCGGTCGCTGGCCCGGCTCTTGACCCTGGTGGAGCGCAGCCCCGACGACGCCGTCGGCGTCCTGGAGGCTGTGCACGCCCACACGGGCCACGCCACTATCGTCGGCATCACGGGCCCGCCGGGGGCGGGCAAGAGCACCCTGGTGGACAAGCTCACCTCCGCTTACCGAAACCAGGGCTCCACCGTTGGAATCGTAGCGGTCGACCCCACCAGTCCCTTCTCCGGGGGCGCCTTCCTGGGCGACCGGATACGGATGCAACGCCACTACCTGGACTCGGGGGTCTTCATCCGCAGCGTCGCCACGCGCGGCGGCACGGGCGGGCTACCGCGGATGACCCGGAGCGCCATCCGAGTGCTGGACGCATCGGGGAAGGATGTCATCATCCTGGAGACCGTGGGCGTCGGCCAGACGGAGCTCGAGGTCATGAGCGTCGCGGACACCGTTGTCGTGACCCTGGTGCCTGAGGCGGGCGACGCGATCCAGACGCTCAAAGCGGGGCTGCTGGAGATCGCGGACATATTCGTCGTCAACAAGTCAGACCGAGCGGGGGCCAGTCAATTCGCGGCCTACTTGGATGCGATGCTCAACCTGGCCGAAAGCCCGTCCTGGTGGCGCCCGCCGGTAATCCAGACGCAGGCCGACACCGGCGATGGGATCCCACTGCTGCACGAGACGATCGGGGAGCATCGCCGAGCCCTGGACACGTCGGAGCAGATGCCCGAGCGACTACGCCAGCGAGGCCGCCACGAGTTCTTCAAGACCGTGGAAGAGGCCGTCGGAGACCTGATTCTCCGCCTGGAGCAGCAGAACAGCGCAACAGCCGCCGCAGTGGCGGAGGTGGAGCGGGGCGAGCAGAACCCATTCGTCGCGGCCCACCGCCTCCTCGGGAGCGGAGCGCTCTTGCGGGAGTGGCTGGAGACCCTTGGCGGACGCACCTAGGACTCAGGGCGTGACGAACCGGCGTTGACAGTCATCTTGCCCCAAGCTACAATAGGGCCGTCTTTGTATTAGGTATACGGGGGTATTTGTAGACCGATGTTGCGGATGCGACTGACACGCGTTGGAAAGAAGAAGCAGCCGAGCTACCGCATCGTCATCATGGATTCCCGGTCGCCCCGCGATGGCGCGTACCTGGACCGGGTAGGATTCTACAACCCTCGCACGGATCCCCCGACCGTCGAGCTCGATACCGAGAAGGCGTCGGTGTGGATCCAGCGCGGTGTACAGCCGTCCGACCCGGTTCGGGCCATGCTGCAGAAGGCCGGCGTGCTAGAGAGGGCCGAGAAGCATGCGGGAACTGATTGAGTACGTGGCGAAGGCCCTCTCCCACAACCCAGACGTCGTTCGGGTGACCGAGGTCGAGCAAGAAGGTAGCTTCATCATCCAGCTCGAGGTCGACCCGGAGGACAAAGGCCGCATCATTGGGAAGCAGGGTCGCGTGGCCGAGGCGATGAGGGTCATTCTCCGCGTGGCTGCGGTGAAGCACGGCACCCGCGTCACCCTGCAGATCCTCTAGGCCTTCACGCCTCCACACCGCCCCATGACACCTCCGTCCGAGCCCGTGCCCGCCCACCAACAACCCCCCGAGCGCCTGGTAGTCGGCCGAATAACCGGCGTCTGGGGCCTCAAGGGCCACGTCAAGGTCGAGAGCCTGACCCACAACTCCACCCGCTTTCACCAGGGCGCCAGCTTCCTCATCGGCTCCGACGAGCATCTGTGCGAGGACGCGCGTCTCCAGGGCCGCTCGCTCGTGGTCAAGCTCCAGGGCGTGGAAACGCGAGAGGACGCTGCCGAGCTTCGCGGCGCCATTCTGGAAATACCCACGAGTGACGCCCCGCCTCTGCCCGAGGGCACGTACTACCACCACCAGGTCCTGGGGCTGGAAGTGTGGACCTCCGAGGGGCGACCCCTGGGCCACGTGGTCGAGATCCTGGAAACCGGCGGCAACGACGTGTACGTGGTGCACGGTCCCGATGGCGAAACACTGGTCCCGGCCATCGCGGACGTGGTGGTCTCCGTGGACATGCAAGCCGGCCGAATCACTATCGAGCCCATGCCCGGCCTCCTCCCCTGAGCCGCCCAGGCCCACGCCCCCACGCGCCAATTGCGCGAGCGGGCGGTCACTGTGTAGAATGGGGCCAATCCAATAGGAGTGAGCGCTATGAGCGGACATTCCAAGTGGTCCACGATCAAGCACCAGAAGGGTGCGGCGGACGCAAAGCGCAGCAAGCTCTTCACCAAGCTGGCCCGGGAAATAACCGTGGCGGCCAGGGCGGGCGGCGCGGACCCAGCCATGAACGCCCGACTTCGCCTGGCGGTGGATCGAGCGAGGCATGACAATATGCCCCTCGACAACGTCGATCGGGCAATCAAGCGCGCGACCGGGCAGGGCGGCGAGGCCCAGCTGGATCTTGAAGAGGTAGTCTACGAGGGATTCGGGCCCGCCGGCTCCGCCGTCCTGGTAGTCGCCCTCACCGACAACCGAAACCGCGCAGCCTCGGAGGTGCGCAACACCTTCGATCGAAATGCCGGCAAGATGGCCCAGGTCGGCTCCGTGGGTTACCTCTTCGAGCAGAAGGGGCTCATCACCCTCGAACTCGACCCCGACAAGGCGGATGAGGTCGCCCTCCTCGCCATCGACCAGGGCGCGGAAGATTTCTCGGTCGACGGGACCCTCCTGGAGATCGTCGCCGCGGTCGACAACTTCGAGGGCCTGAGGCAGTGGCTGGAATCCGAGGGCCACACCATCGGCTCCGCCGACATCGCGATGGTCCCCAAGACCCTGGTTGCCCTGGAATCGCGCCACGCCGAGCAGGCCTTGCGCCTTCTGGACCGGCTTGAGGACCTGGACGATGTCCAGAAGGTCTTCACCAACGCGGACTTCCCCGCCGAGGTTCTCGAGAAGCTCGGGGACGCGGCCTGAGCCTACCGATGGCCCGACGCATCCTCGGCGTGGACCCCGGAACGATCCGCATGGGCTACGGCCTCCTGGAGGTCCACGGTCGCGACGCTCGCTACTTGGACGCGGGCGCCCTCACGGCGCGGGCTTCTCTTCCGCTCGGCGAACGCCTCTCCCATCTCCACCAGGAGCTGCTGCGACTTGTGGAGACGTGGGCGCCCGAGCTGATGGCCATCGAGGACCCGTTCGTGCCCGTGGAAGACCTCAGCGGCGGGGGCTACCACACCAGCGTCCGCTCGGCCATCGCAGTGGGGCAAGCGCAGGCAGTGGCGCTGATGGCTGCCGCGGCCAAAGGCCTGCCGGTCTTTCGCTACCCCCCGGCGCGGGTGAAGAGCGTCGTGACCGGATACGGTCGTGGGAGCAAGGCGCAGGTGGCGGAGGTGGTGCGGATCATCCTGGGTCTCTCCGAGGCCCCCAAGCCCGCCGACGCCACGGACGCGCTCGCCGTGGCCCTCTGCCACCTCCAGGCGGAGCAGATTCGAGCGCTCGGATCGCGAGCCGAGGGGCCGCGCGGACTGTCGGCCGGTCCGATGCAGCATCGCCGGAACACGGGTCGGGGACCTCAGGAGCAGCAATGATCACAGGGATTCGCGGAAACGTGGACGCCATCGGACCTGACTGGGTCTCGGTGGCCGTGGGCGGCGTGAGCGTGCGGGTACACGTGCCCGCGGCGGCGCTCGCGGAGGTGGGCGGCGCTGGCGCGCAGGTCCGCCTCCACACCCACCTGATCGCCCGCGACGACGCCCTCATGCTCTACGGGTTCACCTCGGCGGAGGCCCTTAGGCTGTTTGAGATGCTTATCGCCGTGAGCGGGATCGGGCCGCGCCTGGCCCTCGCCGTGCTCTCCGGCCTCCGGCCGGACGCCCTCGCACACGCGATCGTCACCGAGGACGCGGATGCCCTCGCGCAGGTCTCCGGCGTAGGGAAGCGCACGGCGGGCAGGATCGTGCTGGACCTGAAGGGCCGGCTGGAGAAGGAGTGGAGCCTGACGACCGTACAGCCCGGAGGCGTCGCCGCCGACGATGTCCTTGGGGCTCTAGCGGCCCTTGGCTACTCAGCGGCGGAGGCTCGCCAGGCCGTCCTGTCGCTACCCCCGGACGCCGATGTCTCGCTGGAGGAGCAGGTACGCCTGGCCCTGCAGCGCCTATCGTCCCGGTAGGCGCTGCAGGGAAACCTACGTAGAGCCCTTTTCGTCTCTCTCGGCCCCCCCATCGTCGCGAGGCGGCGACGTGTTGTGGTGGTTCATCGCCCGCTCCAGGCCATCAACCACTACGGACTCCGCGGCCGCGACGACCCTCGGCCAGATCCCGGTGAGCGCTTCTTCTTCCCCTGGTGTGAGGTCGCCGAGCAGGTAGGGAATGGGATCGACGAAGGGGGGAGGCCGGCCGACGCCGATGCGCAGCCTGGAGAACTCTGTCGTGCCGAGGGCTTCGATGATCGAACCGACGCCGTTGTGGCCTCCTGGTCCCCCCGCGGCCCGCAGCCGGATCGTGCCCAGCGGCAAATCCATCTCGTCGTAGACCACCAGGATCTGGCTCGGGGGAATGCCGAGGCGCTGCACCAGGTAGTGGACGGCCTCTCCGCTGACGTTCATGTAGGTGCGGGGCTGGGCCAGGGCCACCGGACGCCCCTGGTAGTCGCCGATGCCCAAACGAACCTGACGACGACGGTCCAGCGCAAGCCCCCACCGCGACGCCATCTGCTCGATCGCCCGAGCCCCCAGGTTGTGCCTGGTGCGGGCGTACTTGCTCCCGGGGTTTCCCAGTCCAACGATGACGATCATGGTCGGTCGAGCACGGGCTTGAGGAATGCCATGACCCGATGGTCCGGCACCCAGGGGAGCCCGTCAAGGTCCGTGCCCCTCACGATACTGAGGAAGAGGCCCGCGGGCTCCACGATGATCGCGACCTCCTGCTGGACCAACTCCTGCCCTCTCTTCCGTCCGCGAACCCCGTGCGCGGGACAGCCCGGCCCGCCGCTGCGCTCCCACGCCCTGACGCTGGCTTCGATCGCCGCGCGCCAGCGGGCCTAGGGGCTCCTTGGCTCCGGCTGGCCCCCCGAAAGCAGCTCGTCAAGGCCCGCCTCGTCGATGATGGCAATGCCGTAACGCTCCGCGTGCTTGACTTTGCTCGCGCCCGGGCTCGCTCCCGCGACGAGGTATTTCGTCCGCCGGCTGACCGAGTCGGTCACGCTCCCACCCAGGGCCTTGACCCTGTCCGCTGCCTCGGAGCGGCTCATGGCGCTGAGCGTGCCGGTGATGCAGAGACTGACCCCAGCCAGGGGCAGGCCCAACGCCGAGGGAGATGGCGCGTCGGCCTCCATGCGGACCCCAGCCCGGCGCAGCTTCTCGATGAGTCCTTGGTTCTGTGGATGGCCGAGGAAGGTAGTCACGCTCTCCGCGATGCGCGGCCCCACGCCATCGACCTCGGTGAGCTCCTCCACGGTAGCCGCCATGAGCAGGCCCATGGTCGGAAAGCGGGCGGCCAGGACCTCGGCAGTCTCCGATCCAACGTGGAGGATTCCCAGGGCGCTCAGGAGCCGGCTGAGGGGACGGCGCTTACTCTCCAGGATGTTGGCCACGATCTTCGTGGCCAGGGTCTCCCCCATGCGATCCAGTGGCACCAGATCCTCCACGCGCATGGCATAGAGGTCCGCCACGTCGTGGATCACCTCCTCCTCCAGCAGGATGCGACACCACCGCTCGCCGAGGCCCTCGATGTCCATGGCCCCTCGAGATGTGAAGAGGCGGACGCGCTCCAAGAGCTGGGCGGGGCAGGAGGCGTTGGTGCAGAGGTACGCCGCCTCGTCGGCCTGGCGCACGACTGTCCCCTCGCACACCGGGCATGCCCGAGGCATCTCGAACGGCGCGGACCCCTCTCGACGCCCTTCCAGAACCACCCGGACCACCTGCGGGATCACCTCACCCGCCCGCTGGACCACCACCTGGTCGCCAACGCGGATGTCCATCTCGGCAATGTGGTCGGCGTTGTGGAGAGTGGCGTTCCGGACGGTCACTCCCCCGACCTGAACAGGCTCCAGGACTGCGTAAGGATTGAGCCTGCCCGTCCGCCCAACGTTGATGCCGATCTCCACCACCCTGGTCACCGCCTGGTGGGCGGGCCACTTGTACGCGATGGCCCAACGCGGCACCCGCCCCGCCACTCCCAGCTCGTCCCAGTGAGCCCAGCCGTTGACCTTGATGACCACGCCATCGGTGTCGTAGTCGAGCGCCTCGCGGCCCCCCAGCCACTCATCGTAGTAGCCGATGGCGCCCTCGGGGCGTTCGAAGCGGCGGGAGTTGGGGTTCGTGGTGAACCCGAGGCCATCCAGCCAAGACAGGATCTCCGACTGCGTCCCTGGAGGCGTACCGCCCTCGATCTGGCCGATGCCATAGACAAAGATTTCCAGGGGTCGCGCCGCGGTGGCGACCGGGTCGAGCTGGCGGACGGCGCCGGCAGCCGTATTACGGGGGTTGGCGTAGAGAGGGAGTCCATCGGCGGCGCGGGACTCGTTGAGCCGCAGTAGGGCCGCCCGGCCGATATAGACCTCGCCGCGCACCTCCAACAGGGCAGGAGGCGCGTCGCCAAGGAGCCTTCGGGGGATGCTGCTAAGTGTGCGTAGATTGTTGGTCACGTCCTCCCCCCGCAGGCCGTCGCCGCGAGTCGCGCCCCGGACCAACGCCCCGTCGCGATAGGTGAGCGAGACGGCCAGACCGTCGATCTTGAGCTCACAGATCACATCGAACTCCTGCCCGTCCAGCAGGCGTCCGGTCCGCTCGACCCAAGACCGATACTCCTCGGCGTCGAAAGCGTTCGCCAGGCTGTACATCGGCGCCAGGTGCGGCGCCTCCGGGAAACGCGCCGCCGGCGGCGCGCCGACTCGCTGCGTGGGCGAATCCGTCGTCACCAGGTCCGGACGCCGCTCCTCAAGGGCCTGAAGCTCCCGCACCAGGCTGTCATACGCTGCATCGGCGATGGACGGATCGTCGAGCACATGGTACCGGTGGTTGTGCTCTTCGATCTCACTACGGAGCTCCGCCGCGCGGCGTTCGTCCTCGGTGTGCGCAGTCACCATCCCCTCCTTGACGGCCGGACTACCCGGAGGCCCGTCGTTGCCGCCGTGAGCGTACCACCCGCTATCGACGTGGCGTCAAGCATGCCTCCATGGGAGTAGGCGATCCGCCCCGCGAATGCCCGGCAAGATTCTCCCCAATTGGGCCTCCGCGGCCGTGGACGCTCCGCGGGTCGGTCAGATATACTGTCGAGCGGCCCCTTGGCGCCCCCGAATCGGGGCGACACCGCGTTCCCAAAGCCCGCCTATCGGGGGAGGAGCTTGGCTGATATTCGCCCGTTCCAGGGGCTGCGCTATGGCCCGGGGGTGGGAGCCGACATTGGCGCCCTCCTCTGTCCCCCCTATGACATCATATCCCCTGCGGACCAGGAACACCTTCATAGCAAGAGCCCCCTCAATGCCGTGCGCCTGGAGGCCCCCCGGCTCTCCGCCCGGGGCGAGGATGACGGCGGCCCCTACGTCCGCTCCGCTCGGCAGCTCGACGACTGGCTCCGCGAGGGCGTACTCATCTCCGAAAGCGAGAGCGCCTACTACCTCACGGAGGAGGCGTTTCCCGAAGAAGTCCAGGGCGGCGCACGGGTGGGCCTCTACGCCCGCGTCCGGTTGGAGGAGTACGAGCGCGGGGTCGTGCTGCCCCACGAGCACACTCGCGCGGGGCCGAAGGAGGACCGGCTGCGGTTGATGCAGGCCACACAGGCCAACCTGAGCCCCCTCATGTCCCTCTACCGCGACGACGGAACACTTGGACCCCTGCTGGCCACGTGGCGAGCCGAACGGCCCCCCGATTATGCCGCGACGATGGACGATGGCACCCGGCACCGTGTCTGGGTTCTGCTGGATCCGGCCCTCCACGGAAAGATCCACGACCTGTTCGCGGATCGGCCCATCTACATGGCCGATGGGCACCACCGGTACGAGACGGCCCTGTCGTACCGCAACGAGCGCCGGGAGCAGCCCGGCGATCACGGTCCCGACGACGCCTCCGAGTTCGTGATGATGTCCCTCGTGGACATCGCGGACCCTGGGCTCCTCCTCTTGGCGTTCCATCGCCTGGTGTCGGGGCTCTCCCGGGACGGGCTCGACGCTCTGCGCGACCGCGTCGGCAAGCTCTTCACGGTGGAGCCAAGGCCGGGCGTCCCTCTGTCGGCAGTGGGACTTTCCGACCTCCTAGCTGAAGTAGTGTCCAGGCGCTCGGAGGCGCCCACT
>PVBE011360281.1_pt1 | contig 14908 bp, 12 predicted proteins | sample 1631181 | NCBI WGS metagenome assembly PVBE01 (sample SAMN08397723, study PRJNA350692) | Marine metagenome, whole genome shotgun sequencing project. | isolation source: water | place: Pacific Ocean | collected 2012-04 | reverse complement strand
TGAATTCCGACTCCAGGCAATCGCCGGCAAAGGAGGCGAGCTTTCGTCCGCCAATGAATCGGTTGGAGTAACCGGCGACTGGGAATGCCTCTTCAAGGGCGCCTCCTCGGCTGACATGGCTCAGCGTGCGGCGCAGTCGGCCATTGATCTCATGAGTGCCCCCATGCCTGAAGGTGGACGCACAACCGTCATCCTGGCGCCATCCATTGTCGGTCTGCTGGTTCATGAGGCCATAGGCCACACAGTGGAAGCAGACTTTGTGCAATCAGGTTCCGTTGCTGCAGGCATGATTGGAAAAAGAGTCGGGAGCGACCTCGTGACTCTCTGCGACAGCGGAGCGAGCGAAATCCACTCAGGAGCAGGAGGAACGATCCCTGTTGATGATGAAGGTGTTCTGGCAGGACGCACGACAATCATCCGCGAGGGAATCCTGAACTCCTATCTACACAGTCGAGAGAGTGCAGCCCACTTCGGCGTAGCACCTACCGGAAACGCAAGGGCATGGGACTACTCCGACCAGCCGCTGATCAGAATGCGAAACACCTACCTCTGCCCAGGTCAATCGACCCTGGAGGAGATGATCGCTGGAGTTGAAGATGGCTACCTGATTGATGGACCAAGGAATGGACAGGCCGACGCAACGGGTGAGTTCATGTTTGCAGTGCAGACGGCACGACGCATACGGGGCGGCAAGTTGGGCGAACTCGTTCGAGGCGTAACGATCTCAGGAGTGGCGTTCGATGTCATGAAAACTGTTGACGCCATCAGCAGCGAATTCAAATGGGATCTGGGCTCGGGGTACTGCGGGAAGGGGCAACCAGCCAAGGTTGACGCGGGTGGACCCCACGTTCGTTGCCAGGTACTGCTGGGAGGCGTGCAGTCATGAGTTCTGTAACAGACCAGGAAACCGACCTCCTCGAGCAAGGCCAGCAAACCCTCCAAATGGCTCTCAGTGCAGGGGCGGATGAAGCAGAAGTAGCCATTGCACACGGTGCAGGGTCGGATGTTGAGTTTGAGAAGAACGACATCCAGGTGGCGCTCAGCTCAGAAGAGTCAATAATCGGCGTGCGGGTGTTCAAGGGCGGTCGTTGCGGATTCGCATCCACCAATGACGTCGACGCGCTTCGCAGCATAGTCAATGATGCCCTTTCCGTTGCCTCAGCCTCCGAACCGCATGACGCAAACGGACTTCCCGAAAGTCAGGTACCTACGCCCATTGAGGGGCTTTACGACGAGTCCACTTCACTCCTCGGAGTCGGCGAAGTTACAGACATGGGAGCGGCTCTGTTGGAAGCTGTCCGCGTGAGAGACCCGCGAGTCATGATCGACTCAGGAGGCGTCGGCGCCAGCACAACCACCCGCGCCCTGGTGAATTCCCTTGGACTGAGTCTGAGCGAGTCACGGACGTCAGTTGGTGCATCGCTTTTTGGAATGGCTGTGGAGGACGGAACACCTGGGTCCTTTGTGGTCGAGGGCATGGGGCGCACGAGGCTCGATGGATTCGATGAGTCGCTACATGCCATCGCCAATCGCTTCGCCACAAAGAGCATCGGTGCACTCCATCCCGGCCAGGGCAAGAGCTTCCTTGGCTCTGTCCTGCTCTCGCCGGAATCAGTGAATTCCTTTGTTGTAAGCAACCTGCTGACGTTGATGAATGCCGCAACGATCCGCAAAGGGAAGAGCCTTCTCAAAGACCGTCTCGGGGAGGTGGTGGCCTCGCCTCTGTTGTCCATAACAGATGATGCAACTCTGCCGAATCGTGTGACGTCTTCAGCGTTTGACCGTGAGGGGGTGCCAAAGCAGAGGCTGCCACTCATTGAAGAAGGTGTCTTCCAATCTGTATTTTATAATCACTTCGAGGCCACTGTCGCGGAGATTACGACAGGGAGTACGGGCCATGCTGCCGGTTCAGTAGCGACAGTTCCGAGTGTAGGGTGCAACGCGCTCGAGATCGCTGCTGGTTCGACTCCGTTGAAGGACCTGCTGGCCGCAGAAACGCCGTGCATCCTTGTGGAACGATTCAGCGGCAGTGTCAATCCCGTCACCGGTGCCTTCAGTGGCGTCGTGAAAGGGGGCTACCTTCTGGAAAACGGCGAGCGCCGTCCAGTTGGCGAAACCCTCATCGCCGGTGAATTGCTGGACCTCGTGCAGAGCATTCAAGCCGTCTCAATTGAGCGTCAAGATGTGTTTGGCCGAGCCTTGACACCGTGGCTGCTGTGCGATGGGATCTCGGTAACTGGCGGATAACACAGCAGTTGGGGAAAGAGAACTTTTTTAGTCCCCTATTTCTACAAATCCTTGCCCCACGCTCCTTCAGGTGACAAACTTAAGCCCCGAACATACAGGACCCCGAGAGTCCCCTATTCGCTTCAGCCAAAGTGCAGCCTCCATGCTCAGAATCAACAAACAGACCGACTACGGCATTGTGCTTCTTGCACACGCGGCGACCAGAGGTGCGGGGTCAGACGGAGCGCCGTTGACCGCTCGCTTCCTTGCTGAGTCAAGCGGAATCCCGGCCGCTATGGTGAGCAAGACACTGAAGCTCCTTTGTCGCGAGGGATTCCTCGAGTCCCAACGTGGCGTCAACGGGGGTTATGAACTGGCACGGCCTGCTGATGAGATCTGCATTGCAGACATCATTCGTGCCACAGAAGGCCCTCTCAGTGTGACAGAGTGCGGGACAGGAGATGACTGCAACTGCAATATCGAGCTGCAATGCAACGTCCGCTTGAACTGGCAACGCCTGAACTCAGCCATCCACTCAGCATTAGCCGGTATCACCCTGTCAGACATGCTGGAAGACCCCGCGCCCTGCTCTACAGCAGTGGAGAAGGCGTTTTCAGTCTGGCCCCCCGAACCAGACACTGACTCTTCGGGAAACGAGGTGACTCCGTGAGCGAGCAGCGCGACCAACTCGAGCAGGTCACCGATCAGGATCAGGAGTACGCCTACGGGTTCGTCACAGAACTCGAGTCAGATACGTTCAAGAAGGGTCTGAACAAGGACGTCATCAGAGCTATATCCGCTCGCAAGAACGAGCCACAGTTCTTGCTCGACTACCGCTTGAGAGCCTACGACCACTGGCTGACTCTCACCGAACCCTCCTGGCCTCACGTCAACTACCCGACGATCGACTATCAGGACATTCGCTACTACTCCGCTCCCAAATCCCAGTCGGATGGACCGAAGAGTCTGGACGAGGTCGACCCTGAACTGCTGGCAACCTATGAGAAGCTCGGCATTCCATTGCATGAACGAGCGAGGCTCGCAGGAGTCGCGGTTGACGCCGTTTTTGACAGCGTATCAGTTGCGACAACGTTCAAAGGCAAGCTCAACGAGATGGGGATCATCTTCTGCAGCTTCTCAGAAGCGGTTGCCGATCACCCGGACCTCATCCAGAAGTATCTCGGAAGCGTGGTGCCTCATACGGACAATTTCTTTGCAGCGCTCAATGCGGCGGTCTTCACGGACGGGTCGTTTGTCTTCATTCCGAAGGGCGTCCGCTGCCCCATGGAATTATCCACCTATTTTCGCATCAATGAAGCCGAGACAGGGCAGTTTGAAAGAACACTCATTGTCGCAGAAGAAGGTTCTCACGTGAGCTACCTTGAGGGCTGCACAGCACCAAAGCGTGATGAGAATCAACTGCATGCTGCCGTGGTCGAACTGGTGGCACTGGACGACGCGAAAATCAAATACTCGACCGTCCAGAATTGGTATCCCGGCGACAAAGACGGTAACGGGGGAATCTACAACTTCGTCACCAAGCGTGGGCTGTGCAAAGGCAGGAAGAGCCACATCAGTTGGACGCAGGTAGAGACCGGCTCGGCCATTACCTGGAAATACCCCAGTTGCATTCTAAAGGGTGACGAATCCGTGGGCGAGTTTTACTCTGTCGCTGTCACCAACAACCATCAGCAAGCCGACACTGGAACGAAGATGCTCCATGTGGGCAAGAACACGCGCAGCACAATCATCTCCAAGGGAATCTCTGCGGGATTAAGCCAGAACACCTATCGCGGTCTGGTTCGCGTCGCAAAGGGAGCAGAGAATGCCCGCAACTACACTCAGTGCGACTCACTTCTCATGAACGACACCTGCGGCGCACACACATTCCCCTACATCGAAGTAAAGAACCCCACTGCACAAGTGGAGCACGAAGCTTCGACCTCAAAAATCAGTGAGGACCAGCTCTTCTACTGCCGCACCCGCGGCATTGACCCGGAAGAGGCTGTGTCTCTCATCGTTAACGGATTCTGCAAAGAGGTCTTCCGAGAGCTACCGATGGAGTTTGCCGTCGAGGCGAAGGCACTCCTTGAGGTCAGTCTCGAAGGCAGCATTGGTTGAAAGGATTGAGCCCAACATGCTCAGCATCAAAGGACTGAACGTCGAAGTGGACGGCAAGCCCATTCTCAAGGGATTCGATCTCGAGGTAGGCGACGGTGAGATCCACGCCATCATGGGCCCGAACGGTGCGGGCAAGAGCACGCTCTCCTACGCACTGGCCGGTCGCGAAGGATATACCGTCGTTAGCGGAACCGTGACCTATGACGGTGAAGACCTGCTTGCAACGGAACCGGAGGAACGTGCCTGCAAAGGACTCTTCCTGGGCTTCCAATACCCCGTCGAAATCCCAGGCGTCAATAACCGTTACTTCCTGAAGGCGGCACTCAATGCACAACGCAAATACCGCGGTGAAGACGAGCTTGATGCGATTGACTTCATCGAACTGCTCGACGAGAAACGGAGAATAGTCTCCATGAACAAAAAACTCCTGGACCGCTCGGTTAACCAGGGCTTTTCAGGCGGTGAAAAAAAACGCAACGAGATCCTCCAAATGGCTGTCCTGGAGCCGAGGCTCGCCATCCTCGATGAAACCGATTCAGGTCTGGACATCGATGCGCTGAAGGTGGTTGCCGACGGCGTAAATGAACTGCGTTCACCTTCTCGATCCGTGATCCTGATCACTCACTATCAGCGCCTTCTCGACCACATAAAACCAGACTATGTGCATGTCCTGGTTGATGGTCGCATTGTCAAGTCAGGAGACGAGAGTCTCGCGCTTCAGTTGGAAGAGAAGGGTTATGCGTGGCTGGACGGGGCAACAGAGGCAACGACCTGATGCGCGCGGCCACCACATCAGCGCACAATGCTCCGGCACTTCTGGCTCTCGCCGAAGCGGCACCAATGGACGAGCACTGCTTTGGAGCAGACGTCACTCAAGAGGCGCTTGATCGCTTTCGCGCTGACGGTCTGCCGAACAGAAGCGACGAACAATGGCGCTACACATCCCTCAAGGAGCTGAAGAGTCTCAGCTACAGGTGTCCCGCTGTTGACGACAGCTTCACGTTCAAGCCGGCGGATGAAGACCGATTGGCATTCGGTACTGGCTGGTCAGCCCTTTTGGTCTTTCAAAATGGCCGCTTCATCCAGAACGCCTCGTCAATGGAGTGTCTTCCTGAGGGTGTCTGCATTCGGCGAATTGAAGGGGGTGCCCGCCCCATCGCACACAGCGGTCCAACCGGTTTCTCTGACCTCAATACCCTTCTGGCAACCGATGCAATGGAACTGGTGATCGATCCTGACACGCAAGTGTCCACGCCCATCCAGTTTCTCTTCCTGAATGACGCCTCCGAGGGCTCGATACCGACGCTTCACTCCACCCGTGTCGTCGTGCGGATGGGAGCCAACTCGAGCGCAAGCATCCTGGAGAATCACACTGGACCAGATGGAGCGGTCTACCTGAGTAACTCCCTTACGGACTGCCATTTGTCCGAAGGCGCGTCGCTTTCGCTGCACCATCTTCAGCGGGGAAGCGAGTCTGCCCACCACATCGCTCGAATCTCAGCAACCCAGATGTCGAACAGCCATCTTTCGGCCTTCACCGTTGCGACTGGAGGAAAGCGCTCGCGCCTGGACCTCTGTGCGCGACATGAAGGGACGCTCGCTACGACAGTTCTCAACGGACTCTATATTGCCCGAGGTGAGCAACACATGGATCACCATATTGAGGTTGACCACCAGCAACCTCATGGTCGGAGCGGACAGACTTTTCGTGGCATCCTTGCCGATGCCTCAACAGGAGTCTTCAACGGCCGCGTGCACGTCGCGGTAGACGCTCAGCAAGTAGATGCGCAACAATCGAATCGGAACCTGCTGCTCTCGCGAGATGCAGTGGTTAGTGCAAAGCCGGAACTGGAAGTCTACGCGGACGATGTGAAGTGCGCGCACGGCACGACGATTGGCGAGTTGGATCCTCGCCAGATCTTCTATCTGCGGTCGCGAGGGCTGCCTGAAGTGGAAGCGAAAGATCTGCTGACATTTGCTTTCGCGAGTGACCTCGTCCAGCGCATCGAGATACCAGCCGTCGCCGCCCGTCTGACTGACTTCATGTCAAGTCGGTTCTCGAGGGCGCAAGATGTGGAGGAGTTGCTTTGAGCGAGTCCAAAACCAAAGACACAGGCACTGCCTCCAGGCAGCAGGCTTTCGATGTGATGCGCGTGCGACAGGACTTCCCCCAACTTGATGCCACAGTCAACGAACAACCCCTGGTCTACCTGGACAACGCTGCGACAACGCAAAAGCCCAGACAGGTCATTGATGCAGTGAGCCACTTCTACGAGAGCACCTGCTCCAATATTCACCGTGGTGTTCACCAGCTTTCCGTCGTCGCGACAGACCTCTACGAGCAAGCCCGAGAGACTGTGAGGGCATTCATCAATGCCGACAGCGAGCGCGAGGTTATCTTCTTGCGTGGAACGACTGAGGCCATCAATCTGGTGGCCCGATCTTGGGGAGCACCGAATCTCGACAGTGATTCTGAGATCCTCATCACCCACATGGAACACCACTCAAACATCGTTCCGTGGCAGCTCATCGCCGAAGAGACCGGCGCCACTTTGCGTGTCGTTCCTATCAATGACCGCGGCGAGGTGGACATGGTGGCGTTCAGAGAGATGCTGTCCGAGAAGACCAGGATGGTCTCTGTTGTCCATGTGTCGAATGCATTGGGCACGATCAACCCGGTCCGAGAAATGACTCAGGCCGCTCACGAGGTCGGCGCACTTGTCCTTCTCGATGGCGCGCAAGCAGTGGCGCACATGCACGTCGACGTACAAGAGCTTGACTGTGACTTCTACTGCTTCTCCGGGCACAAGCTCTATGGTCCAACGGGCGTAGGCATCCTGTGGGGACGACAGGAGTTGCTTAAGTCGATGCCCCCCTATCAAGGTGGCGGCGACATGATCACTCGCGTGACATTTGAGAAGACGACCTTCAATCGATTGCCCTATCGGTTCGAGGCAGGCACACCCAACATCGCCGGTGGCATTGGATTGGCTGCGGCGATTGACTACATCGAAGCGGTCGGCATCGAAGCGGCAGCTGCATGGGAAGACAAACTGCTTAAGGAAGCCACCGAGAGGCTTGAGCGGATGGATGGAGTGAAGATTATCGGCACTGCGGCGCAAAAAACCAGCGTGCTGTCATTCGTTCTCAAGGACATCCATCCCCATGACATTGGAACCGTTCTGGACAAGTCAGGAGTCGCGATTCGCGCCGGGCATCATTGTGCTCAACCCGTGATGGATCGCTATGGAGTTCCTGCCACCGCACGCGCTTCATTTTCTGTCTACAACACAACAGCCGAGATCGATGCATTGGTTGAGTCGATCCTCAATGTGCAGGAGATGTTCGGCCATGTCTGATCTTGCGGACCTCTATCAACAGGTCATTCTCGACCACAATAAAAGCCCTCGTAACTTCGGGAGCCTGGATGATGCCGATTCATCAGCTGACGGCCACAACCCCCTCTGCGGAGACGCCCTTACCGTGCACATCAAAATGGACGGTAACAAGCTCTCCAACATCGCCTTCGAAGGCTCAGGTTGTGCCATTTCAAGAGCCTCTGCATCACTCATGACGCAGGCGACAAAGGAACGCTCAACCGACGAGATCAACAAGCTCTTTCAGGCCTTTCATTCAGTCGTCACAGGCGAAGCCGACGTAGACGACGTATCCCTCGGCAAGCTGGCTGCCCTTGCTGGTGTCGCCGAGTTTCCCATCCGAGTCAAGTGTGCAACGCTTGCCTGGCACACCCTTAATGCCGCCCTTGCCGGCGAAACAGACGCAGTCACAACGGAGTAGCCTCAGATGACGAATCCGGAAAGACCATCCGATGACCCTAAGCCCAGCGACGCCCTGCCTGCCGGGACTTCTTCGGGCGACGTCCCAGACTGGATCCCCGACAGTATTCGCGGTCCAAAGGAAATGGACTCCTTTCACGCCGATCCTGCCGACTCTGCCAAGGCGCCCGAACCGAAGGCCCCGGTTGAATTGACTCCTGAGCAGGAGAGCATTAAAGAGAAAATTGTCGAGGTGCTCTGCGATATTTACGACCCGGAAGTACCGGTCAACATCCACGCGCTTGGGATGATCTACGACGTCGATGTCCAGAACCTCCCTGAAGCGGTCGTGACAATGACACTCACATCACCGGCTTGCCCCGTCGCAGGCACTCTTCCGGGTGAGGTCGAGACTCGGGTTCAGATGGTTGATGGGGTCGAATTGGCCCGAGTCAACCTTGTGTGGGAGCCACCGTGGTCTCCAGACCTCATGTCTGAAGCTGCCAAACTGCAGCTCAACATGTTTTAGCGCCGCCTCTGCGACCTTGATCGGCCAGGCCCTCTCTGGCGCAGCACCGCCAAAAAGAAACACCTGACAGCTGGTTTTTGCCTCCCTCCTGATGTACTGTGCAAATCCACAGTAGTCAGAAGAGGGGCAGCATGCGACCGATCACACAGCAGCAACAGCGGGTTTTAGATTTCATTCGAGAACACGTGGCCGAACAAGGGTGGCCACCAACACAGGCGGAAATTGCACGGGGGCTTGGGTTCCGATCGGCTAACGCAGCGGTCGATCATGTGCGAGCGCTTAAGAAAAAAGGATACATCGACATCGCTCCAGGTGTAGCGAGAGGTATCCGGCTCGTTACCCCCCACTCCGCCGACGTCCTGCCACTTATTGGAAGCGTTGCGGCAGGCCAACCCATTCTGGCTGTTGAGAATATTGAAGAACAAGTGGACCTTGCCCCGACGGCCTTTACCCCCCGAGCCGACTTTCTCCTGCGCGTACGCGGCGAGTCCATGATCGACGCAGGCATTCGCCCCAATGACCTGTTGGCCATCCACTCTACCCATGAAGTGAACAACGGACAGATTGCTGTGGTCCGAATCGATAACGAAGTCACGGTCAAGCACTACTTCAGAAGCCGCGACAAAATCACATTAAAACCAGCGAACATGGACCCATGTTTTGCGGCACAAAGCTACGACCTTCACCGAGACACCATCGTTCTTGAAGGATTAGTTGTGGGGTTACTCCGTCTCGGGCACCCAAAGGGGTTCCTATGAAGTCCATCCTCACACTGAACGAGCTGAAAGAGAAGCTAAAGTTGAGTGAGCAGCCATCACGCTCTCCCAAACGAACCTCAACAGGGTTTCCCGAACTGGACGACGCGACAGGGGGCGGCTTCGTAAGGGTGGGGATCAACGAGTTCCTCCTGCGCGAGTCAGGCTGCGGAACGCTGGAGTTTTTACTGCGACTCTTTCGCAAGCGCGCAGCCCAGGAAGACCCCCTCGATGAACGCCCCTTTCAGTTGGCATGGATTCATCCATTGCTCAACCCCTACCCGCCAGCCGCGGCTCAATGTGGTCCGCCACTCGCCCAATGGCTTTTCGTCACTCCCAACACCCTTCAAGAGCAACTATGGGCCTTGGAGCAGATTCTCCGCGCCGGCGAGCATCAGTGTGTCCTCGCACCTATAAAGTCCATTTCCGATCACCAACTGAGGCGCCTTGGAATGGCTGCATTGGAGGGCAGAAGCGCTCTTTATCTCATGCGCCAACTCAATTGTTCCAAGGGCAGCTCAGCCTCAAACCTGCGAGTACTGACAAGCGCAGCCCCATCGACAAACCTTCAAACACGCTGTCTTCAAATCGAAGTCCTTCGCTGCCGTGGTGTTTCTCCTCGTCCCTCACTGTGTCTGGAGTGGTCCGTTGACTCGCTGGATGAACCTGTTGTTTCCTGAACTCTCGATGGAAGCCTTCCTCAAAACGACATCAAACAACCCCGAGACACCCACGGTCCTCAGTAAGAGACGGGGGGCAAGAGAATGGGTACAGGCGGCCAACGAAGAGGCCATGAAGTTTGGAATTCTGAAGAACCACACGATAGCAACAGCACGGGCTCTCCATACGCCAGTCTGCGTTCACCCACATGACCCGAAGATGGATGAACAATGCCTGAAAGATCTGGCCGACGAACTCTTCCGCTTCACCCCCGATGTTTCAATTGACCACCCCGATGGCATCTTGCTTGAAATTGGATCAACGACGCATCTTTTTCCCAACGAAACCCTACTGATCGTTGAGGCTGTAGAGCTATGTAAAAGCCATGGCCTTTCAATGAGCGTCGGTGTCGCGCCAACTCCCATGAGCGCTCGAGTCCTGGCCCGCTGTACTCCACCTGCGGTGCGTCGAAGCGATGAAAAACACTTCATCAAGCGCATCAGTGCCCTCCCGTGGTCCCTTCTCAGACCAAACAAAAAGACAATGACGTCCTGTCGCATGTTAGGTCTGAAGACCATTGGAGATCTGCTCGACCTACCGCCCATTGGCCTGGCCACACGATTAGGAGAGGCGATTGTTCAAACACTGCAGTTGCTCTTTAATGAGGAAGAGAACTCCCCGCCAATCTATCGCCCTGATGAACGTTTTGACAAAACGATCGAATGGTGGCCGGCTACAACAGACCTGGAGCAGCTCTGTTCAGCTGCGAAGAAGTTCGAAACAGCTATTAACCAATTCCTCGAACAAAGAGATATGGCAGCTACAGAGGCCAGTTTCTTTCTGACGTCCGGTTCAGAAGCCCTCACTCAAATCGTCGCGCTTCGACCCTCCCGAGCAACTCTGCAGGGCGCAACATTTTTGATGCTACTACGTATGCGATTGGAACGAGACGGTGTATCACAACCCGTCAACCGAATGCGAGTGACCATCAATGAGACGAAGCCAATAGACAGGGTTCAAGGGTCTCTCTTTGAAGAGATGCAGAACTCCATTGAGACACCACGATCTGACCTCATGGATCGACTCCGCAACCGCCTGGGAGAGAACAATGTCGGAAGAGCCGGTCTCGTCGCCGAACATCGACCGGAAATCGCCTATCAACACTTAGCTGTAAACGATGAACGAGACGAGTGGATGGCCACACCACCCATGGGGCGACGACCACTCCATATGGACGCACCGCCGCTCCCCCTTGAAGTTGAGATCAACAGCCATCACGAGCCTGTTCGGATTCTCCGTGGGCATCACCGTGGCACTCTCACGGTTATCTCCGGGCCAGAACGCTTGGAGTGTGGGTGGTGGGACGGCAACGACGTTCGCCGTCTCTACTTTGAAGTCGCCACCTCTACAGGCATTCGGCTGTGGATCTTTCAAGACAAAAATGACGGAGCCTGGCGACGACACGGTGTCTTCGCATAGGAAGCCATGCCAGAGCAATCGGAACCACCACTGCGCCCCCAAAGCCTCTACCCGACAGGCGAAGTGCGGAGTCTCGAGAAGGATGCGGTGACGTATTCTGAACTGTTTTGTCGCAGCAACTTCACCTTTCTGGAGGGCGCTTCTCACCCTGAGGAGTTGATCGAACGAGCGGCCACATTAGGCTATTCAAACCTTGCTCTAACTGATGAATGCTCAGTTAGTGGCCTTGTTCGTGCTCACGTTGCCGCCAAAGAGTTGCCGACGAACCTTCTTTCCGGGAGTTACTTCTGCCTTACAGATGAAACAAAACTCGTTCTTCTGGCAGAGGATCGCAAGGGCTGGGGGCGCCTTTGTCGCCTCATTACGAAAGGAAGGCAAGCTGCAGGCAAAGGCAAGTATCGCCTGACGCGTGATGACATCAATACATTCTCTGAGGGGCTTCAGGCCATCGCTATCAGGCAGCAGGGCTCAGAACTCGATGAGAACACAACACAAGACCTTCACTGGTTAAAGGAAACGTTCGGAAAGCGGGCAAGCCTCGCAGCGATTCGCACGGGCCAGCCGAGGGAGGCCGTCAATTTTCGACGACTTCAACGAGTGGGGCTCAAACTCCAAATTCCTCTTGTCGCCACAGGTGCGGTGCTGGCTCACCATTCCTCACGACGCGCCCTGAGAGACACGCTTCTCGCCATTAAGCACAGGTGCCAAATCAAGAATCTCGGACAGAGACTGCCCCCCTACCTTTCGACACTCACTCATCGATCGCACATTGCTCGTATCTTCCGAAACGCGCCCGAATGCATCCATCGCTCTACAGAGATCGCCGATCAATGCACGTTCCGTCTCGATGAATTGATCTACACCTACCCCGTTGATGGATGGGGAATAAAAGAACTGCGCCGCATAACCATGGATGGTGCGGTCATGCGTTGGCCCCAGGGCATCCCCGACAAGATCAAACGGCTTCTCGCACACGAACTCTCCCTCATTGAGGAGCTCAACTACGAGGCCTACTTCCTCACTGTCCACGACATCGTCCGCTTCGCTCGCTCAAGAGAAATTCTCTGTCAAGGCAGAGGGAGTGCTGCCAACTCGGCAGTCTGCTACTGCCTTGGAATCACAGCGGTCAACCCAGACCAGTTTGAATTACTCTTTGAACGGTTCATTTCAAAGGAACGAGGCGAACCGCCTGACATCGATGTCGACTTTGAACACGAACGACGGGAAGAGGTGATTCAATACATCTACGAGCGTTACGGCAGAGAACGCTCAGCGATGACCGGGAGTGTCATTACCTACAGGCCGCGCTCAGCCCTGCGCGATGCAGGAGGTGCTCTGGGTCTTTCCGTGGATCTGACTGAGCGATTATCTCGTGCAGCAAAGGAACACCGTACACTTCCCGGGGCAGAAGGTGAGTTTCTACAGCAAGAGGGTTTTGATGCAAACGATCCAGACTTAAAAAGAACGCTGCATATAGCAGAAGCCATTCAAGGGTTTCCACGACATCTCTCTCAACACACAGGCGGCATGGTGATCACCCAGCATCGCCTCGACGAACTCTGCCCTATCGAGAATGCCGCAATGGATCGGCGAACGGTGCTGCAGTGGGACAAGAATGACCTCGATGCTTTGGGCATTCTGAAAGTGGACTGCCTTGCACTGGGGATGTTGACCGCCATCAGGAGGGCTCTTGATTTGCTGAGGGAGGTCTCAGGTCTCGATCTGACGCTGGCCACCATTCCAACCGACGAACCTGAGATCTACGAAATGGCAAGCCGTGCCGACACCGTTGGAACCTTCCAAATTGAAAGCCGAGCACAGATGGCGATGTTGCCGCGTTTTCAGCCAAAGTGTTTCTATGATCTCGTGATTGAAATCGCGCTCGTTCGACCTGGGCCGATTCAAGGAGGCATGGTCCACCCCTATCTGCGCCGTCGAGCTGGCAAGGAGGCTGTCACATACCCATCTGACGCAGTCAAAGAGGTCTTGCGACGAACGTTAGGGGTTCCGATTTTTCAGGAACAGGTCATGAAGCTGGCTGTGGTAGCTGCCGGCTTCACCCCGGGCGAAGCCGATCAGCTGAGGCGCTGCATGGCGGCGTGGCGGAGACCTGGACAGATTGAGCAATTCCGAGAGAAGCTTATCAGCGGTTTGCTCAAGCGAGGTTATCAACAGTCCTTTGCAGAAGCGCTCTTCAAACAGATCCAGGGCTTCGGCGAGTATGGATTTCCTGAGAGCCATGCGGCGAGCTTTGCCTATCTCACCTATGTCTCCTGTTGGCTGAAGTGCTTTCATCCGGCGGCGTTTTGTGCAGCACTCTTGAACAGCCAGCCACTTGGGTTCTACTCCCCGGGACAACTTATTGCAGATGCGAAGAGACACGGGGTCATCGTGAGAGAGATAGATGTCACAAAAAGTGAATGGCAATCAACATTGGAGAGGTGTGAAAATGGAGAACCAGCAATTCGGTTGGGGCTCCATCAAATCGGAGGCTTGAAGCAAGCAGATGTCTCGCGGCTTCTTACCGCTCGCAATGCACAGGCTTTCATATCGATCCACGACCTTCGCTTGCGTTCCAACTTGACCTCCGCCACAACGACGCTCTTGGCAGACGCTGGCGCGTTATCAACTCTCCGCGCAAATCGTCGTCGCGCAAGATGGGAGTCTGGCGCAGACACCTATACACCTCCTCTTTGGGGTGGTGCCGCGTCCGATGATTTCGTGCCAGAACTGACCCCGCCGTCCTTAATAGAAACTGTTGAGGCAGACATCACTCGTACAGGATTCTCACTGACTGCCCACCCGATGTCACTCATTAGAAAACAACTTCTGCGCGATGGGGTCGATTCGCCGAACGCGCTTCACTCAAAGAAGCATGGAGATCGAGTGCGCGTTGCGGGGGTTGTGATCTGTCGGCAACGCCCGGCGACGGCGTCAGGTATTTTGTTCATCACCCTCGAAGACGAAGTCGGGTTCATCAACCTCGTTGTGCGAAAAAAAGAGCAAGCTTCCCTTCGACTGCCTCTGTTTCGTTCAGCCATTCTGATGGTCGGAGGCCGCTTGGAAAAACTGGAGGGGACGGCCCATGTGCTGGTGCAAGAGGCCTGGCAAATCGAGATCCCCCAGGATATCGCCCCTACCGGGCGAAGATCACGAATCGGGGCGGGACGGGGCTCCTGCCCTCCGCGTCCACGGCCTGCCTCAGCAGCGGGAACTCGCCGGGAGGGGTCTTGATCGTGAATGAGCATGAAATGGGGTCCTGGCGCTTGGCTTGGTGCTGCGCCTGGCCCTGGCTCTCTGCCCTCGGCCTCCCCGCCGGATCGGTGACCTCGAGGCAAAACTGGGACAGGGCGGGGCCGTCC
>PVBE010696783.1_pt1 | contig 14908 bp, 8 predicted proteins | sample 1631181 | NCBI WGS metagenome assembly PVBE01 (sample SAMN08397723, study PRJNA350692) | Marine metagenome, whole genome shotgun sequencing project. | isolation source: water | place: Pacific Ocean | collected 2012-04 | reverse complement strand
GTCTCTCCCGCCACGAAGTCCAGGTCCCCGTCGCCATCGAAGTCTGCGATCGCGGAGCCCCGGCGGTTGACGCCGGAGCCCAGGTCTCGGCCCAGCCAGACCGTGCCGTCGCCAGTCGAGTTCTCGGCCCAGCGGATGCGGTCGCCGAACGCATCCGCGAGGAGCACGTCGAGGTCCCCGTCCTCGTCGAAGTCGATGACCTCGAGCTCCGTGGTGTCGACGGTCCCAGGGGTCACGTTGGCCAGCGTCCAGGTCGTGGCGGTGCCGTCGTTGAGGTACTAGTTCAGCGGACCGAGACCGGCGGAGGCGGCCGCCACGTCGACGTCGCCGTCCGAATCGACGTCGCCCACCGCGATCACCGACGCGCCCGCCAGCGACGCGTCGATCGACGTCTGCACCCAGGACAACGCCTCGTCGATGCGGTTCTCGAAGTGAAGGCCACCGCCGCTGAAGGCGGTGGCGACGATGTCCACGTCGCCGTCCCCGTCGGTGTCGCCCACGGCCACGCCGCGAGCGCCGCCGCTCAGGCCGGTGCCGATCAGCCCGATGCCCTCGCCCGCGAGCACGTCGCCCTCGGTCGTCGCGAAGACCGTATCGACGCTGCCGTTGCTGTTCAGGTCGGCGAAGTCGATGCCCCAGGGGGCGTCCGCGGACTCCAGCAGATTGCGGGTGAAGGCGCCGCCCGTGCGGAGGTTGTTGGCGTAGTAGTAGACGCCCTCGGTGGCGGCGTTCGACGCAACGACGACGTCCAGATCGCCATCGATGTCGATGTCCTGGAGCTTCAGTCCGCGCCAGATGCCGAACTCGTCGTCGATCAGCACGGAGGCGGCGAAGGTGCCCTCGCCCAGGTTCTCCAACCAGACCAGTTCGTCGTTGCCTCCGGAGTCCGCGACGACCAGATCGACGTCGCCGTCGCCGTCGAGGTCCCCCGCCTCGATCAACCGCGGTCCGGCCAACGTGTCCAACGCCACGGGGTCGGCAAACGGCAGTTCTGTGGTGGCCACGACCCCCGGCACGAGGGCGACCCCCAACACGATCCAAGCTGTGCGCATTGTCTCTCCTACATGCAGGGTATCCCAGCGGAGCAGGCGACCGATGACAGGGCGGTGTCAGCGGTGTTAGATCGCTCCCATGCTCAGCTTTGACTTGTCCGTTCCGTGGCGCGAGATGTCACTCATCTCCGTCGACGTAGAAGCCACCGGCCTCGACACGGACGAAGCGCGCATCACGGAGATCGGCATGGTCCGGTTCGAGCGCGGTCAGGTCGCCGACCGCTGGGGCACGCTGGTGAACCCGGGCGTGCCGATCCCCCCCGAGTCGACCAAGGTCACGAACATCACGGACGAGATGGTCGCCGACAAGCCGTCGTTCCGGGACATCAAGTGGGAGGTCTACGGCCGGCTCCGCGACAAGGTGTTCGTCGCCTACAACGCCCCCTACGACCTCGCCGTCATCGGCAACGAACTGGCCCGCTGCGGCCTGACCCTCCCCGTGATGCCGGTGATGGACCCGCTGGTGTGGGCCCGCGCCCTGATGGCGACGGAGATGCGCCACAACCTGGGCGCCATCTGCAGCAAGCTCGGCATCCCGCTGGAGAACGCCCACCGCGCCGAGGACGACGCTGAAGCCGCCGGCAAGGTGCTCTTCCGCCTCGCCGACAAGGTGCCGATGGAGCTCGGTTCGCTGCTCGCGGAGCAGAAGGAGTGGATGGCCGTGCAGGAGGAGGCCGCGGACCAGCGTCGCACCCACCGCCAGGTCGAGCGGGAGCTGCTCGGCAAGACGCCCCGCAAGAAGGCCGCCAAGGACGACGATTCGGCCGACGCATCGGCCGGCCAGGCCGGACTCTTCTGACTGAAAGACGGTCTCGAAGCCTCATTGACAGGGTTGGGGTCGGTTCCTACATTGCCGCCCCTTTCCTTATCTACACGGGCGCGACGTGACCGAACCCACCTACAAGACTCCCCCCTCCGTAGCCCAGCTCGCTGAGGCCGAGGAAGTGATCCAGGCCTTCTGGGAGGCCGAGGACATCTTCGGGAAGTCGCTCGCCAAGCCCGCTCCCAACGGAAACTACGTCTTCTTCGAAGGGCCCCCCACGGCCAACAACGTGCCCCACGTGGGCCACGCGCTGACCCGGACCATCAAGGACCTGCTGCCCCGCTTCAAGACGATGCGCGGCTACCACGTGGCCCGAAAGGCCGGCTGGGACACCCACGGCCTGCCGGTCGAGATCGCCATCGAGAAGGAGCTCGGCTTCACCGACAAGAACGCCATCGAGCAGTACGGCATCGAGGCGTTCAACAAGAAGTGCTTCGACTCGGTCCGCAAGTACGAGCGCGAGTGGGTGACGGCGTCGGAGCGGTTGGGCTTCTGGCTCGACTACGACAACGGCTACTTCACCTTCACCAACACCTACGTCGAGTCGGTCTGGTGGCTGCTCAAGCAGATGTTCGACAAGGACATGCTGTACGAGGGCCACAAGGTCCTCCCCTACTGCCCGCTGTGCGGCACCACGCACTCCAGCCACGAGGTCGCCCAGGCCTACCAGGACGTGAAGGACCCGTCGGTCACGGTCGGGCTGCACGCCCCCGAGCTCGGCGACGACGTGCACCTGCTGGTGTGGACGACGACCCCGTGGACGCTGCCGTCGAACATGGCCGCCTGCGTGCACCCCGACCACGAGTACGTGATGGTCGCCTCCAAGGCGCGACCGGGCCGCCACTACGTCTTCGCCAAGGAGATCGGCAAGCCGGTCGAGGAGCTCATCGACAACAAGCCCTTCGACCTGCGCACCCAGCCGGTGCTCAAGACGTGGAAGGGATCGGAGCTCGAGGGGGTCGCCTACAACAAGCTGTTCGACTTCACCGAGGATGAGGACGCCGACCACCGCGTCGTCGTCGACAAGTACGTCACCCTGGATTCAGGCACCGGACTGGTCCACGTCGCGCCCGCCTTCGGCGAAGACGACCACCGGGTGGGCAAGGCCTACGGCCTGACCATGTACTGCGCGATGCGCCCCGACGGGAAGTTCAAGGCGGACACCGGAGAGCTCGCGGGCAAGTGGTTCAAGGACGCCGACATCGACGTGCTCACCGATCTGAAGCACCGCGGGCAGCTCGTCCGCAGCGAGAAGTACGAGCACAGCTACCCCCACTGCTGGCGCCACGGCACGCCGCTGTACTACTTCGCCACGTCCTCCTGGTTCGTCCGCACCACGCAGATGAAGCAGGACCTCGTCGACGGCAACCAGACCATCGACTGGACCCCCGACCACATCCGCGACGGGCGCTTCGGCAAGTGGCTCGACGGCGTCGTCGACTGGGCCCTGTCGCGCAAGCGCTACTGGGGCACGCCGCTGCCGATCTGGCGCTGCACCGACTGCGGCAAGCTCGAGTGCATGGGCTCGTACGCCCAGTTGTTCGAGCGAGCAGGAAAGGATCTGCCGGCCGACCCGTACGACACCGAGCAGTGGAACCCTCACCGCCCGTACGTGGACGACGTCACCTTGTCCTGCGCTGACTGCAGCAGCGACATGCAACGCGTGACCGAGGTCATCGACTGCTGGTTCGACGCCGGCTCGATGCCGTTCGCGCAGCACCACTACCCGTTCACGGAGGAGTCCCGGCAGCTCATCGACGGCGGCGACGCGTTCCCCGCCGACTTCATCAGCGAGGCGGTCGACCAGACCCGCGGCTGGTTCTACACGCTGCACGTCATCTCGACGTTCGCGATGGGCAAGCCCGCCTTCAAGTCCTGCGTCGTGCTCGGCCACGTGCTCGACGAGCAGGGCCGCAAGATGTCCAAGAGCTGGGGCAACGTGGTCGCCCCGGGGCCGATCATCGACCAGTTCGGGGCCGACGCGTTCCGCTGGTTCTTCTACCGCAGTAACCCCACCCAGCCGTCCCGCTTCGGGCCGAACATGGTGCGGGAGAGCCTGAAGTCGTTCCTGCTGCCGCTGCTGAACGCGTGGAGCTTCTTCACCATCTACGCCGAGATCGACGGCTTCCGCCCCGAGGGCACCGCGCCCGCATTCGAGGACCGCGCGCCGCTGGACCGGTGGGTGCTGTCCTCGCTCAAGGAGACCGTCGACGACGTCACCGCCCACCTCGAAGGCCACCGCCTCGGCCCCGCCGCGACGTCCATCGAGTCCTTCGTGGACGGCCTCACCAACTGGTACATCCGCCGGAGCCGCAGGCGGTTCTGGAAGGGCGAGGACGACGCCGACAAGCGCGCCGCGCAGTGGACGCTGTGGGAGGTGCTGACGACCTTGAGCAAGGTCATCGCCCCCTTCTGCCCGTTCGTCGCCGACCGGCTCCACCAGGACCTGGTGCGCCCGTTCGACGCCGACGCGCCCCTGTCCGTGCACCTCGCCGACTGGCCGACCCTGACCTCCCACGACGCCGGCGTGCTCGAGCGCATGGAAGCGGCCCGCCGGGTCGTCACCCTCGGCCACTCCGCCCGCCAGGGCAGCAGCGTGGGGGTGCGTCAGCCGCTCGCGGCGGCCACGATCGTCAGCGTCAGCGACGCGCTCCTGAAGGCGCTGGAAGACGCCGACACCGCCGACGTCGTGCGCGACGAGCTCAACGTCAAGGAGCTCGCCTTCGCCCAGGATCGCGGCGCGTACGTGACCTACACGGTGAAGCCCAACTTCCGCACGCTCGGGCGCCGCATGGGCAAGCGCATGCCGCTGGTCGCCAAGGCCGTCGCCCAGCTGGACGCCGGGGCCACGGTCAGCGCGTGGGAGGCCGACGGCAAGCTCGACCTGACCCTGTCCAACGGCGATGTCATCGAGCTGTCGGGCGAGGACCTGGACGTCCGCATCCAGCAGCGCGAAGGCACCGCGTCGGCGTACGACGACGCCGCCCTGGTGGCGCTGGACGTGGAGCTCAACGACGCGCTGATCCTCGAGGGCGTCGCCCGCGAGGTCATCAACCGCATCCAGGGCGCCCGCAAGGACCGCGACCTGGCCTACGACGACCGCATCGCGGTCCGCTGGGACGCCGGCGGCGCCGTCGCCGAGGCCCTCGCGGCGCACACCGATCTGGTCGCCGGCGAGGTCCTCGCGGTCCGCTTCGAGCAGCAGGTCGGCCTCCAGGACGGCCTCGTCAGCGAGGTCCGCGACGAGACCCTTCACCTCGATTTCGATGTCGTGAGCGCATGAGCATCGATCCGGAGACACCCGTGCTTGATGGCGAGCTGATCCTTCCCGACGAGGACGAGGTCGAGGCTGCGGCCGGTGCCCACGGCACGACCAAGGATGAGGGCAGCAGCAAGGTCATCGACGTCGTCAAGACCGTGCTCCCGGTCCCCACCCGCGCCCGCTCCACGGGCATCGCCGCACGCGATCCCCTGCAGGCCTACATGCAGGAGATCTCGCGCTACGACCTGCTGACTCCGGAAGAGGAGAAGGAGCTCGCCGAGCAGCTGCAAGAGCACGGCGATCCGGCGGCGGCGTACAAGCTGGTGACCGCGAACCTGCGCCTCGTGGCGAAGATCGCGTTCAAGTACCGCAAGTTCTACAAGAACGTCCTCGACCTGATTCAGGAGGGGAACATCGGCCTGATGAAGGCCGTGCAGAAGTACGACCCCTACCGCGGCGTGCGGCTCTCGACCTACGCCCGGTACTGGATTCAGGCGTACATCATGTACTTCCTGCTGGCGAACCACCGCATCGTGAAGGTGGGCACCACGCAGGCGAAGCGGAAGCTCTTCTACAACCTCCGCAAGGAGACGAAGCGGCTCCGCGACCTCGGGTTCGACCCCACCCCCAAGCGCATCGCCGAATCACTGAACGTCGACGAGAAGGACGTCATCGAGATGCAGCAGCGGCTCGGTTCGCCGGACGCGAGCCTCGAGCAGCCCATCGGCAAGGAGGACGACCGCACGCTCGGGTCGACCCTGCCGTCGCCCGACCGCGGCCCCGAGGCGCCGGTGGAGCAGGCGCAGATGATGTCGCTGATCACCGGCGCGATGAAGGCCTTCGCGGAGACGCTCACCAACGAGCGCGAGATCATGATCTGGCACGACCGTCTTATGACGGAAGATCCCAAGACCCTCGAACAGATCGGGCAGCATTTCGGTGTGACCCGCGAGCGTGCGCGTCAGATCGAGGCGGCGCTCAAGAAGAAGCTGAAGGCGTACCTGCTGCAGCATCTTGGGCACGAGGTGGAGCTCAGCGTCGAACTGATCGGATAATGCTCGGTCCATGATTGTCGGAACGACCGGATACGAACTCGACGCCGTCACCGTGGCGGAGCCCGCCGATCCGCCCCCGCTCAACGATCCCAGCCTCTACCTGAACCGCGAGATCGGGGTCGTCGACTTCAACCGCCGCGTGCTCGAGCTCGCCAAGGACCCCGACCTGCCGCTGCTGGAGCGGCTCCGCTTCCTCACGATCTGCTCCTCGAACCTCGACGAGTTCTTCGAGGTCCGCGTGGCCGGCCTCAAGCAGCTGGTCGCCGCCGGCTCCGACAAGGCCGGGTCGGACGGCCTGACCCCCACCCAGGCCCTCGCGCGCATCAGCGAGGGCGTGCATTCGCTGGTCAGCGAGCAGTACCGGGTGCTCAACGAGATCCTCCTGCCGGCGCTGGCGGCCGAGGGCGTGCACCTGCACCGCCGCGATCTCTGGACCGACGAGCACCGGGACTGGATCGCCGACTACTTCCGCGACCAGGTCCTTCCCGTGCTCACCCCGGTGGCGCTGGACCCCGCCCATCCGTTCCCCCGGATCCTTAACAAGGCGCTCCACTTCGCCGTCTGGCTCGAAGGCAGCGACGCGTTCGGCCGGCCGGCCGGCCTCGCCATCGTGCCGGTGCCTCGCTGCCTGCCTCGCGTGATCGAACTCCCCGGCGGCGAGCACGACCACGTGCTCCTCTCCTCGGTCATCCACGCCCACGTCGACCAGCTCTTCGCGGGCATGACGGTGCGGGGGGTGCACCAGTTCCGGGTGACCCGAAACAGCGACCTCTGGGTCGATGAGGAAGAGGTCGAAGACCTGCTGGATGCGCTCCGGGGCGAGCTCCCCAGCCGGAAGTTCAGCGACGCTGTCCGCCTCGAGGTCGCCGCCCACTGCCCCGACGGCACGGCCCGCCTCCTCCTCCGCCGGGTCGGACTGACCGAGGAGGAGCTCTACCGGGTCGACGGCCCCGTCAACGTGCACCGGCTCAAGTCCCTCATCGACGAGGCCGACCGCCCCGACCTGCTGTACCCCGCGTTCACCCCCGGCAACCCGGCGCGGCGGCCCCAGGGGGTCTCGATCTTCGAGCGGCTGCAGCAGGGCGACGTGCTCGTGCACCACCCCTTCCAGAGCTTCTCCCCGGTGATGGACCTGCTGCGCGAGGCGGCGCGCGACCCCAACGTGCTGGCGATCAAGCAGACGCTGTACCGCACGGGCGCAGACTCCCCCGTCGTGCAGCGGCTCATCGAAGCGGCCCAGGCGGGCAAGGAGGTCACCGCGATCGTCGAGCTTCGGGCGCGCTTCGACGAGGCCGCCAACATCAAGCTCGCCGAACAGCTCCAGGAAGCGGGCGCCTCCGTCGTCTACGGCGTGGTCGGCTACAAGTGCCACGCCAAGCTGCTGAGCGTGGTGCGGCGCGAGGGCGGCAAGCTCCGACGGTACAGCCACATCGGCACCGGCAACTACCACTCCGCGACCGTCCGGGCGTACACCGACTTCGGCTACATGACCTGCGACAAGACCGTCGGCCGAGACGTGCACAAGGTCTTCATGCAGCTGACGTCGGTGGGTCGTGCGCCGGAGCTGGACCAGCTGCTGCAGTCGCCCTTCACCCTGCCGACGGCCGTGCTCGAGCTGATCGCGGAAGAGACATCGCGGGCCCGCCGCGGCAAGCCCTCGCGCATCCAGGCGCGGATGAACGCCCTGACCGAGCCGACGGTCATTCAGGCCCTGTACGAGGCCTCCCAGGCGGGGGTCCCGATTCAGCTGATAGTGCGCGGCACGTGCTGCCTGAGGCCCGGCGTGCCCGGCGTGTCGGAGACCATCGAGGTCCGCTCTGTCGTGGGTCGGTTCCTGGAGCACAGCCGCGTGTGGCGGTTCGGGACGGGACGGCGCCAAAAGGTGTTCATCACCAGCGCCGATTGGATGCCCCGCAACTTGCATCGTCGGGTCGAGGTCGCCTTCGCGATCCCCAACAAGGTCCTGCGCAAGCGCGTCGTGAACGAGGGGCTGGACCTCTACTTCAAGGACGATGCCCGCGCGTGGCTGCTGCGAAACGATGGGGGATGGGTGCGCGCACGCCCCGGGGATCGCCCGGTTTGTGCGCAATCTCGACTGCTGGCTCGGCTGGCTGGCGGCTAGGCCATCTATATTCCTGCCGCCCCCATGTCAGAGAGCGGCAGAGACTACTGGTGGACTCGTCGCCCCCTGGCCGCGGCTGGGGTGTTGCTGCTCGTCATCACGCTGCATGCGGCGCGCATGGTCCCGGAGGTGGGCAACTCCCCTGACTGGCACGAAGGCGTGCAACTGGTGCAGGGTCCGCACGCCCTCCCCGCCCGCTTCCTCGGGGGCATGGCGCGGATGGCGTCACACACACAGCTCATCCTCGATGCCCCCGACGGAGCCAACTCGGTGGTGGTTCATGGCCGGCTGACGGGCACGTCCCCCGCCTCCTCCATCCGCTTCGCGCTCCGCGACTCCTTCGGTAGAGGCAACGCCGTACTGATCCCGATCGATCCTGAGATCGCCGAGCTCGCGGCCACCCTGCAGCGGGGCTCTCCCGGCCGGATCGATGGGTCCGCCAGGGCGGCCGAGGTCCTTCACGGAGGCGACGTCATCGAGGTCGGCTTGTCCGCCGACGGCACCGTGACGATGGACGGCCAGCGGCTGGACCCCTCGGGCTCGCCCGTGGCGGAGCCTGCCTCCCTCCTGATCGCCCCCACCACCGCCGGCGTGGAGCTGTCCGGCGTCGATTGGTTCGACGCCACCGGGGGCCTGCTGGAGGAGCGCCGGTTCACGGTGTCGAGCCCGTTCAACCAACGTCGCTCAGGAGGGCGGGTCCTGAAGATCGCCCTCGGCGCGATGCTGTTGGCGCTCATCGCGGTCGGGATCGCCCGGCTGCGCGGCCACGGACACGTCGCCGGCGATGCCCTGACGCCGACGTTCCCCGTCGTGGTCCTGCTGCTGATCCCCGGGATCGTCCACCCCACCCTCCATCCGATCGTGCTCGGCCTCGACCTCACCGCGGCCGGGTTCCTCCTGGCGTGGTGGCTGACGTCCGCCCGACCGCCGCCTGCGGATCCGCGGCGACGGTGGCTTCCGGGGGCCGTCTGCGCCGTCCTGTGGGTCGTCACCTGGGGCCTGGGACTGGTCGCGGCGGCCGGCGACGGAGGCGACCCCGAGGGCGGAGAAGCGGCGCTCCACCTGGACGTCGCCTCACGCTACGAGCACCCCAGCCGGCTGGTGCACCAGCGGGCCGACTTCCACATCACGGCGGAGGCCGGAGCGGTGGTGGAGCTGCAGCTCCGCTACAGCCAGGTTCCCTGGCGCAGGCCGCCTCTGTCGGTCGTCCTGAGCTTCGATGAGGCCCTCGATTCGGCGATCCTGCGCGACGGCCTGCCGATCGCCACCGGGCCCACGCTGGACTACCGGGCAGGGTGGCGGGTGCCCGTGCTGGTGACCGTGGCGGGCGAGCGGATCGAGGTCTTCGCCGACAACGAACGCATCCTCGCCTCCCGGTCGGCGCCCCCCCGCGCGGGGGGCCTGGCACTGCAGGCGGTAGCGGGCGAGGCCGACGTGGAGCTGCTGAGCTACCAGCGGGCGCCGAACGCCTGGGTCGGCACCGTCGGGCTGATTCTGCGCCCCCTCCGCGTCACCGCCGGCGGGTGGTTCGTAGCGTCGCTGCTGGCGGTGCTGCTGGGCTTGCTGGTCGGCGGCCCCAAGCGGATGGAGGTCGAGTCCGATCTGCGCCAGTCGCTGCTGGTCCCCGCCATCGCCGCCGGCCTGCTCGATGCGCTGATCGTGGCCGACATGCTCTCCTCCGGAATCGCCCTCCCCCTCACCCCCGAGGGGCTCCACGGCCTCACCCTCGTGTTCCTGGGGGGAGTCTGTGCCGTCGTCGGGGCGTGGTCCGCCATGAAGGCGGCCGACGGCCTGCGAAACCGCCTGGTCGTGCTCGCGGCGGCCCCGCTGCTGGCGGTCGTGGCGCTGGAGGGCATGGGCCGCTTCACGGACGCCCAGCACCTGTGGGAGCCGGCGTGGCTGCAGTACGCCGGTGAGTCGGACCACGCCTGGTTCTTCTCCCCCGGCGGCGTTCCGTTCTCGGACAACCTCGTCGAGGACAACGCCTTCCGAGGCCGTCGGATCCCCCTGCACCGAGCCTCCGACGAGCGACGCATCGCGGTCTTCGGGGGAAGCCAGGCGTGGGGCTTCGGCACCCCCGATTCGCACGACACCTACCCCGCGCAGTTGGAGCACCTGCTCGGGGTCGGCACGACCGTCCTGAACGCGGGCATCAACGCCGGCTCCTCGTTCAACGCCCGCATGACCCTGCGGGGGCGGGTGCTCGCGTTCGAGCCGGAGCTCGCGGTGTTCGTGTTCGGCGCGAACGACAACCGCTTCTTCTGGGGCGACGCCCAGGAGTGGGAGGTGGGCTCCCGCCGTGGACGAACGTTCGTGTCCCGCATGGCTGGAAGTTCGCCCCTGCTGTCCACCTTTGCGGGCGGGAGCCGCGTGCTCACCGGCCTGACGGCGATGCGCCGGCGGGGCATGACCGAGGAGGATCAGACGGCGTTCATGAGCGAAAACCTCCTCGCCGCCATCAACGACTGCCGGAGCCGGTCGGTCGAGGTCTTGCTCGTGGCCGAGCCGACCTGGGACACGCTGAACGAGAAGCAGCTGGTGGAGGCTGCCCAGGTCACCCTCGACGACCCCCTCAGCTCGGAGTTCCACAAGGCGATGCGGCGGCTCGCCAAGGAGGCCGACGCACCGTTCGCGACGGTCGCGGATCGGCTGATCGACCGCACGCCTGAGGTCCTGTTCACCGACACGATCCACTTCAGCAACGAGGGTCACCGCGCGATGGCTGCGGCGCTCCGGGACATCCTCTACGAGGAAGGACTCGCCGGCCCCACCGAGCCCGACCCGGGGGAGAACCCAACGGACAGGGAGTAGCCCGCCGAGCCCAGCAGCCAGGCCTCATCTTCGAGGTCGGCGCGGGTCAGCGGGTGTTCGTCGAGCCAGTCCCGGGGGAGCTCCAGCCGCAGCTGGGTCGCATCCTCCGGCGACGCGGTCAGGCCGTGCGGGGGCAGGCGGCGCGCGCGACGAACCCGGTGGAGCCGACGCCCCAGACGCAAGCAGATCGACAGCCGCAGGGCAGTCTCCACGCGCTCGGCGTTGACGTAGGCCTTGAGCCGGTCGCGGGTGACCTTGCGGCGGTGGCCCAGGATGAGCGCGGCGAGCAGCTCCTGGTCGTCCCGCGAGAAGCCCGGCATGTCGGAGTTCCGGACCAGGTAGGCGCCGTGGCGATGGTGGCCGGAGTGAGCCACCGACAGGCCGATCTCGTGCAGGCGCGCGGCCCAGCTGAGGAACCGCCGGCCGTCTTCCAGATCGATGGGCCACGCCCCCGCGACGGAGTCGAACAGCGCGATCGCGGTGCGCTCCACCCGCCCGGCGAAGCCGCGGTCCACGTTGTAGCGCTCCTGGAAGATCTGGATGGTCCGGTCGCGCACGTCCTCGGACGAGATGCGGCCGACCAGATCGTGGAGCACCCCCTCGCGCAGCGCCCCTGTCGAGGCGGTCATCTCCTCGAGGCGGAAGCTCTCGAACAGGCCGCGCAGGATGGCGACGCCAGGGGCGAACAGCGGCGAACGCTCCGCGCTCAGGCCCGAGAGGTTCAACTCCGTCACCGAGCCGGCCTCCACCAGGGCGTCCAGCAGGCGGTCGAGCCCTTCGGCGGTGATGCCGCGGCGGGTCCACTGGTTGGCCCGAAGCACGCTGTCGATCGCCTTGATGGTCCCCGATGAGCCGAGGGCGACGTCCCACCCCAGGGCTTTGTACTGGGACTCCAGGGAGCGGACCTCGAGGCGGGCCGCGACGATGGCGCGATCCACCGCCTTGCGGGTGATGGCGATCTCGTCGAAGTAGCGGCGGCGGTAGGAGACGCAGCCCATCTGGACCGAGTCGCGCTGCACCGGCTCGAACCGTTCTCCGACGATCAACTCGGTGCTGCCCCCGCCGATGTCGACGACGAGGCGGCGGCCCCGCTCGGAGCCCTGGTCCACCGCGTGCGCCACCCCGAGGTAGATGAGGCGGGCCTCCTCACGACCCTTGATGACCTCGATGTCGTGGCCGAGGGCGTCACGGGCGGCGTCCAGGAAGGCGCGGGCGTTGCGGGCCTTGCGGAGGGTGTTGGTCCCCACCGCGCGCACCTTCTCGGGGCGGAAGTCGGCGAGCCGCTCCCCGAACCGGGCGAGGCACTCGATGGCGCTGGCCCAGGCGTAGGGAGAGATCTGCTTGTCGGCGTCGAGCCCGGCGGCCATCCGCACGTGCTCGCGGATGCGATCCACGACGACCGGGACGCCATGTTCCAGCCGCGCCACCACCATGTGGAAGCTGTTCGATCCGAGGTCGATCGCCGCGAGCATTCACCGATGGTACCTTCCGGCCCACTTGGAGTTCCGCGGCCTTCAGCTCGACCCGTTTCAGGTCGAGGCAATCGAACATCTCAAGGAGGACCGCAGCGTCCTCGTCAGTGCTCCTACGGGCACGGGCAAGACGATCATCGCGGACTGGGTGGTCGCCGAAGCGCTCCCCAAGGGGCAGGACGTCATCTACACCGCGCCCATCAAGGCGCTGAGCAACCAGAAGTACCGCGACTACACCCGCCTGTACGGCAACGATTCGGTCGGCCTCATTACGGGTGACCTCGTCATCAACCGCGACGCGCAGTTGCGGATCATGACGACCGAGATCCTGCGGAACATGCTGCTGTCCGGCGACGAGCTGCCGAACCTCAAGTACGTCATCGTCGACGAGATCCACTTCCTCGACGACAGCGAGCGGGGCACGGTCTGGGAGGAGGTGCTCATCTACCTCCCCTCGCGCGTGAAGATCATCGGGCTGAGCGCCACCCTCGCCAACATCCGCGAGTTCGCCGACTGGCTGACCCACGTGCGCGGCGAGGAGGTCTCGACCGTCATCGAAGAGGTGCGGTGCGTGCCCCTGGGCATCTACCTCGCCAACCGAGACGCGGGCATCTGCGACGTCAGCCGCTACGAGTTCCTCCACCGACGCTGGACGTCGATGGCGAAGAAGGCGATGGCGGAGAAGGAGCAGAAGGACGCCCGCGATCGCCGCGCCCGCGGTGCGGGGCGAAGGCGGGGACGCGGGGGACGACGCCTGAGGCTCCCCGGCCAGAAGGAGACCCGGCACTGGGAGCTGGTGAAGATGCTCGGCGGCGAGCACCAGCCGCTTCTGTACTTCGCCTTCAGCCGCAAGATGTGCGAGCAGAACGCCAAGGATCTGAGCCGGCGGTGCCCCGATGAGGGGTTCACCACCGACGAAGAGAAGGTGACGATCAAGGCCGCCGTCGACAAGTTCGACGCCGAGTTCATCAAGGTGATGACCGGCGATCAGGAGCGGATGTACATCAAGGGCATCGCGTACCACCACGCGGGCCTGCACGTCGGCCTCAAGGCGCTTACCGAGGAGCTGTACGAGAAGCGGCTGATCAAGGTCCTGTACTGCACTTCGACGTTCGCGCTGGGCATCAACATGCCGGCCCGCACGGTCATCTTCCAGGCGCTGCGCAAGTACAACGGCCACGCCGTCGTGCCCCTGACGGTGCGGCAGTTCATGCAGAAGGCCGGCCGCGCCGGGCGCCGCGGGATCGACGACGTCGGCTACGTGGTCATCCTCGAGGAGTTCGAGGACTACGAGCGCGACGCCGAGTTCATCTCCAAGTACCTCGCCGGCGACCACGAGAAGGTCACCAGCTCGTTCAACCTGAGCTTCAACTCGGTGGTGAACCTGCTGGAGCGGCACGAGCGGGACATGGACGAGATCCGCTCGGTCATCGACAAGAGCTTCCTGAACTTCAGCTACATCCAGCGGGAGCAGCGGGATCGCGGGCGGCTCAACGACATCGCCCGCTCGCTCAAGGCCGACGGCTGGGATCCCACCGATCCCGAGGCTGGATCGCCTCCCCGGCACCTGACGGCGCGGGCCAAGAAGTACCGCAAGCTGGGCAAGGCGGCGTCCAAGCACAGCGACCGCGTCTTCAGTGGGCTGATGGAGAAGATCGGCATCCTCCAGAAGATCCAGTACTTGGAGAAGGACCTGACCTTCAACGCCGGGGCGCGGGTGCTCCAGCACCTGCAGATCGAGGAGATCTTCAGCTCCGAACTGGTGCTTGAAGGGCTGCTCGACTCGCTGGAGCCGGAGCTCATCTTCGGGGCGCTGTGCGCGCTCTCGAACAGCTTCGGGCGGACGGTCACGGTGCGGCAGCGGCCCCGCGGTGAGGCCGCCAAGCTGGCCCGCGCGATGCGCCAGATCCGGTTCGGCGACACGGTGCGCACGTGCGAGGCGGCCCTGGGTCAGCCGGTGACCTTCACGCCCGAGATGATCCCGTTCGGGGTCAGTTGGTACGAGGGCCGGCAGCTGAACGACCTGATGGAGATGATCGAGTCGGCCAACGACATCTCCGGCGACCTCGTCTCCGCCTTCCGCCGGGCCAAGGACCTGTCGATGCAGCTGCGGCGCGTCTACGCCGAGGACCCCTTCATGGGCGACAAGCTCCGCGAGATCGCCAAGATGGTCTCGCGCGATGAGGTCGAAGTCGTCGACTGATGAGGGTGGTCGCCCTTCACGGGATGCCAACGTCGCCGCGGTTGTTCGAGCGGTTGGTCCTGCCCCCTGGCTTCAATCTCGAGTGCCCCCCGGTCCCCGGCCTGGGGC
>PVBE010536924.1_pt1 | contig 14910 bp, 22 predicted proteins | sample 1631181 | NCBI WGS metagenome assembly PVBE01 (sample SAMN08397723, study PRJNA350692) | Marine metagenome, whole genome shotgun sequencing project. | isolation source: water | place: Pacific Ocean | collected 2012-04 | reverse complement strand
GAATAAAATAAGAACCAAAGTAAGAGATTCATATAAGATAACTTCTCGTAATACTTTACACCCTTCTAATACAGCACAGCTGCTATTTAGGAATTTTGATAAAAAAATACCTTTGAAATTTTTTCAAGATTTTACCAAAGGATATAAGGATTGGGCTTTTACAAGAACTTTTTCAATGAAATTTTCTAAAGAATTAGCAGACTTGATAGTAGATAAAGGACTACTTGAAAATATAAACGAAGTTCAAGCTATGAATATGGATACAGTTCCTTACAATACTATAATGAAAATGAAGCCTGGCTCTACTATCAAAATGAAAGATGGAAAGATTCGAACTAAAGATAAATTTGGTAACTGGAGAGCTAATACAGATCCTAATGATATTATAGTTAACAGAGATCTTGTCAAGCACATGAAAGGTATGAAAGGGTTTAATATGGGTAATGGTAGAATTCAAATTGAAGGTAAATTAACTGAAAAATTAGCAAGAGGTCTTAAACCTTTGTTACAAGTAGGTTCAACTATTACTAAAAAAGTTGGCGAAGACAAGTTAGTAAAACTTTCTGATGCATTTGAAAAATTAGATGATGAGCGTAGCGATGAAATAGCAGGTGATCTAAATATGGCTATTGAAAAGATGCAAGATGGATATGCATCACAAGCTACAGGTTGGTTAAAGAAATTCAATAAAGAATGTAAAAACGCTCTTAAATTAAATGAATCTACATCTCTTTGGAGAAGATTTGATGCAATGCAAAGATTGCAAGGCGATTCAATAGATATCGAAATGGATATGAAAAACATTCTAGCAACAATCAAACAAATACATAGAAATATGGAACAAGAAGCTGAACCAGAAGGTGGTAAAATCGCAGATAAATATGGTAAGCAACTTGATAAATATGAAAAGATGTATAAACAAAGAAAAGCTGATCTTAAAAAAGTATTTGCTAAATTAGATAAATTAGAACAATTCTAAATGATGTAATTATGATTAAGTTAATAGACATACTTACAGAAAAGGAAAAGCGAATTTACCAAAAGAATTGGCAAGGAGCTCCACCTAAGGGTGCAAAAGTAATGACCGGCCCAAGGGGAGGTAAATACTATATGGGAGCAGCAGAAAAGGGAAGGCCTGATAAGGGTGATAGACGTGGAACAAAAGCAGATACTGAAAAACGAGGACAAGGTGGTGAGGTTCCTACTAGAACTAAAAAAGGTGATGTTGATAAGGCAATAAAATTAGGAAAAGATATAGAAAAGGCAGCAGGCACAACTGGAACAGATGCAGAAACTCCTAAAACAAAAGATGTTGCAAAACAAGTATCTAAATATGGTGCAAGGCAACAAGGAGTAGGAGCAGGATTAGATAATCTAAAAGGTCCTAAATCAGATGCAGACGCAGTTGGCCCATCGGCTAAAAAAGAACAAGAGGTATTAAAAAAATTACAAGCAATAGGACCAGACGATAATGTTGACTTATGCACCGTTCAAGTTCCTGGAACTAATTTATTTTGTAAAGGAAATAAAAATATACCACGTGAGGAAATGCCACAGTTAAAATCAAAGGTAGTTCCGGGTGGTAAAGCAGATAAATTAGTAAAAGCTGGTAAATTAAAAATAGATCCAAAAAATGGGGAAGTTAATACTGAGGGAATGTTTAAGGATATGCTTGAAAAGGAAGGTATAAAAATGGAAGATCCAAAACCTGAATTAGTAAGTAATCTTAAAGCAACCCAAAATCAATTAGAAGGATCAAAAGTTAATATGTTTGCAAAAGTATTAGCCGGAGAACAACCATTTCCAGATAAGGAATTATCTAAGGAACAGCTACAAGGATGGCAAGATGCTTTAAGAGAACCTATTATAACTTCTAAGGATGGATATATTTTGGATGGCCATCATAGATGGGCAGCAATGGTTCAGCATGATGTAGCAAATGGCAATGGTGGTGATGTAGAAATGGATGTAAAAAAGGTAGATATGAGTGCAACGGATTTAGTTAAGAAGACTAATAAATTTACAAATGATATGGGATTAGCCGTTAAAAAGAAAAAACCGAAAAGTGAAGGTATAATAAAATTAAAAGATTTAATTGAAGGAAAATATGAAAGATTGGGATAATATAACACCAGCTAAAATACTAATAGTATTATTTCTAACAGCATGTATAATATCTTTATTCAGTGGATGTTCGGGAACATATTATGTAGTAGAACAACCACAACATACATGTGAACTAATGGAAAGAGGTGATGCATGTCTATCAGATCATTCATGTTGTGAAAAGAAAGAACACTCAGCTCAAATTTACTATTACAATGATTTACCTTATTGGGGATTCTATAATGATTACTATTATTACTATGGTACACCACATATGTATCCATGGTGGTATTATTATACTTTAATGCCAGTTTATACTTATAGTGTTCATACTCATGTTAGCATTCATTGCAATAATGGATATTATGTCAATAAACCTAGAGGACCAAAATTTAATAATAATAAAGGCGGAACATATAAACCTACCAATACAGTTGTTAAATCTAATAGAACTAATATTAGAACTATAAAAACTAATCCAAATAGAACTAATATAAAAGTTAATACAACCAAAACTAATGTAAAGGTGAATACAAATAGAACTAACGTAAAAACTAATAGGAACAATATAAAGGTTAATACAAATAAAACTAATGTTAATAGAAATAATAACAAAAGTAAGGTGAATAGAAAAAGGCCGAGATAATTATGAAATTAAAAGACTTACTTACTGAAAAGAAAAATAAATATGGTGTACCTATTGTCACTAAAAAATCTGATGTCAATAAGATATTAAAGCAATTAGAAAAAGCTGAAAAAGCACTCGACAACGTTAGGGTCATGGTTCAAAATTTATCAAACCCAGCATTGGAAAACGCGAGGAAAGAACATCACTCATGGCAAGATGCAAGATCAGCTGGTAAAGTTGACAAAAACGATGTACCGAATATGAATTACAAAACAGAAGCAGAACAATATTGGCATAATTTTAGAGACCAATTATCTGGTGGTGTTGTATTTACAATAAGAAAGACTGATGACTCTATACAAAGAGCTAAAAGTCATCTTAAAGAGTTATTGGGAATAGTATAATGATTAAATTAAAAGACTTATTAAACGAAGGATTTTTTGTTAAAACTGTAGTTAAAGATCTTCAAAAAATGACCAGGGATAAAACTATAGAGTTTGATGGTTATGATGCAAATAATCGACCATTATTTATATCTACGAAAAATCCAGATATGGAATATACTATAGATAAAAAAGACAATATATGGAGTCATGATGGTCATCGTGATAAAAAGATAGGCAAGCTTAAAGAGTCAGAAAATGTAAACGAACAAAGACCTTTCTTTCAAGATACTCCAAATGAATTTGCGTATCTTTCCTTCAAAAAATGGGCATATGGAAAGAGAGGCATGATAAAAAAAGTATTACAGAAGGCATTAGATGATAACCGTGGAGATGGTACTTATTTATACCTTGCACTGCGAAAAATATGGTTAGAATGGGCTAATAAAAAAGCTAAAGAATGGAGTAGAATTCCTAATCATGGGCCTGATGGAAAGGATTTTGGTAGAGCATTAGCAGTAATGATGAAGAAAGATAATTTAATTATTCCAAGATCTACCCATAAATTAACAGACCTTAAATAAAATGATTAAATTAAAAGATATATTATCAGAAGCAAAAATAAAACATATCAATATCTGGTTTACAGATAGAGGTAGATTTTATAAAGTTAAAATAAATGGGCAGAGAGCTCCAAGAGAATGGGATGGATGGAGTAGAGCACAAGACTCATTATCAGATTTATTAGGATGGGAAATCTATTTAAGAAGTATGGATGATAATAAACTAGAAAAAGCAATAAAAGATCTAAAAAGAAAGGGTATTAAACTCACCTATGATGATGTGTTCGACCCTTCATAGATAGGAGCCGTCATCAATGATTAAACTAAAAAATTTATTAACAGAAGGAAAAGGCGATTGCTATCAAGCAGCTGGTCGGCTTATTATGAACTTTATGGGCGAAAGTAACGCCAAATTAGTTCATGGTATGGTTCATGGGCAAGGCTCATTAACTGGATTGAAATTTGGTCATGCTTGGGTTGAATATGGTGGTAAGTGTTTAGATCATTCAACGGAAAAAAGCAAGAAATGTCTAAAACAGTATATTATGCATTAGGTAGGATACATCCAGGGGAATGTAAATATTACGATCCAGGAAAAGCTGCAGGTTGGATGTTAAAAAAAGAACACTGGGGACCATGGGAAATGACAGGACTAACTGTAAAAAGCTCTGTTTATGGAGAAGGAGATCTTCAAGAAGATATTCCAGATGTTAGAGGTGAGATAGGAAGAAGTAGAATACGGATACCAAGTAATATATTAGATAAGCTAGACGATTAAATATGTCTAGTGTTAAACAAAAAAGACGAAAAAAAATGTCTACTCATAAACGCAAAAAACGTTTAAGAAAAAATAGACATAAGAAGAGGAAATAATATGAGCTTTATAATAGGAACAAAATGTGTAAGTACATGTGATACAGCATGCGTGGACGCTTGTCCAGTAGATTGTATACACGGGCCAATAGATATAGATGGTGCAGGAGCTGAAGTAGCAACATTAGATAGTATAGAAGGATTGCAATTGTATATCAATCCTGATGAATGTATAGAATGCGATGCATGTGTGCCAGCATGTCCACCAGATGCAATATATGAAGATGAAGATACTTGTATTGAACATGAAGGTAATGATGAATCAGTTAAAAAGAATTATGAATTTTTTGGACAAGAATGGGAAGGATGATTAAACTACAAGAAATAATACCAGGAACATTAACTGACATAAGAAAAATGCCGGGCGATGTTTGGCAATTGATCATTTCTAAAAGATGGGCAGCTGTAAGTCCAAAAGGATGGAGAATGGCGTATAAGGCCAATCGACACGGAAAGAGGAATGCAGAAATGTGGGCAAAAACAGGAAAAGATAGATTGGGTAATGATGAACGTAGACTTGATAAAGATGATATAAAAGCATATGGAAAGGAAACTTTAGCATACTCATGATTAAATTAAAAGACATATTACTTGAAGCAAAATGGGAACATGATGCTAAATTTCAAGAACTAACGCTTTGGGATAGAGGAATAACAAGACGTCCATTAGGCCATATAAGTTATGGTTTACTAGCTTGGGATAGAATAGATATAACTTCAACAGGATTATCTAAAGGTGATAAAGAATTTTATAAATTAGTTGGGAAAGATCCTTTTATTAGAAATGTAGTAGTAGATGAATATTTTAGAAAAAAAGGATATGGAATTAAATTATACGATGAAATGTTCAAGTGGTTAAAGAAGAAAGGATTCAAAAAGGTGTATTCAGGAAGAACAAGAAATTCTTCAGCTGTAGATTCAATTTGGAATAAATATAAATCTGGTTCAACAAAGGCAGATGGTGTTACAATATATTGGAAGAACTTATGATTAAACTAAAAAACATATTATTAGAAAGATTAGACAAAAATACTATTATGGATGTAGTTAAAAGAGTTTACCCAAAAATTGCAAGTTCCTTAGGTAGAGCTAGAAAAGGTACCCCTAAAGTATCAGTTCATACTAGTATCTATTCTAGATTAAGTGGTGTAGAAGGAATGATGGGCACAGCAAACCCCCATGCAGAATATGATTGGGATACAAATGAAATCTTTTTATATTCACCTAGAATGTCAAATGAAGAAGAAATTATCAGAGCATTACTTCATGAATATACCCATGCTACTCAAGATTATGAGAAGATGAAGGAATATAGAAAGAAGGGATATGCAAATAATCCTTATGAAAAAGAAGCTCAAAGAGCGGAAAGAGGATGGAAAAGATATGTATAATCCATTACCTAAATATTTATCTATAGGACCATCTGATATAGATGGCGTGGGAATATTTGCACTGGAAGCTATACCTGAAGAAATTGTAATAGGAATAACCCATGTTTATGATACGGATTTTGAAAATGATTATATAAGAACACCATTAGGAGGATTCTTGAACCACTCAGATAATCCTAATTGTAAATTGATTGATGAAGACGAATATAAAAGACTAGTGACAATAGAACATATTGAAGCAGGAACAGAATTAACAGTAAAATATACAATGTATGATCTAAACAATGATTAAATTAAAAGACATATTAAGAGAAGAGTCATACAAATCTGGAAAGTTATTTGTAATGAAATCACCTTATGCTCCTAAACATATGCCTTATGATCATATTGGATTTATCACTGATGATGGTGAAATTATAGACATGAGTGGTCACAGATATACAAAAGATGGAAAGAAGCCATTACCACCTAAAAAATATAAATACGAAGACACGGAAGACCTTTTCAAAATGCCAAAAAATAAAGAAGAAGCAATAGAGAAAGGATTATATAAAGAAATACCTTTACCTAAAGGAGTAGAAATACCATCAGAGACACCCACATGCAGTATAGATAAAAATAAAGCAGAAAATTGTGGTAGCTTTGTAAAAATTGTATTATCAAATAATGGTATTAAAACTACAAAATCAAATGATATGACTGATATTGCATCTGCAGTAGCAAATAAAACAGAAGCAGGTAAAAAATCATTCAAAGATCCAAGAAAGAAAACAGAACCAGCAAAACCTAAATCTACTAAAAAAAGAAAAACAGGTGATTGGTGGAATACAGCAAGTGATACTAAAAAAAAATCATATATAAAAAAATTTGGAGGACCTCCAAATGAAAGTATTATTAAATTAAAATCACTATTAGCAGAAGGAAGAATGTTGAGTATCTTTGACTTTGATGATACTATAGCCCAAAGTGATTCATGGGTATATATTACAAAAGATGGTAAAACAATTAAAAAGTTAGACGCAGCTGAATTTGCAGTATATAAATTAAAAGATGGGGAAGGGTATGACTTTAAGGATTTTGATAGAAAAATACGTAACCCTAGATTGATAAAAAAGAATGCAGATCTCTTAAAAAAACAACTTCAAAAGGGTGGTAGAAAGGTAACAATACTTACAGCTAGGCGATTAAAAGCTCCTATCAATCATTTTTTCAAAACGATAGGTATAAATCCATACGTTGTTACACTAGGAAGTGCAGACCCACAAAAGAAAGCAGAATATATAGAAAAAGAAATACAAAAAGGATATGATCCTATTTATTTTATGGATGATAGTCCTAAGAATATTCAAGCTGTAGATGCATTAAAGAAAAAATATCCACGAATAAAATTAGTAACAAAATTAGTAAAATGATTAAACTAAAAGACATATTAAATAACACACCACCTATGAATGAATGCATAATAGCGCATACTGTATTAGATGGTAAAGTACTTTTAGCTAAAAATAGAGATAGAGCATATTCAGCTAAAGTGACTATTGTAAGGGAGTTAATTGGTGATGTTGAATTAGTTTATATTCTTGATAACGATACTGATTGGTCTGAAGGAATGAATAGTTATGGAATAGGAATTATAAATTCTGCACTTATGGTTAATGCAGATGAGAAAGAAAAGAAAATTGCAAAGAAAAAGGGCAAACCTTCCGAAGATGGATTGAAAATTAGAAAAGCATTAAGTTATAAAGATCCTGCAGCTGCAATGAGATCGATAGTTAAATATACAGGAGAAGATAAAATAAATGTAGGCGTCAAGGGACATACTTTTATCGCAACTCCAAAATATTCATTCTCTGTAGAAATGACATCAGAACATAAACCTATCCTTAAAAAATTAAATAGAAAATTTAATCATGTTAGAACTAATCATGGATATGCATATAAAGATTCAGGGTATACATCAGGCGCAAACAAAATATCATCTGAAACAAGATGGCAAATTGCTCAAAGAGTATTAGATAAAGCAAGAAAACCTATAGATATATTAACTGGATTAAGTGGATACTGGCCAGTAAATATGAGAAATAATCCTTATAGAGATCAAGAAATGGTGCACAGACCGACCAAAAAGGATATATTATCTACTACAGGACAAATTCTTATGAACCTGAACGATCTGGAATTTACAGTAAGAATGGATGAAGCCAAATCAACGTATTTTGGAATCGAAGATAGAACTCCTGACTACTATGATCCACAAATTAAAATAAAAGTTGAGCATGTTAAAAACACAAAAATCGATAATAATGAGCGTTTATAGCTGGTTGTTACTATTTATATTAAATGAAAAAGAAAGAAATATATAGAATTATTAAAGAAGAACTTCGATTAGCTTTAGAAGGATGTGGGTATACTCATACTGTTAAAGGTAAAAAGCTTAAAACATCTGGAGGAACTGGCGATAAGGATATTAAAAAAGAAACAACACACAAAGCTAAAGATCAGAATTTTGGCGGTAAAGCTTGGCAAGCATTTAGAAATTCTTTGAAAGGATTATCCACATCAACAAAATTACAAAAATTAGCTGCAAGTTCATTCTCAGACAAATTAAAAGATAATTACCGAAATGCATTACGTAGAGGAGGACAACTAACTGCAAAAGAAAATGCAGGCACCGAGCTTGGATTTAAGTATATGAATAAATATAATACTGCTCCTGGGGACACTGTAGGCACAATTAACGCAGACGATGAAGATCCATCGGATGAACATTCACAAAAATCGGAGAATATAATGAAACTAACAGATTTATTAAATGAAGGAATGCCAAAAAGATTTACAGTAACAGATAAATTTAGTGTACAAGGTACAGTATTTACTAAAGGTGATTATGCATTCAAAAAGAAATGGATGGGTAAAAACATGTACTTAAATATGGATAATAATTCAATGGTTGCTATAGATTCACAGGATTATGCTGCTAATAAGAGGAATATCAAAGAAGGTAAAATAAATGAATCAGAAGGATATGTCGAGATAATGGATATGAGTCTGTATTCTGATACAGGTAAGAACATAAAAAATACATTACTTCCATTTGTTAAAACATGGAATAAATGGAAATCAGGCCCAGCAACAGAAAGAAATATGCATAAGCCAGCTAAAAAAGATCTTATAAATTATATTACTTCCTTTTTGGAAAAAAATATAAGATAAATAAAAGCCCAATAAGGGTTATAAGTTAAACTAATAATAATAAAGGAGAAAAACAATGAGTACAGTAGATTTATACAGTTCGTTAGATAATCTTTGGGAAACTTTCCAAGAGAACCACAGAAAATTTAATGAAAAAGGAAATAAAGCAGCTGCACAGAGAGCTAGAAAATCTTTAGGAGAAATCAAGAAATTGGTTACTGATTATAGAAAAGCTTCTGTTGACGAATGCAAGAAATAATATTTAGGAGATCCATATGGCTACTTCGTCAGAAAGAGGATCAACAGAAAGCACTCCATTAACTTGGGGTGATGCTACAAGAGCATGGACGTTTACAGAATCTGTAATTGCTAATACAGGATTTACATGGAACGATTATGTTTTAATAGAATTTATCAGTGGCGCCGGCGCTAATATAAAAGAAATCATTGATGAATTACCTTCTGAAAAGAAGAAACGATTAGTTAGACTAGTCATGCGAAGAAGAGGAATTAAAATGTATGACGAAGCTAAAGAAGTAAAAGATATAACAACGAAAGTTGATGATATAAAACTAATAATTAGTGAAATTAAAAAGGCAAAGGTAACAATGGAGATGAGTCATGTATAAATTATATACAGATAAAACAGAAATATTTGAATGTAATATCGGTGTATCTGGCGCTACACTTGACTCGTCTGTTGCTCGCTTAATAGTAGAAACTAATAATGTTAATCTTTTATATAAAGGAACTATAAGTTCGCGAGGAGAATGTAGAGTTCCAATAAAAAAATTGAAAGGATTATTAGGAGAAGACACTACAGGAACTTTAAGATTGGAAGTAATAGCAGATGATACATATTTTACACCATGGGAAAGCGATTTTGTAGTTGAAACTTCTAAAAAAATAGCAGTTGAAGTAAAATCTCAGAAGAAAAATAGAATTGTAGAATCTAAAAAACCTACAATGAAAGTATCTAGAGTTAAACATTCATCTGCAAAAAGAAAATCAATTTCAGAAAAAGCGCATATTATCAATATTATGAAAATGTTGATGAAAGAAAATGTAAATGTTAGAAATTTACCAAAGAAACGGGGATTAGTTAATAATATAATTTCAAAATATATTTCTAATAATCCAATACACGAATCAAAACAAAAAAGGATTATTGATGGAATAGTCAAGGTTTTATCTAAACAAAAATAAAGGTTATAAATCATGCCAAATAATTTAACAGGGCAAAACATATCAGATACTTTCCAAAGGGTGGTTCAGATAGAAAATGGTGTTCTTTCAGATGGAACAGGAAGTGCAATACCTATTACTATATCTGGAAATGATGTTACTATTACAGGAACATTACATGCAGTAGATATATCATCTTCACGAGTAACTTCATCAGTTATTTATACAAGTGGATCAAGTACATTCGGGGATCAAGCAAGCGACACTCATACATTTCTTGGCGCAATAACAGCTTCAGGACAAATAAGTTCAAGTGGAACTGGTGCAAATTATTTTGGTGGAGCAATTCAATTACCTACAACTACAAAAATTCAATGGACAGATGCAAATCAATATATTTATGGAACAACAACACAAATACAAATTGATGGTAATGATAGAGTAAAACTTATAGCAGATAATGATGTAGTAATAGATTCTCCAACATTTGAAACTAATGGAGCTATAACAGCATCAGGAGCAATAAGTGCAAGTGGAAATGTTTATGGTGATAGATTATATATCCAAGACATGCCATTAGTTAAAGTTGGAGATACTATTTCTTTAGGTAGTAATGGTTTACAAACCACTAATCGGTTAATTGCTAGTAATATAACAGCATCAGGTGATATAAGTGCAAGCGCAACATCATATATTCAAACGCCTGAACTTCGAGGACATGGAACAGCAACTCAATTACATGTTCAAGGTCAAATAACAGCATCAGGAGATATAAGTTCAAGTGGAACTATTGTAGCTAATAAAATAGAAACAGCCACATTATTTAGTCGTGCAGGAGATGCAAACACAGGATTACAATTTGGTTCAGATACTGTTGATATTGAAGCAAACGACGTTATTATTGGTAAATTTAATACAAACCAGGTACAATTAAATTCTCACGTAACAGCATCAGGTAATATAAGTGCAAGTGGAGAAATAATTGGCTCAAAGGGAATATTCACAGGTGCTTTACCATTAGTAGCTAATACAACTGGTCATCAAGCATTTGTAATAAATTCCGACGGAAATGCTAATAACAATCCTTTTATGGAGTTTCAACAAGATGGAACAAGAAGGGCATTTATACAATTCAATGATACTGACAATACTCTTAAACTTACATCTGAATTTGGTAATTTAGAACTCCGCGCAGCTTCAACAGCAGGAAGTGATACTGATACAACTTACTTAACAGTTAAAGCAGGGGGCACTATAAGTGCAAGTGCTAATTTAACAGTTGGAGGACATATAACAGCATCAGGTAATATAAGCTCAAGTGGACATTTATATGGACAAAATTTCCTAGCAGATACTTCATTACAAGTTGCAAATAAAAGAATATTATATACTAATAATGACCTTGAATTTAGAGATACAGGATTAAATATAGAAGGAGGTCACATAACAGCCTCAGCAAATATAAGTGCAAGTGGATTTATATATTCAAATAAATATCTTTTATCTAATTCTGGCACTGACTATAATTTTTCAGTATACCATCCTAGTACTAATGCTATTAGAGTAGGATCCAGTGCAGATAATTCTGTAGGTCTATCATTACAAGGTCACGTAACAGGATCAGGTAATATAAGTACAACTAAAACTGTAACTGGTGCAACAGGTTCATTTGGATCAGTAGAGGGCACATCATTTATAGGAACTCCAATAGTTATAGAGCATCTAAATATTTATGCAAGTAGTGTTGAAGGTCCTCACGCCGAATTTAGACTTGGAACAGGAGTAGGTAGTGAAGCTGGAACCTGGACATCAACTATTGTAAATGCAGATGGTGATTTTGATTTTACTGAAATGGGAGCTCCACCTACTACTGCAATGTTAAATGGTTATATACTTCCATATAAAATGAAAAACATTCAAGCTAAAATAGCAGCAAGAAGTCAAGGAAGTGGAATACCAACATTTTGGATGTTTACTGGAAGTAGGACAAACAGTGAAGATGCTTTTGATTTAGGTTGGGCTGCATCTTCATCTATAGCTGTACCTGGAGCATCAGGACACTATAATATGGATATTACAGGTAGTAAGGCTTTTACACCAAATGATGGACATGATGTATTATTTATGTATGTATCTAATGCAGCTGCTAATACAAAACATTTTCGAATAACAGCTGTTATTTCTGGTGAAATAGCTGGAAAAAATGAGTAATCTATGGCAATAGAAACTTTAAGGCCAACGGGAATTGTTCCTGATAGTAATTTCCAAGGATGGAATGCTGATCCAGAAGAATTTATTATAAGAGTGTCAGATGGAAATCTAGAGACTCTAATAGAACAAGATAACACTACCTGCACAGCTTATATTGTCTTAGAAGATCTACAATCTGCAAATGCAAACGCAACCATAGATGATATTACAATATATCTCGCAGGAATAGGTGGAGGGCGGGGAGAACCCACTATAACTGTTAGACTTGGTAGTGGAGATGAAAATGATTCTATGTACTCAACTGCATATAATATACTTTTTGGAGTAACAGAAGTTGAAGAAAAAACACAAGCAATTGATTTAACAGAGATTACATGGACTAGAGCTGCAGTGAATGGCACGACACTACATATTGTTCCTGATATACAAGGATTTAATATAGCAGAAACATATGTGAGAGTTACATATACTAATGGGACACCAGAAACCGGTAAAATTCTAATAAATCAAGGAAAAATTCTAATAAATCAAGGAAAAATAACACTTTAAGTGGATAATTCATTTATTTTTTGTATATTTATATATTATTATGGGTAAAGAAGGTAAAATAACAATGATGCTATTAGCACTCATATTCATGGGAAGTGTCGTATATCAAGTAGATCAGCAGCGGAAAGATTTGCAAAATATAATTCATACACATGAACAAAAGAGAGATAGTATACTAATTGAATATAAAAAACTTAATGCTCATTACGATAGTATATTAAGTATTGTAGATAGTTTACCATTAGGATCTCCATTAGATACTTTAGAAGTATCATCAAATTATGGGTGGAGAAGAAGTCCGTTAAGATCAGGATGGCAAATGCATGCAGGAACTGATTATATGGCAATATGGAGCGATACAGTATATGCTACAGGAAGTGGAGTTGTAAAGAAGACGAGATGGATGGGCGGATATGGAAGATGTATAGTAATAGATCATGCATGGGGATATCAATCTTATTATGCACATTTATATAAATATTTTGTAACAACTGGAGATACAGTAGAAAAAGGACAGCCAATAGCAAGAGCTGGAAACTCTGGAGCTGTAACAGGGCCGCATCTACATTATGAAATAAGAAGAGAAGGAAAAACAGCAGATCCAGCGCTATTTATGTTGGATATTTGATAATTTTTTTGTATATTATATATAATAGTAACCATAATTAAAAGGGAAAAGAAATGAAAAGAATTTTATTAGCATTATTAGTCTCGCTTGGACTACAAACACAAGCACAAATCAATCCATGTGATTCAATTGAATATACAATTACATCTAGTTCAAATAGTATAGTATTGCAATTAGATGGGGTAATAAATGGATTTTGTCCTACCAACTTTCCATGTATAGTAACAGATTGGTATTGGAGTACTGATGCAAATTGTGGACCAGATACAGGGCAAACAGTTTATTTTCCTAACACTTTTTGTACTTTTACAACAGCAGATACACTTAATCTATGTTTAACAACTATTGGAACTATGTCAGGAACTACATTTACTTGTACTCAATGTGATACTTTAGTTTATGGTCCAAATGGATGGATGAAAATGATGGCACAACAACCTTATTTTTGTTGTGATTCAATAACATATTGGACAGACCATAGTCAAGGATTTAATATAGGTCTTGATACATCAAACATAATTCACAATCCAGATTCAATGGAGGTATGGTGGCAAGTATGTACTAATGGTCTATGTTATGCAGGACAAGGTATGTATGATTATTTTCCTCAAGTTATGACAACAGATACATTAAAAGTTTGTTATGATGTATACCTTTACGAAAATGGTGTAGCAGAATTATGTAATCGTTGTGATACACTAATATTTGACCAAAGTATCAATAATTGGGTAGTATTTAATAATCAAGGTAATCCAGTTGGACTTCCTGGTTTTGTAATTGAAGAAGATGGAGTAAGATGGTGGAATGATAAAATTTATGATATGTTAGGTAGAGAAGTAATTGAAACACAGATAGGTGTAATGTACATTAGAAATAACAAAAAATATATTAGAATAAAATAATGAAAAAGATATTATTAACATTAGCATTAGGGTTAGGATTACTAACAGCTAACGCACAGATTGAAAAACTAGCAGGACCAAGATTAGGTGTAACGTTTATATCACCAGGACCAATAGCAGATTTCCTACATGATGGGTTTGACTTTGATGGAGATGAAGAACAATACGGAAGTACAGGTTCAGCAATTACAACATTATATGGTTGGCAATGGGAATCTAGATTTGCTGATGGTGGTGGACAGATTGTAGGTATTGTAGAATGGATTAGGTTAGTTGGAGGAATGGAGAAGGGAATGTTCT
>PVBE010101270.1_pt1 | contig 14910 bp, 17 predicted proteins | sample 1631181 | NCBI WGS metagenome assembly PVBE01 (sample SAMN08397723, study PRJNA350692) | Marine metagenome, whole genome shotgun sequencing project. | isolation source: water | place: Pacific Ocean | collected 2012-04 | reverse complement strand
CCAACAACAACAGGAGCCGCAAAAGCAATATGTCTCATAATCCCAGAATTAAACAACAAACTCATAGGCACAGCAGTACGTGTCCCAGTTCCAGATGGCAGCTTATGCCATTTCATAGCTGAAGTAAAGAAGAAAACAGACAGAGACAAAGTAAACCAAGCATTCAAAGACGCCTCAGAAGCCCACTTAGCTAACATCCTAGAATTCAGCACAGAATCACTAGTCTCAACGGATATCATAGGTAACCCACATTCATGCATCCTAGATTCATTATTAACAGAATGCATCGGCAACAATGTAGTCGTAGTTGGATGGTATGACAATGAATGGGGCTACTCAAGCAGGATGATAGATGTTGCTAAGTTAATAAGTAATCAGTAAGCTTATATACTATTTTTCATTACATATTCCGATGGAATCTCAAGAAAACCCATTAGAAATGGAGCCACTCACCACATTCTATATTAAAGGTAGAGAAACGATGTGGAGACCAGGTTGGGGAGGAGGCGAACCAGTCTACCGCGCTGCAGAAGACTACAGTCACATAAGTGTCAGAGAAGGCCAAAGAGTCTGCTGGGAATTAATGCAGGGAATGATGGACCAAGTACACAAAGCTAACTATCAACATTAGCTATAAACAATTTCTAAGAAAAAATAAAAAAAGAAATAAAAAATTAACTATTGACTGTCAAAAACCACTGTATTAATACATAATGTGGTTTTTGAACATGCTCAGAATTCCACCACTCTTAAGAATAGTGGAATTCCGACATATAAACAAAGAACTAAAAGCTTCTTCTTTTTCTATAGCATTCTCTGCAGTAAACTGGTTTGCCTTCTGTAGGTTTGAACGGAACTTCACAGTCTTGTCCACACTCAGAGCAATTAGCTTTGTGCATTTCTCGCGGTCCAAATCCAGCACCGCCTTTTCCTCCACCAAATCCACCGTCTCCACCATCTCTATTAAAATCTCCCATTTTCGTTTCCTCCGATTAATAACATAAAAGAAGTATTTCTCTAATATGCTTAATAACTATAGAAAACCTCTACCATTTATAAACCTTCTTGTTAAAAGCCACCTTACCAAATCAGGACACATCAACCAATAGCAGTATACCTAGTATTTATAAAAATCCATTCCATAAACAACAATATTAAAGCAATTGTAATCAAAGGCCAAGTCATATTAAGTGATAATTTCCTATCATCTGAAGTAGCAATTTTATTATAAGCCTCAAACAATTTCTCTTTGCTTTCTGCCTTAAAATACTCACCACCAGAATTAAAAGCAATAAACTTCAATGTCTCTTCATCTAACCTAGACTTTAACTGTAACCCTAAAAACGAACCTCCCTCCTCCGTTCCAACTCCTATTGTGTATATAGTTATACCATTCTTAACAGCATAATCAAGTCCTCTTTCTGGTCCTGCCCCAACATTACTTTGTCCATCCGTAAGCAAAATAATTGACTTATCCCTTTCTCCAAAGAATAAATTAGAAGCAGTCACAATTGCATTCCCTAAATCAGTTCCACCAGTTGAACTCACTCCAATATTCTCAATAGCCTTTCGTGCAAAATCTAATTCAATAGTCGGCTTCTGCTCAACAACTGAAATACCTGCAAAAGACACAACTCCAACATGCGCTCTTGACTCCAAACTATCAATAAAGAATATCCCTGCTTCCTTAGAAGCCTCAAGCCGATTAGGTGCAATATCATCCGCAAGCATAGACGCAGAAGCATCTAGGGCTATAACAAAATCAGAATCAGAACTAGCCCCAGTATACCATAAATTAGTATCAGATATTGCAAAAATTAGTGAAATAAGAACAACCAATCTTATGAACAATAAAGCAAGGTTCTTATTGGATACTGCCCCTTTAGTTGGCCTATATCCCTCTCCCCCGCCAGTTATTCGTGCAATAGCCTCAAAATTTGCAAATTTTAATGCCCTTCTCCTAATATGTCCTAAAGTGATAAAGTGAATAACTACGAGTATAGGAACTGTTAACAAGAACCACAAATATACTGGCCGTGCAAAAGTAAGATACATTTTATTTTGCCTTCCTCCGTCTTCTAGTGAAAAAATTTACAAAAGCAGATTCAAACGGAGTGTCAGTCGATAAATTAATAAAATCACAATTCGAATTTAAAAACACCTTCTTAATCCTTTCCTCTTCCATCTTAACGTGCTTCTCATAACCGTCTTTTAGTAAAACAGGGTTAAAAACAATCTGCTTATTAGAATATGGATCAGTCACAAAAACGTTCGTATTGTCTGCAGGCAATACTCTATCCCTTGGATCCCTAACCATAACGCCTATCAGATCATATTTATGACCTGCAATCTTAAGGTATTTTTGCCAATCTCCTTTTAGACCGATAAAATCAGATACTATCATCACTATTGCTCTTTCTTTTAAGAAACCTATTAAAAATTTAATAGCTTCCACTAAATCATATTTTCCCCCATATGAACCAGAATCAACTAAATTTTTTGACACAATATAAAACTGGTTTCTCCCATTATTAGGTGGAAATTTCTTCACAATCTTATCACTAAACAAAGCCATCCCAATTTTATCTCCTGCCTCTAATATGATATGTGTCAATGACCCAACAATCTCAGCAGCATACTCATTCTTTAATTTATGTGTTGATCCAAACACCATACTTGCACTAACATCCACTAAAAAAAAGATGTTAAGATTTCTCTCTTCAATAAACTCCTTAACGATCAACTTATGTCCCCTTACACTAGCCTTCCAATCTATCAAAGAGGAATCGTCACTAAGTGAATAGTCCCTATAACCATCAAATTCAGCCCCCTTCCCCCTAAACACGCTCTTATACTGCCCAACCGCCCATGCTGAAACAACTCCACTAGTGATTATCTCTAACCTTTTAATTGCTGGTTTTAAATCAACTCTTAGTTTTGCCATTGTCTGCACAAATTAGATATTTTACGGAACATGGACCCTAGAAAGAACCTCACTTATGATATCATCCGTCTTTACCCCTTCTGCCTGCCCCTCATAATTCAGGATGATCCTATGCCTCAAAACAGAATACGCAATATTCTTTATGTGTTGAGGGGTTACAAAAGGACTCTCACGAAGAAGAGCTTCAGCTTTTGAAGCTATAAACAACCCAATAGTTGCCCTAGGAGAAGCCCCCCATTCAATATACCTTCCAAGCTTAACCCCATACTTCTTTGGATTCCTAGTACAATCAACAATCCTAACGATATACTTCCTAATGCTATCTTTCATATAAATTCTCTTAACAAACTCCTGCATTTTAATTATTTCAAGAGGGTTTGTAGCTGCCTTAACATTAAAATCCTCAAATTTAGTTAATGTAAGATTATTATCCATCACCTTCTCTTCATCATCAACCTTAGGATAACTCATAAATACCTTAAACAAAAACCTATCAATCTGTGCTTCAGGCAAAGGGTATGTCCCAGTTGTCTCAATTGGATTTTGAGTAGCCATAACAAAAAAAGGTTCATCAAGTTTAAACGTCTTCCTTCCAATTGTAACTTGTTTCTCAGCCATTGCCTCTAAAAGAGCTGACTGTGTTTTAGCAGGAGCCCTATTTATCTCATCAGCAATCACAAAGTTTGCAAAAATTGGTCCCTTAACAATCGAAAACCCCCTCTTCTCATCATAAGTTGTTATTCCACTAATATCAGTAGGCAATAGATCTACTGTAAACTGAATCCTATTAAAGATACAACCAGTTGCATTTGCCAAAGTTCTGATAAGTAAAGTTTTTGCAACCCCAGGAACTCCTTCAACAAAAACATGACCATTAGCTAAAAGCCCCCTCAAAAGGCCATTAACAACATCCTCTTGTCCAACAATAACTTTAGAAACCTCATCCCTAATCTTAACAATAGAATTATAATGTTTATGAAGCTCTTTTTTCGAAACCTTATCTGCCATACTAGTTTCATCAAAAAACACCTATAAATATGTTTTGTTTTCAATAAACTACCCCATCTTACAAATACAATACTGAACAGTAGTTATAAGATTTTATATATTTTCAAAAGAAAGGCAACATCATGTTATTCAGAAGAATATCATTCACTTCATCCTTACTCCTCATTTTATCACTCATAATACCCTTCGCATCAGCACAAGAAGTAGTATTCCTAGGATATAGGATGTCTCTTTTATTATTGGCTCCACTAATCCTTATCTTAATCTTTGTAATAATTTTCACAATCATCATACTAAGGGACTTTTTAAAAGATAGAATTACACCAACAAAAAAAGAACCAAAAAGGGAATCAAAAGAAACAGAACACGCATTACCTGAAGGAAAAAGAAAGGAAAAAGAACCAAGATTAGAAGAAAAGACAGAACCATCAATGCTTTACCTAAGCGAATTAAATAAGTTAAAGAAGAATCTAGAATCATTGCCTGCTCATGATGCATATGATAGATTAATGAAAATAATCAGAACTTTTTTCTCAGAACTTTTACAAATCCCTCCGGGATTCACTTTTGACGAACTAGAGCAGGAATTAAAAAAGAAACATAAGAACATTGTTTTCTTCTCAAAAAACTTATCAGAAATATGTTATAACTCAGACGACATTTCAAAGGGGGAACTAAAAGAAATCCTTAATGAGTTTGAAAAGATAATAAAAACTATCCTAGACTCAGGAAACATCTCAACACCAGAACCAGTTAAATTCGAGAATAAACTAAATGAATTATTATACAAAACTAAACTGGTAAAACCAGACAAATACAAGCAAAAAATTGAAGATTTGCATGATTTAGAATTTGAAGAGAAATTAGCAGAAAAAGAAAGTAAAATAAAGAAAGTTAAGAAAGAATCAAAGAAAAGAAAAGAAATCATCAAAGAAGAACTAGAAATTAAAAGAAAAATTAATGCATTAGAAAGGAGAGAAAAAGAACTCGAAACCCCTCTCAAAACAGAGAAAAGAAGTATCAACCAATTACTCAGGGAAGGCAATAAAGCCATCAAAAACAACCTAGATAAGGCATTTGACATCTATGAGCAAATGTACTCTATTTATACCAATCTGCCAAAATCAAAACAAAAAAAGATTTACCCAAAAATAACTAAATTCTATAACAAGATAAAAAATAAAATAGAATAATTCAACCTAACAAAACTAGATCAATGCCCTTCTCCTCATATAGTATCTTACTGCAATTACCATTATCACAATAACCACTAATAACTCAATAACAAATATAATCCACTCATTAACACTTATTCCCCTTAATGGGGAAGGTAACCACGCAACTCCATCTTCTTTTGCAGCAATTAAGTCTCTACAAGATTGAACAGCAGAATTCATCAATAATGCAGCATCAGCAAGGTTATCCTCTGCTAAAGCATCTTCAGCATTTCGCAATACTTCTTCCAACTCAAGACATTCTGGATTCTCTTTGAACAAGTCTTTTGCAAACTCTATTCTAGTCAATATAATTGTCCTGTTCACATAACCCCTCTTCCTAATATCAAAGTAAATATCTGTACTGGCATTAAGTTCCGGCCTTTCAACCTCTGCATTTACAGTGATCTTATATCTTCCTTCCTCTCCCAGGGATTTTAAAGTCAAAGTAACGTCATTCTCCTCTCCTCCCCTCAACCTTTCAATAAGGCTGTTCTCCAAACTCACTCCAACATTAGATGAATTGCTTATCGCACTCAATGCAATATTGTGTAATGAGAGTTTGCCAATATTCTTTGCAACAATATCTATTGTTATTGTGTCGTCCGTTACCATTTCAAATGGTTCATTTGAAATTAAGTCAAGCCCAACAGGTAAAGTTAGATTCCTTCCCCCAACGCCTCCTCCGCCTCCGCCTCCACCACCAACAGCATCTGCAGTTACAGTTGTAGTTGTCACCGCAGTTTCTGCAACTAAGAATACCGAAAGGTTCCCTGTTGTACCAGTAATTATATTCTCTGCAGCATCAACTGTAGAACTAATCAAAGACCACGAGCAATCTGATTGAGAATCACATTTGTACATCACAAGCCCATCCTCATCGTCCAAAGCAGACACAATTGAACTATAATTATAGATTATTGTAATATTATCCTGAGTAGTAAAATTACTCTTCAGTTCAAACTCAATAACTACCCTTTTACCAGATGGAGCGGTAATTGATTTAGCTATGTTAGTATAATTAAGCGCAAGAGCATAAGTTCCATTAAGTCCCACGGAATTAAAGATAATTATCGGATCAGCTGTTTCAAATTTAACATCATATTTAGAACCAGCCAAAATAGTTCTGTTTAAAACGAAAGTCCCATTGTATAAAACATTTTCACCACACACATCTAACAATTTAGTGGATGTAGTCCCAATAGAAGTCAAATTAATTGTATCAGTTCCAGTAGTATTTGCATAAGATACAAAAGTATAATTATACACTGTGCTGTTCCCCTCAACATCAGTTATATTCGCCTTTAAGGTATAGTTCCCAACTTCATCTAACTTATAGAAGTAATCATAGGTATAAGTAAGATTAAGCTTATTAGTGGATGATAAATTAAGTTCAAAGATATCTCCAGATGGAGTTACTATCGAGACATTTGTTTTCTTAGCTATTGTATCAAGAGCAGTCTTAAATGAGATCTTTGATTGAGTATTATTAATTGCGTATGTAGCATTCGAACATACATAATCCACTGTAGGCAGCGAAGAATTAAGTTTAGACAAAACTAATTGTAGATCATGAGTAACTGTCTCATTTACAGTATTGTTATAACCTATTGAGGTAATATTAATTACCTTTGGAGAAGTTGATGGAAGAGTATACAAATAATACCAATCAATGTCATTACTAGAATCAGTATCATTCACTGCCGTATAATTCGTCCCATCTATTTGCACTATTACATTATTTACCCATTCGTTGCCTCTTTCTTCCTTAATAGTTATGTTAGTAGCATTTCCTGGGTAGAATATGGTATTATTTGCTGGACTAGTCAAGTTAATAACAGCTTCTACAACTGTAATCTGCCAATAATCACTATAATTAGAATAGTTTACAAGATCTTTTGCTCTTACCTTCCAATACCTTGTTCCCTTAGTCAGATTATAAGCCCCATTGATATTGTAAGATTCAGTATTATTAATCAACGTAATATTTGCTTCAATATCAGTAAATGTAACATTCCTGCTTACTAGAATGTCATATGTCAAATTATCATTATCTGGGTCAGTTGGCCTCACCCATTCAAACGTTGCACTATCAAACACAACAACAGAGTTATTCACAGGCGAAGTCAAATTAGGTGTAGGAGGAAGTCCTAAATTATTTACAAAAAACGTACGTAATGGACTAGTATTAAGATTTCCTGCAGAATCATTCGCATAGACTCTCCATCCAACTAATTTCTGATTCAACAAGTAACTCAAATTTACAGTAATATTAAATCCACTACCAATCTCACTTAAGTTAGTATAATTCACCAAAGAACCACTCCAATTACCTTCCACCCATATTGTATCCAGCCCCCTATCATCAACAACAGTTACATTCAATCTCAATGTACTATTAGTATAAACAGCAGTTGGCGTTCTATTCTCATTAGTTATATTAGGGAAAATAGTATCTACAAAGAACGTAAGATTGGACTCATTAAATGCGCTAAAGCCCATCGAATCATTACACCAAACATTCCATATATACGCTCCATCACTCAAATTATAAGTCAGATTATTCTTTCCATTAACTGGATCTGTATTGTTAACAACTGATGTCCATGTATCACTAGCATTCACATATAACCAACATACATCTGGAAGTAATTCATCTAAGGTAAAGTTAAATGTAACATTCCGAGTGTTCACCCAACTAATGTTTGATGGACTAATAAGTCCTACAAAAGGAGCAGTCGTATCAACTGTAAAAATATTAGTCGAACTTGTATTTGAATTACTTGAGTTATCTAAACAAGTCACATTCCACCTATAGGTGCCATCACCAAATCCTCCAACAGTCATATTAGTAGGAGTGTTATTCGCAGATTCAATGCCAGAAACATTAACTAGACTATTTATTGTAAGATTACAAGAAAGGTTCAAATCACTATTATCCACAGCCGTCCAATTAAAGTTAATCGAAGTATTAGTAGTATTAAGACCATCACCCGGATTCAATAAACTAATAGTTGGTTTCAAACTATCAGCAATATAAAATATAGTTACATTCTCTAACACCGATGTAAAGAGGGAGTTATTAGTCACAAAGAAAGCCCTATATTGAACATATTGATTATCTGTAATATTTCCAACTCCTGACAAGTTCCCTTGCAAGTTATTGTTAAAATAACTAGAATTGGTGTTGTCAGGTCCAACCAATGTTTCACCTTCACAATCAACATCATTACAACTCCTAACTTGGAATGTAACATTAGTCCTAGGCTCAGAAACATTAACCCAACTTATATTCTGCCATATCCCAATAAATCCTAAATCAAATATCTGAGACGTATATATTCCTGCCGGTAAATAAGTGTCAATGTCTATAACATTTATTGAATCATCAACACTAGATGATACATATGCATATCCATCTAAAACATGCACTGCATTAGCTTGCTCAAGTGAGTAAGGTAATGCAGAATAATTACCATAAGAGCCAACAGGGAATGGATTAGACTTATCAGAGACATTAAGAACTGTCAAAGAGTCATCATCATACGAAGTAACGTATGCAAAGTCTCCTTCTACAAATACATCCCATGCACCATCCAATGAATAAGGTGGTTCACTATCACTGTAATCTCCAACTGGTTTTGGACCAGACTTGTTGGTTATATTCAATATTGTTAATGAATCATCAGTATATGAGGTAACGTAAGAATAATTACCCAAAACAAATATCCCTCTTGTACCATCAAGAGAATATGGCAAGTCACTATCAACATACTCTCCAACTGGGACTGGACCGGATTTGTTTGTTATGTTCAATATTGTTAATGAATCATCCACCAGTGAAGTTACATAAGCATAATCTCCCTGTACAAAGATAGCCTCGGAATAATCCATTGAGTAAGGTGGTGCACTATTATTATATTCCCCAACTGGGACTGGACCAGATTTGTTAGTTATATTAACAATATTAAATGAATCATCATTCCTTGAAGTAACGTATGCATAATCTCCAACTACATGCACAGCATATGCTTGGTCAAAGGAATATGGGACAGCTGAATCATTATAGCTGCCTACTGCAACTGGACCAGATTTATTTGTAATGTTTATTATTGTAAATGCATCATCAGTAAACGAAGTTACATAAGCATAATCTCCGACAACATAAACCTGTTGTGTCCCATCAATTGAGTATGGTGGATCATTATCAGTATATTCCCCAACAGGTGTAGGACCAGTTTTATTTGAAATATTCAGTATAACAAATCTATCATCACTTAAGCTTGTAGTATAAGCATAATCTCCAACTACAAAAATATCTTGGATATTATCGAGTGAATTATCATCATGTGAATCATTATAATATCCAACAGGCATCGGATTAACTTTCCCCGTCCTTAAAGTTACATTACCTACACTCATATTAGTGGTATTTGTCATAGTTGCATTAATCTCAAAGGAAATAGTTGTTGTACCATTAGTCAAGAACGTCATATTATTAGCAACAACAACCATATTGTTAGCATAATCAACTATACCTGAGAAGTTAAATCTCTGTGTATGCTTCCCACTAGTCAGCACCTTAACAGTGTGGTATCCAATAGTCGAACAATTATAATCTTCAATAACCACAGAACCACTAATCCAGCCATAGTCCAGTGAATCATCTCCACACCTAGTCTCTAAATACTTCAAATCATTCTGCTCATCAACATTACTCCATGTTGTACCGTTAGAAGCCTCAATCACCAAATCCCCAATTCCAGTAGTCTCAAACATTACAGTCCATTCCCCACCTAAAGTTGGATAACTCTGTACATTCAAAATTGCAATTTCAAGCTCATAAGTCTGGTTGCTAAGTGTTGGAACAATCCATTCAACATAATCAACTAATCCATTCCTATTAGTATCGTAAGCATCAAAATCTACCCTCTCCCTTAGACCATCAGTAATCCAATAAAGTTTAATTGCCCCAACACCCACTTCCTTAGTCAAACTCGTATAAGCAAGTATATCTATATAGTGAGTATCAGAACTAACAACTATCTTCTTCTTATAATCTCCCCTCCCCTCCTCGGTAGCTTCCGGACCCGGAGTCTCATACTCAATTTCTACTTCCTCAATAAATTTGTCAATTACAACTTCTGTTAAATCATCTCCCTCATCTAACCCCTCACCACTTTCCATAACACCAAATCCTACCCCTTTACCTTTCCTCTTCACCCTAGCACCTTTTATCTTCTTTTTGAATCCATTTTCAATCTCACTCACAACAATATTCTCCGCCCCCTCATGAACCTTAACAGTCACATTACTAATATCACTCAATTTAACTCGCTTAGACCATTTCACCGGCTTACCAATCTCAACCCTTCCTTTCTTAGTCAAAGTTTCATCTAAAGTAATATTCAACGTAACATTAGGAACAACAACTTCCTCAACAACACTATAACTAATTGAATCTATATTTAAAATTCCGCTACCCACTTCTACCCTAAGCCCATAAGAAGAATCGTTCAATCCAAACAGCAAGCAACTATCTACACAAACATCACTAAACTCAACCTCTCCTTCAATGAATTCAGCATCCAACTGACTAACTGAAGAACTCACAACCTCGGAGTAAGCCCCCTCAACCTCTAAACTATAGTTAGCATAAATCACTTGTCCAGAAACAATATTATCATTCAAGACACCATACTTACCATAGTTCAAATAGAATGTCTCATTCCAATCCCCCCTCTCAGGAACCAGATCAATTAGACTACAACATTCTAAATCCCCATAACATACTATGGTTGATTCTACATTCTCAACACTATAAACCTCATATTTAGTACACAATTTATCATACGAAACATCCCAGTTAAATAAACTATCAACTCTAAAATCAATAGCTCCAATCAAAGTCTCCGTACCATCATTATCTTCATCATAAACTGAGTTGTCTTGATATCGCAAGGTAGAGTCTATTATCTTCTCAGCTATTGGCCCACCATCTTCAGTATTATTTATTGGTTCGATTAATATTGGCTCAATCGTTTTGTCAGAAACATTAGTCTCTGACACGTCGATTATCTGATCATTAGTCCCAGTTCCATTAATTATCGGGACCGTATCATTAGTTAAGGTTATATTTGAAATTACCAACCCAGTAATCCCGCCTAACCCCTCATCAGCACTACTACTATCATAAATCAAATAACTCACTCCATCAGTATCTAAATAAACTCTAGCATTCCCTCCACTACTAATAGATCCACTCAACCGAACAGACTTCAATTCTCCAACATTCCCTACCACCCAACTATAATCAGATGTCGAGTTAAACACTAAATAAAGATCATCGGTATAACTACTCTCCTGAACATGAGTTATATAACCAACAACACCTACCTCAGTTGACATTAATCCAAATATCACAACCATCAAAGGGACTATGCCAAATAGCATTACCTTTGTCAAATCCTTCATCTCTTCTCTTTCAACCCCCCTTATTCTTTTTTCAAGATCTGACATTCTTCCTCTTTTTCTTAGCCCTGTTGTACACAGTCCAGATTGTACTATCATCCCTATTCAACAAAACAGCAATCTCATGATAACTCAAACTAAGCTTATCCTTCAGATGAGAAACAATATTCTCAAGAACCGACAGTTTCCTATTCCGTATTACCTCTACCCCTAAATGAAACTTAGACCCCCTACTAACCAAACGAGAAGACAATTTCTTAGAAGCATTATAGTAAGTCCTACCAATCATCCTAGGGTCCCTATTAGTCAACTTACCAATTTTAGAAAACGTCAACTCACAATTCTCACGTAAATACTTACTTATCGTCTCTAAAGCACTTAATTTATCATTCTTAAAGACATCAATAGGAATAGTATCCTCCGGAACCTTCTTCTTTATCGAACTCAGTATATCTTCGTCAGTAATTCCATACTTATCACCCAAAAACTGTAGAAATTCATCTATTAATTCCTCTTTCGATAACTCCTTAATCAGCTCTTTTTTCAATTCCATACTATACCATGTAGGCACTAATTACATATTATGTAGGTAATAACATACTATGTAAACACATAATACATAATATGTAAACAATATTAACATATCTTGTAAGTCTTCCTATTTAAAGATTGTGGAAAAACATATAGAAATAATTACTTCTACAAAGAATTATGCAAACAAATTTTGATTTCTACGATTAATCAAGCAAAATTCTATTATTTTAACTTAAAATTTATTTAATTATTGGTATTTTTTAATGATCAAACTTCTAAAAGAATTATCCTATACTAAAACCCTCTACTCTTCTCATTCTTAATAATCTCAGTACCTACTCCCTTATCAGTAAAAATCTCAAGCAACAAACTATGCTTCATAGTACCATCAATTAAATGGGCCTTCTGACATCCATTCTTAACAGCTTCAACACAAGCCTCAACCTTAGGAATCATCCCCTTCCGTATTACTCCCTTCTGTATCTTGTTCTTTGCAGCCCTTATCGTTAACTGAGAAATAAGACTTCCGCCATCATATACGCCCTCAACATTAGTCAATATCGTCAATTTCTCAGCCCGAAGTGCAATTGCAAGAGCAGAAGCAGCAGTGTCTGCATTAATGTTATAAACTTCATTATCGCTACTAACTCCTATAGGGGAAACAACTGGAATATAATTCTCTTTAATCACACTAGTAATAATAGCAGGATGTATTGATTTAATATCTCCAACAAAACCAAGAGCCTTATCCTTCTGCTTCACACTAATAAGCTTATGATCTCTCCCAGAAACACACAAAGACTTCCCACCTGCCTTCTTAATATACTTACACATCTCCTGATTAATCCCCTCAAATACCTTCTCAACAATCTTCATCGTCTTCTCATCAGTTACTCTAAGTCCCTTAACAAACTTAGGCCCCATCCCTTCCTTAGCCATAGCCTTATTAACATCAGGACCACCACCATGAACAATTATAGGATTAATCCCCACATGCTTCAAAAGAACAATATCGGTAATGACAGACTTCTTCAAACTAGGCCTAATCATCGCATTCCCACCATACTTAATTACAACAATCTTCCCATGATATCTCTGAATATAAGGAAGCGCCTCAATCAAAGTAGTTATCTTTTGCTTTAGAGTTTTCATTTAAATTACCTTTATTTTTACCGTTTTATTTCATTTATTTTTTTCAACTATTGATTTATTATTTTTTAATGGTTCGTTTTTATTGATTTTTTGTCTTCTATTAACTGACGAACTATTTTTAATTCGTTATTCTTCATTTTTAAAAAAAACCTATATCCATATTCGTTCAATCCATTACACTCGTTGTCAGTTCTTTCCACAACATAATTAACTTTATTATATGTTATGTCATACACATAAATTACTTTCTTTAATGTTATTTCCATAGTTTCACCTTATCTTATTTTTAATTTCTTGTTCAATTTCTTCCCAATCTTCGCTATCAATTTCGTTTGGTTTTTCAATTTCAACTTCTTCATCTTGAAAATCATTGTTAGCATCATAGTTAGTTATTCTTGTATAATATGCTTCAACTCTTAACCCTTTGTAAGTCAAACTTGCTAAACCAGAAAATGATTTTGTTTCTGAAAATAATTCTTCATCTCCTATACTAATTACTGGAACTTTCATTTTTCACCTCATATCTTGTATATTCATAACAAGATTTATTTATACACCATTTATCTACTTCAATCCCATCACATAAATGACATCTTCTTATTTCACACTTACATTCAGTCATCTTTCCTCACCTCATCTGTTATAATACTTTGAAAACCAAAAGGACTTTCTAACTTACCTACTATGCTTAATAATATCGGAATTTTCTCCCAATCTACAACTCTATTACATATTAATTCCAATACAATACATTCTTTTTCTATTTCTGTTAATTCTGTTTTTACCTCATATGCTTCAATCGTCTTACTGGGTATATCCCCAAGCAATTCTTGTATCGCTAATGTATTATCATTCCCATCTTCATCTTCAATAATTACTTTATATGTTCTTTTCATTTTTTCATACCGCCACATTCACAGAATATTATTTCTTCTCCATCTAATAATCCCATACTTGCGTTTTTGTTTTCACAATAAGGACATTGTATTAGTTCTTTAATCATTTTTTACCTCAATCATACATTCCATCTTCATTAAAACAATCATTCCAATAAGTATGAGAATTAATTATATCTCCATCTTTATCAAACACATCAATTATAACACCCTCATCAACTTCTTTTGTTTCTATTATGAAACGTTTTGTATTTAATGTCTTTCTTCGTGTTTTCATTTAATTACCTCTTAATATATTGTTCCATTTTCTAAAACTTCTAATCCTATATCCACAAAAGGTTTATCATAATCTAAACCATTTTCACATATTACTTGTAAATTTCCTACTTGTATGTCATTTTCATCACTATGTTCTGCTAATCCTTTATCTTTTGGTAATAAATAAAACCACAAATCCACATTATCATCTAAATTATTTATAATCTTTTTTAATTCTTTAACTTTCATCTTTCCTCACCTCATCTGCTACAACTTCTACCATTGTTGGTTTTATTTCCTCATTATGAACTTTCGCCATTGCTTCCTCTTCATCTTTTGCTTTCACTTCATAAAAAAAACTTACATTTGTAAAAACTTTATATTTCATTTTGTAACCCCACATAACTTGGATTTCTTAATCTTCCTTTCTGTG
>PVBE012775333.1_pt1 | contig 14912 bp, 12 predicted proteins | sample 1631181 | NCBI WGS metagenome assembly PVBE01 (sample SAMN08397723, study PRJNA350692) | Marine metagenome, whole genome shotgun sequencing project. | isolation source: water | place: Pacific Ocean | collected 2012-04 | reverse complement strand
GTCTCCACGATCCAGAGTTGCCTTGAAAAGGAGAGGCACCCGAAATGGGTTTCGATCGGATCCGACTCTCCTACGGCGTCTACCCACTACGGAAGACAGAAGGGTCAACACATGACACACACCGAGGTCACACTCTCCCCCAGCAGCCTGAACTACGAGGACCGGCGCTGCGATCGGTGCTTCGGCGAGGCGCTCAACGGTGAGTCCTGGCCCGACGGGCCGTTCCCTGGGATCTTTTCGAAGCTCGACAGCTACCAGCGGCGCTATTTCACGGGCCGCCCCACGTCAGATGTCGATGCGTCACTGCCGCCCGGAACGTTGCACAACGGCACGCGGGTCCGGTCGGCTCCTCTCACCGTGGACGGTGTCGACTTCGTCATCCGGGGCTCCATGGACGCCCTCATACGTTTCGACGACGGCACGGTGGGCATAGTCGACTACAAGTCCTCGACCCCTCACCCCGGCCTGGTCGACGCCTACCGGCCCCAGTTGGCCGCCTACCAGTGGGCCGTCTCGAGTCCCGAGACCGGCGAACCCGAGACGGTCTCGGCGGCCGGCCTTTTCGTATTCTCACCCGAAAGCCTCGTTGACACCGACCACGGGCGTGCCTATCAGGTGTCCAGCACCTGGCTGCCCGTCGAAATAGACGACGACTGGTTCGAGGCGTTCCTCAAGCGTCTCGTCCCCCTGGTCAAGGCGCCGGGCGATATCCCGAGCAGCCCCGACTGCGGATGGTGCGACATTCGGGACCGCCTCAACGGTCGCCGGCGCCGGACTCTGGGACCCCGGCCATGACCGAAGATCCACTACTGCGACCGCCATTGAACGAGATGTGTGACGAGTCGTGGCGGCCCCAGTTGGCGGGTGCACTCGGGGAGCTGGTCCTCCAGCGAAAACAAGCCGCCACGGAGGCGGGGATTTCGAAGGAGAACCAATAGGCAACGACAGCGTGGACAACCTCTTTGCCGTAACGCTGGTGGACGCCGGCGACAGGCGGATCGAGGTCATCAAGGCGATCAGGTCCACTACCGGCCTGGGCCTCAAGGACAGCAAGGAGTTGGTCGACAAGGCTCGTGAAGAACCGACGACCGTTGTCGGGTGCGTTCCCGGGGGAGAGGCCGGCAAGATCCTGTCCGCCCTGTGGGAGGCCGGCGCCAAGGCCCGGCTGTCCCAGAACATCTCGGCCATGGCCACCGACTGCAGCTGTCAGTCTGTCGAAGAGGACGTCGATACTCGTACCGACGACGATCGGCATCGCCACAGCCCGCAGTCGAACTGGACTACGTGGATACTCAGCCGGGCGACTGTATGGGCTATCTGAGCTTTCCCGGTGGCAGTTATCAGACCTGCCCAAACCCTCCGGAGAGCGAAGGCTACTGCTCCTCCCATGTCGACGAGATTCGACAGATGCTGGGAATGGACCGGCCTTATCCGGGTTCCGGTCGCTCCCCGGCGGAGGTCATTGTCGAAGAGGACGAGGGTTGCTCCACGTCACCGCCAGAGACCGTTGAGAAGATCTTTGCCGAACTTGACGAGTTGACCGGACTCGACGCCGTCAAGGCCAAGTTGCGCGCTGTCATTTATGTTCACGAGTTGAACGGTCTTCTCCTAGAGCAGTCCCGCCCGACGGTCCCGATGGGGCTCAACCTTGTGTTTACCGGGAATCCGGGCACCGGTAAGACGACCGTGGCTCGCCTGGTCGCACGGTTGTAAGGAGCTCTCGGGATGCTTTACGAGGGACACCTGGTCGAGGCGGGCCGCTCGGACCTGATCGGCGTGTGGATCGGTGAGACCGAAGAAAAGTGTACGAAGGTCCTGGAGTCCGCCCTGGGCGGTGTCTTGTTCATCGACGAGGCTTACTCCCTCTCTTGCGTCGACTATGCGCGTGACCATGGCCATCAGGCCATCAACCTGCTCGTCCAGTTCATGGAGAACCATCGTGACGAGGTGGCAGTGGTAGTCGCCGGCTATCCCGATGAGATGGAGGGATTCATCGATTCGAACCCGGGTCTGCGGTCACGGTTCACGACCTTCGTCGAGTTCACGGACTTCTCCGCCGAGGAACTGGTCGGGATCTTCAGGTCCAAGGCGGCTGATCACGGCATCACATGCGGCGATGAGGTTTCCGAGGCCCTCGAGGCCTGGTTCGAAAAGCACCCCGAGGAGACCCGGAAGGGCAACGGTCGGCTGGCCCGGAACCTGTTTACGGAAATGGTTGAGAACATGGCGGTTCGCCTCGGACAGGGCGGTCCGATCACAGAGGAGCGGTTCGCCGAAGGCTTCGACGTTGACGACATTCCCGAGGTGAGTTCCGAAAACGGACGTTTTCCGATTGGCTTCGCCAGCCCCGGGTGAAATCGTCGACGGCTCCCCACATGAGGCCTGCCGGGGCCGCAGGGGACTCCAATGGCAGGCCCTGCCTGACAAAACTAACGTGATTCTGTGGCGATGATCTGGAACAAACATGGTGGTGAACCTGTCAACGAAGGCGAGCGCCGCGTCATTACCCAGCTTGCCGACGAACTTCCGGATGACTTCACCATTGTTCCGGATATCCAAATCCCCTACAGGCACCACCAGGTAGACGAAATCGATGCCCTGGTCATCACACCGTTTGCCGTCATCGTCGTCGAGATCAAGGACCTCAAGGGGCGTGTGGTCTTTGATGAGCAGCAACACCGAGTTAACGGAGAGGTACGTCCTAACCCGATCTGGCAGAACGGTTACCGCGCCAGACGCCTCAAGGGAAAGCTGCGTGACTCGTCACCAGCACTCCACAACGTCTGGGTAGCCGATCAGGTCGTTCTTGCACGCGAGCCGCAGATGCTTTCGATCAACGATGCCATCGCCTCAAAGGTGGTCCTCCTGGCCAATGCCACAGCCCGCCTATCTGACCCAAACCAGATCCTCCCCCAACGGCCTAACCGCGAACCAGTTGATGTCGACCTGGTTCTAGCGGCGCTAGGTCTAATGAGGAGACGCTCCACCAGCGAAACCTTCGGCAACTACCAGACAACTTCCCTGGTTGAGGAGACAGAAGACGGGCGGCTATACAAAGCGGTCCACCGGATCACTGAGAAGCCGGTAAGCCTCCGAGTACATCCGATCGACAGATTCCTGCCAAAGGCCGAGCAGAAGGCAGCACGCGAACGTGCCCTGAAGGCCTTCAAGGCCCGGGCCCTACTCGACGAGAAGACCGGCCATGTCCCCCAAGTCCTCGGACCGACCGAGGCGTTCTATACCGAAGGCGGAGACGTTGTCACCGTCTCGCCACTCGACACAGGCATTCAACTCGACAGCCTTGGTGGAACCGATGCCTGGTACCCCGTTGAGGTTCGTCTCACCATTGTCCGTGACGTCGCAGCAGCGCTAAACGCAGCCCATGGTCCGGGTATCTCCCACCGCCGGATCTCACCGGCCTGTATCCACGTAGACCTCCACCAGGAAGACCTCAGATCTGTCGTGGCGCGTCTCGGAGACTGGGACCGGGCAGATCTCGGCCAGGTCGAGCGGCCACCCAGAGCGGCGTCGATTTACTCTGAGGGCAATCCGTTTGTCGCTCCAGAAGTAGCCGACGGAAGCTTACGTAGTTGGCCGCCGGCCGACCTGTGGTCGTTGGCCAAGACAGTTCAGTGGATCTGGTCGGACTTCGGCTCCACCACAGGCCTGGGGCCTCTTCCACCCAGACTGGCAGATCTCGTTGAAACTCTCCTCAGGGTCGACCCGGGCGAACGGTCTGCCTCGGCCCTTGACGTATTTGAAGCCGCCGAAAAGCTTCTCTCAGACAAGTTGGTGGATCAATCCGACACTGAACCCGCAACCGGACTGGACGAGCTGGCTGAAGGAGACCGAATCGGCTCCGGCCGATACGAGATCGTAAGAGTGATCGGGGAAGGTGCCACCAGCAGAGTGTTTGAGGTCAAGGACATCTCTCTAGGAGGCACAGGTCGGACTGCTCTAAAGATCTTCAAACCAGAGTTCAGTCGAGATGTCACCTTCCTGAGAACCGAGCTTGACGCACTGTTGGCCGTCAGTCATCCCAACGTCGTGAGAGTCCGCGACGCATATTTCTTACCAGAGGGCCAAGGTCTGAAGATGGAGCTCCTAACCGGGCCGAATCTTCGTGACTTCACGGAGGACCAGCACACCACGGACCACCGGATGATCCTTGAGTGGTTCGACAAGATCCTGGACGCCCTTGAGGCCCTCCACAGATCAGAGGTCTTCCACCGCGATATCAAGCCGGAGAACCTGATCGTCGTAGAAGATGGACATGGACATGGACTGGTACTGGTCGATTTCGGTTTGGCCGGAGGCCCTGAGGCGGTGATCGGTGGCGGCACCCCCGCCTACAGACCGATCGGTGTCGCTGCCGACGCCGCTGATCCAGCACTTGATCTGTTCGCACTGACCATCACACTCCACGAAGCCCTTACCCGGATCCACCCATTCGGAGGAGGAGGAGCCTGTACCTGGCCAGTGATGCTGGAACCCGGACTACCGGAACCCCTCCTGACACTCTTCTCACAAGCCCTGCACGAAGACGCCGATCAGCGATTCGGTTCGGCCAGGGAGTTCCGCGCTGCCCTGACCGAGGTGCGCCGGGAACTCGGATATGTCGACCCACTTGCGGAACCGGAAATCAGACCGGATCTGACCGTCGACCCTGTAGACAGCGAGATCCTTCACCTCGGGCCCAAGGTGGATATCCGGGTCCTCCCGGGAAGTGAACGAAGAACAGAGACGTCCACCCCGGCCGGCGAGGAAGAAGTCGAGGCAACCATCGTCAAGGCCACCATCGAGGCCGAACCCGGTATCCGCCTCGACGTGGAGTTGTGCGGAGCCGACAACGGCGAAACTTGGATAAGGGCCGTAGACGCTTACCGATCACCAGAACGCATCCAGAGACTGGTTCGTGGACTACGGGCCGGGGTCCGCCCCATCCCAGAGCGCGACGACAAGAGGTTCATCGAACTCCGACTGGCCAAGATCATCGACGATCCGAACTGGCCGAGAATCCGAAAGGTCCCTAAAGCAGAGCTTGACAAAGCGGCAGGTGCCGACATCGGGGAGCTGCTCAGGTCCCTCGGAGCCAGTGGGGTCGCCACGAGGGAGGACACCTGGGGCGACACAAGCAACCGCAAGACCGACCTCTGCGTGTCCTTTGACATCGACGATGCCGTTGTCCCTTTAGCCGCCTATGCGCTGACCCGTGTGGCACCGCTCGTCGTCGCCCCCACTGCCCGATCGGAATTGGCGTCCGGTACCCCGAAACCCCCTTCCCCGCCTGTCGTGAAAACGGCTCAGGAGAATGTTCCTCACGGTCCCGGTAGGCCAAACCACATCGTTACTCTCTGCAAGGAGTCGGTGTCTCTTTGGAATCGGAGAAAGAGGACATACGACAACCCGTCCGAAGGCGAACGCGCCAGAGCGATCGCCGAAGAAATCGAAACGACCCGCAGAACACTCGCTGACGAACTACCCGAACATCTGGTTGGCAGCGACAGCCAACTCCTGCGATCACCTCGCATTGAGCGTCAACAGTTCAAGAGTGGGCAGTGGCGGAGCTACACTTGGATTGATCTGCTCTACCAGACAGATATCGACGGAAACGCGATCGACTACGACTTCCTTGCGAGATCAGACCGTGGAGCTCATCTATACCGCATCTGGTTCACAGCATGTGGTGTCGGAATCGGTATACGACCCGCCGGACGAAAGGTTCATCAGACCCGGACAGCACTAATCAGGGGACTTCCGGTCGACTACCCGGACCGTCAGCCCCTTGGGAACCACAAGCACGAATCCCAACACGAGTTGTATCTCAAAGGCCGACCCGGGCAGATCAATCAGTACTTCGCACGGTGGTACGCCGGTTTCAGCAGTGACACGGACTTTTTCGGACAGGTGGCCGACACCTGGTCTGAGCTAGGGCCCCTACTCAGTCTTCACCGATGCTGAGCCGGTCGCTCGGCCGAGTTTCAACCGCACCTGCCAAGGGGCCCTTAACCGTGCAAGGCTCTCCGGAGGAACGGAGACCTTGCAGATATGGCCAATGAACCTGTCAGAGAAGGCCTCACAGGTGTGACCCTCGAAAGGTTGCACCAAATCGCTCTCGACGCTGTGCTCAACCGTGGCGGACAACTCAATGAACAGCTCGCTGCCGATGCTGCCGGCGTCACCATTGAGAAGCTGGTCGAGAGGGTTGAAGGCGGTCATGAAGTCAGAGACCGTGAGGCTTATGTCAAGCAGGCGGCACAGGACTGGGCGGACGCAACTCTCGACCTCACGGGTGCGGACCTCGAAGACCTGTACCAACAAGCCCTCAAATCGGCCCAAGGCGTCGGGGGCCCGCTGGCTCTGAGAGTCGCAAGGGAGGCCGCCAATACCGCCCTGGCGAGGATGGTGACCCGAATCTACGACGGCCTTGAAGTCAAGAACCGTCATGCCTACGTCAGGACGGCCGCACGGAACTGGACACTCAACTACATAGATGACGTCAGAAGACTCCCACCGGTGGATCTCGACGACCTTCCTCCCGACGGCGAACTAATCGGGTTCGCAGCTGGCCAGATGGACCCTGCAGACATCGTTGTCGCAAGGGAAATATTCAAACTCGAGAAGTTGGTATTTCGCTGCGCCTTAGCGCTCCTGGATACACGCGATGCGGACATTCTCAGAGCCTTGCGCTCCGACGAACAGCTGCCAGTCAAACAGATGGCGGCCCAATTTGAGTTTCATCCCGACGCCTTCACCAAACACCGTTACCTGATTGAGCGCGTCAGCCACTACGCCTACGACTCGCTTATGCACCCGAAACTCATGACAGAACCGCGCAAGTACTTTGCCGCCTGCCTCGAACGGCGAATTGATGAACCGGACTCAGGTATCGAGACCCGAATAGACCAGGCCCTTGAGTGGCTTCGCTCCCATTTCTCCGACAAGCCAACTGCGTACCCGGAAACCACACATTCAATGCTCTTGACGGCTTGGCGGAAATTCCGTCCGGGCCCCGGAAGGCCAAGTATCAGTGCGAAGGCTCGCCGACGCCTTCTCGGAGCTGCAGCCGACTACGTCATCCTTCAACACGACGCACGACCTGATGAAGGAAAAGACGGATTCAAGGACGACTACGAGGTCGTCCGCGCCGTCCGGAGAGCGCTAGACCTGGATGCCCCTGGCTCTGGACACACCTTCTACTCCCTGTCTGGAGAATAGAACTACTCCCTGTCCTCAATAAGGCTGCGTCGGGAGTAACTGCCCAGGGTTTCGCTCAAGGGACCCGTCAGGGCCCGGCCCGAAGCGGGGCAAGCCAAACCCTTCGACCGGGAAACGTTTCACCCAGTCGCTCTCTCGGGGGTCGTCTCTCTCGTGTGTCTCTGGTGCACCAGGACCACTCACGACTGGGTTCCGGTCGGATCACGCCCCCAACCGGTGTCTACCGGGTGCAGGCAACAACCTGAACCGGGTTCCGGTCGGATCACACCCCCAACCGGTGTCTACCGGGTACAGGCAACAACCCGAACCACTGTTCGGAACACGAACGAAAGGACAAACACCAAAATGCGAACCACCTACCCAACCGAGTTCCTCGACCCAGAGTTCCTTTGGGACGAGTCCGGTTACGACGAGAAGTACGGACCGGGTAACCCCCATCCGTCGAGGGCGCCAACAGCGACGGCCCTGTCCGTCTACAGGCCCCGGACCGGGTCGCCGACGGTCCAGTTACCCCCAACTTGAGAAGGAACTCTGAGCAGATGGAGCACCACAACCTGATGACAGACACTGCCGAAACAGGCCCGGATCTACGAGCCATCCACGAGATCTTCTACCACGACCAGGCAGTGGCAGGGATGTGTGACGAGCTTTGCCGTCTGGCCCGCGAAATCAGGAGACAGGTCCGGGAAGGACGACCTCTGCCTGCTCTCGGTGCGCTGACAGCAGTCGCTCCACTACAGCGACTGCTGTCAGGCCAGCTGCAAACACGACTTGTACGAGAAAGCATCGAGCTTCACGCAGAACAGGGAATGCCGTCAACGGCAACAGACCCGCAGAACATGTACCCCGGATACCTGTGACTTTGACTCCACTCCCCCACCCGACCACGACACCCACCTACCGAACAACCCAACAACCCTCCAGGAAGAACAAAGGTTTCCAATGAGCCCCACAACCCTGATCATTCTCATCACCGTGACCGGAATAGTCGCCGTCGGCCTGGCCGTACGCGGTGTGATCCGGCGCGAACTCAGCGCGATAACTGCCGGTCGCGGACTGGGCCCCGATGGCGGACTTCTCAGGGAGGCGATGGACCGGTTGGGCGAGATCGAACGGATCTCTAAGGGAGTCGATAAGGGAGTCGATGCTCTCCAAAGGGGGCTCACAAACGTGAAGATCCGCGGCGGCTGGGGTGAAGTCCAGTTGGAGCTGATCCTCAAGGACATGCTGGCAGCGAACCAGTACGAGAAGAATGTGGAGACCGTGCCCGGTTCCAACAGGCGGGTCGAGTACGCCGTGATGCTGCCGGGGCGGGGTGGACAGAAGCCGGTCTGGCTTCCTATCGATTCGAAGTTTCCGCTCGAGGACTATCTCCGGCTCCAGGCAGCAATGGACGCCGGCGACACCGACGGTATTGAGAAGGCGGTCAAGGGTCTGCAGACCGCGATCATCAAGGCAGCCAAGGACATCCGGGCCAAGTACATCGCTCCACCCCACACCACCGACTTCGGCGTGCTGTTCCTCCCCAGCGAGGGCCTGTACGCCGAGGCGCTCCGGAGCACCAAGATCGAAGACGAACTGCGTGGTCTCCGTATCGTTCTCGCCGGTCCGACCACCATCTCCGCTCTGCTTCATGCCTGGCGGATGGGATTCCAGACCCTGGCAATTGAGCAGCGGACCAGCGAGCTCTGGGACGTCCTGTCGGCGATGAAGGACGAGTTCGACTCTTTCACAACGGAACTGGCGTCACTGAAGAAGCAGCTGGGCACAGCGGTAGGCACGATCGAAAAGACTGAAAAGCGCACCGGAAAGATGCGGAACAAGCTCCGTGACGTCGAGGAACGGCCGTTGGATCCCTCTGACCTTTCCCCAGCTCAGGTCTGACCTCAGAAATGCAGAGACGGTTTCAATGGGCCGATAGGCCTATGTTCTTCAACCGACCGGCAGACCAGCGCCCAGTTCTTCCCGGTGCCCTCCAGACCAGGTTTCGGTCGGGTCACACGGCCCGGCGGTGTCTACGTGGTACCTGGAAAAGTCCGGACAGGGCCAGAAGAACCAGCGATACGACAATCAGCAAACAGACGAAAAGAAGGACCGAGGCAGCAATGTTGCAGACCACCCCCGCTCTCAACGGCGGCAAAACACTCACAACAGGCGGACCTTCCATGTCTGTCGTACCCTGCAACCAGACTAGCAACCGAGGGGTGTGCTCATGAGTGACTGGTTCTTTCCACCCCAGCGGGCGATGGACAAGGACAGGGACCCTGTACTGGGTGAGTTCTTCACCACAGAATCCATCAAGACCATTGCGGATTCAATTGTGCGGGAGTCGATCCAGAACTCGATCGATGCCAGATCCGGGTCAGGCCCGGTAGTTGTCAGGCTTGCCGTAGGACGTGGTAGCAGAGCCGGGACTGAAGACCTGTTCAACGGACTCTGGAATCACGTCGGCGCCGCGGATGAAGAGGCCGGCCGCCTCAACGCAGAGAACGACTTCCTTTATGTGTCCGTCGAGGACTTCGGCACGACAGGCCTACGAGGCGACCCGCAAGACGTCCGCGGTGACGCCGGTGAGGAGGAAAACGAGTTCTACTTCTTCGTCAGAGCAGAAGGTAAATCGCCCAAAACGGGCCAACGAGGCAGTTGGGGCGTCGGAAAGTACACCTATCTCGACGCAAGCATGATCAACACCATGTATGTCCTCACGGCACGTGGGGGGAACGAGCCCATTGGCGGCAACGGACCCCTGGCAATCGGAATGGCGGTTCTCAAGAACCACAAACTCCCGAGCCCCGACGGTCACATGAACCCATACACGCCTGATGGGTACCTGGCTGAGGTCCTACCTCTGACCCGCGGAGACTACGAGGGCGAGCCTGCGCCTCTCCCGTTCGGCCACGATTCCGACATGCCGGAAAGGATCAGGGCTGCTTTCAACCTCCAGCGAAGAGACGAACCCGGACTCTCCGTGGTGGTTCCCTACGTGCCTGACGAACTCGATTACGACGCCCTGGTCAGGTCAGTTGCCCGGAACTACGGGATCCTGATCGGCTCGGGCTCACTCGCGGTCACTGTCATCGACGAGACAAAAAATGTGACCACGATGTTGGACAGTGACACCATCCTTACTGTTCTGATGGAACTGGAAGATGGCCCTGAACGAGAGGAGCTCATCGACGAACTGAACCTGTCGCTCTGGGGCGCAAATCTCCGCCCCGAGGACCGCACAGAACTCGGTCAACATTCCCTTAAAACACTGCCGAGCTGGGGAACCAATGGGCTCATGACCGAGGAGCAGGCCAAGGCAATCCGAGACGGGCTTGCTACCGGTGAAAACCTGGCGGTCCGGGTGCCGATTCCCATCACTCCCAAGACGGAAGACCACACCCAGTGGTCGTACCTCGACGTCTTCTTCGGACCCTCGGAGACGAAAAGAACCACACCCCACTTCTACCGTCAGGGGCTCAGGATCTCCGAGGTCAAGAGTGAGGGCGTCTCGGGACTTCGCGCTCTCGTGATCATCGATGACCCGGTGCTCGCGACGTTCCTGGGAGCTGCCGAAGGTGTGTCACATGTCGACTGGTCGGCCACCACCAAGAAATTCGCCGGCAAGTACGCCTACGGGGCGAACTGGCTCAGCTTCGTCAAGGGAGCCCCTCATCAGATCCTCCGACTGGCACGCAGCGCCGAGGAGGACGAGGATCTAGACCTCGCAGTCGACTACTTCAGTGTTGAAGATAAACAGCCTGAGCCCGAGAAGGAAGACGAGCCAGAAACCGAGGAAGACGACGAGGGAGAAATCAAACCTCCGCCCCCGCCTCCGCCCCCGAAGAAACCGAAGCTCTGCCGGACCGAAAAACTGTTGCCCGGAGGGTTCTCAATCACCTGCACCAGACCGGTCCCCGAAGGGCAGGTGCTCACCATCGGCGTCGCCTACGACATAGTTCGTGGAAATCCTCTCAAGAACTGGCAACCAGCAGACTTCCGCCTCGATTACATGACAGTGGAGACCGATGGCGGACAACTAGTCGAAAAGTCTGGCAACAAGATCCAAGTCAGCTCAACAGGAGACGAGACCCTGAAGGTGAAGGTCCAGGGATTCGACCCCAGCCGTGACCTCTTCGTAGAGGCCTCGCTCTCGGAGGACAACTGATGACACGACTGAACTTCACCGGACGCAAGAAAATCCCCCGAAAGGATGTCCGTGCTGAGATCTACGTAGAAGACGGAAAACTGGAGCTGACCGCAACTCTCAACCGGACCGGCGCCGGAGGGCACGATTTCCCCGATGACGCTCAGATCATTCTCGAGGTGGTGGACAGACAGACCTTCATGCGCTTCGAACTGGGAAACGTCGCGGACCAGGTGGGAATCCAACGTGAACACCTTTTCGAGTTCGATCCCGCAGCCGCCGCGGCTCTGGAACTGGAGGTCAGGGTCGTCTCGTCCGATGGCCTCGTTCTCGGCTCAGCATTGGGCGCTAAGCCGGAACTGCCCGACCAAGAGACGCGCGACCGAGTCTCGCTACTCCCGTTCCATGCATCCGACGACCTGGGCCAACGGCTGTGGCGCCTCGACCTGTCAGCTGAACCGAGCGTGGAGATCAACAGGAGTGTCGGCGACTGGAACGCATTCGCTCGACAGGAGATGTTTGTCTGTCTGGTCTATCCGGAGCTGATCCGGGCTATCACCCAGTGGGAACTGGATCAGAAGCGTGAACCCGACGAGGACTCCCAGTGGACCAGATTCCTACGTGGACTCGGGTACGACCCGGCCGATGCACCCGATGAAGAGGACGGGATCCTGAGAGAGGAGTGGCTCGACAATGTCGCAGGTTCGTTTGCCACACGCCACGAACTCTTGAAGAAGCTTGAGTTGGAGGAGGAGGGCTGATGACCACAAGAACTCTGCGCCGTTTCAACACTGAAGGTACGGAAAGTTTCGAGCAGTGCCTCATAGGTATGAGGGCGGGCAGACTCGAAAACCACCTGCCGCTGCTCGAGAGAGAAGATCTGACCGAGCCGGCAGGAGACGACTGTGTCTTTAAGGTCAGAGACTTCAGAGACCGAGGGGACGCCGCCGCACACCTGGACAACATCGTCAAACAGCTGGGGAAGACCGATCACGAGATCAGAGAGGACGTCGGCCTCTGGACCTGGCTCAGTGCCGTCTGGCTCGACGTCCTGTACCCGGACAGGAAGGCACTGCGCACGGGGGACCCCATCCCACGTCTGGTCCTGAAGTCCAGTGAGACCATGCGCTTCTACCGGCACTTCCTGGCGGGGCCATGGAGTATCTACAGCGCCCACCGGGAACAGCCGCATATGGCCAGGGGACTTCTTTTCACCCCGGTGACCTCTCCGGGAGAAATCGCGGAGCAGTTCGGAGCAAATTCGAAGATCATCAGGAGAAAGACCACCGTGGAGGCCATCACAAAGTTGTACATAGACCCAAGGACCGGAACACAAAAAAGGGGCGCGGGCAATAAAGATAACGGGGGTGCACGGCGGCTGGTGAAGGTACTCAAGCAGTTCGACCTCACCTATTACCGCGAAGACATGGATTCAGATGCAATCATCAGTCTCCTGCCTGATGAGTTCGACCGGTTCCGATGAAGCCGACGGAATGGGCGGCCCGATCACAGAGAACCCTCCCGAAGGGGGCCCGGATCCGGCATTCCAATGCTCTTACACGTGGGCCGAGCGAACGACCAGAACGGTGACCGACATACACGACACCGAACCCCCTCTGTGATGGGACCTGAGGTGTCTGAGGACCGGCCGACGGGATGACCGAGAGACAGATCAATAACCTCACCGACAAGGGACGTCGAAGACGAAAGCCTGAGACCTTCACCCGAGGTCAGACCCTCCGACTGGGACACGAACTCGATTGGCACCCCCAGGCCATACCGCGAGCAGCCAGAGAGACCGGAGCCCAGGCCGACCCCGCTGCGTTCTCAATCAACAACTTCGATTCGCTCAAGCAGGAACTCATTGAACTTGCAACAACAATCCGCGACAAAGATGACGAAGCACTTCTCGCCTGTGATCTCTTCTGCGGTGCCGGCGGACTGAGCCTGGGGCTCAGGGAATCAGGAATACGGACGATCCTCGCCGTCGACCATGACAGCGCCGCTGTCGACACCCACCGGGCGTGGTTCGGAGGTCTCACAGCTGACTGGGATCTCGCAGACCGAACCGTCATCGACAAGGTCGTGGATCTCATCGACTCCACCGGGATCGACATCCTTGTCGGGGGTCCACCCTGCCAGCCGTTCTCCAGAGCCGGTCAGGCAAAGCTCCGTGAGCTGGTCCGTCAGGGAAAGCGTGAACCCCACGATCAGCGACGTGAACTCTGGAGGTCATTCATCGAAGTGGCCACCGACGCCAAGTGTCTCCGTGGGGTGCTCATGGAGAACGTCCCGCAGATAGCCACCATGGACGAGATGCGGATCCTCCGCACCATGGTCAGGGTGCTAGAAGGCGACGGCTACAACGTCGAGACCCGGATTCTCCGAGCCAACGACTACGGGGTACCCCAGTACCGTCCACGGTTCTTTCTCGCCGCAGTCAGGAACCGTGGGCGCTTCAACTTCCCGGACCAGGTTGACAAGCGCGTACTTCTTGATACTGCTATCGGTGACCTCCACGACCCGAAGAAACCTCTCGAGACCGGCTGGAACGCTGCGCATGCCGCAGGCTGGACCTATCCCGACACAACCGATGACGGCCTGAGCGATTTCGCCCTCCGCGCCCGATCATCCCCGGACCGATCTGATCGGGTGCTCGATCACATCACCCGAGAGGTCAACAGCCGGGACCAGAAGATATTTGAGACATTCGAAGTCGGGCACAAATACAAGGACATCGCCGAAGAGTTCCGCGACTACCGGGACGACGCCTTCACCGACAAGTACCACCGTCTCGATCCTGCCTCAGTCTGCCGAACCATCACAGCACACATGGCGAAGGACGGATACTGGTACATCCATCCGTGGGAGGACCGGACCCTCACTATCCGTGAGGCCGCCAGAGTCCAGACCTTCCCGGACTGGTTCAGGTTCGCTGGACCGCCGACCACCCAGCTCAGACAGATCGGCAATGCTGTACCGCCGCTTCTCGCCGAGCACCTCGGCCGGGATCTCAGAGACGCAATCACCGACCACAACCCGGGGCCTGCTCCCACTGAGACCATCGCTGGGCACCTGGCGGAGTGGATCCGGAAAACAGTTGCCTCCCAGCCAGGCGAGGATCCCGCGGTAGGACCTCTGGAGAAGCGACTGGTCCGGTGGCGGCTTCTTGTGGGCTCGACATTCCATAAGGATCAGCACCCTGGTCGGACAGCATGGCAGAGAGAAATAAACAGTGCCTTTGCCAGCCCGAAGGCCCTAGCCGACCTCGATCGGGTGCCGGACGAATGGAAACCGCTCCACAAGGCGGCCAAAACGCTCGTCGCGGACGACCGAGCCCTCGAAGATCCTGCGGTTCTCAGAGATCTCGGGATCGAGCGCGTCTCCGCTGCGACGGTCAGCCAGGTGTTCCGGCTAGTACCCGATAAAGATAGTGACGAGGTGGTCTCGGACCCCAACACCCGGCGGGTGGTGGATCGCTATTTCGGAGTGGAAGTGGCGTCCGGGCAGCTTTCCGATGCGCAAATCCGTGTGGCACGAATGATCGGTGATGACGACCGGG
>PVBE012121761.1_pt1 | contig 14912 bp, 16 predicted proteins | sample 1631181 | NCBI WGS metagenome assembly PVBE01 (sample SAMN08397723, study PRJNA350692) | Marine metagenome, whole genome shotgun sequencing project. | isolation source: water | place: Pacific Ocean | collected 2012-04 | reverse complement strand
CTCATGATGTTCTGGCTCTTTATGATGCTCAGAATGTGCATGATGCTCCTTATGTTCAGTATGATGTTCCTTTTTTTCAGAATGTTCTTCCATTGTAAACCCTCCTATATATAATGTTATCAATTAAGAATTCCAATTCGATTTATAAATATTGTTATGTTTACGAGTGTAAACGAGAAAATATGATTATAACGAGGTTTTATTATAGAACATTAACTCTTAAAAAGTAGTAATTGTAAATAAATTTATAAAATGTTTATAATTCTTTATTAGTATGGGAACACTTAGAGAGATAATTGAAGAAGAAAGGGATCCATTATTAGGAATGCATGTTGATAAATCAATACTATCTAAAGATCGCTGGGTAAGTTTTGAGAGTGATAAACTAAGGGGCAGGGTAGGCTCAAAAGTTGTTGATTATAGAACAAAGCAAGTATTAGAAATTGATAAATTATATCAAGCTCTTCGGCATACTATAACTCATTTTGGTTCTGCTGTTTTGTATAGGACATTAAATCAACCTCATACTTCTTTAGATATTATTGTTGCAAAACAAGAAAGTGTTAAAGAACTTGAAGCTGACGATAGGCTTCGAAATGGTATTAGTGATTTATTAACTGAATTTAGATCTGTTGAAACAGCTATATTTGATTTTGTTGATGGATATGAGCCTATTGCTGATTCATCTGATCCAACAGGTTTATTTCCGAGATTTCGGGAAACTAAAAAGGCATTTGAAGCTATTAAAAAAGCAGCACAATCTATACCTAACCCTGAAACACCATATCTAAGGTATCTTGTTGATTCAGTTTTAGGAGCAACTGAATCACAAACCCATGAATTAATTGAGGGACCACTTCACAGAACACTTAGTGGAATAAAAACCCGGCAACAAAAGGAATGGTATGAGCCATCTTTAAGATTTAGACCAGTTCCAATTAATTGGGTTGAGGCTGCGATGGCTGCACCTTTTGCAGGTATGATGGGTGCATTTGGAATGGGGATTATTGAATCAGGGTCAATTGGAATGTTACCTTGGGTTGGTTTAGGTTTAACAGTAGCTTCAGTATTTTATGGGTTTGGGTTTAAGGAAGGATTTGATAAAAATTCTGCAGTATTTCCTCTGAGAGAGTTTGCATTAAGTAATCCAGAGTTTATTTTAGGTATTGAAGGTATTGGAAGGATGGATGAACTAATGTCTTTTGTTGAATACGGGAAAAGCTTTCCTGCTGATACAAGTGTTGTACTTCCAACAATGACTGATTATGATAGACATCACTTTCGGGCAACAGATTTAAAAAATCCAATTGAGGCTCAAAGAAATCCAGGATATGTAGGTAATAATATCCACCTTGATGGTTGTGGAATAACGTTTATCACTGGAAGGAATAGTGGTGGTAAGACAAATACATGTTTAACTGTTGAGCAAAGTCAATTATTGGCTCAGATGGGATGTTATATAGCTGCAACAACAGCTGAAATAAATATTGCTGATCAAATTCATTATCAAGCACAACAATTTGGTAGTCAACAAAACAGGGAGGGAATGTTTGGTGTTCAACTGGAGGACAGTATGAGAATATTTTATAAAGTTACTCCTAGGAGTTTAGTTGTTCTTGAGGGTCTTGCAGAAGGCACAACTGATGAAGAAAGGAAGGCTATTTCTGGCTACATTTTAAATGGATTTCATACAATTGGTAATAATACGATGATGGTCACACATGATCATGAAACAGTTAGTTCATTTAGGGCTTCAGGAATAGGACAATATTTAATGGTAGAGATTGATTCTGATGGTAGTCCTACTTTTGGACTTATTGAAGGTATTTCTACATTTAGTAATGCACAAAGAGTTGCAAAAAAATTAGGGTTTTCTGCAGATGATATAGATGCAAATTTAAGAGAACGAGGATATAGGTAATGATAAGCAAATCACAAATAGAACTGATTATCTCTTTTTCTTCTCATAGTCCTCAATAGCTTTATGAATACCTTCAGCAGCTAGATTACTACAATGAACTTTTATTGGAGGCAATCCTTCAAGAGCATCCTTAACATCATCCCTTGTCATCTTCTTAGCTTCTTCCAAAGTCATCCCTTTAGCAAGCTCAGTAGCCATTGAACTAGTAGCAATTGCAGCTACACAGCCAAAAGTCTTAAACTTAATATCTTCAATGATCTCATCATTACCTTTTTTCTTAACTTTAATATAAATCCACATCAAGTCTCCACACTGAGGGTTTCCAACTTTACCAATTCCGTCAGCATCCTTTAGCTCCCCAACATTATGAGGCACCTTAAAATGATCCATTACTTTTTCTGAATACATCATAATCACCTCTTCCTCAAGGGACTAATAGTCCTTAAATTTTCAACAATCTCCTTAACACTTTCAACAACATAATCAACTTGTTCTTTATTATTGATCTTACCTAAAGATAACCTCAACGATCCATGCGCTTGTACATGTTCAAGTCCAAGAGAAGTCAAAACATAACTAGGTTCAAGAGACTTAGTTGAACAAGCAGAACCAGTTGAAGCGGCAATTCCTTTCATATCCATATGTAATATCAAAGCCTCTCCTTCAATATAATCAAATCTAAAATTATTAGTTCCTGGAATCCTTTTCGTAGGGTGACCATTAAGATAAGAATCTCCAATCTCTCCCATCATCTTATCAACAAGATATTTACTCAGTTTAGTCAACCTTTCACCTTCCTTAACCATTCCTTTCCGAGCAATCTCACAAGCTTTACCAAGTCCAACAATACCTGAAATATTCTCAGTTCCAGCTCGTAGGCCAAATTCATGGCCTCCACCTTGTATCAAGGCCTTAACTTTAGTTCCTCTCTTAATATACAAAAATCCAACACCCTTAGGGCCATATATCTTATGACCCGAAGCACTAAGTAAATCAACATTTAACTTCTCAACATCAACAGGAATTTTTCCAACACTCTGTACTGCATCTGTATGGAACTTAACCCCTTTCTGCTTACACACCTTACCAATCTCTTCAATTGGCTGTATAGTCCCAATCTCATTATTAGCATGCATTATAGAAACAATTGCTGTTTTCTCAGTTATAGCATTAGAAACATCAGAAACACTAACCATTCCGTATTTATCGACTGGAACGAACGTAACTTTAAAACCTTCCTTCTCCAATTCCTTAGAAGTTGTATGTATAGCATGATGCTCAATGGCACTAGTAACAATATGATTCTTCTTTGGATTAGCACCTAACACTCCTTTAAGTGCCAAATTATCAGATTCCGAACCGCCAGAAGTAAACACAATCTCCTTAGCATCAGCACCAATCAATTTAGCGCATTCATCCCTAGCACTCTCCAAAGCTTCCTTAGCTTCCTGCCCCCATTGATGTAAGCTCGAAGAATTGCCAAACTTCTCAGAAAAATAAGGTAACATAACATTTACCACTTCCTTATCGACTGGTGTTGTTGCCGCATGATCCATATAACACTTCATTTTTCCACCTTGCAAAAATCTGTACAATATTTTTCAACATGTTTTTCAACTAATTTCATCAAAGGAACAATCGTTTCCTTATTCAGCGAATAAATCCTTTTCTTACCATCTTGCTTAACATCTAAAAAATGACATTCAGCTAAATTTCTTAGATTGTGAGATATCTTACTCTGTTCCTCATTCAAACCTTCACTAATCTCATTAACACTCATCGGCCCATTCTCTAGCAAACTAAGTATACTCCATCTCAATTTACCAGATACTGTCTCAAAAAACCTAAAGTATGATTCACATTTCATATGAATTATGTATCATATGTAGTTTATAAATCTTTTGGTTTTAAATTATAAACCGTTAAGAAAGTAATATAAACTATCAAAAACCCCTAAAACAACATGAAAGGCCTATTATTAATCAGTTCAGGAATAGACTCACCAGTAGCAGCTTACCTGATGAAGAAGCGTAATGTAGAAATGGTAGCAATACACTTCGACAACCGCCCTTTAACAGATTTCAGACCATTAGAAAAAACAAAGCGCCTTCTTAAAAAATTAGGAATAAAAAAACTATACATAATAGAGCACGGAAAAAACCAATTAGAATCTATCAAAAACACAACAAGAAAGTACAACTGCATACTATGCAGAAGATTCATGTTCAGAATAGCAGAAAAAGTAGCAAAAAAAGAAAAATGCGACTTCCTAATAACAGGAGAAAACCTAGGGCAAGTTGCTTCCCAAACCCTAGACAATCTAATAACAGTAACTGACGCAACATCTCTTCCCATCCTAAGACCATTACTCTGCAACGACAAACAAGAAACAATGGATTTGGCAAAAGAAATCGGAACTTACGAAATCTCAATCGAACCATCCATCTGCTGCAGATCAGTACCCCCAAATCCAGCAACAAAGGCAAGACTAGAAGCAGTACGAGTAGAAGAAAACAAGCTAGACATAAAAAAGTTAGAATCAGAATCAATAAAAACGGCTAAAATAATAAACTTATAACTTAAAATGATCATACCCATGACCAGATAACTTCTTCTCCTTACCATTAGAAAAAACCCTAACACCTTTCTTCTTAGTTATCTGCCCAACCAAATAGCCCTTAACCTTAGAAAGATTCTTCTCAGAAACAGTATAAACCAATTCAAAATCCTCTCCACCAAAAAGTGCATAATCCAAAGCATCATGACCCAAAACATGAGCAGCACCTTTTACCTCATCCGAAATAGGAACATTATCCTTAAAAATCACAGCACCAACCTTACTCTGCTCACAAATCCGAGTAACTTCAGAACCTAAACCATCTGAAACATCAATCATTGCATTTATCTTACTCAAAAATCCCTTAACCTTAGAATAATTAGCCTTAGGCAAAACATGCTTCTTCTTAACAGCAGAATGTCCTCCAATTCCCTTCAAAAACAATTTCAAACCAGCAGTAGACCCACCAAGCGGACCGCTAACTAAAATATAATCTCCAACCTTAGCACTAGACCTCAACTTCAAATCCTTTTTAGCAACTTCACCAATCATGCAGATGTCAATAACCAATTCGCGACCATGAGTTATATTACCACCAATTATCTCAATGCCATGCTTCCTACCAGAAGCCCTCATCCCTTTATACAAATCGTCAATAAACTCAACTTTAGTATCATTCGTCAAAACAAGAGAAACCAAAGCATACTTCGGCTTCCCGCCCATTGAACCAACATCAGAAGCATTTATCTCAACAGCCTTCATCCCAATCTGCTCCGGATTAAACCACTTCAAAGAAAAATGATCATTCTCAACCAAAGTATCTGTAGTAATAACTAACAGCTTCCCACCAACAGAAAGAACAGCACAATCATCCCCAATACCAACTTTAACATTCTTATCTCTAACTTTTTGAGCTATCCTCTTAATCAGTGCAAACTCCCCACCTATATCTTTAATTTTCATTTATCTTCCCTTCTATCTTCTTAATTCTCTCTTCAACTACTTCTTTATTAACATTTTCATTTAACATCAGCATATAACCCAATAAATAAAGGTCAGCAACTTCCTTATAAAAATGAGGATCATCTTTACTTTTCAGCTCCTTAACCTCATCAATGTGCTTCCCAATATGATCAAGAAGAAAGTTAAACAACTCATCCTCACCAATCTTTTTCCTATTAAGCAAAACCAATTCTTTGAGCTTATTTTCCATCTTTCAGTTCTTGATTGATTTTAACTGAACAAAATTTATCACACATAGAACATGTTTCAGAATCAGTAGGAGAACACTTCTCCCTAATCTTCTTAGCAGTGGTAGGATCTAAAGACAACCTATACATCTCGTCCCAATCAAGCCTAGCCCTAGCCTTTGCCATCTCATCATCAACAAACCTTGCACCAGGAATTCCTTTTGCAATATCTGCAGCATGAGCAGCAATCTTAGAAGAAATAACCCCTACCTTAACATCATCAACATCAGGCAATCCTAAATGTTCAGCAGGACTAACATAACATAAGTAATCAGCACCAGCAGACGCAGCAATTGCTCCACCAATAGCTGAAGTTATATGGTCATAACCAGGAGCAATATCTGTAACTAACGGACCTAAAACATAAAACGGAGCATTATTACATTCTTTTTTCTGAAGATCAATATTCATCTTTATCTGGTCAATTGGAACATGTCCTGGACCTTCCACTATAACTTGAACACCCTCATCAAAAGCCTTCTTAGCCAATTCCCCTAATACTTTAAGCTCAGACAACTGCGCTTTATCGGTTGCATCCTTCAAACATCCAGGCCGAAGACCATCTCCTAAGCTCAATGTAACATCATACTTGGAAGCTAAATGAAGAACCTTATCAAAGTGTTCGTAAAGTGGATTTTCCTGTCTGTTATGTTCCATCCACTTCATCAAAAATGAACCTCCTCTGCTCACAACACCCATCAATCTTTTCTTAATTAACTTAGTAAAGTCTCTCTTAACACCAGAATGAATAGTAATGAAATCAACACCATCCTCAACATGCTTCTTTATACCTCTTATCATATCCTCGGCAGTCAGATCAACAACACTATCCTTCTCAATTATAGCTTGATAGATAGGAACAGTTCCAACAGGAATCTTAGAATTCTTAATTATCTCTCTCCGAATGTTATCAATATCTCCGCCAGTACTAAGGTCCATGATAGTATCCGCACCAGCATCTTCAGCAGCCTTCAGTTTCTCAAGTTCATAGCCTACATCAGCCTTAGTAGGAGAAGACCCTATATTAGCATTAATCTTAGTCCGAAGGCCCTCACCAATACCAATTGGTTTCAAACCCCTATGTTGATTATTCAAAGGAATAACAACTCTCCCTTCACCAATAGCTTTAACTAATTGCTTTGCTTTAATACCTTCATCACTAGCAACAGCCTCCATCTCAGGAGTCAATTCCCCGAACTTAGCTTTTCCAAGTATTGTCATTTTGCATCATCTCAATAAATTTCTTACACTCTGCACTAACATCATCCTTAGCTATAATCGCTGACATTGCAACCGCACCATCAGCACCAGCCCCCATAACCTCCTCCAAATTATTATAATTTATTCCACCTATAGCAATAATTGGCAATCTAACTGCCTTTTTAACCCTTTGTATTAACTCAACACCAGACCCCTTACCTGCATCTAACTTAGTTGTCGTATCAAAAATAGGACTAACTCCTAAATAATCAGCACCCATTTTCTCAGCCAAAACAGCTTCAGAAACATTATGAACGGTAACTCCAATAATCTTCCCACTACCCAATACCTTACGAGCCTCAGCATAAGAAGTATCATCCTGACCAATATGTACTCCATCAGCCTCAACCTCCAGCGCAATCTCAACATCATCATTAATTATCAATAAAACACCTTTCTCCTTAGTCACCCTTCTCAACTCCCTAGCCTCACCAACCTGCTCATCAAAACCAAACTCTTTCTCCCTATACTGGACTATCTTAACCCCCGCAGAAATAGCAGACGTAACATCCTCAACAACACTTTTCCTAGAAAGCCCTCTATCAGTTACAAAATACAGTCCCCTATAAACTAGAATATCTCTACTCATATTCTTTATTTTTTCTCAACCTTTTGCATATCATTCAAGGACAGTTCATCTAGATTAAAAATCTCATCATAGAAGCACTCTTTGTAACTTCCAGGTCCTGATGATCTTCTAGCAGCAAGCTCTCCTGCAATGCCAAAACTAGCAAGCGCAGCAGCAGCAGCTTTTGCATAATCTGGTTCAACAGCAGCAAAAGCACCAATAACGGAAGCCACCATACAACCAGTTCCTACAATGTTTCCCATCATATCATGCCCATTCTTAACTGTATAAACAGATTCTTTGTTAGCCACAATATCTTCTTTGCCAGTTATCACAACAGTTGCATCCTTCTCGTTAGCCAATTTCTTAGCTACTTCAATCAAATTAGCTTCAACACGTCCAGCCTCAACTCCTTTAGTCTCAACATTCTCTCCAGCTAATTTAGCAATCTCAGAAGAGTTCCCTTTAATCACATCAACCTTAACCTTCTCAAGAATCTCTGCAGATTTATCATTCCGAAAATTAGTAGCTCCAACACCAACAGCATCTAACACAACCGGAATTCCTTTCTCATTAGCCTTCTTTCCAGCTAAGATCATATTATCCACAAGCTCTGTTGTCAAAGTTCCAATATTCAGAACAAGTGCAGAAGCAATTCCTGCCATCTCCTCAACCTCTTCCTTAGCATGAGCCATAACAGGCAGTGCTCCAACAGCTCGAACAATATTCGCACAGTCATAAATAGTTACCCAATTTGTAATGTGATGCACTAACGGTTTTGTCTCCTTAATTTTCCCCAATAATTCATATATTCCTTGCATTATTACCAGCCTCCTGAAAGAATTTGTAACCTTAAAACATATTAAAAGCTTTTGTTTTAAATTATTAACCTCATTATCAGTAAACTTTAAATACCTGTATCAATTCATTATCCCTTATGAAACAAACATTCAAATCTTGTTGCTGTTAATTCTTTTTCATAGTTTCACCTTTACGGGAGGATGCCCAAATCTGGTTAAGGGGAGCGCCTGCAGAGCGTTTATTTTTGGGTTCAAATCCCAATCCTCCCTCTTACTTATTAAAAAACAAAAACTATTTTAAACTATAATAGAAATAACATACTAAAATGGCACTTAAATTTTACAACACACTAACGAGAAGAAAAGATTCCTTCAAACCACTAAAGAAGAATCAGGTTTCATTATACTCCTGCGGTCCAACTGTATATGACTACGCCCACATCGGAAACTTCCGCTCTTACATATTCGTAGACATTCTAAAAAAATACCTAGAATTCAAAGGATTCAAAGTAAAACATATCATGAACATAACAGACATTGATGATAAGACAATAAGGGACTCAAAAGAAGCAAACCTCTCCCTAAAAGAATTCACCGAAAAATTTACTGATGCTTTCTTCAAAGACCTAACTACTCTAAACATAAAAGAAGCAACAAAGTTCCCAAAAGCAACTGATCACGTTGATGGGATGATAAAGGTTACAAAAGCATTAGTTGACAAAGGCTATGCTTATGAAAAAAACGGTTCAGTTTACTTTGCAATAAATAAATTCAAAGACTACGGGAAACTATCAAAAGTTGACCTCTCACAGCAAAAAGCAGGGGCAAGAGTAGATTCAGACGAATACGAAAAAGACCATCCCGGAGATTTCGCATTATTAAAAAAATCAACAGAAGACGAAATAAATAGGAATATCTCCTACGACTCGGACTGGGGAAAAGTAAGACCTGGCTGGCATATTGAATGTACAATAATGTCGATGAACAGCCTAGGACCTACATTTGACATCCACACTGGTGGAGTTGACCTAATATTCCCTCACCATGAAAACGAGATTACTCAATCAGAAGCATACACCGAAAAAAAGTTTGTAAACTATTGGCTTCACTGCGAACATCTAATTGTTGACGGAAAAAAGATGTCAAAATCATTAGGAAACTTCTACACATTAAGAGACGTCATAAAAAAAGACTTTGACCCATTATCGGTTAGATACCTACTATTAGCAACAAACTACCGACAGCAATTAAACTTCACATTCGAAGGACTAAAATCAGCACATAACTCAATCGAACGGTTAAACAATTTCATATTCAGCCTAAAAAATGTAAAAGGAACAATAGACAATCCAGCAGTCACAAGATTAATTGACCAAACTAAAACAAAGTTTGAAAGAAAGATGGATGACGACCTCAGTATATCAGAAGCCTTAGCAGTAATCTTCAATTTCACAAAAGACATCAACAAATTAATAGACACAAGAAAAATTAGCAAGAAAAACGCAGATTCTATAATAAAACTCCTAAAAGAACTAGACTCAGTTCTAGGGGTGATGAACTTCAAAAAAGAAGAAAAAACCTCTTCATCTATCCAAGACCTCTTAGATAAAAGGGAATCAGCAAGAAAAAACAAAGACTTCAAAACAGCAGACGAACTAAGAGATAAAATAAAAGAAAAAGGCTATATCATCGAAGATTCAGATGATGGGCCTAGGGTAAAAAAAATAGATTAACTGTAGATATGACTAAAGCTCAACAACGACTTCTTCATTTATCTTAGAATCATCGGCTAACTTCTCATAACTAACGCTCTCAGCTTTAGTTGCACCAACTAAATCATCTTTAATAGACTCAAACTCTTTCTTCGAAATCTTCCCCTTAACAATTAACCCCTTAATCGGGTTCTTCAAAGACATATTATTCTCAGACTTAGCTTGCCTTACTTTGGAAACAGCATAAACAACCAAATCACCTACTTTCTCAACCTTCTTATCAACTTCAACCTCAGAAGGCCATGAAGAAATATGAATACTCTTAGCTTTCTCCTTCACCTTAAAGAATGCATGATACAATTCTTCAGTTATGTGCGGCATTATTGGTGCCATCAACTTCAAAACTCCCAACAAACCATGGTAAAGGCCATACTGAGCACTCAACCGCTCACTCTTACCACGTTGATCAGGGTTATACAACCTATCTTTAACTATCTCTAAATAATTGTCACAAAAAGTATGCCAAAAGAAATTCTCAACATCTGATTTAGTCCTGGAATATTCATACTTCTCAAAAGACAAAGTAGAATTCTTAATAATCTCATTCAACTTTACCAGAATCCATTCATCAATAACCTCTAGCTTCTTAGGCTTACCACCTTTATAATCCTCCAAATGCATAAAAGTAAACTTAGAAGCATTCCACAATTTAGTGATAAACTTCTGCCCTGTAACCAAATCCTTCTCTTGGTAAGGCAGGTCGTCCCCTAACTTAGAGCCAGCTGCCCAAAAACGCAGAGCATCAGAGCTATACTTCTCTAAAACTAACTGAGGCTCAACAACATTCCCCTTACTCTTACTCATCTTCTTTCCACGAGGGTCAAGAGCATGCCCAGATATAACCACATCCTTCCATGGATTCTTTCCATAGTGCAACTGAGACTTAACCAATGTATTAAACAACCAAAAAGTAATAATATCATGCGCCTGTGGTCTAATCGACATCGGAAACAATTTATCATAAATCTTCTTGCCCTTAAACAACTCAGTAGCAAGCTGTGGAGTAAGCGACGAAGTCGCCCACGTATCCAAAATATCCTTCTCTCCAATAAACTCATCACTTCCACACTTACATTTCCTAGTGGGCTTATCCTTCAAAGGATCAACTGGCAATTTATTAACATTAGCAATTATAGTTTCCTTACATTCCTTACAATACCATACTGGAAACGGAACTCCAAAAAACCTCTGACGAGATATACACCAATCCCATTTTAACCCCTTAACCCAATTATCATATCTGTGTTTCATATGTTTAGGATACCAATTCAATTCAGCACCATTCTTCAAAAACTGCTCCTTCAGATCTAAATACTTGATAAACCATTGCTTTGTTGCAACATACTCAATATCAGTTCCACATCTTTCATGAACATTAACGGCGTGACTTAAGTGCTCTTGAAATACTAAAGAACCATCTTTCTCCAAATCCTCTAAAATAGCTTTCCTAGCTTCAAGAGACATCATTCCTTCATACTTCCCAGCTTTTCCATTATATCTTCCAGAAATATCCATGATATGTATCGGCTTAATATCTGTATGTCTAGTAAGATAATCAATACATTCCATACCACCATAAGTACACCAATAAACTATTCCAGAACCGTACTCTGTCTTAGACTCTTCATCATGAAGTACTGTTATCTTAGCACCAGTTATTGGCAATTTAACTTTCTTACCAACAAATAAATTACCCTCTACCTCATCAATAAGCGTAAGCTCCCATTCATCACGAAACTTCTCAAAAGCCTCTTTGCTAATAACCCAAACCTCATTCCCTTTCTTAACCCTAACATAAATTCCATCTTTGTTAAGTGAAACACTCACACAACCAGGGATTAGTTCAGGTCTTGTAGTAGCATAAATAATATATTCACCATCATCCATCTTTGCCTTAATGTAATTAAGAGAACTCTTCTTCTCCTCATCCCTCATCTCAACCTGTGCAATTGCAGTGCTGCACTGAGGACAGATCATAATAGGTGATTTCTTGTGCTCTATTCTCCCAGCCTCATAAAGCTCAATAAAACTTCTCTGAGAAATTCTTTGACAGTGCTTATTGATTGTTGTGTAAAAAACATCCCAATCACAACTCATCCCAATCCGTTTCCAATCTTCAATATATTTAGGTCTCAACTCATTCTCTAAAGTATCTAAACAAAGCTTAACAAACTCTTGCCTGTCCATCTTAGATGCCTTAACTTTCTTTGTCTTCTCAATCAATCTCTCAGTTGGCAGCCCATTATCATCCGTTCCAAACGGATAAAAAACATTCTTTCCCAACATCCTTTGAAATCTAGCGATAAAATCCTGCTGAGAATATGAAAAAGCATGCCCCATATGCATCTTTCCAGAAACAGTCGGCGGAGGAGTATCTATAGAATAAACCTCAGATTTAGAATCAGGATCAAACTTATAGATTCCTTCCTTCTCCCAAAACTTCTGCCATTTCCCCTCAGCATCCTTTGCTTCATATCTCTTAGGCAATTCCATAACAAGAAGTTAATAGAATCCGTATATAAAGGTTTTGGGATAATGAGTGTCCAGGAGACTCCAGCCATGGCGGAGACGAGCCGGGGGATGCCCCATCCGGGGTGGCGAGTAGGTTTTGTGAAACAAAACCGTCTCCTGCCAGGGATGGCTGGAGGATTGGTTCAGAAAGAAAAGAAATAGTTGTCCTACAAAAACTTATCAAAAACTTTATAAACGTATCTCCATTTATTTTTCTTCATTGAGGTGATAGGGAGGCTTTAAGATGAAAAAGAGTGTTGTTATAGTTGAGGATGATGAAAACATAGCAAGGGCGCAAGAGCTAATTCTATCAGCAAACTTCAATGTCCATATTGCCAAAGATGGAGAAGAAGGATTACAAGCAGTAAAAGAAAAAAAGCCAGACCTAGTAGTATTAGACCTAATGCTTCCAAAGATGGGCGGAATGGAAGTATGCAAAAGTATAAGAAGTGACGAAGAAATTAAACATACTAAGATTGTCATGGTTACTGCAAAGAACCAAGAAAAAGACGAATCAGATGGAATGGACTTAGGCGCTGACGATTATATAATGAAACCGTTTGAAGCAGACGAACTACTTCATGTTATCAATCAAGTGCTAAATAAATAATTCTAAGATGATTCTTGATATTGATAACATTAGGAGAATCTTCTTTATCTTAGGAACATTCGAAGGAGAATTGATCAAGACGGGTTTTGAGTTAATACTTTTCCTACTAATAACTTATATGATTGTCTCTGAATACACAAGAGACCAAAGACTAGATCTAAAATACTTAACCATAGCATTCATAGCATTATCATTTGGAAAAATTGTCGAATTTGTTATCTTGTTCGGAGTCTTATTCAGGGAAATTGGGCCAACAACATATAGATATTACTTCCCAATTATCGGCCACGTACTTGAAATAGTAGCCTTAGTTCTTATGATAAATGCATTCCTATTCCCCATCCTAGTCAAAAAAGGAATCTCAATAAAGAAACAGATTATCTTCCAAATAACTCCTTCATTAATCCTCTACTTCCTGTTTCAAATATTTTTAATCGCAGAAGTACTCATCTTCCTAAACAACAATGCAATAATAACAAATTCAATCTCCGGACTCCTATTCACATTTATCAAAATACTTCTGCTCCTTTACGCAATAAATACTTTATCAACAAACACTGAAGTAAAATATCGTTATAGATATTCATTAATCTTAGCTTTCATATTTTACTTTACAACACCATTTTTAAGATTAATCAACATCCTCTTCTACAACGGAAATAACATTAAATTATTTGTTGCAGAACATCCATTCCCACTCTTAGCAGTCCTAATGCTCACTAGAGTCATTTACTTAAAACTTGTAGACAAAGCATTCCTAAGAAAGAAACTAAAAATCTCAGAACAAAAGTACAAACAAGAAAAAGAACTAAGTATGATGAAGGATAAATTCGTATCCACAATATCCCATGAACTAAGAACACCTCTAACTTCAATAAACCTTTACAGTTCCCTATTAAAAGACGATAAACTAGGAAAAGTAAATCAGAAACAAAAAGAATCACTCGGCATAATAAAAGGAGAAACAAAAAGGCTATCCTACCTTATCAATGACATCCTAGATCTTTCAAAATTAGAAGATAAAAAAATAAAACTAAACATAAGCAGATTCAATATCTACGATTTCTGCAACAATAACTCCTCAATCCCATTAGCAGACCAAAAAGGAATAAAAATAAAGAATGAAATACCTAAAGACCTAAAAGTTAATGTAGATTCTGAAAAGTTCAAGCAAGTTCTAATAAACCTCTTATCAAATGCAATAAAATATACAGAAAAAGGGGGAAAAATAACATTCTCAATAAACTCTATCAACGATTCATGGGAACTCGGGGTTGCAGACACAGGAGCAGGCATACCAAAAGACCAATTAAACAAGATATTTGACAAATTCTACCAGGTAGAACACCATGTGACAAGAAAAGAAGGGGGTACTGGCCTAGGATTAACAATAGCTTACGAAATAGTAAAGCTGCACAAAGGAGACATCAAAGTAACCTCTGAAGTTGGGAAAGGAACCACATTTACCATAGTAATCCCTAAGAACCAATAGCTCCTATAACTTAAAGTGCAAACCTTTTTATATGGGCAGTGGTACATACTGTAACATAAGCTTAGGAGGTACCAAAATGGGAGACGGATGTTGCTAAACTAAACAAATTAAACCAATTTTTTATTTTTTTCTAATTATTCTAATGCAAACTTTTAAAAAACAAACCTTACT
>PVBE010083531.1_pt1 | contig 14912 bp, 22 predicted proteins | sample 1631181 | NCBI WGS metagenome assembly PVBE01 (sample SAMN08397723, study PRJNA350692) | Marine metagenome, whole genome shotgun sequencing project. | isolation source: water | place: Pacific Ocean | collected 2012-04 | reverse complement strand
CGTGACTTTGCTTTATAGTTTCTTGCTGTTTATTGTAACGATTGAAAAAATCTGTAGCTTTTTGTTGTTCTTGTGTTACTCCAGGACGTTGTTTAATTTCAGCGTAATACTTACTCTTTAAACTTTCTAAATCCTTTTTAGCATAAGCAACTTCTTCTTTATAAGCTAACTTTTTTCTACGTATATCTCTTTCTTCGTCTACATCTTCATCCACATGAAATTTATCTTCGATTAAAAAGTTGATTTCATCCTGTGATAGATGAGGTTTCGATTTTTTATAATATTCATTTAATAAAGTATCATCATCAAATTTTGTATAATCTTTATTTAGGTTCACATAATCTTCCACTGTTCCACCTGTTTCTTCCATAAACTTTACTAGTTTATCTACATTTTGTGGTAGTTGTTGTGTTTCTACAACTGGTTCATTAGTTACCTCTTGAATATCTTCAATTTTTTCTGGAGTAGTTTCTGCAACCTCTTCAATTATTTCTTCGATCGGAGTTTGCACCTCAACTTCTGCAACGGGCTCTTCCTTTGTATCGCTGACCCGTGTTCCTGTGTCCACTTTCTCGCCATCTCCGGTTCGTTTATCCACATCCACTGTCTCTGTTTTTCGCTCTTGAACGGCATCTGTTTTTGGTTTTTCTGTTAAATCAACCTTAATAACATTTGATTTTACTTCGTCTGTTACTGGTTTTGTTAAATCTACTTTTACTACTTCGTTTTTTGACTTACTTCCTAAGTCTTTCATTTTTTTAGGCTTTGACTTTATTTTAAAGTCACCTTCTTGCTTGACCTCTACGGCCGCTTTTTGTTCTGCCATAATATAATATAATTAAATAATTAATAATTAAGCCATAGGAAACATTCCTTCTTGGCCTTTGTTTTCAAAATCTATAGGTAATAAATCATTGTTTCTTTGATCTATCATTTCACTTTGTTGTGTTCCTTGGATTTTAACTCTTTTGTCTTTTCTATTTTCTATTTCTTTTTCTTTTCCTTGTTCTGCTTGCATTTTCATTTGCTCTAATTGCAATTGATAATTAAATTCTTCTGCCATTAATTGACGTTTAATTTCTGCTTCAGTTTGCATTCTTTGAATTTCAAATTGAGATTTACCTTGTTCAATTTGTAATTCTTTTTCCGTTAGTGCTTGTTGTTTTTGTAATTCTACTTCAGCTGCTTTCTGCGCTGCATCAGCATTTGCTTGAGCTGTTAGTTGAATTTGACGTTCTTGAATAGCCTGCTCTCTTTGTTGTTTGTGTTTACGTTTTTGTTTTAAAAGCTGATTAGCTAATTTCAAATTACGTATTTGCCTAATATCTATAGCATCTTCTAAATCAATTCCGCCGCTTGATAAAGCTACTTGAATATTTTGTTCTAATGCAGCCTTTTCTTCTTCATCCGGTTCTAAATCTAAAAATATACCAAAATCATGTAGATTCAAATGGTCAATTTCTCTTAGTGTTTCAGTATCAAAAGTTGATATACTTTCTTTTAATGCATTAGCAGTTAGTGGATATTCCAACATATCACTAATTTTCTTAGCGATATTTTCACATGCTCTTAATGTTAACCATAAACTAGCATTATTAATATGCTTAGTTGCAATATTAGATTGCTGTGCAGCAATTTTTTGTAAGCCAACTAATGTATCTCTATCGGGTAAACTACCATCTCTAGCTTCATTTAATCCGGTCACATCTCTTATCATTTGTAAATAATAATTATATGTTTGAATTAAACTTTGTATTTTTGCTTGTCCAGAATTCGTTGCAAGTTCTTGTACTGGTATTTTTCCTCTATTTAATTCACCATCCTGTGTTAATGATCTACCTACAACAGATCCAGTTTGGAAATACATATTCAATGCTTCTGCTGGATTATAATTAGTACCATTACCTAAATCCACTTCGGCTAACCCATCCATATCTAAGAATACTCCGTCTGGAACCATTCTAGCAATTACTTGTTGTAATTTTAAATGAGTTATTTGAATCATATCAGCAAACCCCGTAATTCTACTTACAATAGAATCTATACGCCCTTTATACATTCTAGGCGCGCAAATAGCATAATTCATTTCTACTTTAGTAGTATTTGCAAAAGGTCTGGTCATATTTTCAGCCATTTCCCATTGTAGCATTGTATTAGTTCCTAAAACTTTAACGCCTTTATATAAAACTTCTATAGTTCTACCGACTCTTTCAAAGTTATCATTTGCTGGCGGATTAAAAGTATCAGGTTTTTCTAATGCTTTTTCTAATCCATAAGGGGTTTCTTTTATTTTAAATACTTGGTCACTATAAGTTTTATATTCAAAATATAATACTTGAATTGAGTTCTCATCAAATGACCCATTACCATATAAATAATTTCTATTTCCTTTTTGTTGTTGAATTTTTTCTAATTCATCATCAGGAATATTAGGGAATTGTTTTTTAAGTTCGGGGATTGTAACTCCTTTTACTTCCCCTACATAATATATATCTTCAAAATTCGGATCTTCTGTGTAAGAATATATCATATATGCTGGATCAACATAATCTATGGTAATTCCATTGGCTAAATTAAAATTAGTTTTACAAGCACCAATCCCACAAGTAACTAAATCATAATTCATTCTACGTTTGATTAAATCAAATCTATTTTGATCTAATATTTGATTAATTGCTTCTTCTTCTGCAATTTCTATAGATTGTTTATAACTTAATTGCATATGCAGTTCAAGTTCTTCTTTTGTAGTAGGTAATTCTTGTTGTGATATACTAGTACGAGATAAATCTGATCCCAGCATTTCTGTAATTTGCCCCATTGTTTCTTTAGCAAATATATCTTCTGCTAACATTCTAGCATAATTAGTTCTTTTATTTAAAGATTCTGGGTCTTGAGCATATGCATTTATATCATAATCTTTAGCAGAAATTCCATTAGTAAGTATATCTACAAATTTAGAAATTATTGGGACAGGTTTCCAATCTAAATTAAGATATGATAAATCACCATTAATGGATAATTCATCTTTATATTTCTGTGTAGGTTGTTCACCTCGTGCATATAATCTTAGCCTATTATAAGTATTCCATGTAGTTAAATACCTATTACCATTAGTACGTCCTTGATTGAACCACTCATATTCAATAGCCCTAGCTACTTGTTCTCCATATTCCCAGCTTGCTTTCTCTGCGTCACTTACTACTTGACTCGGAAAAGGACTATTACTATTATAGTTTATTTTCATTTATTGTATAATTTTGGATAGTGCTCCTGTATTGTCGTATCTTTTAATTCCTAAATCGTATTCTTGTTTAATAAGTTTAGGAACTGGTCTATACTTGTTTTTATTGCATGCCATAATTGCTAATCCTGAACTAATTGAGGCATCATGTTTAGTTCTGTTGTTGATATTAAATCTACTCCAATCTTCTAATGTACGTTGAAAATATACATCACCATAATTGCCTTCTTCTTTTAATCCCACATATTCTTCTATATAAGATTCGATTGCAGCAGCATGTGCTTGTATAATATCTTGGCTTGAGTTAGGTATACCTCCAATTTCTCTTTCGGTAACAGATAATTTATTATATATTTTATCTGGTCTATTCATTGCATACCCTCTATATCCTCTTCTTTTAAAATGGTATAATAATCTTGGTTTATTATTTTCACATAATATTGGCATTCCATAAAATATACATGCCATTAATACATCTTCAAAAAAAGTTTCTGCTGTTTGTGGCCTAGCAATATATTCTAAGAAAAAATGGTGTGGAGGAACATCTTCCATGCTAAATTTAGTTAATCCGTGTAAAGACCCGTTAGAACCTCTGCCGTCTACTGTTCCTGATATATCATAAGGGTCACAACCAAATGCCCCTAAAGTTTCATTAGCTGGATATTTTTTCCCTAATTTTTTTATAATATTATTTTGTAATCTATGTGGGGGAACCCAGGAAACAAAAAATCTCCCGTTTTTATTTGGAACAAATATTACTTCTGTATCTTGTATACCACCAACCCATTGGAAAGATCCTTGTGTTACAACACTACTATGTCTAATATCAGCATTCCAATCTATTTGTTGGTATATCTTAGTTAGATTAAAAAGGGAGTTTTTAGATTCATCTCTAAATGCATGTTTAGTGGTTCTAGGGAATTGTCTATAAAATTCATTTAATGCGTCTTGGTCTTCACTTAAACCATCTACTTCATTTTTCCAATAATCTAATACACCTAATTTAATTTTTTGCCCACGAGGGTCCTCATCTGGGGTTTTGGGTGTTTCGAATACAGGTATGCCATTAGCGTTAATGTATCCCTCGTAGTTCCATTCCATAGGTATGAACAAACTATATAATCCTGAGCCAGTTTGGCCATTTCTGTTTCGTTTTGTAACATCTGAGCTTTCATATAGTTTTTTAAAATTATCTCCTCCTTTATCTAATGCGTTAGAAGTACTACCCATCATACATTTACCAATAATTCTACTACCTAATCGTAAACATGTTTTAGTAACTCTCCAGTTATTTAAAATATTGTTTGGTCTTTCCCATTTTCCTGATTCATCATGTACTAATAGTTTTAATTTTTCACCATCATAACTATTATCACCGGTATTCTTCCAATCAATAGTTGTATCAAGGCCTTCTAATTCCTCTAATACTTCGCCACTTATAATCTTTCTTCTAGTAAATTTAGAAGCTGGTACTCTGTATGCTAATTCCGTTTTAGGTCGATCCATACCATCTTGAATCGGTTTAAAAAAGAAAGGATAATTAACTGATATGGGGACTACTTTATCAGTAAACATCGTTTTAGCATCAGGTCCAGTTTTAGATAATATTCCATATCTGGAATCACTGGATATAGTAGCTAAGTTTACAACCTCTCCCGAGGCCATGAAAGAGAATCCAGATCTACGATTTTTAAGGTAACACATTCCGTAGCATCTTGCGTCTGCTTTACAAGCTTCCCAGAATATAAAGAATAATCTATTGGCTTCTCTAAAATCTGGTGGCCCAACATCAATCTTACTCCACTGCAAGTACATATAGTGAGTGCCAGTAAGATAAAGAGGTTTGCCTTGATTATAAAACCAAAAACCCTGCTCTCTTTTATTAAACTCTTCGTCAATATAATCATACCACTTTTCTTTAAAATCTTCTGGATATTTATCCCATTCAAATACACTTTTAATATTACCTAATACTTTAGGTAATAAAGTTTTTTCCCATCTTTCAGATTCAAATTTATGGATATTTTTAGGTTGTTTAGGTAAAGCTATTTTTAATCCTTGTATTTCATATACTTCCCCAATCATTCCTGTCTTACTAATAACTATAAAATCATGGTCTTCATTATATCCATACTCCCATTTTTTATACCTATTTTTTTGTTTAAGAATTTTAGATTTAACATGGTTTGGTAATACTTTATATAAAGTTTGTTCGTACATTATTTAGACCTCCTTTCTGCAAAACCTTTAAAAGATTTTTCTTTTTTATCTTCAACCTTAGGCTTATCTTCTAATAAGTTCTTTTCCTCTTCTATTCTATTTAGAATTTCAAAAGCATCGAATATAGCTAGTTTTTTAGTAGCTGCTGCATTCTTTAATCTATCAGCAGATATATCATCATCTGAATCTACAATAGCTTCTTTCGCAACTTTAATAAGTTCCTCAACAGCCTTATGCCCAGCTTGGATTATACTCTTTTTCGTTTCCTTTGTATTCATACTTTATAACAATATCATTTGATTTCATACAATAAACACGCTCATTATCGATCATAAACTCCCATTCACCGCCGGGTTTAAACCCAACTTTGTCTCCTGGATTGATTTCGATACCTTTTAAGGTGTTATTACCTATTTTTAATACTCCAATACAGCGTTCTTCATTGTGTGTGCTAAATTCTTCTGTATTTTTAAGAGGTTTTATGAAACATCTATCGTTAATAGAAGTCCATTCACCCGTATTTTTATATAAATAAATTTGTTCTAATGCAGCAAAATACATATCATCTTTAAAATATGAACGACTATTTTGTTGTTCGCCTTTCATATTATAAAATCTACGAAATATATTTTGATGGACTATAATAGTATCACCTTTTTTGATTGGAGTTTTAAAAGCTAATGGTGTTTCAATAACTGTAGCTATTCGGTTTACGAATTTAAAACTTTCAATTTTAGTATTTAATACTAAACTTTTATCTTCTACTGTAGCAGTATTAGTATATCTCTCACCAATAGGTTCTATAATAAAATCATATAAACTTCTCATTAATATTCTAAATCATATTCAATGGATATTGCCATGTGAGAATTAAATTTCTTCCAAGGTAATACCTCATTGTTTTTCTTTATATGAATATTATAAGATTTATCTTTTTCATCTAATATAATATGAGAAATCTCATGACCTCCATAAACTTGTTGGCCAACAGAATAATGCATAGCGTCATTTTTATAATCAGATCCAATACTGATTTTACGTATTACATTATTCATGACTATTTTTCTTCTTCTACTGTGTCTTCTTCTTTAGTTTCTGATTTAATTTCCTCATAAGAACCATCTTGTAAGTTTATACTTACTGAGCCGTACTTTTCTTCTAGCTCTTGTTTTAACTTCCCTTGGTCTTGGTTTAATCCAGCTACTACATGTAATACCGCGTGCTTTTCAGCTTCTAATATACCTATATCTTGAATAGCTTTTGCTAATTTATTTTGAAAAGTTACTACTTGTTTTAGTTCTTCTTCTGTAATTTTTTTAAGTTCTTCACTCATTTTTATTTAATTTAATTTGTTATATATTGTCGTTTATAAATTGAAACATTATCATTATCACCACTAAATTCACATCTAACGGTATTTTTATCTACCATTGTGTATTTAATTGATACCCACCAGTCATTTTCTGGATTGTATATTTGTGTAATAATATATTCCTTTTCTTTTTCTAATACTTTTTCTTTTAATATATTCCCTTCTTTCCAGGATACATTGGTAAATTGTAGTTTTTCTTCTTCATTACATACCACTAATACATAATAACTACTTTCGCCTTTCCATACTCCTTGTATATCTTTACTTATTTGGCTATAACTAGCCATAGTAAAAAGTATACAAATACTTAATAATAATTTTTTCATAATATTTAATTTAATTTAATTGTTCTATAATATAATCACCTATTTTTAAGGATTTTTACTTTTTAAAGATGCTAGTCGCCTTTTCAGTTGTCCGTCCGCCGAAATAGGCCAGAACGACAGCCATCATAACCTTCTCAAAAGTATCATTCCATAATGAATTAATTTGAAAAGGTATACTTTCTACACTATCTAAAATACCAGATAATGAAAATATAACTATACACCATACTAAAACTAATGGCCGTACATTTTTACTTAACCATGAATCAGACATAGAATCTGCTTCCCATCTTGAAGTAATAGACTCTATTTCTTTATTTTGTTGGTCGTATATTATTTGTTGCAGTTTAATTTTATCTTCTGCGCTTACATCAGATTTAGTTATAGCTGCTAATGCTTCTTTAGGGGAAGTAAGACCTTGTAGTACATTTCCTAAAGCAGGATTAATTACAGATGCTGCACCAAATAATAACTGCCCAACGGTTGTATCTTTAAATTTCTTTTTTGCCATTTTTACCAATCAACCATAGTATTTGAATCAAAATCATATAACTTTGATCGCTGTGGACTATTAAATAAATTCTCATAAGCCCTTTTACCAAATTTAGTAGTTCTTGTTCTCCTTAACTGGGAATTAATAGCCTCTGGATTATAAAAACCACTACCGCCACTTAACTTTAATAATTTAGCAGTATCTTCATCAATTTCCATTCTATTTGCTCTAAGCTCTTCAATTGTATCATATCCTTCATAGGGGCCTACGTTACTTGCTCCCGCTTCTATACCACTTCTCTCATTATTTTCACCATGTCCTTCATGTGTAGAAGTAAGCGGACCGCCTCGATACGGGTCCGTATGGGTTCCATGATTTAAAGGCGAACTTGTTTTCCTACTAAAAGGATTGTTTTGTTTATATGCCATAATTTTTTATTTATAATGTTTCGTAATCATCTGTTTTATCGTATGCTTCTTTTTCCCATGGTAACTTAGGATTACCTTCATCCATTTTACTTCTAGGATATTTTTTACCTTTCCAATAAACAGCTTCATCATCATAATCAAGATCACCTCTTTTCATTTGATCTATATGAACTTTTTCATGATCTATAATACTTTGCTCATCTTTTGGATGTAATTCATCTGATACTAAAATAGTACCGTTTTTGTTTCCTTTGCCTAAGGCACCATCTTCTATTTTTGTAGTATAGACTGGAGTATTATCTACATGAATAGGGGGTTTCATTTTAAACCTCGATGGTGGTGATTTTATTAATTTGATTTTCATTGTTTTGAAGGAAACATTTTGTTTAATATTGTTTTTCTTTTATTACATCCGCAAGGGACACCAGTTGCTTTTGATATAGTATCAACTGCAGACTTGATGCCCGTTGCTTTTGTAATTTTTGCTATCTTGTCGCCAAGACCTCTAGATTTCATTATAGTATGCTTACGCTACTTGAAAATCTTTCCAATAAACCTTATTTGCTGGGTTATAGCCTAGCGCTGGGTCTTGGTTAAGAGGACAGTTTACTGTTGCTTTTGCACCACCTGGGTTTGCAGTCATTGCTCTTGTAATTGCTCCTTTAAGCATTACTTCGTAGTCTACATAACCTGGAGTACCCGCATTTGGGTCAGCAGCTGCAGGATCTGTACTACAAACAACTGTACAAGTTAATCCACCTGTAAGTGTTAAAGTAGCAGTCATCCTTGCTGCAGCTTCTGCAACAGCAACGCCGATGATTGATTCAGCTAATAATAAATTGTCTCCGTCTAGTGTAGGGTCAGCACCTGTGCCAACATCCCATCCACCAGTTACGTTAAAATTAATCCAATTTGCCATAATTTCTGTTTTTGATTGTTAATAATTGTTTTTGTTGTTTTTCGTTTTGGTTTTATACAGTTCCATGACTGTTTTATTTACTACATTTCCCGTTTTGCCATACACCACCATTTGACTGACACATTTGTTTATCAAAATCTTCTTTTATTTCTGTAGTAGTAGATTCTGTTGGGTTTGTAATTTCTTCTATATTCTCATCCGCTTTTTTGAAATCATTTTTTTTAGAGTCATTTTTTTCAGAGGACAATAAGCTTGTGGTTGCTGCAGCTCCAATATCTCCAACAGCTTTTATTGCAGCTGTAGTTGCTTTAGACCATTCTCCACCAATATCAGGATCCACCCATCCACTAGGATTTTGTGTCGACATTGGTACTTCTGCGGTCCAGTCTCCACTATATTGTGATTTATAATTAAATGGTGATCTATTCCTAAAACCTATATGAAAAGAATTCTGTTGGTTTAAAATGTTACTTCTTATTTTTTTTAAATACTCCATAATTATTTTTATTTTTTGTGAGCTAATCGAGCTTCTTCTTGTGCTTTATAAAGATGCGCATATTTTTCATAAAAATCTGGATCATCTCCATCTTTTGCTTTTGCAGCATCAATTTTCTTTTGCCACTCATCATGTTTATTTAATGGGGAGCTCGATCTTCTTGAAGTTCCATGTTCAGCCTCATCTTTATGCCAGTGTTTAGCATAATCAGCATCGTGCTCATCTACACCTAAAGCATGTGCCCAAGAATCATCTCCTTTTTTGTATAGTTCTTCGGCTCTTACAGCATCTCTATGTGCCCAAGATCCATAATCTAATGGTGAACTAGATTCTCTTGAAAATCCATAATCTGCTTCTCCTTTACCTTGAGTAATATCATCAATAGCATTATATCTTAGTTCTTTAGAATAATTTAAACCTGTTATACCAGTGTTATTTAAAGGTGATGATTTTCTTGATATACCTTTTTGTTCATCAGTTGCACTATCCCATTTTTCCTTAGAAATATAATTTGGATGAGATTTAATAAAAGTTTCAGGACTTCTTTGTCCGTCTCTAACCCCTGGAAAACGGTTCCCACTTCGCTTATCTACAGATTCCGAAGTTTCTTCATGATGCCGCTTTTGCTGCTTTTCATAGTCAGAGTAATCAGGTTTTAATCGCCCTGCTCTTTCATCTTGATTTAAAGGTGAACTAGATTTTCTTGAAGGCGCTTTATCTTTCTTTTTCTTTTTCCATGTTGTTCTTTCATGCTTTGCTATTTCAGCTTCCCAACTACCTGCTCGGTGTGAGTCATATGAATGTTTAACCGGTCTTCCATGCCTATCTCTTTTAGTATGTTTTAAAGGTGAACTAGATTGTCTAGACATACCTGTTTTTTTCCCAGTGATTTTAACACCCTTACCTCCCTCAGCTTCTGTATGGGTATGATTATAAGATTGTCCATCTTGTGTTAAAGTATGTTTTACTGGTGAACTAGATTTTCTTGAAGGTCCTTCGTAATCTCTTACAGATCTTTTTTCATCTCCTTCGTTTCCACCATAAGACTGTCTTGACATTCCCATATCACCTTCACCTTTTTTATGCATATCATCTTCAATAGGCATATATTTTTCTTCAGATGATTCTCTTGAAAATCCCCCAGCATGGTATCTTTTTATAGCATTTTCAGCTGAGTCTCTTGATGGGAATGTTGACGGCCAATCTTTTCCAGTTTGTCCACTTATTACATTCCACCTTCCATCTCCAGCTTCTTGTACGCATCCTGAATTAGGACATTTATCTCCTTTGCCATTCAATGGTGAACTTTTACGTGAAAAAGGATTGTTTTGTTTGTAACTCATAATTGTTGTTTTTGTTTGTTATTGTTTTTGTTTTTATTTTAATATTTTAAAAAATGTCATCTGTGTTTTTTGCACGTTTACGAGCATCTCTAGCTGCTTTTCGAGCATCTTTACCGCTTTTACCTGCAGCTTTAGCTTCTGCTTTAGCTAATCTTCCTTGTTGACCCGGTCGCGCTTCTTTACCAAAAGGTCTCTTATCCATTCTTTTTTGAATTCTTTGTGCTTTCTTTTCAGCTCTTTTTTGTCTACCTGATCTTTCATCTCTTCCACCACCATCATCATCACCAAATCCTTCACTAGTATCTGTACTTGGATAAGTTACTTTTAGTTCTTCTGTGGTAGGAACATCCCAAGACCCGCCTGTTGCTACTCCGTCTTCTATAGTTCCGCCAGATTGTTTATATAAACCTGCTTGCCTTTTAGCTTCTTTTGTATATTGATCTAAATCCATATGCCCATAAGAAGCAAATAAATCTGTATCTCTTTTCATATCATTATAAGCTTCTTCCCATGTTTTATTTAATGGACTTCTTTTTCTACTAAAAGGATTTGAATTTTGTGTATATCCCATGATGGTTGTTTTTGTTTGTTATTGTGTTTGTAATTCTTTTATAATTTATAATACTTTTTCGAAATATATTGCATTTGGTGAATTACCAGTAGTTCCTACAGACGGAAAAGGATTTACAGCCCCACCTGTAAAAATCATACCAAATTGCACTGTATCTCCAGCTACTAATGTAACTATTTTTTCTCCATAGTAAATTTTATCTGTTGTAGATTCTACAGCAGCTTCAGCAATTACTTCGTAACTTGTTCCATTTATATTTAATCTTCCTTCTGTTATTACATTGGCTGTTTGATCATACCAGTTAGCTATTACTTTTATTCTCCATGTTCCTGCGCCTGCAGCTCCTAATGTAAATGTAGCTTCTTGACCAGCAGCACCACCTGCAGCATTTGTACATACCCATCCATAATTAGCTACATTACAATCTGTGACATCAATTGAGGGTGTAGGATCAAAAGGTAAATTACTAAATACACCATTTGTCCAATTAGTAAAAGCAACTGGATTACCAGCTGTCCATTCATAATGTTGCATTACTCTTGCACCAAGTGTTCTACTTATCCCCCCTGTCATATCACTATCCCCGGTTGTTAGCGTCCCCGTGGCAGTTGTTTCAAGTTTCAGAACAGCATTGTAATATAATTCTACATTTCCACCAACATTTGCATGCATTAGTGGATTTCCTGTACCAACGTCTTGTAATCTAAATCTTTCAAAACATCTTATATACATATTACCAGTGCCAGCTTCATCTATGTAACTATTAGCCCCATCATGATATATTTCTAAATCTGATCCTGTACCAAAATTCCATTTAAAATTATCTGGAACAACAACTCCAGCTACACCAGTCATTGTACCACCAGCAAGTGGTAAGAATGGGCCGCTAGGTAATAAAGGCTCTAGGCTAGTTGCTAGATTTGCAGGGGTAATTTTTTTATTTAGCGCACCTTGATATCCTACAATATCATCAAAGTTAACTATATCAGCTTCAGCTGTAAAAGCGGAAAATTTTATATTTGCCATGTTTTATTTTTTATTTATTCTCTAATCATTATATCGGCACCGTTTTCGGTTTCCATGAAATCTAAACCATTTTCCATTAAAATGAAATTAGTTATTGGTCCTCCTCCTGTACCTGATAAATTAGGTATAGCGAGTATTGCGTTTGCATTTCCTAGTATAGTTGGTGCCATATTATATAAGTGCTATAATATCCGCAGCTGTAGTTCCCGTAGCCAGTACTCTTTGTACTTGTAAAGGAATCCAAGAAGCATCAGCAACGTTAAGTAAAGTTACTTCTTGATCAGTTACAGTTAAAACAACTAATGTTCCACCTGTACCTACATATAAACTATATCCAGGAGAAATACCATCTTTTAATTGATAATTTCCTTTATATATATCATAAGCACCAGCTGCAACTCCTGGAGCTACAAGTGTAAGTTGAGTAGCAGAATCTACTGATAATATTTCACCAATTGCTCCTGCTGCATTTATTACAACATCTCCACCAGTTATATTATAACCTTGTGGATTAGTTGCTCCAGCTGTGAAATCTTGTCCCGCGTCTGTTAAGGTTACACCTCCTCCAGTATTAGTTCCTGAAGTAATTAGGCCTGGGTTGGGTATATTAATTGAATCACTAGGAACGACTGCTATCCCGCTAGTTGGTTGATTTTGTGCCATTGTTTAATTTTTTATTGTTTAGTATTCTTTTGCTATTTCTGTAATCGGGCCACCTTTGTACATTGAAGGAGATTTTAGTATTTCCATTCCCCTAATGCCAGAGCTAGAGCCTTTTCCATGTGGTCTTCCGTCTTGATCTAGTGGTCCATCCCATATATGAGACTCACCTACTATACCAACCTTACTACCTGGTTTTAATTTTTCCATTGAAGGATCATATTTTTTGTTGTGCATAATTTTTATTTTATAAATTAATTTATACGTTATCGTATTTTGAAGTGTTTCTAAATATTCCAGATGCGCCTACAGCCCCTTGTCTAGCATTTACATTTCCGAAAATGCCATTAGCTGCCTGTATTGCTGCAGGATTAAATTGTGCACTTGCGTCTGCGACAGGTTGAACTTGAGAACCTATTGTCCCTATGCTCCCACCTGCTGAAGTTCCACCACCTTGATTATTTCTAGCAGCAATATTACCTCCGCCAAATAACCCAGAAAGTCCTGCGCCTAATAATTGAGTCCCAAAAGCGGTTCCTGCTGTAGCTCCAGCAGCACCCATGGCTCCACCTAAAAATTTTATTGGTGATTTTTTCATATTATCTATTTTTATCGTTATTTACATTTTTTATAGAGGTTTTTAAAACTTTATCCATATAAGTCTCCCCCTTCATTATTTTATTTCTTCTAGGGCTAATTGGAATATCTTCCCCTCCTAACATTATTCTATATATTCTTCGAATAAGTGTTTTAGCTTTAAAAGAAACTTTATATATATTATATTTTTGAGTGGTACGGTTCCTATGTCTCCATACCTCTACCCATTTATTTTGTATTAATTTATTCCATCTTCGGTTATCCCAACTATAAGAATATGCACCTATCTCAAAATCATGTTTAGTGAATAAATCCATACAATCTAAATAAATCAATAGTTCTAAATCAGCATCATTAAGATCGTTGTTCCTGGAAGCCCATTTGCGTATTATACGGTAATGTTTTAACAAATTGAGATCTTTTAAGTCTCTTGCGTCTAGCCTTTTCATAAAACAACGACCACATCTTGTATCTTAATGACGTGATATATTTTCCTATCTATTTCAATTTGATGACCAGCATGTCTATCATAAAAGATTTTATCTGTTTCTTTTAGTCCTTGTACTTCATCACCAATGGATATAATATTTGCCTCAACATATCTTATATCCTCTTTATCGTTTTTACTCAAAAGTAAACCACCATCTGTTTTGGTAGTTCCTTGTTCTATTTTTTGTATAATTAAATTTCTACCTACTGCTTTCATCGACCCTTATATTATTGATTACACAATCAGTTGATAAAATAGTAGTTGCTACGGAAGCCGCGTTTGTCAAAGCGCTTTTTGTTACTAGTAATGGATCAATAATACCTTCTTTAATCATATGTACCATATTTCCCGTAACCACGTCAATACCTTTTCCGGTTGTACTTGGTATTGTTTTTTGTTCTAATCCAGCATTATCTAATATTACTTTAAATGGAGCTAAAATAGCTCTACTTAACACTTTTTCTCCAACATTATTTTCATTGATATTCATTGCAGCATTTAATAGTGCAATTCCTCCTCCTGAAACTATTCCTTCTTTAATAGCGGCTTTTGTAGCACAGATAGCATCTTCGACCCTATCTTGTTTTTCTTTTAATTCAACATCTGAATCTGCACCTACTTTTACAATAGCGACTTTTGCACTTAATCTAGCTAAACGTTGTTCCAAACCTATTACTACTCCTGGATTATTCTTTTTCTTTAAATCTTTTTTGATTTTTTCAATTATAGG
>PVBE013002557.1_pt1 | contig 14913 bp, 12 predicted proteins | sample 1631181 | NCBI WGS metagenome assembly PVBE01 (sample SAMN08397723, study PRJNA350692) | Marine metagenome, whole genome shotgun sequencing project. | isolation source: water | place: Pacific Ocean | collected 2012-04 | reverse complement strand
GGAGCACTGAGCCGCTGTGTTCCAGGAGTTGAAGAGGAAGAAAGCGCCCCACAAGGCTCCCACGAGCCCGACGACACGGAAGGCCTTCCATTTGGAGCTCAGCTTGTCGGGCTTGACCTCGTCCGAGGTCCTCCCCACCAGACAGAAGCAGGCGACCCCCGCGGCCACAGGGAAGGCGAGCCCTAAGAGGTCATAGTAGGACCCCCATAACAGATTCCACTCGAGGTGCGCCCAATCCGAAGGAGGCCAGTACGCGATGACGAGGACAGACAACGCGCCGAGCCAAGCTGTCGGCTTCAAAAGCTCGTAGAGGCGAGCCTCCCCCCGTCGGAGGCGATCAAGGGGAGAGAGGAGCATCGGTCCACAGAGGAGCGCAGAGCCCAGCGCCGCTAGGAACAGGCTCTCATACATGCCTTCTTCTCCTCTACTCTTGGCCAAGAACCAACTCATGCCGACCCAACAGGCAATCCCAACAACGCACTGACGGAAGTGCCTCCCAGCGCGCCGTCTCTCCCGCATGTTTGTTGAGATATCTTCAAGGCGACCTTCAGAGGACGCGTCTTTCGATTCAGTCGGACTCATCGGTGTCTCCATGTCATTGTCAGCGGGCCTTCAGACCCAGAGAACATAGTCTTTTAACCAAACGCAAACAGCCGACCCTCTCGGATCGGCTGTTGATCGGTGCCTTGGGCGCGCGGGGCGGCTCAGGCGAAGTGGGCGTAGGCCTTGTTGGCCTCGGCCATCTTGTGGATCTGCTCTTTCCAGGCCACCGAGGTGCCGGTGCCGTTGAAGGCGTCCACGAGCTCTTCCGCGAGACGGTCAGCCATCGGCTTGCCCTTCTTCTTGCGGGCGTTGTCGATGAGCCAGCGGATCGCGAGCGTCTGCTGGCGGTTGCGCTTGACCTCACGCGGCACCTGGTAGTTCGCACCACCGACGCGCTTGGAGCGAACCTCGACCGTCGGGCGGATGTTGTCGATGGCCTTCTCGAAGACCTCCTCGATGCTCTCCGCTTCGACCTTGCTGTTGGCCTTCTCGACGGCCGCGTAGAAGATCTTCTGTGCTGTGCTGCGCTTCCCGTCCAACATGATCTTGTTGATGATCTTGGTGGCGAGCATCGATCCGAACTTGGGATCGGCTCGGAGGTAGACGTCTGTCGCTTTGAAATTCCTGGGCATAAGAGCTCGTTACTTCTTCGGGCGCTTAGACCCGTACTTGGACCGGCCCTGGTTACGATCATCGACGCCGGTGGCGTCCAAGGTCCCGCGGACCACGTGGTAGCGGACGCCGGGGAGGTCGCGGACACGGCCGCCACGCACGAGCACGACTGAGTGCTCCTGGAGGTTGTGGCCTTCACCGCCGATGTAAGCGGTGACTTCTTTGCCGTTGGAGAGACGAACACGAGCCACCTTCCGAAGCGCGGAGTTCGGCTTCTTGGGCGTCATGGTCTTCACCTGCAGGCAGACACCGCGCTTTTGGGGGCAAGACTCCAGCACGGGCGACTTGGAGCGCTTGTGCTGGGACTTGCGTCCTTTGCGGACGAGTTGATTGATCGTGGGCATATCGTTTTCGGTCGTCTCTAGGCCTCTTGGAGGGGTCCAAGGGGCTTTCGAGGGCGGAGTATTCTAGGGCGAGAGGGCCGCCGGTCAAGCCTGACGAGCCTTCTCCCCCGCTTTATCAGGCCTCAGGGGCCTCGTTAGGGGTCTCAGGGTCGGCTGCGGGTGCAGGATCGGCAGCCGGGGCCATGCCCTCAGAGCCGGTCGCTGCGAACGCGGGGCCCGCAGAGCCGGTCGCTGCGAGCGCGGGCTCCTCCTCGAGCACGCCAGAGAGGAGGGACTCCATCTCCGCGTCCATTTGAGCAGGAGCGAAGCCTGTGCCACCGCCGATCTCGCCGAAGTCGATGTTCTTCTTCACGCGGGTGCGGTAGTGGTCACGGAAGCCGGTGCCCGTCGGGACCATGTGGCCGAGGATGACGTTCTCCTTCAAGCCCACGAGGTAGTCACGCTTACCAGCGATCGCAGCCTCGGTGAGGACCTTGGTCGTCTCTTGGAAGGACGCCGCCGAGATGAACGAGTCCGCAGAGAGCGACGCCTTCGTCACACCTTGGAGCATCGTCCGCCCGATCGCGGGCGCCTTCTTCTGTGAGCGCAGCTTGTCGTTCGAGGTCCGGAAGACGAACTTGTCGATCGTCTGACCAGGCAGGAACTCGGAGTCACCCGACTCACTCACCTCGATCTTCCTTGTCATCTGAGACAGGATGATCTCGATGTGCTTGTCGTCGATGCCGACGCCCTGCGCACGGTACACGTTCTGGATCTCGTTCAAGAGATAGCCGAGCGCCTCTTCGTCACTACGAATCTTGAGGATGTCGTGCGGGTCCTGGGGACCATCAACGAGCGCCTCACCAGCGTGCACTTCGTCGCCCTTGTGGACGCGGAGGTGCTTGCCCTGGGGGACGGCGTGCTCTTTCGAGTCGATCTCCTCACCCGCGTCGTCGAGGGCGCGGACGATGATCGTGCGCTTGCCACGCTTCTTGTCACCCAGCTCGACGGTGCCGTCGATCTCCGCGAGGATGGCCGCCTCCTTGGGACGACGTGCCTCAAAGAGCTCCGTCACGCGCGGCAGACCACCCGTGATGTCCTGGGTGCCAGCCGCCTCACGCGCCGTCTTAGCGATGACCTCACCAGAGCCGATCTTCTGACCGTCTTCGGCCTCGAGATAAGCGCGCTCGGGGATCGGATACAGGGCCAGCGCCTCACCATCTTTGTTCTCGATGATGATCTGCGGGTGGAGGTCGCCCTTGTGCTCGGTGACCTGGCTCCGCCTGGTGCCGCGGCGCGAGTCCTCTTGGACCTTCACCGTCTTGCCCTCGATCAGGTCCTCGTAGCGGACCTTACCGTCGATCTCGGAGACGATCGGCACGTTGTGCGGGTCCCATGTGCAGAGCACCTCACCCGCCTTAATCGCTGCCCCATCGTCGTGGTTGAGGATCGCGCCCGTCGGGACGACATAGCGGTCAATCTCACGGTCCTTCTCGTCCAAGAGGAGGATCTCACCGTTCCTGCTGAGGACGATGCGGTCCTTCTTCTTGTTGAGGACGACCTTGAGGTTCGATCCGTATTGGATCGTCCCGTCACGCTTCGAGCGACGCTCGGACTCTTCCACGGAGCGGCTCGCCGTACCACCGATGTGGAACGTCCGCATCGTGAGCTGCGTGCCTGGCTCTCCAATCGACTGCGCGCCGATGATCCCTACCGCGAGACCGCGCTCGGCCATGTTGTTGCGGGAGAGGTCCATGCCGTAGCACTTCGCGCAGATGCCGAGAGGCGCCTCACAAGTGAGCGGGCTCCGGACCCGGATGCGCTCGTTGCCGTCCGCCTCGATGCGGTTGGCGATCTCTTCTGTGATGAGCTCGCCCTCTCGGACGATCACCTCGTCATGGACGGGGTCAATGATGGTGTCGCGCGCGACGCGGCCATGGACCGCCCTAGAGAGAGAGACGGCCACCCTGTCGCCCTTGTAGACGACGTGCTTCGTGACGGACTTCGGCGTGCCGCAGTCGTCCATCGTGATGACGACGTTCTGGGCGACGTCCGTCAGCTTCCGCGTCAGGTATCCGGCGTCGGCCGTCTTGAGAGCGGTGTCAGCGAGACCTTTCCGCGCGCCGTGCGTCGAGGAGAAGTACTCCAGGACCTTCAGGCCTTCGCGGAAGTTCGCCTTGATGGGCGTCTCGATGATCTCGCCGGAGGGCTTGGCCATGAGGCCTCGCATCCCGCCGAGCTGACGGACCTGATCGATCGATCCACGAGCGCCAGAGGCGACCATGCAGAAGATCGGATTCACGTAGCCGGTCTTATCATTCATGTCCTGACCGAGGACCTTCATGAGCTCCTCACCCACCTCGTCGCGGGCGTGGGTCCAGAGGTCGACGATCTTCAGGTAGCGCTCACCATCGGTGATCACGCCCTTCATGAACGAGGCATCGACAGCATCGATCTTCTTCTCGGTCTCTGCGAGGACGCGGATCTTGGCGTCGGGCACGCAGATGTCGTCCTTACCGAACGAGAGCCCTGCGCGGGTCGAGGCCTTGAAGCCGAGGTCCTTGAGGCGGTCGAGCAAGACCAACGTCGCGTCACGCCCGAGCAGGCGGTGGCAGTCGTTGATGAGGCCTTGGACCAGCTTCTTACTCAGCGCGTAGTTATAGAAGGGCATCCCCAGAGGCAGGATGTCATTGAAGATTGCTCGGCCGATCGTCGTCTCGAGGTATGTGCGACCATCTTCCGTGTCGATCTTGCCGTCATCACCGACTTGGTGGACGTCCTCTTTGCCAGGCGCGTACTTGACCATCCTGCCCGGCTCCATCCTCACGCGAATGGCGCGGTGAGTGTGGGTCTCGCCGTGACCCCACGAGAGGAACAGCTCACCTAACGAAGAGTAGGTGCGCGGCTTCTCAGCGTAAGAGCCGTACGGGTTCATCGTGATGTAATAGATCCCGAGGACCATGTCCTGCGAGGGTGAGATGATCGGCGAACCGTTGGCAGGCGAGAAGATGTTGTTGCTCGCGAGCATCAGGGTCGAGGCCTCGATCTGCGCCTCATAAGAGAGCGGCAGGTGGACCGCCATCTGGTCGCCATCGAAGTCGGCGTTGAAGCCGCCGCAGACGAGCGGGTGGAGGCGGATGGCCTTGCCCTCAATGAGCACAGGCTCGAAGGCCTGGATGCCCATCCTGTGAAGGGTTGGCGCGCGGTTGAGCATCACCGGGTGGTCGCTGGTGACCTCTTCGAGGATGTCCCAGACCTCCTCGTCACGACGCTCGAGCATGCGCTTCGCAGACTTGATCGTGTCAGCGAGGCCGAGCTCCTTGAGGCGCCTGATGATGAAGGGCTGGAAGAGCTCGAGGGCGATCGCCTTCGGCATCCCGCACTGGTGGAGACGCAGCTCCGGACCGACGACGATGACCGAACGCGCGGAGTAGTCCACTCGCTTTCCGAGCAGGTTCTCGCGGAAGCGACCCTGCTTGCCTTTGATCATGTCCGTGAGAGACTTGAGCGGGCGGTTCGAAGAACCGAGCACCGGGCGACGGCAGCGGCCGTTGTCGAAGAGGGCGTCGACCGACTGCTGAAGCATCCGCTTCTCGTTGCGGATGATGACCTCGGGGGCGTTGAGGTCGAGGAGCTTCTTCAGGCGGTTGTTCCGGTTGATCAGGCGACGGTAGAGGTCGTTGAGGTCGCTCGTCGCGAAGTTGCCCGAGTCCAAGAGGACGAGCGGGCGCAGATCCGGCGGGATGACAGGGACGACGTCCATGACGACCCACTCGGCCTGGTTGTCAGAGTCGCGGAGCATCTCGACCGTCTGCAGTCGCTTGATGATGTCCTTGTGCCGCTGCTGGGAGCGCGTGGAGAGCAGCTCCTCGCGGAGCTCTTCGCTGACGCGCTGGAGGTCGAGGCGACGGAGCATCTTGCGCACCGCCTCGGCGCCCATGTCGGCGTCGAACTCTGAGCCGTACTTGGCACGGTTCTCGCGGTACTCCTCTTCAGTGAGGAGCTGCATGTCCTCGAGGGGGGTGTCACCCGGATCCACGACGACGAAGTCCTGGAAGTAGATGACCCGCTCGAGGTCAGCGACCTTCATGCCCAAGAGGTTGCCCAAGCGAGAGGGCATGGCCTTGAAGAACCAGATGTGCGCGACCGGAGCTGCGAGGTTGATGTGCCCCATCCGCTTACGACGTACGCGGCTGTGGGTGACCATGACCCCGCACTTGTCGCAGACGATGCCCTTGTGCTTGATGCCCTTGTACTTGCCGCAGGTGCACTCCCAGTCCCGCTCGGGACCGAAGATGCGCTCGCAGAAGAGGCCGTCACGCTCGGGGCGATAGGTCCTGTAGTTGATGGTTTCGGGCTTCTTCACCTCGCCGAAGGACCATGACCGGATGTCTTCCGGTGAGGCCAGGCTGACAGTGACGCTTCCGTAGTCGTTGACTTTGGTGTAGATGGACTCAGTCATCGTTTCGTCTCCGCCCTAAAGGGTCGCCTTCTTGTGAAGCTCCATGTTGAGCCCCAAGCCCCGGATCTCGTTCGTAAGGACCTCGAAGGACACTGGCGTGCCCGGCTCGAGGATGTTCAGGCCCTTCACCATCGACTCGTAAATCTTGGTGCGGCCGTCCACGTCGTCCGACTTGACGGTGAGCTGCTCTTGCAGGATCGCCGCCGCGCCGTAGGCCTCGAGGGCCCAGACTTCCATCTCTCCGAAGCGCTGGCCGCCGAAGCGCGCCTTGCCACCGAGAGGTTGTTGTGTGATGAGGCTGTAGGGCCCCGTCGCGCGCGCGTGCACCTTCTCATCGACGAGGTGGTGCAGCTTGAGCATGTACATGACACCGACGGTCACGTCTTGCTCCATAGGCTGGCCGGAGCGGCCGTCGTAGACCTGGAACTTGCCTGAGCGCGGGAACTCCGCCTTCTCAAGCAGGTCCTCGATCTCCGCTTCAGTCGCCCCGTCAAAGGCCGGGGTGTAGCAGGTGAGACCGAGCTTCCTCGCCGCGAGCCCCAGGTGGGTCTCGAGGATCTGCCCGACGTTCATCCGGCTGGGGACGCCGAGCGGGTTCAGCACGATGTCGATCATCGTGCCGTCCTCGAGGTACGGCATGTCCTCAACAGGACAGATCTTGCTGATGACGCCCTTGTTCCCGTGGCGGCCGGCCATCTTGTCTCCGACGCGGAGGTTCCGCTTCGTAGCGACGTAGACCTTGACCATCTCGAGCACTCCTGTGGGGAGCTCATCACCACGGCTGAGGCGGTTCACGACCTTGTTCTTGTCGCGCTCCTTGTCCTCGATCTTCTCCTGATAGGAGGAGACGATCTTCAGCGCCTTCTCACGCTTCGCGCCGGAGCTGTTGTTCTCCGCTGCCGCGACGCTCAAGAGGCGGACACGCCGCAGCTCATCGAAGGTCGCGGTGGCGTCAACCTCGATCGGGCTGCCCGTGAGGTCGTCCATGACGTCCCCACCGAGGACGTCCTTGACCTCTGAGAGCATCTTCGATGTGTACTCACCGAGGGCGCGCAGGAACTCCTTCTCGGCCTGACGGATCACGCTCAGCGCCTTCTGGCGCTCAGCGTCCGTGAGGTTCACGCGACGCGAGAACTTCTCGGCCTCGATCACGACCCCGCGGGTCCCAGGAGGCATGGTCAGGGAGGCGTTCTTCACGTCGACGCCGGCCTTGCCGAAGATCGCGTGGAGCAGCTTCTCCTCGGGGGTCAGCTCGCTCTTCGACTTAGGCGCGACCTTACCGACGAGGATGTCACCAGCCTCAACGAAGGTGCCGACGTTCACGATCCCAGAGTCGTCCAAGTTCGCGAGGGCGTTCTCCCCCACGTTGGGGATGTCTCGCGTGAACTCTTCCTTGCCGAGCTTGGTCTCGCGGATCTCGACCTCGTACTCCTCGATGTGCAGCGAGGTGAAGACGTCGTCACGCACGAGGCGCTCTGAGAGCAGGATGGCGTCCTCATAGTTGAAGCCGTCCCAGGTCATGAAGGCGACGACGAGGTTCTTACCCAAGGCGAGGTTTCCGTCCTTGGTAGAGGCGCCGTCAGCGAGGAGCTGGCCCTTCTCAACCTTGTCCCCCTCTGCGACCTTCGGGCGATGGTTCTGTGCGGTGCGGTCGTTGAGGCCTCGGAACTTCGTCAGTTCGTAGTTCTCACCGTCGACGACGATCGTGGTTGAGTCCACGTACTCGACTGTCCCCGCAGCCTCTGCATAGAGCGGAAGGCTCGAGTTACGAGCGACGATCGGCTCCATCCCTGTGCCCACGCAAGGCGGGTCGGGGATGAGCAGCGGGACCGCCTGCCTCATCATGTTCGAGCCCATGAGCGCCCGGTTGGCGTCATCGTGCTCGAGGAAAGGGATGAGAGAGGCGGAGACGCCGACGATCTGGTTCGGCGCGACGTCGACGAGGTCGACCTCTTCCGGCGGCACCTCAATGTTGTCGCCGTCTTTGCGCGCGAGGACGCGCTTGTTCTTGATCTTGCCGTTCTTGTCGAGCGTGACGTCAGCCGGCGCCATGATCTTGCCGTACTCCTCATCCGCGCGGAGGTAGACGACCTCGTCCGTGAGCTTGCCCCCCTTGACGGTCCGGAAGGGCGTAGAGAGGAAGCCATAGTCATCGAGCTTCGCGTGGAGCGCGAGGCTTGAGATGAGGCCGATGTTCGAGCCCTCAGGCGTCTCGATCGGGCAGAGGCGTCCGTAGTGCGAGAGGTGCACGTCTCGGACCTCGAAGCTGGCGCGCTTTCGGTTGAGACCACCCGGGCCAAGCGCCGAGAGGCGCCGCTCGTGGTCAACTGCGAGAGCGGGTTGGCCTGGTCGACGACCTGACTCAGCTCGCTGCGGCCGAAGAAGTAATCGACCGCGCTCGAGAAGGTCTTCGAGTTGATGAGCGTCCGGGGCGAGACCGTCTCGGGGTTCTCGAGGTTCATCCGCTCTTGGGCGGTGCGTCGGAGCTTCAGGAGCCCCTTACGGAACTCCTCAGAGGCGAGCTCTGCGATCGAGCGCACGCGCCGGTTGCCGAGGTTGTCGATGTCGTCCGTGTCCTTGCCCTCCACGCCAGCGCGGAGATCGACGAGGTACTTGATGGAGTTGACGATGTCCGCGGGCTTGAGGACTTGGATGTCCTCGGGGATGTCTTGACCGAACTTACGGTTGAGGCGGAAGCGGCCGACGCGTCCGAGGCGGTAGCGCTGATCGTCGAAGAACTTCTCGTGGAAGAGCTCACGCGCCTTCTCGATCTGCACCGGGTTGCCCGGGCGGAGGCGGCCGTAGATCTTCAGGAGGGCCTCTTCGTGCGTGTTGGTCGGATCGTCACGCAGGGTGTTCAGGATCAACATGTCGAGGTCGTCCGGATCCCCGTCGATGATCTCGATCTCTGCGAGGTCGGACTCAGCGATCTCAAGGGCCGCGGTCTCGCCGATGAGCTCGCCCGAGGGGACGAGGACCTCACCAGTCTTGAGGATGACGATCTCGCCCACCGCATAGCGGTTGGTGATCTGCTTGGCGAAGGCGTTGGCCGACTTGGAGGGCGCCTTCTTGACGGTCTTGGTCTTATAGAAGTGGCGCAGGATGTCGCGGTCAGAGCCGAGCTCTTCCTCGAGGGCGCGCACGAGCGTCACGGCTGAGAACTTGCCTGACTGGTCGATGCGGACCTGGAGGGCCTCCTTCTTCGTGACGTTCAGCTCGATCCAAGAGCCGCGCTCAGGGATGATCCAGCAGCTGTGGAGACGGCGCGCGTCCGAGGGGCTGGCTTGGTCGTACGAGAAGTCGACGCCAGGTGAGCGGTGCAGCTGGCTCACGATGACTCGCTCAGAGCCGTTCACGATGAACTCACCGCCGCCGATCATGATCGGGATCTCGCCGAGGTAGACCTCCTCTTCAGCGGGCTCCGGCTTGATCAGGCGCAAGCGCACCTTGAAGGGATAGCCGTAGGTGAGGCGCAGCTTGCGGCACTCATCGATCGTGTAGCGCGGACGCCCGAGCTCGTACCCGACGTACTCAAGACACATGGTCTTGTCGTAGGAGTAGATCGGGAAGACCTCCTTGAGGAGGGCCTGAAGCCCCGCATCGAGACGGTTCCCTGCCGGGGTGTCTAAGGCCAGGAACTTGTCCCAGGCCTGCGTCTGAATCTCCACCAGGTTGGGGAGCTCAACGATCTTGGGGAAACGTCCGAACTGAAGGACGTTGTCTGCTTTGGTAGTCGTCATGGTCATCTCACGAAGGCTGCGGGGTGTCCGAGATTCTCTGTTCCCGACACACCCGAGGTCTTGTTGAGGCTGGCTACGCGCTCGGTCTGAAGAAGGTGTCTCCCGCGGTTTTGGAAGGCTCGTAGGGAATCCCCATTCAAGGGGAGACCCGAAGCGCGACCTCGCTCGGAAGACAATTCGGCAGACACCCTCGCCATGGTGTCCGCGCAGAACCCAGGCACACTCTCACAGATGCCCACCCCGCTTGCAAGCGAGGAGGGGTTGTGAGACGCGGCCGAGGCCGGGGAAGCTGACTCCAGGCGAGCTGTCATCTCACCCCAAACGGGGCTGGTGACCTCTCGGCTGGGCGCAGTGCCCTTGGAAGGTTGCAAGGTTCGAAGCGTGGGCTCAGGCCAGTTCGACGGTCGCGCCAGCGCCTTCGAGCTGGGCCTTGATGGCCTCTGCTTCGTCCTTGGGGCAGCCTTCTTTGACTGCCTTGGGCGCGCTATCAACCAGCTCTTTGGCTTCTTTCAAGCCCAGACCGGTGATCGCACGCACCTCTTTGATGACTCCGATCTTCTTGTCACCGCATGACTGCAGGACGACGTCGAAGTCGGTCTTTTCCTCAACAGCGTCGCCACCACCACCCGGCGCCGCCGCGACGGCGACGGGAGCAGCTGCGCTGACGCCCCACTTGTCTTCGAGGTGCTTGACCAGTTGAGAGGCCTGCAAAAGGGTCAGCTCATCAAGCTGGCCAGCAAGTTTCTCGAGGTCCTTGTCGAGCTCGACGACGTTGGTCTCTTCGGACATGTTCTCAGTCTCCTGGTAATTGTTGTTCCCTTATGGAACAGGGGGTTTCTTGTGAATCTTGATACGGCTCACGACGCCTGGACGTGGACGTGAGCCCGATGAAATTTGATGTGAGAGTTACTCTTCCTCCGGAGGAGCTTCGTCTTCGGCTGTGTCTTCTTCAGCAGGAGCCTCCTCCTCTGCAGACGCTTCCTCTTCCGCGGGAGCTTCCTCTTCCGCGGGAGCCTCCTCTTCAGCAGGCGCTTCCTCTTCTGCGGGAGCCTCCTCGGCGGGAGCCTCCTCTGCGGCGGGAGCTTCTGCTGCCGGCGCATCGCCTGAGAATCCCTCTTGGTCAGCGTTCGCCTGAATGACTCGAGCGAGGCCGCCGGGAACACCAGCGAGGATCTGAACCAGGCCGCGAGCGGAGCCGCTCAGGGCGCTGAGGAGCATCGCGCGCAAGGAGTCCTTGTCAGGGATGTCTGCGAGCGCTGTCGCCTCGACATCACCGAGGAAGCGACCCTCGAAGACGCCACCCTTGATGGTGACCTTGCCAGCCTTCTTGACCTCTTTCTCAGTGAAGACCTTCGCCGCACCGATGGTCGCCTCGGCGTCACCCCAAGCGATGGCGGTGTTACCGATGAAGATCTCGTCTGCGACCTCATAGCCTTGGTCGGCCATGACCCGCTTGCAGAGCTTGTTCCGGACCATGCGGAACTCGACGCCTCTCTCAGCGAGGTTGTCACGGATGTCTGAGTCTTCTTTGACGGTCAAGCCGGCGTAGTTCACCAACACGGCGCCTTCAGACTCTTTGAAGTTCTTCTCTAGGTCGCGGACCAAGAGCTCTGTAATGACGTTCGGCATGACTACTCCTCGTACGAGACCCGAAGGCCCGGTCCCATGGTTGTGCTGAGGCAGACCTTCCTGAGGTACGCACCCTTCACTGCGGCAGGGCGCATGCTCGAGATGTGATCAAGGAAGGTCGTGAGGTTCTCTGAGAGCGCTTCGGAGGAGAAGGACGCGCGGCCGACCGGAGCGTGAACGTTGCCCCCTGCGTCGGTGCGGAACTCAACCTTTCCAGCCTTGAACTCATTGACCGCGGCCGCGACGTCAGGCGTCACAGTGCCCGACTTCGGGCTCGGCATCTTGCCCTGCGGTCCGAGGACGCGCCCGAGCTTGCCGACGTGCTTCATCATGTCCGGAGAGGCGATGACGATGTCAAAGTCCATCCAGCCGCCGTCGATCTTCGCGGCGAGCTCATCCGAACCGACCTCGTCGGCGCCAGCGGCCTTCGCCGCCTCCGCCTTGTCGCCTTCTGCGAAGACCACGACCTTGACGTCCTTCCCTAAGCCGTTGGGCAAGGAGACCGCGCCACGGATCAACTGGTCTGTCTTGCGCGGGTCGATGCCGAGTCGAATGACGACCTCGACGGCCTCATCGAACTTCGCCTTCGGGAGGTTCTTCAACAGGTCGATGGCGTCGCCGACCTCATAGACCTTCTCTCTGTCTACGAGCCCGACCGCCTCTTGATATCTCTTGCTGCGCTTCACCATCGTTTCAGTCCTTCACCTCTTCGGGAGCCTCTTCAGCAGCAGGCTCCTCCTCGGTGGTCTCCTCAGCGGATGCGTCCTCATCTGAGGGCGCGGCTGCTGACTCGTCCACCATCGTTGCGCCTTCGGGGACGGCCTCGCCCTCGACGACGATGCCCATGGAGCGGGCTGTTCCTGCGATGATCCGAACTGCGTGATCCATGTCACGCGCGTTCAGGTCCGCCTTCTTGAGCTCCACGATCTCTTCGACCTGCGCCCTCGTGACAGAGCCCACGAGCTCCGTCCCGACCTCGCCAGCGCCCTTGTCCACTCCAGCGGCTTTGCGCAGGAGAACTGAGGCCGGCGGCGACTTCATGATGAAGTCGAACGAGCGGTCTTTGTAGATCGAGATCTCTACGGGGATGATCATCCCCATTTGGTCCCGCGTACGGTCGTTGAACTGCTTGACGAACTCCGAGATGTTCGCACCGTGCGCTCCGAGCGCAGGTCCGATCGGCGGAGCGGGGGTCGCCTGCCCAGCGGGGCAGTGCAACTTCACCAATGCCATTATTTCCTTGGCCATCTAGATCGACTCCACTTCCCAGTATTCGAGTTCGACTGGGGTAGGCCGGCCAAAGATCGTGACGATCACCTTGACCATGCCCTTCTCTGGGTTGACATCTTCCACGGAGCCATCGAATCCATCGAAGGCCCCCGACTTAATTTTGACGAGGTCGCCCTTGTCCAGGCCAATGGTGACCTTGGGCTGCGCTTCGGTCTCAGACATCCTCGAGAGGATCCCTGTCACCTCGGCATCCGTCAGCGGCGTCGGCTCTCCGCGACTCCCGAGGAACTCGCGCAGATCCTGCACTTGCCTGAGGGTGCTGCGGATCTGCTGCACCTTCGGATCATCCGGGTTGTCTAGGTCCGCTTGGACCATGAGGTAGCCCGGATAGAGCTTCTTGTTCTTGGTCACCTTCTGACCCTTCTTGTTGAGGTCAGCGACCTTCTCAAAAGGGACGAGGACCTGCGGGACCACCTCTTGTAGCCCCGCGATCTTGAGTCGCGTGATCGCGTTGCGCGCGATGCTGTCCTCTCGGCCTGATTGGCAGCGGACGAAGTACCATTTGATCGCCATTTCAAGCCCTCCTTAGAACACCCACTTGGACGTGATGTTTCCCAGGGCCCAGTCAAAGACCGCCAGGATGGTCATGAGGATCAGGACGGTCATGATCACTGTGATCGAACCGGACATGGTCTCCGACAGAGAGGGCCAGGTGACCTTCTTCATCTCCGACTCTGTGTCGATCAGCGTGTCTGCTTGCTTCGGGCGCTCCAACCAGCGGTTGAAGAGGAAGACGCCAAGGGCGAAGAGCGCGGTGACGATCAAGAGCGCGGGAGAGAGGTCCATCCCGAGGACCGGCACGCTGACGCCCCCGATCGGCTGCGCGAGCGTGTCACCGAGACCGAAGAAGTCGGTGGTGAGCTCACGCAAGAGCGAGACACACCCATAGAACAGGAAGATGGTGCCTGACCAAAAGGCGGTCATACGCGCCATTCGTCCTTGGTCTTTTCTGTAGGCCATCGGTCTTGGTTCCAGGTGGTGGTTTGGGGTCGGGAAGAGAGGCGCTAGAGCTTCTTTTCTTTGTGGAGCGTGTGCTCACGGCAGAACTTGCACCACTTCTTCTTCTCGAGCTTGTACGTAGCCTTCAGACGCTTGTGCGTCGTGTAGTTACGGTTTGAACAAGCCGTACAGGAGAGGAATACGTAGCGTTCCTTGATCTTCACTCTGGAGCTCCGTGTGTGTGGTTGGAGAGGACTCGCCCCGGCTCATGTGTGAGAACCGGGAGCGTCGGGAGGCACGTCTAGCGCGCCCCCCGAACGTCCCTGTTGCGCTATTCGACGATCTTGGTCACGACGCCAGCGCCGACCGTCCGACCACCCTCACGGATGGCGAAGCGGAGCTGCTCGTCCATGGCCACGGGCGTACCGAGCTCGACCGACATGGTGACGTTGTCACCAGGCATGCACATCTCTGCGCCACCGGTGAGCGTCGCAGCACCAGTCACGTCCGTCGTGCGGAAGTAGAACTGGGGGCGGTACCCTGAGACGAACGGGGTGTGGCGTCCGCCCTCGTCTTTCGACAGGACGTAGACCTCAGCCTCGAACTTGGTGTGGGGCATGATGCTCTTCGGCTTGGCGAGGACCATGCCGCGAACGAGCTTCTCCTTGTCGACTCCGCGGAGGAGGAAGCCGACGTTCTCGCCGGCCCGACCCTCGTCCATTTCCTTCTGGAACATCTCGACGCCGGTGCAGGTCGTGGTGTCGATCTCCTCCTGCATACCGACGATCTCGAGCGGATCGCCAATGTTGACGATGCCGCGCTCGATCCGGCCGGTGCCGACTGTTCCACGACCCTTGATCGAGAACACGTCCTCGACGGGCATGAGGAAGGGCTTATCGACGTCACGCTCGGGGAGCGGGATGAAGGTGTCGATGGCTTCCATCAGCTCGTTGATGCAGGTGAAGACGCCGTCGTCCGCAGCCGTCTCACTGTTGAGCGCGTTCTCGCAAGCGAGCGCCGAGCCGCGAATGATCGGGGTGTCGTCGCCCGGGAAGTCGTACTTGCTGAGGAGCTCACGGATCTCCATCTCGACGAGGTCGAGGAGCTCATCATCATCGACCTGGTCGACCTTGTTCATGAACACGACGATGGCCGGAACGTTGACCTGACGGGCGAGCAGGATGTGCTCGCGAGTCTGGGGCATCGGACCGTCCGCCGCGGAGACCACGAGGACCGCGCCGTCCATCTGGGCGGCACCGGTGATCATGTTCTTCACGTAGTCGGCGTGCCCGGGGCAGTCGACGTGTGCGTAGTG
>PVBE012139579.1_pt1 | contig 14914 bp, 15 predicted proteins | sample 1631181 | NCBI WGS metagenome assembly PVBE01 (sample SAMN08397723, study PRJNA350692) | Marine metagenome, whole genome shotgun sequencing project. | isolation source: water | place: Pacific Ocean | collected 2012-04 | reverse complement strand
TAGAGTTACTGGAGAGGATTAAAGAGCAATATCTAGAACAGTCTGTTTCAATTGATGATTTAGATGGTTATAGTTTTGATTTATCAAGTTGGCGGTTTAATCTCAGAATGTCAAATACTGAACCTCTGGTTAGATTAAATGTTGAGTCTAGGGCTGATAGAGAGTTATTGATGAAAAAGACTGATGAGATTTTAGATTTTATAGAGAAGTTTAAATAAGATTTGTATTCCTAAAATAGGAACGTCATTGACAGTTAACTGTCATGTGATATAGTTTATTATATAGATATACTTTTTTGTTATATTAATAGACTCTAGATAATGATCAATAAGGTTCACACTCTTTTCACTAGTCACCCTCAATCTGTGAATGAAACTTATACGGAGCATTTTAAGATTGCAAGTTACTATGGTTGGACCATGCTGATCTCAGGAATAGCTTGTCTTATCCATGCCGTCCTACCATTCCTTTTTTTAACTACTGCAAGTTCAAATCTCAAAACACTGAACAAGCAAATGAAAGATAGAATCCCTGATTATGGCCCGAAGGTAGAAAAAGAGGATCAAATAAAAGCTGCATAAAGTGATATCAAAAAGTGATCAATGCTAATCCCCCAAAAAAGGTCTTATATTTCATTCCCTCGATACTATAGGGCCTTTTTTTATTTTACTAATAACATTTATATTATTACTTATTAAAGAAATTACTTAATGAAAAGAATAAAAAACATAGCAGTAAGCGGATCTTTCGAGAATGAAGGACACTCAGTTATCTTCATAGAAAATTGTGCGAATTGTGCTGATAAAATTTATGTAAAAGAACTTTCAACAAAAACAATCTCCCGCGCTCAAGCTATAAATGAACAGGATAAACTTATCAAACTTGGATATATAAAAACAAACTAATGAAAAGATAAAGACTTAACCTTAAAAGAGGTTTAATTGATTTATGTCAATGATTCTAGAACATATTATCTATAAATTACTTAAATGATGCTACCATTGGCTAATAAATAATTGCGTCTGCAAATATCTGAAATAACTTGGAGAGAAACTAATGAAATTAACAGCAAGAATTGGATTTCCTACTATTGCAAAGTACGTATTGGGAGGATTAATAGCACTGACTATGTTGCCAGTTTATTTTGTGTCATTTGAGGCAATAGGGCAAAGCGTAATTGAGGAAATTATAGTAACTGCCCGTAAACGAGAAGAAAATCTACAGGATGTCCCAATTTCTATCTCACCATTCTCAGCTGATAAGATTGAGGATTTAGGTTTGAAAAGCCTCGATGATATTGCGATGTTTACACCTAGTTTCTCTATGACTAATGCTTTTGGTAGGCAATCGGGTTCAGATCGACCTGAAATGCGTGGAATTACTACTATCGTCAATGGAATTGGTAATGCTTCAGCTGTGGCTTACTTCGTTGATGGTATATATATTAGTGGATCACCCCAATCTACAGAGTTGCATAATCTTGAGCGTGTTGAGATTCTTCGTGGACCACAGGCAGCAGCCTTTGGAAGAGGTACTTATATGGGTGCTGTTAATTTTGTAACCAAAAAACCAAGTGAAGAAAACGAAGGTGGATTAACTTTGAGCACAGGAGAAGACGGTTATTTTGAAGGCATCGGTTGGATCAGTGGTCCAATCAATGATACAACATCAGGTTATATAAGCGTCGGGTTCGATTCATTTGATGGACAATACACCAACACCAGGGATGGTTCCGATTTAGGTGGTGAGAAATCAACAAATTTAACTGGTAAGTTGTTTTGGACTCCATCTGATGATTTGGATGTCACTTTCAAAATAGGCTACCAAGAAACCGATGATGGTCATGTACCTTATTATCTAACCGATAGAAACGACAATAACTGTTGTGGTCGAGATTCAGATCACCCAAGAGCAAGAGAGTACTACCAAGGTACAGCTCAGTGGGATCCAAGCGGGATTAGTCTGTCAACAGATCTATTAGATACTCATGGTGATGGTACTGGAGTAAGACTTGAAAGAACATTATTCACCTTAACCGTCAATAAGCAATTTGATGAAAATACCACCTTTACCAGCACTACTGGATACACAGAGGATGAACTTGCTGTTTATCAGGATGTGACATATGGTGGCTATGACCCTTATGCTAGTTATGCAAAATATTGTGAACCCCCATATAGTTATATGTCTTGGGCCGCAGGTGTATGTGGTGTTTATGGTTTGAGTGGTGCATTTTATATGCTTGATGAAGGCGATGAACGAGAAGATTTTTCACAAGAGTTTCGTGTCACTACAACCCTAAGTAATGGGGCTGATGCAATCTTTGGTGTTTATTATTATGAAGGAGAAGCAACTGAAGGGGATAGTTATTCAATCAAAGAGATCTGCCCTGCAACTGGTCGTTGGAACTCAAATTGTTCTACTGCGCTCGTGCCCTCAGCAGTTTTTCCGAATCCATTTATCTCAAGTTACACTATAGAAAAAGTAGAAAACTTCGCTGTCTTCGCTGGTATGGACTGGGATGTAAATGAACAATGGTCACTGGGTGTGGAAGTCAGATATGCAGAAGATGAGATCACTGTTTCTGAAGATCCATACAGTCTTGCTACACCGGCATCGGGTTGTGATATCAGGTTAGGTCTCTGTAATGACACCTATAAGAGTTTTACACCAAGGTTTACAGCGTTGTATGAGAAGAACGACAATACCAATTTTTATTTCAATATTGCTCAAGGTACCAAACCTGGAGATTTTAATTCCGCAGTGCCTGAAAAGACAGATGGAACCCTGGATGAGAGTTTTCGAGCTGTTGATGAAGAAGTCGCTTGGAGTTATGAAGTTGGTGTTAAATCCATACTTAGAGATGGACGTGTCAACATTAGTGCTTCGGTATTTTTTCTCAATGTTGAAGACCAACAACTGACGCAAAATATTGAACTGTCAAGTGGTTTGATCGATTCAATTTTAGCCAATGTTGGAGAAAGTGAAGTCAAAGGTATTGAATTTGAGGGTAATTTCCAAGTCTCAGACAACTTCAACGCTGGGCTCACGTTCTCTTATACCGATGCTGAAATTACAAAACGTATCAGTCAAGATCATGCTGATTTAATGGGCAGTGATGGTTCTTATGCTCAATATAATCTGTTGGGTAATGTTGCAGGTAAAAGCATGCCTAGAGTTCCAAAAACAAAATACAGTTTATTTGGAAAATATGAGACTGAGACTGCAAATGGTACCTTTTATGCCATCGGTACCTTTGCTTACGAATCAAGTAAATATGCTCAAGAGCACAATCTAATAGAGACAGGTTCTCGTGGTATTGCTGGCATTAGAGCTGGTCTTATCGTAGATAACTGGGAGTATGTCATTTGGGTTAAAAATTTAACGGATGATGATACACCGATTGACATTCTTAGATATATTGATAAAAGAACTGGGAATCTTGGATCTTGTGCTTCCTTTGGGGGTGCCGCCTGTGGTGGTGTGTCAAACAGCCCACGTGGGTTTGCCTTGACCTTACCTCGTCAGAGACAAATTGGAGCAACGGTTAATTATCGCTTCTAGTAACTGTTATAATTAATGCATGATGGTTAAATTTTTAGCTGGTTAGTCTCTGTTGAATAGAAGACAATTGTTGTTTTCGGTTTTACTAATCATTACTTCGCTGTGGGTAAACCACATGAAGGCACCCATGAAAATATCTTCTGGAAAAGAATTATTTAACTGAAAGATAATTACTTTATGTTTTTTCTATTTCTTTTAAATAGGATCTTCTCATAAAGGGGATCATGGCCAACACTGGGACTCCTAGGACTAAAGGAATAGTGCTCACAGAGTATCGGACATTCTCAGCATCAAAGACAAAATCATTGAGCAAGCCTACTGATGTGGGTCCTAAAAGCAAACCTGTTATGCTAATACACATTAAGTAAAATGCTGTAGAAAGACCTCTGATATTGGAAGGTACAATTTCCATGAGTGCAATCAAAGCGCTCGAGGATGTAAAAGCAATGCCCACTAGGTTGATTGCAAGTACCACAAAACAAAGTGTTGGATTTGGAACTAAGGGTGCTACGATGGCGGTGGGTAAAAAAATAAATGCTCCAAGTATCACAACCCTCAAACCACCATCTTTTTTTCCTTGTTTCACTAATCGGTCCGCCAACCACCCTGCAGTATTATTGGATATAGGGCCGAAGGTGAGCAGTAATAAACCGTTAATCAATGCGTAAGTTGAAGGAGGCATGCCCCATGTTCTTTCAAACATTGGTGCCAACCAAGCATGGGAATACGCAATTGTCGTCATTACACATGCTGGCAAGATAAAGCTGCCTAAGGCGCTTCTTTTTTCTATGAAGAATTTTAAAGCTTCGGTGATTTTGATTTCTTCTTCATCGTTCTGATTCTTATGACTAGTTCTTTGTGGCTCTCTTAGCATTGCTATGAGAACAGCCAGCACAATTCCAGGTAACCCGACGATAATGAATGCCAATTGCCACGGTGAAATTTCACCAATAATCGGTAAATTAACGAGGTCTACCGATTGCGCCCATATCAGAACAGCAGCGCCTGACAAGTAAGCAACCGCAGGTCCCAGTGACATACCCATGGTATAAAATCCAATGGGTTTTCCTCTGTCTTTTTTCGAGAAGCTGTCTGTAATCATGGAGATGGCACAGGGGCTTAGAGTTGCCTCACCAACACCAACTCCCATTCGGGCAATAAACAGCTGGCTGAACTTTTGGGCAAAGCCAGATGCAACCGTGGCTAGAGACCAGACAAACACACCGATTGCAACGATCCAAACCCTTTTTACACGGTCTGCAAGATAGCCCAAAGGCAGACCCATAGTGGCATAGAAAATTGCAAAAGCAGGACCTAGTAATAAACCAATTTGTGTGTCGCTCAAGCCAAGATCTGCTTTTATGGGATCAATTAATAATCCCAAGATGTAGCGGTCGATAAATGAGAACATGTATGCAACCGTCATTAAGATAACCATATACCAAGCATTGGTTTTATTGCGGTATGTATTATCGTTAGACGACACTAAGCTTTCTCGATTTTGTAGATGACGGTAAGATTGCCATCATCATCGACAATACCAATTTCTCTGCCCTCTCTCCCATCATGAGTCACTAAATGCTCTTCCTTGTATGTTTTAAAGTTATTTTCTTTACATTGTGCTAACACGTCATCAACATCGGCAACTTCTATCACAATCGCCGATCTGCGGGGAAAAGACATCTTTTCTAAATTGTTCTTGCCAAGCTCTGTTAATGCCATGATTCTGGGCTGGTTGGAATAACTCAAAAGGGCAAACTTGATTTGAATCTTCTTATCAATTTCGAATACATCATAAGAATATGAATCATCTTCAGACTCTTCTACATGATCAAGACGCATGCCGAGGATATCTCTGTACAATATTAAAGCGCGATCTAAATCACTGACTAAAAAATTTGCTCTTTGGAATCTCATACATTCTCAATGGATCTAAGTTAATCGTTGATTGATTTCATAGAAGTATCCATCCGGATCAAACACACTCAGTGTTATGAAGTTAATCATATTTCCATCGGCACCTCTGACTGACCATTCATGAGGTTCTGAATGAATATGTGTTTCCAGAGCTAGGGCTTTCTTATACACCTCGTCAACATTATCTGTATCCACGACAAAGGTTGGATTGCCATAGTTCACTTCTGTTGGAATTTCTTCTGGAGCAGGGAGCTCAGGATCAAGCCACTGCAAAAGTCCAATCATCCCAATGATCGGATCACTGCATTTATATATTTTAAGATGGGTTACATCTCCCTTCTTGCCAGCAGCTAAACCTTTGCCACTCAAGGTTATTGTATCGTCGTAATAAAGACTCATGTCTAATATCTCTTCGTACCACTTTGAGGATGCCTCAATGTTTCTAACGATCAGCGTAGTTCTTTTTACTGTGGTTGTTGCCATATCTAGTCCGATTCAATGAGTAATACTTTACAATCTGCTATCCCTTCTCTGAATTTTTTTACTTCACCGTATTCTTCAGAATGCCAGAATTTTTCTGCCGTTTCTTTGTCCGGCCACTCCGAAATAACTACTGAAGGATTGCTGGAATCCATACCCTCCAATGGAATACCACCAGGGGCTCTGATTAAGTATTTCCCGCCAAATTTCTCAGTAAGTTTCGCAGCCGCAGGACCATAATTAGTTACGAAACTTTCTCTGTCATGAATGGTTGCAAAAACGATCATGTATGCTTTTTTTGACATATAAGTATCCTATTGTTTAGTGTTAGATGATTCTATGTTTGCCAATGAATTTTCTCTTAGTTTGCGAATGTAGTTGGTTACTTTCACAAGTTCCTCAATGGAGGTATCAAATCCGTCAACAAATACCCCAGTGAGGGTTTTCTGGTAATTGTTCACTCTTACCAAGCTTTTATTGCCTTGTTGAGTCATGGATACAAGATAGGATTTCTTATGATCTGGATTATCTTCTGTCTTAACCAAGTCTTTCTCTATCATCTGGTTGACAGTTGTTTGAACACTCTGTCTTTTTAGTCCTAAATATCTGGCGATAGAAGGCACAGTCATTGGCTGCCTTCTCAGTACAGCAAGAATTCTCCATATAGGAACGGTAATCACTGGATCGTTTTTGCACACTTTCTCAGCCGTTGCCAGTAGTGCCCCATTCATCCTGAATATATTTCCTAAAAACAATTGAAAATCTTGAAGGAACTCAATGTTCTCTAAGAGATTATTTTTTATTGGGGATGAAGCTGTCACTGGCTTTCTAAAGTTTTTTTGAAGTATGTCCAACTGGTCTCATTTCTTCTTTGATCATCCGTTGGGGGAGGGGAATTATATTTGGGATAGTTGTTATCAATTTCTTCTTGGAATGATTCTGGGAGTTGGTCATAACTTTCCAACTTTCTACCAAAAGTATGAAAGTAGATAATCCCGCTTCTGCCACTCATTTTCATCCAAGGTAACCAATCCGACATTCTTTCCCAGCCAATCCTAGCTTCAGCTGTGTGTTTGGTATCATCGGTCAAATCTGAAACATTACCGGTTGTATTAAACATTTCTGTAGCATGATAAATACCTCCCACATAATCCTGATAGTCTCCACCTAGTGGGTTTTTATAAAAAAGTGGTATAGTCGATGTATCCCACCAATAATCACCATGAATGCTCAAATTCATTTGGTAGGGTTCCCCGTTCTTATCAATCTCATATTGATTTCCCCAGTTCACTGGGTCATTGGCAACGTGCAGAACCTTGACGGTCTCGCCGGTCCAAGGGTTGTCCCAGGTGCCAAGATTTTTCCCGGTCTCAGGATCTTGGTAAAAAAGAAGTTCGCGGCTTACCATTCTAAAACCCAGACCACGTTCATCATCCTCAATAGTGGTACATTGGCGAATATTCATTCCCTCAACTTTAAATAATAGTTTGTCTTTTTCACCTGGCACACGACTGTAGGCTCTTCCATACCACCAATACACAATGGGTTGATCATCTATTAGAGAACAGGTGATTTTCCTGGATGCTTTGAGGTAGCCTTTGCCAGGGGTTAAGTCAAACGCACTAATATTTTGTGTTAGAAAGAACAGCAGTAAAGAAAAGAAAGCCATCATTGTTTTTGTTATTTGCATTTTAGTTTCCTATAAAAAAGATATTAATGGATCAATTCAGATACCGACTGATTGTATCAAACAGTTCCTTCATTTCTTCCCCAGTTTGTGGAAGCTTATTTGCAGGCATATCTAAATGATTTATGGGTATTTCTTGTTGGTATTGTGAAAATATAGGTTGGACCATCTCCAGTGCATAGTTTGGTATTTTCCTATTTTTCCTAAATGCTGCAATGGGTATCTCGGCTGCAATAATCCCTTCTTCATGCGTACTTGGGTCTTGGACAATAATGTTTCCACCCGGTGATGCGATAAGAGATCTACCACCACTATCACTATAGGGTGTACCAAGGGGAATTGTAATATTTGCCATTGCGGTGTAGAAATTATTTGACCAGGCCATCGCTAATACGTCCGATTCAGAGAAAAGGGTAGCGGTTCTGAACATAATCTCAACTCCTTTCATGGCAAAGGCAGCAAATACAAAAGGATCCCCTTGCACGGTACTGACGGCAAAATTTCCAAACTCGGTTCTAAGAACAGGGAATTCTTCATCCATTCCATATTTTTTCCGGTACTTATCACGTACGGCTTCAATGGTGGTGGTGGTGATTTCTCTGTCGTTATAGATTCTTTTGATATTTCTAGATTTCCAGAAGGCTTTCATTATCTCACCATTCCTTCCTATTACTGTGTTCAGACTGAGGATATGCTGAGGCCATTCAGTATCTGTGGCGTAACTGCCAAAAATTAAGTAGGTGTCGCATTCTTTAGCAACTTTCCCCAAAGCATCGGTTTCAGGTCCTGGTACTTGTATCGTATATTTCAACTTCTCTTCTCGACTTCCAGATGAGTAACCTGTCAGAGGGAATTCATGATAGAGCAGAAAGTCGGGTTTTGCTCCACTATTACATGCTTTATCTGCCATGGAAATCATATGTTCAAGATTTTGTCTGAGAGCCTCTTTGGGGTCCTCGAAGTCTTGGAGAGAATTGACACCGGTTTGAATAACTTTGACTACTATATTTTCTTTCTCAAGTGGTATAATTTTGTAAGAACCGTTTTTGTAAACCATTTCACTCAAGCAACTGTAAGAAAGTAATAGAAGTATCGAAGATAGAATTATTTTCATAACTCTATTCTAAAATAATTTTATTGAGAGTCAAATTGACAGTCTCCTGTCTATTTTTTACAATGAGCGAATTCAATTAAATATATGGGAGGGGGTACCCTATGATAAATTTATATAAATTCTCATCTTGGATAATAACAATTGCTGTGGTTTCTATTGCAACCAGCTTGATTCCAAACTTATCTTTTGCTCAAGAAGGCCTAGCCATTGAGGAAATTACTGTAACAGCTAGAAAGAAAGATGAAACAATATTGGAAACACCATTAGCAGTAACTGCATTGAGTGCACAAGACATAAAGGACTCTGCTTTTCAAAATATTTTGGATATCCAAAAATCAACACCTGGCTTTTTTATTGAAGCTATTAACAACACTAATGCAAGGGTAATGGCGATGCCACGTTTCCGTGGTGTTACTTTTGATACAACTAGTCCGTTGGCCAGAACAGGTAGTGTTTTTATTGACGGTGTGCTTGTAACCGGTGGGCTTCACAGTCTTCCTGTTAGTAATGCAGAACGCGTTGAGATTATTAAAGGACCTCAATCTGCTGTCTTTGGACGGAACACATATTCTGGTGCGATCAACATCATCACATCTACTCCAGGTGATGAATTAAAAGGTGGTTTTGATTTAGATTATGGAGAGAAGAGTAAAACCAATATGTCAGGCTACATAGAAGGACCGTTAGGTGACATTGTTAGCGCTAGAATCAATCTTAGCTATAGTGACAAAGAAGGGCATTACGATAATGCTGTTGTTGAAGGTCAAAGAATGGGCGATGAAGAAAGCATGGCCGTTAACGCTTTAATTGATTTCCATCCTAGTGATAATGTAAACATTAGAATTAGAGCAGGGCATTATGAAGATGATGACGGTCCGGGCGCTTATGCAGTCGCAGGTGGTTTGGCTGAGCATAATTATTGTGCTGGTGTGTGCTACTGGGATGTTGATGCAAAAAATTGGTCTTTCTACCGTGGTCCAGTAACACTTCTCGAATCAGTCTTTAAGGGTAAAATATCAACACCAGACTCTATAGGTGCTTCTACGTCTGCAGAACTATTTGCAAAGGCTATGAGTCATTTAACTAATGCTGATGGGTCTTGGACAGGCACCAATGGTGCAAATTCAACAGACGGTTACTATCCTATTGGGAGTTTAGATTTTAATGATCTGTCTCACAATGGATATGGCTTGGCTAGAGAAGGTGACAGAGTTTCAATTAGCATCTCTATTGATATTTCAGATTCCATGAATCTAAGTATGACTTATGGCGATAATGAAGATGAATTTCTAGCTTTTACAGACTTTGATGCTTCTGGAACTTTTGGGTTTCATACTGCTAATGCAAGGATAACTACAGACGAATCTTTTGAGGCTAGATTATCAGGCAGCAATGAGAATTTTGATTGGTCTGTTGGTTTCAATGAAGCTGAAATAATGACTAAATTTCACGGTGGATTTTTTGATGATCAGATCTTTTACAATTATTGGTTTGCAGATATTAAACAACCAGGGATTGCTGCAGCAATGACCTCAGCAGATACCTCAGGTTTATTTGCATCTATTGATTATCATGTTAATGATCAAATAAGTATTACTGCGGAATTGCGTCGACAAGAAGATAAGGTTGATGAACCTTCTGTTAACGTAATTTCACCTGGATTATCACCAGGCAGCTTTAAGAAAACATTGCCTCGTGTGTCTATAAAGAATCAACTCTCAGACGATGCTATGACCTACTTTACTTACAGCGAAGGTAACTTACCTGGTGGCTTCAACCCCGAAGTTGCATCGAAATTGAGAAATGCTGGTCAAGTTACTGAGTTTGAGACACAAAATCCAGGTATAGGACAGACTTTTAATGAGGAATCACTAACTAACTATGAGTTTGGATATAAGAAAACTGCATTAGACGGAAGGCTTGCTTATAACGTTGCTCTGTTCCACATGGAAAGAACTGATCAGGTTTATTCTGGATTTGGTACGATAACAGCAGATGGGATCTGTAACGCAGGTAGTGAAACTGTGCCAACTTGTACTGTTGCCTTCAGCGGTAATGGTCAATCTTCAGACATTGATGGGTTTGAATTAGATGTAACTTATCTAGTTTCAGAGAATTTGGAGTTAAGAACAAGCTTGGCTTATGTCGATGCTTCGATCAGTAAGTTTCCTGATGGTGCAGGTTGTGGAGATGTTCAAGTAGTGTTTGGTAATTGTGATAACGTTAAAGGCTCAGAAGCACCCCGATATCCTAAATGGCAAGGCTCATTGATTGCCAGTTATGAAACAGCATCAAATCTCTATATCAGAGGTGAGTTGTTCTACAACGGTGGTTATTATGATGAGGTTACTAACCTTGCAGAAATTCCAAGTGCAACAGAGATTAATCTTAGGTTAGGTAAGCGGATGGATAATATAACAGCTGAACTATATGTCACTAACTTAACCGATGAAGATGCACCATTAGCTGGTAACAATATTGCTGATACTAGTGGTTATGTAAGAACCAATAGTTATGGCTATAACTTTACTAGTGAGAGTGTGCATTTAGCGTTGCGTGATAAAAGAGAATTTGGTGTTCGTTTTATGTATGAATTTTAGCTTGGAGCAACGGTTAATTATCGCTTCTAGTAACTGTTATAATTAATGCATGATGGTTAAATTTTTAGCTGGTTAGTCTCTGTTGAATAGAAGACAATTGTTGTTTTCGGCTTTACTAATCAGTACTTCGCTGATTGGTTCGTTTGATCTTGGGGTGAACGCAGCCATGCCCGGCATGGCTGGAGATATCCAGCGATCATATTCTAATACTCGGTTTGGACGGGTTCACCACTGGAGTATTGGTCAAGGCTCAACATTGCTGATGCTGCATCAGTCTGGACAAGCGTCCACAGAATTCCTAGCAATAGCACCTCTATTGGCAAATTCTTTCAGAGTAGTTGGTATCGACTTACCAAACCATGGTCAATCTGATACTTCTGATCACGAACTTACAGTAGATGAATATGCTGATGCTGTGATTGATGTACTAGATAATATGGGCATTACCCAAGCTCACATGCTGGGTCAACATGGGGGTGCTGTAGTGGTGATCAATCTTGGTATACGCTACCCAGAAAGAGTCGGAAAAGTAATTCTATCTGGTGCAGGTCATGATGAAAATGTGAGTGAAGAGGAATTACAAAAAAAATTGAATACACCTATGACGCGTGATTTACCTATAGATGTAGATGGGGATTTTCTTCAAAAGACTTGGTCTGTGTATCGTAAGATGAGCGCCAGCAATACTCCTCCAGAGGTAACGTTTCAACCTTTCCTTAGTAGCTTGACTCTACGACAAAGGCGCTATGATTTGCATTATGCGGTTTATCGTTATTCGCCAAATCTTGATGAATTTAATAAAGAGACACTACTGCTTAAGGCTGAAGAAGATATATATGCAGGTGATGTGGCTGCATTGCAGCGAAGAATTCCAGGCAGCATTGTGCGTAAAATACCGGATTGCGGAGCCTGGCAGTTTTTTGAGCAGCCTGAGCTGCATAAACAAATCATTGAAGAGTTCCTAGACTAATAAATACAGGGCTCTTAATAGTTTATAAAAAACCCCATGGAGTAAGTCTCTATGTGGGTTTTTGCTTATAATATGAACAAAGAAAGTTAGCATGAAGCCATCCTCACCAAAATACAGTTATGCACAGACCGATCACGGTCAAATGCACCTTAGAATTTGGGGAGATCAGATGGATAAGAATATCGTTTGCCTGCATCCCATGCCTTATTCGGGAAGTTATTACGACACGTTTTGTCAGCAACTGGTATCCAGCACCGCATACTCAGCTGTAGCGCTTGATTTCATCGGCTATGGACGTTCCGCCATGATCAGTAAGCCTATTTCCATAAAAGATCATGCACAAGCGAGTGTAGCCTGTCTGGAAGAGCTAATATCCGCAGGTGTCATCTCTGACGACATAACTCTCATGGGCTTTCATACTGGTTCTGCAGTGGCTAATGAGATAGCCATTCTTTACCCTGATATTGTCCATCAGATTGTATTTGTCACCTACCCTTATTTTGAGAAGAGCCAAAGAGCAGAATTATTGCGAATGCTCAATAAAGATTCGATTGGGGAAGATCTGAAATCTCTCCGGGAATCTTGGGATTTTACAATTTCAGAACGACCGCAAGGAATCCCCTTTAATAGAGCATTTTCAAATTTCATAGAACAGTTACAAAATGCTGATAGAAATTGGTTTGGTTTTGATTCTATGTTTAATTATCCCTCCGAGAAGCGATTGCCGTTAATAGAACACCCTGTCCTTGTGATCAACGACAACAGTTCTTTGACGGAAGCAACAATAAAAGCAAATGAAATGATCAAAAACAGTGTCTATGAAGAACTAACAGATGCCCAGGGAGGAGTCTTGGAGCTCAATGTTGATCAGATTATTAAGCACATTTGTGTTTTTCTCCAATCCCAATGCAATTAATTTGTTAGCTGATGGTAGAATTAAAAGAGACAGTTTGCTTTGTTGTTCATGGAAGTGTCCAGGGTGTTTTTTTTAGAGATAGCACCAGAAAGGTAGCAAGAGATCTGGGTGTCAAGGGTTCTGCAGTGAACCGATCAGATGGCAGTGTTCAAGTCATTGCAAAAGGCACTCCGGAAGCATTAGAAGAATTAAGGGCGTGGTTAATACAAGGACCCGAAATGGCCTTGGTTAAGAATATAGAGGAGGTTGATATTGAAAATCAACTGGAGTTTAATGACTTTATAATTGGTTAAATTATTAATGGTATGGAATTAGCACTGGTAAAAATTCTCTTTAGACTTCCCAATCCCATTTTAAAGTTACTTACAAGAGGAAAAACAATCACTGTCGGGGGTCGAACTATGACTCCGGGCACACAGATTCTTCTTCATATCTTGGAGAAAAGAAGACCAACCAAAGATTTAGCAAACGCTGACCCAAAAAAGCTGAGAGATCTTTATGACAAAATGGCTGGGAGTTTAGATAGAAAAGCAGCCCCCCTGAAGATAAAAGACCACGAACTTGATGTCGATCAGGGCACTATACCCGTTAGAGAATATATCCCAGATCATGTTGAAGACCGTGGTAATGCTTTGGTCTACTTTCATGGTGGTGGCATGGTACTCTGTAGCATTAAAACACACGATATACTCTGTCGTCACTTGGCCAATCAACTGGGCTGGAAAGTTTTTTCAATAGGTTATCGCTTGGCTCCTGAGCATCAATATCCCATTCCTCTCAATGACTGTGAGAATGCCTTTGATTGGATTGCAGATAATGCAGATGAGTTTAATATAGACTCAGGCAAACTGGCCGTGGGAGGAGACAGCGCAGGAGGTAATCTAGCAGCAAGTCTTTGTGTTAGAAGAAAAGAAGAAAGTAAATCAATGCCCAGCAAGCAATTATTGATTTATCCAGCAACTGACTGGACAGGTAGTTATCAATCAAGGAAAGATTATGCCGAGGGATTTTTCCTGACACTCGATTTAATGAGATGGTTTACCAATCATTACATAGTGGATGAAAAAGATAGCAAAAACATCTATATATCGCCTATTCGATATAATAATCCTGCAGGTCTTCCAGATGCGGTGGTGGTCACAGCCGGTTTTGATCCTTTGCGTGATGAGGGTATTGCTTACGCTAAACATTTAAGGGATGCAGGGGTTAAGGTTATAGAACGGGAACATGAAGGCTCAATTCATGCGTTTGCCAATTTTACCATCGAACCTTTAGCTTATAGAGCGGTCGTGCAAATGGCTAAGGATCTAAAGACTATAGCTGAACAATGACAGGAGAGTATTTTGGTTAGAACACGTTTCGCACCCAGCCCTACAGGCTATCTTCATATAGGTGGGGTCAGAACTGCTCTGTTTTGTTGGTTATATGCAAAAAACCAAAAAGGGCAATTTCTCCTAAGAATTGAAGATACCGATCTTGAGCGATCTACCCAAGAGTCAATTGATGCGATTCATGAAGGCATGCAATGGCTCAAGCTTGATCACGATGAAGAGCCGGTTTATCAATCACAACGAATGGATCTTTATCAACAAAAAGCAGAAGAGCTTCTAGAATCAGGTTGTGCATATCGGTGTTATTGCACCCAGGAAGAATTGGATGCAATGCG
>PVBE011260438.1_pt1 | contig 14914 bp, 12 predicted proteins | sample 1631181 | NCBI WGS metagenome assembly PVBE01 (sample SAMN08397723, study PRJNA350692) | Marine metagenome, whole genome shotgun sequencing project. | isolation source: water | place: Pacific Ocean | collected 2012-04 | reverse complement strand
TATTGAACCAGATGCAAGTTCAGCAGTTTATTTTGCAGCAGTCGCAGCGCTACATGAAGGCATGTCGGTAACGCTCGAGGGATTGACACTTGAATCGTTACAACCAGACATGGAAGCGATACGTTTGCTTGGAACTATTGGGGCAGAAGTAGTTGAAGTTGAAAATGGAATTCAAGTGACTGGTACGGGGACAGTGAAAGGCTTTGGCAACCTAGACGCTTCAGGATTCCCTGATGCATCGCTCTGTCTTGCTGGTGTTGCAGCGTTTGCCGACTCGCCATCAAGAATTTACGGTCTAGAAACGCTTCCACTAAAAGAATCCGACCGTATCGAAGTCATGGCGCGATCACTTGCAAAAGTTGGATGCGGCATTGCTTCTGGTGATACCGACATCCGAATTTCTCCACTCAAACTCAATGCGAAAGTAAAAACATCTACCGCGATTGACCCCATTGATGATCATCGTATAGCTATGGCGATGGCTGTTGTCGGAACGAAGCGCGGCGGGATTTCTATTGTGAATCCGAAGTGTGTGTCAAAAAGTTACCCGTCTTTCTGGACTGAATTAAGAAAAGTATATGAAGGGCACGATGAAACATGAAGCACTTTAAAGTGTTCGCAAAAAGAATGCTGCATTACCGCCTTCGCTTGGTATTTGCACTTGCGCTTGCAGTTTTTTCTGCAATCGGTTTAGGTGTTGGGCTGCTCAGTTTAGGTCCAGCGTTGTCATTGATTCTCGATCCAGTTGATGGACAATCGCTATTGCAGCTTGCTACTTCTTTTAATGCCGATGAACACATCGTTCAAATACCACAATGGCTTATTTCTCTGTTGCCACAAGATCGTTTTGATGGCGTCATGTTTATATTGATTGGTATTGGGTTCCTTACGATTGTGGGAGGCACTGCAAACTTTTTGCATCAATACCTAAGCGCATGGATTGCAGTGCATGTTGTCGCAGATGTAAGGGAAGAAGCTTTTACGCATGTCCTAGGTATGGAACTCGGGCGAGTATTAAAAAGCGGTGCTAGCGAATTTGTGTCTAGGATAATTCGCGACGCTGAAGCGCTTCAGGCAGGGCTTTCGGTATTGATGGGCAAATCAGTTGCGCAACTTACTAAAGGGATTGCGGCATTTTGTGTTGCTTGTGTTTTTGATTATCGTTTGGTAATTATTGCTACTGTAGTTTTACCATTGCTTGCAATTATTTTGCATCAAATCGGTCGCAGAGTTCGTAAAGGGACTAAAGATTCTCTGGCAGCTCAGCAAGAGTTATTAAGAATTTCAAATGAAGCAGTCCAAGGACTTAGAGCTGTCAAAGTAAATACTGCAGAACATTCTATGCAAAACATGTTTCAAGATGTCAACAAGAAAGTTGTGAAGGCGAATATGCGAGTACGAGTTGTGCGCGCATTCGGGAGCCCGTTTATTGAGATTTTGGCTATCGCTATACTCGGAACCCTTGCAGGTATAGCAGCGAAAAGCATCATTGATGGTACGTTGCAATTTGACAAGTTCCTACTTTCCATCGGCGCTCTTGCAGTTGCTGGTAGTTCTTTGCGGCCATTGACAGGATTAGTCACCGAGATTCAATCAGCAGACGCCCCAGCAGATCGTTTGCTGGAAATTCTTGAACTACCCCTAGAAGATGCGCAGAAACGTGAAGCAATCCGACGACATACTGATTCGATTGTATTTGATGGCGTAACTTTTTCATATTCGAGTCATGTTGCACCAGCGATAAACAATTTCTCAGCTACGATCCCACATGGTCAACGTGTTGCAATTGTTGGCCCTAACGGTTGTGGAAAAACAACTTTGGTTTCAATGTTGCCTCGACTCCTTCGACCTCAGGAAGGTTCGATCACGATTGATACAAAAGACATTGCGACAGTTGAATTGCATTCTTTGCGAAGCCAGCTTGGAGTTGTAACTCAAGAAACCATTCTCTTTCGTGGAACTATCGAAGAAAATATTCGATTTGGTTTTGATGCAACGAGGGAAGAAGTTGAAATGGCAGCGAAGCAAGCGCACGCGAATGAATTTATTGAGAAAATGGATGGTCGATTCGAGGCAGAAGTTTATGAGCACGGCAATTCGCTCAGTGGCGGTCAGCGGCAACGTTTAGCGATTGCTCGGGCGTTACTTCGCGATCCATCAATCTTGATTTTCGATGAGGCTACAAGCCAAATAGATTCGGAATCTGAAGTGCTCATCAATGATACGCTTGACACTTTTTGTGATGGGAGGACGGTTCTTCTCATTGCACATAGGTTGTCTACGGTGCAATCTGCTGATCGCATTTTAGTTCTTGAACATGGCGAATTGATTGGAGATGGTACCCATGAGCAATTACTAAAGAGTTGCGATTTATATCGTCGCCTTGCTGAGACGCAATTGGTAACAGCAGCAGATGAAGAATAGCATTCTATGTATTTTGCTATTTCTCCTGAGTTGCGGACAAACTGAGCAGCAGGGATATTCTGGTGAACGCGTTATTTCGTTAAGTCCAAGCATTACAGCTACGTTGTCGGATATTGGCGTAAGCGATTTGGTTGTTGGTCGAAGCAGTTTTTGTACGGCAGTGAGCAGTGAAATTCCTGTTGTTGGTGATCTATATGAAATTGATTACGAACGCTTGTTGTTATTACGTCCAACTAAAGTGCTTGTTCAACAGACGGCTGTTGGCATTGATGAGCATTTGTTGCAACTTTCGGAGCAGGAGCAATTTGAGTTGTATTCCTGGGAAATAAACCGAATTGCTGATATAAAAAAAATGCATGATGAATTAGTAGAATTGTTGGATACGAAATCTGATCCGATGCAATTGTCACTCGGCGACGCTGACATATTGTTTCCCACTAGGAGCTTGATTATGACAGCAGGAGGCGAAGGGAATCATGGTCTGTGTTTTGGAAAACATACCTATCTTGACGATGTTCTTACGCTCATTGGTGGAACAAATGTACTTGAAACTTCTGGCTGGGTTTCTCTTTCATTAGAGGACATTGCGGGCCTCAACCCAGCAGCGATTGTTATGGTGTCAGATGCCGATTTTGAAATTTCACAGGGAATTATTTCTCTTGATATTCCGGTCATTCGCTGTGTTCACGAAGACATATTGATTCCATCGAGTAAGATTGTCGATGTGGCACGTGTATTCAAAGAAAAGTTGACGAATCAATGAAGCTAAAAGTTATCCTTGTTTGTGCTTTCTTGGCATTACTTCTCGTTGGAGCAGCTGTATTTCGTTTGCTGATTACACGAGGTGTTGAAGGGGAATTGTCCTTTGCTTTTCCCGCCACGAATATCTTGACGTACAGGTTAGTGCCTTTGTCTGCTGCCTTGATTGTTGGTTCGGCACTTGGTGTTTCTGGAATGGGTTTACAAGTATTGCTTCGTAACCCGCTCGCCTCTCCTTGGATACTCGGCCTCTCAAGCGGAGCAGGTCTCGGCGTCATGGCAACTATGTTTGTTGAACATTCAACTGGAAATAGTTTTATTGGTGGGCAATCACTGGGTGCAATTGTTGGGGCAGTTTTTACTTTGTTGCTGGTGTTTGGTTTGTCTCGCAGACGTGGTGGAATCGATCCTATGACAATGGTACTTGTAGGTGTTGTGATTTCTGTGCTTTGCGGTGCTGGGATTATGATATTCCAGCATTTAGTTCCAATGGGATTGCGTGGCTCGTTCACAACTTGGTTGATGGGAAGTTTGCCAGAGGTTGAATCTTGGTGGCGGCTTAGCATTTTAGGCGTGGTCGTGCTTGCAGGTATTTCTCTCATTGCATGGTGGGGACCAACCTTGGATGCTGCTTGTCTCTGCGATGATGAAGCAAAAAGTGTTGGAGTAGATTTGCCAAAGATTCGAAGACGGTTGTTTTTTACTGCAAGTTTACTTGCAGCAATAGGAGTCATTCTTGCTGGACCGATTGCTTTTGTTGGCTTAATTGCTCCACATGGCGCGCGACTTATCATGCGTGGTTCGCACCGCGCGCTTGCGATTGTGACAGCTTTAGTAGGCGCTCTTCTGTTGCTTGGTGCAGACGATATTCGTCAACTAATAGATTTGGGAACTGGGCGGCTTCCAATCGGAATTGTTACGAGTGTTATTGGTGGTTTTGTATTTCTTGTTTTACTTCTTCGCGGAAGGGGGCGAGTATGAGGATACGGCTTACCAACCTAGGAGTTCGTTACGGAGCACGAACTGCAATTCGAGATATCAACGCAGGTGTAGATGGTGGAAAGATTGTCGCTGTCCTTGGCCCTAACGCATCTGGCAAGACCACGTTGCTACGTACTATGGCAGGTTTACAACATCCATCGACCGGCTTTGTTGAACTTGATGGCGCAAGAGTAGACAAGTTAAAGCCACATGACCTTGCCTCTAAGATTGCTTGGGTACCAAGAGTAGCGGAAGTTGCGAGTTCATTTACAATTCGTAAAGTTGTTGAACTCGGGAGGTACGCGCTAGGTCCTTCAAGGCAGCGAGTAGAAGATGCGCTAACAAAAGTAGGGCTCTTAAGCAGGAGCGAATCTCTTTGGTACGAAGCGAGTGCGGGAATGCGGCAGCGTGCATCGATTGCTCGAGCGCTAGCTCAGCGGACTCCAGGGGGTGTTTTGTTGCTTGATGAACCGACATCCGCACTTGATTTAAGGCACTTGAGGGTGGTTGGTGAGTTGTTGCGTCAGTGTGCTTCGGAGGGCGATATTGTGATTTCAGCGGTCCATGACATTTCCTTTGCACTTGATATCTCTGATGAGGTATTAGTTTTGAAGGATGGACAATTGGCGCTTGCTGGTGCGACAAAAGCGGTGCTAACCCCTAGTTCTCTTGGAGACGTATTTGGCGTTGATTTGGCTTGGGCGACTGATGAAGCCGGAAATCAGCATCTCGTACAACCGTAGACCACTGTGTTTGCCGTATACTGTGAGCTATGAAGGGCGTTACCCTTGTCATCATTTTGAGCGTTGTATGGTCGATTGTTTCTGGAATCATTGAGAAACGAAAGGCCGCGGCGAAAAAAGAGGGGGCTCGAGGTATTCGTTCTACACAATCAGCCACGCCACAATCGCAGCAATCTCCTGTGACCGTGAAAGTGCAGTCTTTAAGGCGCAGAAATCAACCAGTTCAACCTGCTGCCGTTGTTACTGAACCTGAGCGTAAGAGGGGTCCAATTGCGTCCCTTCACAAGGAAAGGTGCCCACTGCCTCCTCAAGGACCGAAGCAAAAGGTCCCAGCTCCTGCAATGCAAATTGCAAAGTTGCTACATAATCGACGTAACACCCGTACTGCCATAGTGTTAAGCGAAATCCTTGGCAAGCCCGTATCCAAAAGATAATTTTTCACTCACCTCAATCTCCTTGGAGACTTTTACGTGCGAAAATGAAGTGAGAAGGATGCATTTTCGGGGAAGTTAGGTATACTTTCCCGCAACATTGTGGAGAACAACGAATGATTGATATACGAAAGTTGAAAGAGTTGGTCAAACTCATGGTTGCGAATGATCTTTCTGAGATGGACTTGAGGGATACCGATGAGCAGGTGACTATTAGAAGACAAGGTGACACAGTGGTTGCTGTACCACAAACTGTATCTGCGCCAGTTGCAGCAGCAACTGCGACCGCTGTGGCAGAACCACCACCAACTGAGAGAGCCTCCGCGCAGGGCGTTGAGATTGAAAGCCCTATGGTTGGCACTTTTTATACGTCTCAAGACCCTGATTCACCACCGTTTGTTTCAGTTGGCGACGCAGTTGGAGAAGACACAACCGTTTGTATTATTGAAGCAATGAAGATTTTCAATGACATAAAAGCGCAGTGCAACGGTACGATTACAAAAGTTCTAGTTGCTAATGGCGAGCCAGTTGAATTTGGGCAACCACTCTTTATCGTAGAACCACAATAGGACTTAGCGTACATGTTTGGCAAAATACTTATCGCCAATCGTGGTGAAATTGCACTGCGAATAATTCGAGCAGCCCGTGAACTGAACGTTGAAACGGTCTGTGTATTTTCAGAAGCAGATTTTGGTGCACCATGGCTAGAACTTGCAGACCAAACAGTTTGTATAGGTAAAGGGCCATCAGCAGAGTCGTATTTACGCATTGATCGAATCATCTCTGCAGCAGAAATGACAGACGCTGAAGCAATTCATCCTGGGTATGGGTTTCTTGCAGAGAACGCTCATTTTGCAGAAGTGTGCCGTGATTGTGAAATCGAATTTATTGGACCATCACCTGAAGCGATGGCTCGACTTGGTGACAAGATTAGTTGTAAACGTCTTGCTAAAAAAGCAGGGACTCCAATTTTTCCAGGCACCGATGGAGAAATCGAAGAAGTGGATGAAGCAATTAAAATTGCTTCTGAAATAGGATATCCAGTTATTGTTAAGGCCACGGCTGGTGGAGGCGGCAAGGGTATGCGAATTGCGCACAACGTTGCAGCACTTCGCACGGCAGTCACTGCCGCACAGCAGGAAGCGATTGCATCCTTTGGCAACGGAGCCGTGTACTTAGAAAAGTTTTTAGAAAGTGCTAGACACGTTGAAGTGCAAGTTCTCGGAGATAAGCACGGCAACGCAATCCACTTGTACAACCGAGATTGTACAAGCCAGCGTCGGCATCAAAAACTCATTGAGGAGGGGCCAGCTCCCGGAGTAGATACCAAAGTCAGGGACCGTGTTTGTGAGTCCGCTGCAGAACTCATCCGCAAAGCAAATTATAGTGGTGCGGCAACTGTTGAGTTTCTAATGAATAAAGACCAAGAATTCTTTATGCTTGAAGTGAACACTCGCGTACAAGTGGAACACCCGGTAACAGAAATGATTACAGGGGTTGACATTGTCAAAGAATCCATACGCGTGGCAGCTGGTGAGCCGCTTTCATGGAAACAGGAAGATGTTCGGTTAAATGGACATGCAATTGAGTGCCGGTTAAATGCTGAGGATCCAAGTAAAAATTTTATGCCACAGCCCGGCACTATCGAAACTTGGCAGCCTGCGGGAGGTCCTGGAGTTAGGGTTGAATCACATGTACGTGCAGGATATCGAATACCTCCAAACTACGATTCCATGATTGGCAAACTTATCGTGCATGGTCGAGATAGAAACGAAGCAGTCTCGAGAATGCGTTCAGCACTTGGTGAAATGAAAATTGGTCCAATTGCAACAACCATTCCACTTCATCAGAGGTTGTTAAACCATCATGCGTTTGTTTCAGCAGATTTTGATATCAATTGGGTTGAGCGTTTACTTGATGAGTAAATTACTTTGACTTGCTTTCAACTTCAACAACACAAGTTCCAATAGTAAAATCGCCTACACGTAGTTCCTTTATCCATTCGCCAAGTGTAACTTGAAAAATTAAGGTCATGTCTTTAGGGTGGCTTGCTGTCAAACTGTGCAAAGGAAGTTCGCCGATAGATTGAATAGGCGAACTTGGTGTAAGAGTGAGCTGCATTTTTTTATCGTCGCTGGTGAAAAAACCAATTGGTGAATACTTGCGACCATTTGAGTCGATGAGTTCAATCGCATCCTCATCGCCAAGCAACGGTATCAACTCACGAAATGAAGCGGCTTTCCATGGGGACACATCGACAAGTACAATTCCAGTTCCCTCGTCTGCGCGAATACCTTTGATTGTAAGCGCAGCAGAGACGCCTTTTTGCTTCCATTTTGTTGTCAGAGTTCCTTCTATTAAATATAAGTCTTCATCGTATTCAATAGTGCTTGGTATGCCGTTTGTCGAAATACGAAGGCGACGAATTCTAGAAGTAGAGTCAACTAGGTGTTGGATGTTTTTGCCCAGCGGATCACGAGAGTCGAGAATTTCTTCATCAGTGAGTTGTATGCCGCGGTATTCTTTTGCGACGGTATAAGAGATGGGATCTAATGAGAGACTAGGTAAATCAAGACGAGTGCCTCGAATTTGAATGAACTTTGGTGTGAAACTTAAATCCTTTGTGTCAAACGCAAACTTAATTCCTATGTCTTGTCGACCGGGCACACTCGTAGCGTAATGTGAATTGTCGTCATAGATAAAAACTTGTTCAGTTCCATCTGCGACTTCTTGCTTCCACGAGGTGGGGTAGTGAATTTTTGGTTTTGTCATGCCAGAAGCATTGCTAATCAGTCTAACTTGCGAACTTGCTAAGCTAAGCTGCCCGCCAAAATCTTTTGCTTTAGGGCTAAAAGTAACCTGAACAATAACAAGGCCATCTTCGCTTTTGGCAACGTTGGTTACCTTTGCTGCGTCTGGAGCTAGTGAGAGTTGTCCCTTGCCTCCATCAAACGAATCTCGCACAAGCGTGGCGAGCTCATTTATATTTGGGTTGTAATGCTGTAGAGGGGCGCCTAAAAAATCTGGTCGAAGAGTTCCTACGCTTAAGGTGCTATAAAAACTGGTAGTTATTTTCGCAACATCGAGCCAGATAGGATCGCCAACTTTTCCAATAGCGGACTTATTGTTTTCATCTCTTCCGGTACCGCGATATCCGAAAAGTTCATTGGTTGATTGTAGAAAGCCGGATCCGATGATACAGATTCCGATACTAATAATACCAGCGCAGGCACCGCTCAGCCCGCCAAAGGCCATATTTGCCCAAACGGGGAAGTTGACGTTTGATCGAATTAATTTGTCGGCACTGATTCGAAGTATTAAAAGAGAAATAACAAATACTCCTACAAGTACGACACCCCATGCGTAGTTATCAAAACTACCTCCATTCAAAATAGCCATTGTTATTGGTTCCCAAAGAGCAAGTGCAATAGCACCAGAAGAGATAACACAAATTAAATGAATAAGGGAGCTAAACAATCCTTCGTTTGCCCACCAATATGCGATGAGACCAACAAGACCAATAACGATGAGGTTTAAAATAATAATCATGATTTTGTAGCCGACTTCTTGGTTTTCTTGGAATCTTTCTTTTTGCTTACTCTGCCAAACTCTTCAAGAGAGGTTTGCCCCTCGGCAACGATTTTCCATCCAGCATCTTGTAAGCGAATAAGTCGCTTGCTTCTTCTGGCATTTGTAAGGGCTCCCTTAAGATCTCCCGCAATTAAGTATTTCCGAGTTTCATTGTCGAGGAACAATGTTTCAAATACCCCGATTTGCCCTATGTAGCCTAAGCCCTCGCAAATTGGGCATGGATTTGTTTTATTTTTATGTTCAATCGTTCCACCTTTTCGATACAGTTGCTCGACAGTGTCAATCGGCAAACCTTGTTTCGCAAGATCTGGCGATGGCTTGTACGAAACCCTACAGTTTTCACAAAGTTTACGAACTAACTTTTGGTACACAACTGCTTGGAGTCCTTCGAAACTTTGTCTTGGATTAGAAACAAGTCCAGCCCATTTAGAGAGCAGGTCAGACATCGATGTCGCACGCATCGAGACAAAGATGAGTGGTCCTTCTTTTCCAGGTTTCGATACTATTTTTGCGGCTTCTGCATCAGTAAGATCGGCAGCCAATATTACTTCTGGGTCACGGCGGATAACAGTTTGCAATTGAGTTGCATAATTGTCGTCATCAGCGGTGTTATGTGTAATGCCCTCAAGAGTCGCGAGGACCTGCTTCTCAAGAGTAACGATGTTGTTTAGGTAAGAGTCGTGTTGGCTGAGGATCGAATAGGAAGTTGTTGTTAGCCCGCTTTGGCTTTGCCCGCCAAACAAAACAACTCCATGTCGTAGTTCTGGTTGCTTGAGTTGGTCAAGCAACTCTCTTTGTTTTGGCATGAGACCGATTGATTCCCATGTGCGAAGGACTCGTTCGGCTCGATCAAAATCTAATCGCAGTACGTAAGCGCTTGAAGATCCAGAAGCAGTCAAGTCAACATGCGTCGTTCCAGAGGCACTTGAGATATCAAATTCGCCAGTTTGAAGTCGGCGTACATCCTTTGGATCAGTGCCAGCGATTTCCTTAATAAATGCAACAACTTTTGCACCTAAGTCAGCTACGATTGGCTCCTGATTATTTGAAACACCGTCGACCAAATACTTGCTTTGGCAACCACTTTGCGTAAGCCGTATGTCGGTTCGGCTTGCGCGGTGTTTCAACGCATCGGAAATGAGTTCTTCAACAGCAAGGTAGACTCCGATATTCGGATCATCTTTATCAGGGACTTTCATAGGACCATTTGGTCCCTCAAATTTCATCGTAACTTGCTTGTTTGTTTTAGCGGTTTTTCTTTTTTCCCTTGCTGCCTTGAAAGAGCCAGTTCTCAGTTTGAACTGGTGTTGTGCGGAAACGGCAGAGTTTCGTACTTTCCAGTACGCGAGAATTGGAGCAAGTAAAACAACAAAGCCTACTGGCAAAGCTACATAAAAATTTACCCCGAACAACATAATTGCAAGTGCAAGGAAGGCAGCACCGAGATGTATGCTATTCCACTTTACCACGTTTAGATGTGCATCACTTGCATCTTTTTCTAAGTGCGTACTTACCACCCACCCCCAAGCGAAGAATACAGCACATATAAGAATCGGTTTCCAAGGACTCAGTAAGAAAACGGTAGTAGTTTCAGCGAAAGTCAAAGTATTCATTAAGAAATACCCTTTATTTTCATCTTAAGGTCTTCTGGCTTTGGAGTAGCATCCATGGCAGTCTTTAATGACACCCATTCTTGCTCAACAAGGTGGAGCAGTGCAGTATTGAGATCAATCATGCCCTCTTCGTGGCTTTTGATAATTACATCCAAGAGTTCGCCTTCGCGTGCTTCAAGAATGTACTTTGTTACGATTGGTGTGCCGAGCAGTATTTCTAATGCAGGAATACGTGGAGTATCTTCGTGTAGGGTTGGCAGTAGTTTCTGATAGACAATTGCGCGAAGGTTATACGCAAGCAGTTTTCGGATTTGTGGACGTTCGTTTTCGGGGAAGAGGTCATAGATTCGCCCGAATGTCTGCCAAGCAGATGAAGCGTGAATAGTTCCAAATACCAAGTGACCAGTTTCAGCGGCACGAATCGCTGCTTCGAAAGTTTCGTTGTCGCGCATTTCACCAACAAGAACTACATCGGGATCTTCTCGAACAAGTGCGCGGAGAGCCTCATTGAAACTCATGCAATCGATACCAACTTCTCGCTGATTAATGGTTGCTTTGTCATCATGGAAAATGTATTCAATTGGATCTTCAATGGTGACGATATGGCAACGCTTTCGCTGATTAACGTAGTTGAGCATCGCTGCGATAGAAGTAGATTTTCCTGAGCCAGTTACTCCTGCAAACAGAATGAGACCGTTCGCACTCATCGCTACTTCACCTAGAATTGGTTTCAGGTGTAGTTGTTCAAAGGTCATAATGTTGGCTGTAATTAATCGACAAGCAAGCGAAGGTTTGCCACGAGCCATAAACATATTTACTCGGAATCGTCGATCTTCGTCGTAGTCATACGCCAAGTCAATTTGACCGTGCTTTTGGAAGTGTTTGTATTGAATTTCGTCGAGAATATCTTTTGCAATTTGGTAGCAGAGCTCTTCAGTATTTACTTCTGCATCCAAGCTACGAAGTACACCCCGTACACGAATACGGGGTTTTGTTCCAGCTTTGATGTGAAGATCAGATGCTTCAAAGTTGATTGTGGCTTTGAGCATTTTTCGGAACTCTGAAATGCCGTTTCCGGGCGTGGTTCCGGAGTCGTTATGTACGGCGTTCGCTATGTCGTTTTCTTCAATATGGGTCACGTTATATCTCTTCTTGTAATTCTAGGAGCACGGAAGGCGCATTGAGTGCACAGGGTATCATATTGAGAGGAGTTACTCGTAAAAAACGACTTGATTCCTTGACCCAAAAATGGTAAAATTGCTCAATGGAAAAGTTACATATCACTGATGGCATTACTTTTGACGATGTTTTACTCGTTCCAAGATTTAGCGATGTAACTCCAGATGTGGCCGATACCTCCACACGGCTTACAAATCGAATTACACTTAATATCCCCCTTATCTCGGCTCCGATGGATACCGTTACGGAATCATCTTTGGCGATTGCTCTTGCCCAAGAAGGCGGGATTGGATTTGTGCACAAGAATATGCCGCCCCATTTACAGGCACGCGAAGTGGCCAAGGTGAAAAGGTCAGAAAACGGTGTTATTACTGATCCAGTGACTCTAAGCCCAGAGTACTCTGTTGGTAAGGCTACCGCTCTTATGGCAGAGCAAAATGTTTCTGGCTTCCCTGTCACCCTAGATGGTGAAGGGGATGGAGAAGTTGTTGGCATTTTGACTCGGCGTGATATGAAATTTGTAGATTCGAGCGACCAGCTTGTCGGTGAATTGATGACATCGAAAGATTTGGTAACCGGAAGCGACAGTACAACCCTTGAAGAAGCAGAAACAATGATGGTTCGGGCGCGGGTTGAAAAATTAATTCTTGTTGATAGTAATAATAAACTTTGTGGTTTAATCACAATGCGTGATATTGAAAACATTCGCCATCATCCAAAAGCATGTCGCGATTCACGTGGACGATTGCGAGTTGGCGCCGCAGTAGGCGTGTATCAGTACGAACGTGTTGAAGTGCTTATTGAAGCAGAAGTAGACGTCATTGTTGTTGATACTGCGCATGGACATTCGCAAAATGTTTTGGATACTGTGAAAGAAATTAAAAGTCGATGGGATATCGATGTCATTGCTGGAAACATAGCAACAAATGAAGGCGCTGAAGCACTCATAGAAGCTGGAGTTGACGCTGTAAAGGTTGGTATTGGTCCAGGATCAATCTGTACAACCAGAATTGTAAGTGGAGTCGGTGTTCCTCAACTTACCGCGATTGTTAACGCATGCAAAGCGGCAGATAAACATAACATTCCAGTCATTGCAGACGGTGGAATTCGTCAAAGTGGTGATATCGGAAAAGCAATCGCAGCTGGCGCAAGTGCCGTGATGCTTGGATCTCTTTTTGCAGGTCTTGACGAAAGTCCTGGCGAGCTTATTTTGCACCGTGGAAGACGATTTAAGACATATCGCGGGATGGGCAGTGAGGGAGCGATGGGGTCTGGCTCAGCAGACCGTTATAGTCAGGCGAATGTGACCAATACAAAGAAATACGTGCCCGAAGGCGTTGAAGGTCGTGTTCCTTATCGTGGAAAACTTGGTGACTTTACATACCAGATGGTTGGCGGATTGCGTGCTGCAATGGGATACTGCGGCACGGCGAATATTACTGATTTGCGAAATCAAGCAACGTTTGTTCGCGTTAGCGGAGCTTCCTTGATTGAAAGTCATCCACACGATATTCAGATTATTAAAGAAGCTCCAAACTATCAAGTTGCGAGTGAACCATCTGCGCAATAATCGTACATCTTTAACAGCGTCTCTTGTATTAACAGGACTTGCATCTACGGGTACAAGTGTTATTTGGAACGGATTGCCATTTATCGCAAAACGCGATTATGGATTTGGCGAAAATGAAAACCTAGCGCTCTATTTGTTGATTGGTTTTGTGTACGTGACAGGTGCGCTGACTTCGGGAGTATGTACACGCAAGTTACAATCATATATTTCGGTACGAACAATTATTGCGTTGTTGCTTATGACAGTCGCAGGAGTGTGCTCACTGCCTCTGTTTTCTTCAGAAGATAGCAGTTGGATTATGTGGACTTCCGGTGGTGTTGCGGGTTTTTGCAGTGCATGGCTCTGGCCAATAGTAGAAAGTTATTTGGTTGCCGGAAGACATGGCAAGGAAATGCGACGAGCAATTGGATGGTGGAATTTGGTTTGGATGACTTCGGTCGCTGTTGTTATGCTTGCAATGGCGCCACTTATGGACAAGCATGCTTCGATGGTGATTGTTGGGTTGGGCGCGGCGAATCTATTTGCGATCGGAGTTCTGCCATGGTACACAAAGAACCCTCCCGAGCATGATGAAACCATCGCAGTTAAGCAAGTCCCAGATGGATACAGTGACCTGCTCAAGGGAGCTAGAGTGTTGTTGCCCTTGAGTTACGTCATGAATGGTGTCCTTGCACCTTTGTTGCCGTTTGTGCTCGCAGGTGTTGCTATTGATATTTTTTGGCAGACACCAATCACTTCAATATGGATGATTTCTCGTGTTTTTGCAACCGCTCTCATGTGGCGTATTTCATTTGAGCAGTCCCCTTTGCGCTTTTTATCTAATAAAATTGCGTCAAGTTCCAGTGGGGGAGGATGGCACGGTAGATGGTCCGTGCTTTGGGGAGCATTAGTTGCTATGGGAGCTGGGTTTATATGCATTTTGAGCGCCAACACTATACTATTCTTGATTGTGGGGCTAATTTTATTCGGGAGTGGAATGGGCGTAACTTATTATGCCGCAATCTATTACGCTATGGCTGTTGGACGTGCGGAAGTCGACGCGGGTGGAAAGCACGAGGCGTTCATCGGCGGTGGATATATGGCTGGCCCGTTGTTTGGACTGCTCTCCCTCCAAGTTAGTGCGAGTGGCGATGGAAGTGGTTTTAGTGCAGTAATTTATGTAGTTTTAGCAATTCTTTTCATCGCTACTGCAGCTTTATGGCACTTTTGGCGAAAAGCCCGATAATCTTCTGGCAATTCAGGAGTTATTCACATTAGAATCGTCGTTCCGATGAAGAACCATTGAGGAATTACCCTCGTAAGGAAGAACTATGTTTACTATTTTTGCCACCGTTTTAACACTCGCTTTATCTCAAGATTCCAAGGCGCCAGATCCAACAGCTATGCCCAATTTTGGTGCTATTGGAATTAACCAGTCGGAGGATGGGCTGCCACCCTTTGACAAAGTTGCTAAAGATCATGAAATAATCATTTCATCACTAAATGGTCAAAGTGGGATGTACTCACTCTACAAAGATGAGGATGACCATCTTCTAGTTGAAATAGCACCTGACTACGAAGGCAAACCCATTCTCATTGCCTATACAGTTTCAAGTGGTATTGGCCAAGCAGGTGTACAACTCG
>PVBE010329547.1_pt1 | contig 14914 bp, 14 predicted proteins | sample 1631181 | NCBI WGS metagenome assembly PVBE01 (sample SAMN08397723, study PRJNA350692) | Marine metagenome, whole genome shotgun sequencing project. | isolation source: water | place: Pacific Ocean | collected 2012-04 | reverse complement strand
TGAACGAGCGCTAACGAGTCTAATAATGAAGAAGTTCTTGTCATATGGAAGCTTGGCCGCGGGCGAGGTACTCTCCGCGAACCGTGCCGTTGCGTTCTTCTGGGCGTACCTCGGACGCCGAAGCGCCTTCTTGCACCGCTGTAACAGCCATTGTCTTACCGTGCCTCGCAGGTTGTCATTCGTTGTCGGTAGCAGATTGGAGAACGGGTTCCACGTTCATTCGGGCTCGCCTTCCGCCGAGAGGGACTTGATGTAGGTAATAAGATCCATCACTTGCTCTTCGGTGAGTTGATTAGAGAAACTGGGCATGAGCGGGGCAAACCCGTCGACCACGCGCAGGGCCGGCCGCATAATCGATTCGCGGAGGTATTCTTCGTCTGCGACGACCTCGTCGCCCGATTTGAGCGTTACGGTGGAACCGTAGACCCCTACAAGATTCGGCCCGCGCGCGCCAGACTCGCCGGAATGGCAGGTGGCGCAGCCGCGCTGTTCGAAGAGGAATAGGCCGGCTTCCTGGGGCGCAGCCTTGGGCCCGCCTTCGAGCCACTGGGCGTAGTCTTCGGGCTTCATGACGTAGACGGTGCCGCCCATAAGCGAATGCTCCGTTCCGCAATATTCGGCGCAGAAGAGGTGGAATTCGCCTGTCTTAGTCGCCTCGAACCAAAGGCTCGTGAATTTGCCGGGCAGCGCATCGTGCTTCACGCGGAATGCGGGAATCCAGTAATCGTGCAGCACATCCTGCGAGGTCAACGTGAGCTTAATGGGACGGCCCACAGGCACATGGAGATCGTTTACTTCGCGCATCCCGTTGGAATGCTGCACCTTCCACATCCATTGCTTGCCGACCACGTCAATTTCGAGCGCGCCTTCGGGCGCAGTTGCGTAGTCGTTATAGAGAAGCGCGCCCCAAGCGAAAATGATCATGGCGCCCATGCCGGGGATGAGCGTCCAGATGAGTTCGAGGGCCATGTTGTGGAGGGGCTTCGAGGGCCTGCTCTCGCCTTTGATCTTGCGGTACCGCACTGAGAAGTAGATGAGAAGCCCGCCTATACCAACGCACACCAAGGCCGAAAAGGTGACCAAGGAATAGTAAAACGGATCGACGCGGGTGGCGTAGGTGGATGCCTGCTCCGGGAAGATATAGTTCAACATAGTTTTCGTTGCTCTCGACTTCGTTCAGTCCGTATCAATTTCCGCATGCCCCATTCGGCATGCGCTGCGTAACCGCGAAATGGCGAACCCGCGGGCGGCACGAATTCGTTCCTAGCCGCTGTCGACCCGGCGCCCCACGATGCGCTCAAGTTCTTTGGCGCGGTTTCTTCGGTTGCGAGTGAATTCCCATGTCCAAAGTCCCGCGAACAGGAGAATCATGATGGCCGCGCCTATGCGCATGGCCCCAATGATATAGAATCCGTAGGATCCGGTAGCCGGGTCATAGGCGTAGCACAAGAGAACGATTTGATCGACGAGCCGCCCGATTCGATTCTCGGAGGCCTCCATCAATCCGTATTCCAAGTCTCTTGGAATGTACTCGATTCCGTAGTAATACCGAGCGACTCGGCCTTTTGGCGTGAGGACCATAACTCCGGCGGCGTGGGCGTATTGGCCGGTAGCCGCGTCGCGGGCGTAGCCAAAACCCACGGCGCTGGCCAAGAAGGACACGTCTTCTTTGTGGTTTTGGCTCACTGTGAGAAAACGCCAGCCTTCCGCCGCGCCGTCTCTATCGAGTTCCTCTATATAGCTTGCTTTCTTCGCCATCGCGAGTGTGTGATCTTCGCCGGGATCGATGCTGACCGTGAGCACGTTGTAGTCCGCGCCCAACTCGAGGCCTATCGCGCCGACCGCGACGGCTACGCCGTTGAGGACCTGATTGCACAACATGGGGCATTCGTAATACACCAACGAGAGGACAGCGGGTTTTCCGTCGAGCAGATCGCGCAACGTGACGTCGGCGCCCTCCTCGTCGCCGAAGGCGAGGTCGAGGTGCACGAGCGAATCGAGGCGCTGTTCAATTCTAATTTCGCGGAATTGCGCGGCGGGATCGGGGCCGCGAAACGACAAGGCGTCGAAGTCCGGAGGCGGAGCCTGGGCGGCCGCGCACATGGCCAAGCCAGCGGCCCAGCAGAACGCAACGGCACGGTTCGCGGAGAGTACCTCGCCCGCGGCCAAGCTTCCATATGACAAGAACTTCTTCATTATTAGACTCGTTAGCGCTCGTTCACAGTGGGGGCCAATTCGATCTTCTTTTCTAGCGGCCGGAATTTGGGGAACCCGCCCTCCTCGATGATGCCCATGGCTGTCTCGACGGGAATCCGGTAGACGGTCTCGCCATTCTCCAACTCGCTTACAATGCCGTAGGATGCCGAGAGGCGATTCGATTCCGCCGCGTACTCATCATAGGTGTCCCACGGCTCTATTTGAATGCGCGGAGACGTGGCCCACTCTTGGTGCTCGGCAGCGAGGGGCGACGGCTCGTAATCGCTGATAGAATCCATTTGCTCGAAGCTGTTCATGACCACGCGGCAGATGCCAAAGGCAACCACGACAACGGCGACCATGACGACGCCGGCAAACAGCACGAGCTTGAGGTGCCAATCGCGGACTTCGAATTTCTCTTCGCCGGGAGCGCCGCTCTCATACATGGTCGAGTACCTCCGGGGGCTGCTTGTGGGTTACGGCCTCGTACAGGCGCGGGTCGTTCACGGCCAGGGCCGAACGCTTTTGTATCTGGCCGAGGAAGGCCCATAACCAAATCCCGCCGATGCCGAGCCAGGCGCTGGCGAAGACCAGTATGTCCTTTAAGTACAGGCCGGGCGCTTCGTGGTGGAAGGCGGGGCTGACAAACCAGAAGACGTCGGCCAAACGCCAGAAGAGTATCCAGTAACACACTTTGGTCAGGTAATTGGGGCTCCGCTTCCCGCGCTTCCACAGCAGCAGAAGGAGCGGTACCAGAAAGTGAAAGGCCATCAGGCACATGGCGAGCGCGGCGAGGCCGGAGCTGCGCCGCGCGGTGTAGTAGACGATCTCCTCGGGCAAGTTCGCCGACCACGTAATCAGGTATTGCGAGAAGGACATGTAGGCCCAGAGCACCGTGAAGGCCATGATCAGGTTTCCGAGATGATGGTAGTGATCCACGGTGACGTATTCCGCGAGGGGCTTCGTCTGCGCGAGCTTGGAGAGAATGATGGTGGCGAAAGCCAGGGCAGTGAGGACTTGACTGGTCCAGAAGAGCGGCGCGTACATAGTCGAGAAGTAGGCCGGTTCGAGCGACATGGCCCAATCGGTCGAGGCGAAAGTCATGGTCAGGCAATAGAGGATGATGGAAATTGGCGCGAAGCGCTTGAAGTTGACGGCGATGTTTCCGTCGCCCGTCTCGTCAAGTTTCTTGGACCAGCGGTTGAAGATTTGCATGAGGCCGATCCATACGGCGAAGTACAAGAGCGCGCGCGCAATCCAAAAACCGGCGTTCAAGTAATCCTCTTTGTTCTTGACGATAGTTTCGGCTTCGCTGAGGTCGAGCCAGGGCAGGTAGAGGTTGCCCGCCGCGGGCCCGTTGGCAAACCACATGAGGGGGCCGGCGAGGATGGGCAGAAAGCCCACAAACAGCAAGGGCAGAGTACGGGTTGAGGCCTCGAGTATGCGTTGCGTGACGAAGCTCCACGCGCCGCCGGTGAGGTGGTGGATGAAAATCAGCACGAGCGAGCCCATGGCGATTCCAAACCAAAGGATATAGCCGAAAAGGTAGGCCTGGAAGAAGCTGTCGATTCCGCCGGTGCGTTCGGTAACGGCGTCGCCGTTCAATGCAAAAGAAAGTCCGATGGCAACGAGGAGGAAGACAGGCCCCGCCATGATGGCCATCTGGCGCAAGCGGCTCAGTCCGAAGGGCAATGTGACCTTATTGGTGCTCATTGGCGTTGGGTCCCTCGTCTTCCGCGGGCTGTTGCGGGTTCCGCGCGAGTTCGTCGATCGTTTCCAACAGTTCGTCGGGCAGTACGTCGGGCGTGGCGTTCTGGCTTAACTGCAAGACGCGTATGTACGAAGCGATGGCCCACCGGTCTTTCGGCTCGATACGGCTGGCGTAGCTGTACATGCGCCCGAAGCCATTGGTCATGACATCGTAGAAATAGCCGATGGGCACTTCGCGCAGGCGGTCGATGTGATAGGAGGGCGGTGGCGGAAATCCGCGCTGCACGACCATGCCGTTGCCGGTGCCTTGCGCGTCATGGCAAGGGAAACAGAATGCCATGAAGCGCTCCTGCCCCCTATCGAGAAGTTCACGGGCCAGTTCGATTTGGGCGGGAAGCGTCTCGGCGAATTCGCCGTCGATCTTGCCTGCGTAATAGTGATCGTCGGTGCGGGGTTCCAGGTAGGGCACCGTGCCGGGGACCGGGAGCCTAGAGGATAGGCCATCGGAGAAGAAGGCGCTCTCTTCGTAGGGTTTCAGGCGCGCGTTGTCCCACATGTCCCAGTGGCAGCCGCCAAGTGTGGCTATGAGCAGGGCTGCCAGGAGAGGAGTGGCGGCGAGGCGGGGCCTCGGGGCGTCACGCTTCCCATCTTGTCCGAGTCCAGGACATAGCCGTCCATCGACCCCGAACACCCTCGAGTGCGTTTGCGAAAGCGCGCTTGAGCTGTTTCTTCGTTTCATACTATTACCTCGGAAACTTCGAGGGGTTTGGGGTCGAGTCCTTCCATGAATTCCTTGGTTGCCGCCACGTCGTAACGCTCGTCGGCGGACTCGATGCAGAGGAAGAAGCGGTCGCTGGAGGCCCGGTCGAAATTCTTTGCGTTGAAGATCGAGTGGTGCGGGCGGGGCAACCCGTTGAGCGCGATCATCGAGAGTCCGGCGGCGAAAGCGGCGAAGAGGACCATCGTCTCGAAGGTGATGGGGATGTACGCGGGCCAACTGTACAGCGGCCGGCCGCCGATTTCGTAGGGATAGTGGTAGACTGTGGCGAAGACTTGCATGCCGAATCCCGCGATGGCTCCGGTCAATCCCGCGCAGAGTGTGAGGAAGGGGACGGCGGTCTTCGTAAAGCCTAAGGACTCGGCCAACCCGTGAATGGGGAAGGGGGAATAGGCTTCCACTTCGCGGTAGCCCGCGTCATAGGTGGACCTCGCTGCGTTCAGCAGTTGGTCGGGGTTGTCGTACTCCGCCACCAGCCCGTAGACTTGGGGTTCTCGGTTTGCAGTGTCGTCAAGCATCGTATTCGATCGCCCTGTGCTTAGTGTCCATGAGAGGTGCTAGAAAGCTTGTGGTGGGTTACGCGGATTTCGTGGATAGCGACCATGGGCATGAACCGGATGAACAGGCACATGCAGACGGTGAAGAAACCGAGCGTTCCCGCGAAGATACCCCAGTCCCAGATGGTGCCGTGGTACGTGCCCCAGGAAGAGGGCAGGAAATCGCGGGTGAGGCTGGTCACCACGATGACGTAGCGTTCGAGCCACATGCCCGCGTTGATGAACATGCAGACGCCGAACAGCGGGATGGGGTTCACGCGGACGGCTTTTATCCAGAGCAGCTGCGGGACCAGGAAATTGCAGACGATGAGCGCCCAGTAAGCATAGCGGTATGGGCCGACCCAGATCCGGTTCCACATCATGAAGCGCTCGTAGGAACTGCCGCTGTACCAGGCGTAAAACAATTCGGAGGCGTAGCCGTAGCACACCACGAGGCCGACGGCGAGCATAACCTTGGCCATGTTGTCGATGTGGCGCGTCGTGATGATGCTCTCCATCTTATACAACTTGCGCACAGGCAGCGCCATGGTCAGCACCATCGCGAAGCCGGCGTAGATCGCGCCCGCTACAAAGTAGGGAGGGAAGATGGTGGTGTGCCAGCCTGGCAGGTTCGAGACGGCGAAGTCGAAGCTGACGATGCTGTGCACGGATACCACGAGCGGCGTACAAAGGCCGGCCAGGAGCATCGAGGCGGTTTCGTAGCGGAACCAGTGGCGCGAGGAGCCGCGCCATCCGAGCGCGACGATGCCGTAGGCGATCTTGGCCCAACGGTTCTTGGCACGGTCGCGGCAGGTGGCGAAATCGGGCACGAGCCCGATGTACCAGAAGAGAATCGAGACCGAGCCGTAGGTCGAGATGGCGAACACGTCCCAGAGAAGGGGGCTCCGGAATTGCGGCCACAGCCCCATCGAATTGGGATAGGGCAAGATAAAAAAGGCTACCCAGGGGCGGCCCAGGTGCAAGAGGGGGAACATGCCCGCGCAGGCCACGGCGAAGATCGTCATCGCTTCGGCGAAGCGGTTGATCGCGTTGCGCCAGTCTTGACGCAGCAGGAGGAGTACGGCGGAAATGAGCGTTCCCGCGTGGCCGATGCCAATCCACCAGACGAAATTGATGATCGCGAAACCCCAGGCGATAGGGATGGTGACGCCCCAGGTGCCCGTGCCGAGCACGAAGAGATAGGCGCTGGAAATGCCCAAGATCGAGAGAAAAAACATCCCGACCGCGGCCATGATGAACCAGCCGGGCGGCTGCGGCTTCTCGACCACCACCGAAGTAATAGTGTCCGAGATGGACTCGTAGTCGTGCCCCGCGCCGATGAGCGGCGCGACAGGCGCCAGCGCGGGATAATTCTTCGCCGTCACCTCTTCCGGTGTCAGCTTATCCACAGCCGCCATTGCTAAGCCTCGAGATCCGGGTTGGGGTTAGTGATTCGCGCCAAGTACGTGGTTCTCGGCCTCGCGTTGATGTCGGCGAGCGTGGCGTAGTTGCGGTGGCTGTGCTTCCGCTTCGACACACCGCTTTCGGAATCGTTGATGTCCCCGAAAGCAATCGCGGACGAAGGGCAGGTCTGCTGGCAGGCGGTGAGAATCTCGCCCTCTTGGATCTCGCGGCCGTCCCGTTTCGCGTCCTGCCGCGCCAAGTTGATCCGCTGTACGCAGTAGGTGCATTTCTCCATGACGCCACGGGTGCGCACGGTGACGTCGGGGTTGTACATCAACTTGATGGATTCAGGATACACTAGGGCGCCAGTGCTGTCCTCGCCCATGACCTTTGTCAAATTCTTGCTGCCGAGCGCCCGGTGGCCCTGCTGTCCCGTGGGGGTTCGGCCATAGCTGTAGAAGTTGAATCGGCGTACTTTGTACGGGCAGTTGTTCGAGCAATACCGCGTGCCGATGCAGCGGTTGTAAGTCATGTCGTTCAAACCTTCCTTGCTGTGCGTGGTCGCCGCGACGGGGCACACCACTTCGCAGTGGGCGTTCTCGCACTGCATGCAAGGCACGGGTTGGAAGTGCGTTTCGGGATTGTCGATATTGTCACCGTAGTAATACCGATCCACGCGGATCCAGTGCATCTCGCGGCCCAACCGCACCTCTTCGCGGCCGACAACAGGGATGTTATTTTCCGACTGGCACGCGACGAGGCACGCGTTGCAGCCGGTGCACTTGCTCAAGTCGATCGTCATACCCCACGCGTACCCGTCCCAAGTCTTCTCTTCGAGGTCGTAGAGCGTCCGGGGATTATTGGGGTCTTCACCGTGCGTGGGATCGTGGAAGTGCCCCGTAACAATGTGACCGTCCGCTTCGTACTCTTCCTGTGTGAACGCCCGCACGAGGCCGCGCGCTTCGGAAGTCTCGCCGATGACGTTGTCGATCATGTGGTGTTCTTCGGTGCGGGCCAGATCATAGGTTCCGGGCGCCTTGTCAAGGCGGACGTTGCCGACAATGTTCATGGCCGAAGACGTCCGAATCGAGTAGACGTTTTGGCCGATTCCCTGGCCAACCTTGCCGACGCGTGTGCGGCCAAAGCCAAGGTGAAGCGTGATTGTGTCCGCCGCGTGTCCCGGTTGAACCCAGACGGGAAGCGGATTCTCGAGGGACAACTCGTTGCAAGTTACCTGGACCAAGTCGCCCGAGGCCAAATCCCGCGCCTGGGCCGTGGCGGGCGAGATGTGGACCGCGTTGTCCCAAGTGAGTTTCGTCAGCGGTTTGGGGGCCTCTTGAAGCCAACCGTTGTTCGCGAATCGCCCATCGTAGATGGACGGGTCCGGAAGAATGACGGCTTCCAGGCCTTCGCCTTCTTCCGCCGCCGAGGAGGCGACTTCACGCCGCGCCCGCAGGACCTTCGGCATGTGAGCCGTACCCTTGACCACGCCGTTGCTCAGCGAAACCGCCCAGAATTTTTCAAAGTTCACGTCGGGCCGGGCCGATTGCCAGTACTCGCGCAGAATGTCGTACCCGGCCTTCGGAATATCGTCGAGCATGGCGGACATGAGCTCGGTCGTGGATTTGCCCCCGTAGAGGGGCGCGATGAGCGGTTGGACCAGAGAAATCGTACCGTCGTGCGCACGGCCATCGGCCCAGGCTTCAAGCTCGTGGACGCTCGGAATGTGCCAATGGCAATAACGCGCGGTCTCGTTTTCGTGCAATCCGAGGTGAACCCGAAGAGGGACCTTGTCCATCGCTTCGGCAAAACGGAAGTCGGCCGGCGCGTCGTAACGCGGGTTGCCATCGAGGAAGACGAGCAACTTGACCTTATCCGCCGCCATGTCATCTACAAGCGATTGCAGCGACACGAGTTGGTTTTCGGGGCAAATCTCTGACGAGTCGGTCTGCTCAACCGTTGTCTCTTCGTTGGATTCGGCGATCACGGCATTCATGGCGTGGGCCAGCGCGTGCAACTCAGGGGGCTGGTGTTCGCCCACAATAACCACACCGTTGTGAGTGGCGCTCTTCAGATCCGCCGTGGCTGCCTTTGCCCAACGGGTCTCGCTTTCGCTGAGGCCCACGTCCGCCGAACCTTGGCCCGGCAGGCCGAGCAGGGATGCGATGGACCGCGCGATGGCCTCGACGCGTGATGGCTGCACGGCCAGACGGTGATCCGCCCCGGCCCCCGTGAGGCTGGGCGCGCTCTCGACCGTGTAGAGGCGGTTGAGTGGACGCGTCCCCTGATCGCCGCCATGCGACTTGCCCTCGAAGACATCCCGCCGCGCCGCGAAATCCTTGGCGTGGCGCACGTGGCCGAGGCCCGCGGTCAGGAAGTCGGCATCCAGAGCGAGAACGACATCGGCCACATCGAAATGGTACTGAGTGTCGACGTACTGCCCGAAAGCCAGGCGCGAGCCTTCGCGGACCGAATGGCGTCCCACTGGCTCGTATTGGTGCCACTTCGCCTCGGGATACCGGGCGAGAAAGGCTTCGAGTTGCGCGCCCAGAGTGGGCGACGTGATGGTTTGACTGAGAATCCGAACGCCCTGCCCGCCGCTGGGGCGCAGATCGTCGAGGGCCGCGTTGATTTCGTCTACCACGCCATCCCACGAGCCCACGTTGCCCCGGTTGAGGACTTCGCGGGAGCGATCGGGGTCGTACATTGTCAGCACGGAAGCCTGAGTGATCGCGTCCGCGGCGCCGAGCGAAGAGGGATGGCCCGGCAGGCCTTCGATTTTCGTAGGGCGGCCCATATGGCTTTCGACGAGAACGCCGGCAGCATAGCCGCCAAGCATCGAGGCCGAGGCGTAGTACGTGGCCCGGCCGGGGATGATTTCTTCGGGCGCCTTAACGTAGGGGAAAATCTCTTCAGCAGGCTGCCGCGCGCATCCGGCCGTGACGCCGGCTAAGGCCAGGGACGCGCCCATGACATGTAGAAAATTCCGGCGGGTCAGGGAGTTCGCCGACGTCGAGGCCTGCTCGGGAAACTCGTTTTGCAAGTAGGCTTGGAACGCTTCCGTTTGCGCCGCTTCCTCCAGGCTGCGCCAATACGCGGGTCCGCTGGACTTGTCCAGCCGGTCGCGCACGGCTTGCAGTCCCACGGCAGGCTTCAAATCCATCGGAGTCGGTACATCCACGGGTCGCTCCTCGACGGGGGGATTGTGGGCGGCTTCTCGGGTCATCGATGGCAAATAGAGCAGTTCAGAAGCTGCCCCACCTTTATGTCGTACGCTTCGACCAGCGCCTGGCCCCTGGCGATTTGGTCTTTGGGGGCTTCCCACGCCCCGTTAAACACTTCCTCGCGGGGCCGGATGAACTTTTCAGGCGCTTTGTGACACCTCAAGCACCAGCCCATCCGCAAAGTGTTCTCCTTGTGCGTGAGCCTCATCTGATCGACGCGGCCGTGGCACGTCGAACAGCCGACGCCCTGGGCCACATGGACACTGTGATTGAAATAGACGAAATCGGGAAGGTCGTGGACGCGGGCCCAAGCGATGGGTTCGCCCGTGCGCCAGCTCTCGAGCACGGGCTCAAGCATGGGCTGATCCGTCAAGACCTGGGAATGGCAGGTCATGCACGTTTCAGTGGGGGGAATCCCGGCAAAGAAGGCGGTCTCCACCGAGAAGTGGCAATAGCGGCAATCGATGCCATTGCCCTGCACATGCCTTTGATGACTGAAAGGAATGGGCTGCTGCCGCGCAATATCGACGCGCGATCCTTCGGGCGAGAGATAAATGCCAGAGGAGACGCCGGCCAGAAGCAGACCCACGAGTGGTAACGCCATCAAACTCCAGCGCGCCAGCCAATTTGCGCCGGGAGGAAAGACTTGTGTCACGGAGATATCCTTTCTACCCACCCAGTTTCACCGGTATTGCGGTCGATATTCTTGGCGCTTGTCCTATACTCAGCAGGCCTCCGACTACTCCAATAACGTGATCGACGGACGTTGCGGCCTTCGGGGAGTTTTGCCGTATCTCGCGCCCCCATGAGGCCCTCTCGCCAGGCCCTGGCCCCGCCTGGGATGGATCGTGCCGCTGGATAAGACATTCAGATAAACAATCCTACACGGCTCCAAATTCCCGGACGGGCAAAAAACCCTCATCTACCGGAAATCCCGCGGTGTTTTCACCCATCAATGCCAGATCCTTGGTTGGCAGTCCAAGGCGCCAGACGACCACAGAGAAGACTGCCTGACAGGGCTTCCCAATTGGATGCGCGTACAATTGACTGACTCATTTGCGCTACGAAAAGCGGTGAGATATCCAGGCTAACGACTTTCCGTTCTACCGCACGAAACGAAGCATACAGAATTTTAAACCCCTAATGCCACAGGAAAGTTTCGATATGGAAATCGACCACAAAACGTCCGGCGCGCGGAGCGTTTCTTCCGCGGGTGAAGAGAGCGCCCGCACGATGCTATACTGGAGTCCCTCTTGACTTGACCGCGTCGAGTACCTTTCCATGAGCGCCGTCTCCGCAACGAATCGAAAAGCTTTTTTCGCTATCGTCGCCCTAAGCGCGCTGATCTTTGCGTTTCTGGTCTGGCTCATCTACGTGAACCAGGGGCGCGATATGCGGGCGAATGCCTTGCTCTACCTGCCCGCGGTGAATGCCGCGCTTAACGGCCTCAGCGCGTTCAGCATCTGCCTGGGCCTGGCCGCTATTCGATTCAACAAACGCCGGCTGCACATATCCTTGATGATTACGGCGCTCGTGTTCTCGGCGGCATTCCTCGTCAGCTACATTGTCTACCATTCCGCGCAGGGCGATACGACATTCGTAGGCGAGGGGCTCATCCGCGCGGCCTACTTCTCTGTTCTCGTTTCGCACATCGGAGTTACGGTGTTCGCGTTGCCGCTGATTTTGACGACACTCTACTTGGCGGTCACGAAACAATTCGGACGTCACTGGAAAGTCGCGCGATTCGCATTTCCTCTCTGGTTGTACGTCTCCGCGACCGGTGTGGCGATTTACTTCTTACTAAAGGCCCATTCGTAGCGGGCGCTACGGGCGGGACGGCGCTCCAGGCAAGCACGAAAGGCACAATGACGTGGACGACAAGACGACGAGCGAACGAACGGTAACCATCAACGGCGAGGAAGTTCTCGTGGACGCGGTGAAAGATCCGCGTATGGGCCGAATGGGCCAGTGGCACACACGGGGCGTGTACAAGTCGGAGTACGTAATGGCGAAGGGGGACAACTTGGAAGCGGCCTTCGAGAATTGGAGAGAGAAGGCGAAGGCCATGTAAGCGGCGGCGCCCCCGATCGAGCCAATATCGCCATTCCCAGATGGCTCCGACAAGAGCCGAATACCCTCCCGATCTGACCGCGGCTGCGCTCCCCTGGCGGATATCCAGGGCAGTCTAGGCCTGTGATCTGATTCCATTTCAGACCGACGCCACAGTTGAACTGACACCGCACATTATGCTCAAATGCTAATCGGTGATCGCCATCAATGCGATCGGGCTCCGCTGCCGATTTTGCGTGCTCAAACCAATGAATTTATGCGCATATGGATACGATTGAAAACCAGGTGAAATTGCCGGTTCGGGTTGCCCTCGAGGTGGTATTGCAGGGGGTTCGAATCCGCTTCGGGCGTTCAATGGTAACCATCATGGGCGTCATCTTCGGCATCGCGTTCCTCATGAGCATGCTGACCGGCCAGACCATCAAAGAGGGCGTTCGCGAAGAAGATAGGCTTCGCCTCGAAACCAAGCGGATGTGCAGCTTTCTCACCGCCGAGATTGGCCCATTCGTAGGACGTCATATGGGCGTCGTGCAGGTTGGCCCCTTGAACGAGGAAGAACGCCGGTTGCTCCGCTACCTCGAAAACTGCGGGCTGGCATCGTTCCATTGGAACCAGGCCGGCGCAGCCGAAATCTACCAGCCCTCGAAAGCCCAACTTGAGCCCGTCGACTTTGACGCCGTGGGCGAAGGCGCAAGCGCGGTCTTGATAGTCGGCGGGGGCGGCACGCCCGAAGCGGACTGGCAATCGATTCTCTCGAATTCCCGGCAGCAGGTCCTCGCCGCCGCGCGAAACGAGCTGCTTCCCGAAGAGGGCGCCACGTTCGCTGCAGTCAAGCTCCAGCGCAAACTGCTACCAGACGAAGTAGAGAAGATGGCCTCCGAAAGTCGGCAACGGAGCTTTCGGGTCCGGTGGATAATCATTGTGTCGATGCTTGTAACCGTCATCGGCATCAGCAACGCGATGCTCATGTCCGTAACCGAGCGATTCCGCGAAATCGGGGCCATGAAATGCCTCGGCGCATTGTCGGCCTTCATCCGTCAGATCTTCCTGGTCGAATCCTGTCTGATGGGCACCGTCGGCGGCATCGCAGGCTCCATCCTTGGCGTACTGTTCGCCATCGCGATGTACGGTGTCACCTACGGTTTCGGCATGGTCTTTGTCTCTCTCAACTGGAGTCTGTTGTTGGGATACGTCTTGCTGGCCATCGTCGCCGGTGTCGTATTGTCAATAATCGCAGCTATTTACCCAGCGTGCGTCGCTTCCGGCATGGTACCGGCCGACGCCCTGAGGTCAAACATATAGAGGTAACCAGGGGTTGGGGCTTGAACAACAAAAGTACGACGCCCTCTTCGCGATCGAGGCCGGGCAGGAAGTCCCTTGCGTGATCCGCGCGGTGGACGTAAAAAAAGTGTACAACAAGGGCAAGAACGAGACCCACGCCCTGCGCGGGGCCACGCTCGACATTCAAAAAGGGGAGTACCTCTCGATAATGGGGCCGTCGGGGTCGGGCAAGACAACTCTGTTCAACATGATCGGCGCCCTGCAGAAACCCACCTCGGGCAAGGTCTATATTGACCAAGTAGATATCGCACAGCTTGACACCAACGAGCTGGCCTGGCTGCGATGCCGCAAGATCGGCTACGTGTTCCAGACTTTTAACCTCATCCAAGTGATGACGTGCCTCGAGAATGTCACGCTGCCCATGGCCTATGCCGGCCTCGACGGCGAAGCGGCCCGCGAAAAGGGTATCCAGATACTCAAGCTCGTGGGCTTGGGCCACCGCGCACTCCACAAGCCAGCCGAGATGTCCGGTGGCCAGCAGCAGCGCGTCGCCATCGCCCGCGCCCTGGCCAACAGCCCCGAGATCATCCTGGCCGACGAGCCCACGGCGAACTTGGACCAAATGACGGGCCAGGAAATGATAGAGCTCCTGGCGCGCCTCAAAGAACGGCTCGGCGTCACGATCATTTCCGCGACCCATGACCTCAAGATGCTGCAAATGTCAGACCGAATTCTTTGGATAGAAGATGGCCGGATCGTCAAATCGGCGCGCCCGGAAGAGGTCGACTTCAGCGCTTCAGAGTTCGATTAGACCCATGGACACCATCATCGAAGTCAGAGGCATCAAGAAACGCTACTTGATGGGCGACGAGGAGATCTGGGCCCTCCAAGGGATCGATCTCGACATCCACCGCGGCGAGTTCCTATCGATCATGGGCCCGTCCGGCTCGGGCAAATCAACGCTGTTCAACCAAATTGGTGCGCTCGATGTTCCGACCGAAGGGCATGTAATCTTCGAGGATCAATCCATATTCGACCTTGACGAGAGCCAGCAAGCCTGGTTTCGCTGCAACAAGATCGGATACATCTTCCAGACGTTCAACCTCGTACCCGTTATGAGCGCGCTCCAGAACGTGGCATTGCCCATGGTGTTCCAGGGCGCCGAGAAGGAGGAAGCCTCCGAGCGGGCGACTCGAATTCTTGAGCGCGTCGGTTTGGGCCACCGCTTGACCCATAGGCCTTTCGAGTTGTCCGGTGGCCAGCAGCAGCGCGTCGCTTGCGCCCGCGCCCTCGCCAACACGCCGACGGTGATTCTGGCAGACGAACCCACGGGCAACCTCGATACCAAGACCGGCCGGGAAATTGTTGAGCTGCTCAAAAGCCTGAACAGCGAGGAGGGCGTAACCGTCATCTGCAGCACACACGACGCCAAGATGCTGTCCAAGTCAGATCGCGTCTGTTGGATGCGCGACGGTCGCCTCGACAGAATCGCCACGGGCGAAGAATTTCGGCTCGAAGAGATGGAAGCCGATACGCTGGGGAGGTGACCATCTCCACCCCTACTTTACAAGGATGCTAGTGGTGTGATTTAAGCTGATGGATCATTATGCAGTGCGATGCGCGCACGGCCAACCTTCTCGATGATCTTCTCTGCGGTGGCTGTCCATACGAAAGGTTTTGGATTCTCATTATGCGCCTCGATGAATTCTTTGATG
>PVBE011368859.1_pt1 | contig 14915 bp, 10 predicted proteins | sample 1631181 | NCBI WGS metagenome assembly PVBE01 (sample SAMN08397723, study PRJNA350692) | Marine metagenome, whole genome shotgun sequencing project. | isolation source: water | place: Pacific Ocean | collected 2012-04 | reverse complement strand
TCTCTCTTTTCACTTAAACCAGAAGGTGATTTTCGAGTTGTTAGTTGGAACGTGGAGTTTGGAAACTTACTTCAAGACAAGGTGGATCCGAGAATCGAAGAGAAGTATGCTCCACTTATCAAACATGGACTTGCAGTAATGGCGAATCGAATGCTTGACAAGAATACGAATACGTATGTTCTTATGCAAGAATTGTTCGCCTGCTGGATGAATGCAAAACACGATCGTGGGTTGTATTCATTTGATGATGTCACATATCAACTGGGTGATAGTGGTGCGATGAATTGTCTCGACGAAGAAAAACTACTCGAATTGCGGTTTAGAATGGACGGCACAATCAACCATCTATTGGTAGATGAGTTTCAAGATACATCCCTTACCCAATGGAGTGTCATTGAGTCAATAGTTCAAGAAATTAATCAGTCCCAACAAGACCGTTCGTTGTTTTTTGTTGGCGACGTAAAACAAAGTTTGTATGGGTTTCGTGGCGGAGAACCCGCACTTCTTCGAGGACTAAAGGACGAGCTCCAGCATGCAAAGACGTCAAAACTAGAGGAAAGTTGGCGGTGTACTCCGCCAATTCTAGAATTGGTAAACATAATTTTTGAAAAGTGTAAAGATACTCCATTACTTACGGAACACTCTCCAGATTCAGCAGAAATATGGTTAAAAGATTTTGTCCCGCACGTTTCCGCAGCACCAACGAAGAAGAAAAAGGGATATGCGGTTATTCAAACCGCAGGCAATCATCCTGACAAAACGAACTTGCAACTTTGCGTTGAAAAAGTGGTGGAGGAAGTTTCAAAGATTCATGAAAACGCACCGTCCGCATCAATCGGTATTTTAGTTCGAAGTAATACAAAGCAACAAATACAGCGGATTGTGCACGGGTTGCGTGCAAATAAAGATGTAAAGAAGAGGGTGATGGCAGCAGAGTTTGGCGGGAATCCACTAACAGATTCGCCCGCTGTCACAGTCATTCTTTCCGCACTATTGATGGCAGACGATTGTGGCAATTCTGCACACGCCTTCCATGTAGAAAGTTCTCCGCTTGGCAAATACATCAGAGATGTATCTGGCGCTACTATTCGGCGTGCATTATTAAAAAATGGATATGCAAAACTCATCAATGAGTACGCGGAGCAACTTATTGAACACGTTGATAAGCGAGAACGATTACGTCTATGGCAACTAGTCGAATTTGCCGAGCAATTTGCATCGGAAAAAACGCTGCGACCATCTGATTTCGTCAGAATAGTAAAAGAAACACAAGTGTCTGATCCGGCTTCTTCTCAAGTGCAGGTTATGACGATCCATAAATCAAAAGGGTTATCATTTGATGCAGTCATTGTCTGTGATTTAGATAATTCAATTTGGAAAACGCCAGGGACTATGGAGTTGCATGAACGTAAAAACCCTTGCGCAAGTCCAATTCGAGCAGGTATGTATTCGGGCGATTATCTTGACGAAGTGATTCCAGAATATCAGGAAATGCGAAAAGAACTCCATCGAAGCCAAGTCAATGATGCATTGTGCTTGCTTTATGTGGCGATGACAAGGGCAAAGCACGCTCTTCACATGATTGTTCCAAGTAAAAGTAAAGCAACAAATCACCATAAAAAATTGGATGGCTTGCTGTTACAAATTCTAGGGTTAGACCAAAACCAAGAACCAAATCATGACCTGTGGGCAGCTTCGGGTAATGATGAAACGTGGGTGAACGCGTTTAAGAAAAAGGATGTTGAAAAAGGCAGTGACAAGAGTGTATTTTCTATATCGCCCCCCTCAAACTCGTCCTTGATTGGGAGAGGGTTGGCGACCGCGACTCCTTCAAGTTTAGAGGGTGGTGGAAAGATTACTATTGCAGAACGATTTGCAGGTGATACCAATATCGCCTTTGATTTGGGAACAATTACACACAAATGGTTTGAAGACATCGAGTGGTTCAATGAAGTTCCATCAATCGAATCATTGGTTGAAACCGCACCAAGTGAAGAAGCGGCGCGGGTCCAAGATTCGGAACTTCAATTATCTGCAGAACGATGTATCAAAGCACTGCACTCCGATGAAATTCAGCAACTACTTTCTTTGCCAGAGGGAAAAGTAAAAGTCTATCGAGAACAGGAGTTTATCCTAAGAGTTTCAGAAGGGGAACGATTTGCAGATGTTGAAATGAAAGAATCAACTGATATACAGGGATCAATTGACCGGCTTGTTGTGTATCGCGATGATTCAAATTCAATCATTCGAGCAGAAGTGATCGATTGGAAAACCGATAGTGTTGTACCAAGTGAACTCAATAAGAAGATTACACACTACGCTCCCCAACTCTCTTCCTACAGGCTCGCTGCATCAAGGCTTCTTGGAATTGACCGAGAAAAAGTAACAACAAAATTAGTGTTTGTCTCCATCGGAAAAGTAGTGGATATTACGGACAAAACCTGATTATTGGCTGAATAAAGCATGGTAATCAAAAACCAACAAAAGACTCCGTAATTGGCTTGCCAAGCCGATATTGGTCGTGTATCCTTCTGTTTGCAGTTGAGAACGAGTCTCATTAACTCGAAAATTCATACCCATGACGACTCTTACAAGACCAACTATTGAACGCGAACTTATTCCACTCTCGGAACTCTCCGAGAAAGAAGAAGCGGTTGTTCATATTACCGAATTGGATGTAGAAGAACGTAGCTCACTTGCTGCAATGGGTTTGCATGATGATGTGACATTCCAATTGTGCCAACAGGGACAGCCTTGTATTATCCAAGTTGAGGCAACACGACTTGGACTTTCTAAAGAGCTCACAAGCAGAATCATGGTGCGACGCTGTGGTGTTTGTAACGAAGCTTAAGCACAATGCAACAAACTGAATCGCAATCTGAAGCGGCAAATTCAGTATTGTTATTAGGAAATCCGAACGTTGGAAAAACAACGCTATTTAATCGACTGTGTGGATTACGCAGCGCGACCTCAAATTTTCCTGGTAGTACGGTTGAGGCAAGAATTGGAACGAGTTCTTCAGAAACTATAAAAAGAACATTTACTGATTTGCCTGGACTCTACAGTCTTTATGCAAACGACGATTTATCCAAAGTGTGTCGAAATGCACTTGATAGAATAGAGCACAACTCTCCCGACGCAGTTCTTGTCGTTATAGATGCAACAAACCTGCGAAGAAATCTAACAATCGTAAATGAAATATTGCATCAAGGAGTTCCTTGTGTAATCGCTTTGTCTATGGTGGATATTGCTCAGAAATCTGGACTGACTATTGATACAAAAAAATTCGGTGAGCATCTTGGTTGTCAAGTTGTCGCAGTTCATCCCCGTACAGGTGCGGGAATACCTGCAGTGCACAGGGCATTAGATGAGATTCATTACATGCAAGTGGATTTACCAGATATTGAAAAGAGTAAATCAGTAAATGCATGGGCAAATGAGATCATTGCCTCAAGTGTTGGTGGCACGTTGGCAATCGGTACTTTTACCGATCGACTTGACAGGGCGTTTACACATCCGATTCTTGGGCTCGTTGTCTTCGCAGCGGTCATGTCTGGACTTTTTTGGACAATATTCACGCTCGCTACCTTTCCGATGGATATGGTAGATTATATTTTTGGGCATGTTGGAAATGTAGTTGGAAGTTTGCTTCCAGAGGGCGATCTTCATGACATGGTTGTCGATGGTGTTATTTCGGGAATTGCGGGTACTGTTGTTTTCTTGCCTCAAATATGCTTGTTATTTTTCTTAATTAGTTTGCTAGAAGACACAGGCTACTTAGCAAGAGCAGCATTTGTCATGGATCGACTATTACGGAAGTTTGGTTTGCCAGGTCAGTCCTTTGTTCCATTTTTATCCGCTCATGCGTGCGCGATTCCAGCAATTATGGCTGCGCGGATTGTTCCAGATCGTAGAGATCGAATAGCAACAATTTTAGTTGCACCATTTTTTAGTTGTTCGGCGAGACTTCCTGTGTATGTACTTCTCATTGGAGTTCTTTTTATTGATCAACCCTTTATTGCTGGAATAGCTTTTTTTGGTTGTTATCTTCTTGGAGCTGTGGCGGCATTATTTACAGCTTTTATTGTCAGGCATACAGTGATTCCTGGAACATCACGTCCAATGATGCTAGAATTACCCACATATAAATGGCCCTCAATACGTACCGCTATTCTCAATACAATCGATCGAGCATGGGTTTTTCTAAAAAATGCTGGTACAGTTATACTTGCGATTGTCATCGTACTTTGGTGGCTTTCAGCATATCCAAAGGTAACAGTTCCTGATTCAGTTACTGCTTTAAGAGAACAGGCAAGTGTTCTTGCAACGACTGAAGGTGATGCATCCCAACGATTATTTATCGAAGCAAACTCAATTGAGTACACAACACAACTTTCTGGTAGTTATGCTGGACAACTTGGAAAATTCTTCGAACCCGTATTTTCCCCGCTCGGATATGATTGGAAATTAACAGTTGGTGTAATGACAAGTTTTGCTGCAAGAGAAGTTTTTGTTTCAACTCTCGCGGTGCTTACAGCTGGAGACGATGATGTAGCAAATGAAGGGGTTATTGAAAAAATTGAACACGCGAGACGCGAAGATGGCGAAAAAATATTTAATATGCCTACCGCCGCGAGTTTATTAGTGTTTTTTGTCCTAGCGATGCAATGTTTGCCGACAATTGCAGTGACTCGTCGTGAAACAGGTTCTTGGAGCTGGGCTTTGTTGCAACTTGGATATATGACAGTTCTTGCATGGGTAGCTGCGTTTATCACATTTACAATTGTTACTATGGTAATGAATTAATGCCGTTTGAAAGTTGGCAATTCTGGCTTGTAACAATCATCGTTTTAATGGCGGTGTTTGTACTTGTACGTCCATTTATTCCGGGTGGAAAAAAAAAGAGTTCGTGTTGTGGAAATGTGGCGAAGCCAAAGAAAACAAAACTTACAACTTCAGTTAAACCGAAAAGTAAACTGTAAGTCTGCCGAAACAGGGGATCGCGGAAAGAATAATTCGTGTCGACTGGTCACTCTCAAAAATTACTCTGTCTTCTTGATAACTTTGACTGTAATCGCCAAAATGCCAAAACCAGCGAGACCACCCCACATACCCCATTCAAGCATTGTTGAAATTGCTTCCCACTCCTTGCCTCCAGCAAGGGCTCCGAACGTTGCGAGCGTTATCGAGAAACCAAGTCTCCCAAACAAACTTTGAAGCGAAAGAAATGTCGCTCTTCTTGCTGCAGGCACGTTCGGTGCGACAGCAGCATTGAGCGGAGCTGTCATCAATGCTCTTGGACAACTTCTAAGTAGGGTCACGATTGCTGCAGGAATATTGACAAAGAAATGCATCACGGCCATCATTACAATTTGCAATCCAGCAGCGGACAACAATGTGGCGCCGGTACCGATTCGATTTCGGATTCTAATCGATTGTGATGCAACCCAAGCTGCAACGAGCATTGTGAGTGTGAGATGAACACTCGTAAGAAATGGCGTTGCTTTAATGACTTCGTACTTCTTTGCAAGCTCTTCAATATATGGTTGATAAAATTCGTAAGGGATATGATTTATGACAATCATAAACACCGCAAACAAAGAGAGCCAAAGTAAATGTGTGCAACGGAGTAATCTAAAACAGGAAATAATTTGTGTGAAAAAGTTTAATCGATCGTCTTTCTTACTTTGACTTGGCTCTTTGAATCGAATTGTGATGAGAAGTAACACAACCCCGCCAATAAGTGAAAGTACATACGCACCGCGATAATCTGGTATGGCTGCAATACCACCTAAAATACCAGCAGCAGCAGTTCCTAAAAAGTTAAACTTTGTTGCTCTTGCTTCATGCGTTGCATATGTTTCTTCTTCATCAATAACCTGTGTTGTTTCAAGCAAAAAACTCGTATCGGTTCCACTATTAAAAGCAATTCCGCCCGCAAGAAAAATCTGAGCAATCGCAAACATTTCAAAAGTGTCTGCGACAAGAAACAAAATGTAAGCAATACAAAGAAAAACACTTGCAGTGATAAGAGTTTTCTTTCGACCGAATATATCACTGAACCAACCAGAAGGAACTTCTAAAACGACAACACTCGCGAAATAGAGGGATTCCAAATACAAAACATCAGGAAGAGAAAGTTTGCTACTAAAGAAAAGAAAGTAAACAGGGAGCCGAAAGTATGCATGAAAGAACCCGACATACCAAGGGTAAAGTCGGAGATTTCTTTGCATTCCTATGGACATGGTATTTACGCGGGAGGTTCTGGAATCGCACGTTTATGTTCAATAGATTCCGGTACAAATTGCTCTTTAAGTTGAACAGTACGTGTTAATGTCCCGCCTTTTTCAGCCTTATATTCAAATTCTATTTCACCAAATCCGTCAACAATGAATTGAAATAGAGTACTTCCTTTTCCATCAATCCCTCGGTTAACTACGATTCTCTGCGGTTGTTCAGATTCAATAACTGTGAGTTTCGTTGTTGGAAGTAAGGAATTGACGGTGCCAGATGCAGCGACATTATTTGTGCCCAATGTAGTGCAAGTGAGAACATCGGGTAAGCCGATATGGTGTCTTGCAGCCATTGCAGTGCGAGATGGAATAATTTTGTCGTTCACAACTTCAACAGTAACTTTCCACAACTGGTTCCCCATCTTCTTCACATCAATTGCTCCCCAATCTAGAAGTGGCATTTCGTCAGCGTGAAACATGGTAAACGCAAAGTTACGGTGGCAACCCTCCTCTAGCATCCAAGGTGGTGTGACTCGGCTTGAATATTTCGTCGTTCCTCCAACAAGAATGGTTCCATACATTGGATGTTCTACTTCATGGTAAGGAACAAAGACGTCTTCAAATTGCAATAAATCTCGAAATTGAGTCCGTTCTTCTTTTGAAGGATTCTCGCCGTTTGCCAACATCCGTTTGTCCGTCCACAACTCGTTGGTGAAACTTACAATTCCAAGGCTTTCATATGTAAAACCATCTTCACCACCATGAACGGTATATAAATCCTTGTAAGCAACCATAGGATCATAAAAAGGAAGCATCTCGCTTCCCTTGTTAGCGATTTCAGTATGAACGCGGACGTCAGATCTTGGATACGACATATACGAAGCACTGGGTCCTTGCAAAATCATCCCGCCAGCATTGTGATAACTTTGAGCAGCAGCAACATTTGGATGGTCAAGAAGAAATTCGCCAACAGCTCTTGTTTCTGGCAAACTGAAGGGGTAATCCGTTGCGCCATATTGAATCCATTCTGGTTGCCAATCTGCAGGCCAATTGCGGTTGGGATCATATCCACCGACGCCGTCCTCATTGACACGACCATCATCATCATTGTCAATGCCCTCCTCGCCAAGCCGACTCCATCCTCCCGGTGGATCGTTCCTTGCAACTCGAATAAAGAATCGTGGGTCGTCTTCGTCAACTTCATACCGACCGAGTTTATCTTGAATCCACATAGAAGTAATGTGGCCATCGCCATCCAAATCGTCAGCGCCATCCTCGTCGAATAAACCATCGTGATCATTATCAACAGGGCGTATACCACCACGAAGATAGTGTGGGTTCGCTGGCTGGTGGAACCAAACCTCTCGTCCATCGGGATTTTCCATAGGCAAAAAGTAAAAAGATCGTTCATCTACAAGTTCAGTAATTCGGTCAATGACGCCATAACTTTTACATAAATACCAGATGGAATACAGTACAGTTTCTGCTGCTTGAATTTCATTACCATGTATATTTCCATCAATAAACATCGCGGTCTTATCGCGATCAGAACCAGTTTCTGGATTATTGAGTGTCACGAGCCATAAATCATGCCCACCAACACTTTTTCCAATCGATTCGATTGTCAATAGATTTGGATAGGATTCAACAAGAGCATGCAATGCTTGCGTCATTTCTTCATAGTCATACCAATGATCAAAACGTAACGCTACTTTTGATGGATAAGGCGCTTGTGCAAAGGACGGCATTGATGCACTAAACAGAATTAACATTGAAACGAATAGGCGAATCATACATCACCTCCTGTTGTATTTTGAAGTGAAACTGAAATCGTCTCACCTCCAAACTTTTCACTAAAGAGGATGATGTTCACATGTTCATTTGTTTTCCCCTGGATAATCCATGTGAACCATTGCCGAGTTCCGCCACCAGCAAGTGACCAAATTCGTTGTACCTTTCGCCCCGAAATAATTGTTTCGTTAGGAACGTCAAGACGCACGACGTACGGTCTTGCCCGTTTATTCTTCTTCGCCATGGCAGTTCCTGTTGGGAACCACCCATCATTACGAACAGCAACCTTTACTTCCCATAAACCGTTTCCGAGTTTTTTGATACTTGGAGTTTCAAGATGGACTTCTGGTAGTTTGCTTGCTAAATCAACCAAAAAATCTGCTTGGGTGGTTGTGATTTCATCAATGGCACCAATAGGTGGAACTGTTTTAAAGTAGGGAATCCAACCGCCAATTTCCACAGTGCCAAGTTGTGGGTGCTCGAACGCCGTCCACTCAACAAATCCTTCGCCTCCACGAATATCGTCGCTGTACGCAAGCCATGCTATTTCATCAGAGGAAGATCCTTTGCTTGCAGCCGATTTTTTAACTCGACGAATCTGAATGCCAGACATTTTTGCATACTGCTCTACCTGCTCTGGTGTTATCTCCTCCATCATTTCATCAGTAACTGGAAATCCCGCTGCCTCTGCGGCTTGTAAAAGCTCATCGAGAGTTTCCTGAGAAATGTCCCCAATCCCCGAAGGGGTTACAAGTTCACCTTCGTAAGAACCAGATGGTTCATCGTTTGCACGTGCAGATTCTCCGCCCCCCTTACCCCGACCACTTCCCTTGAGGCCACCAAAGCGTTCACGCATGCTCTCACGTATTGCACTGCGTTCATCGTCACTTAATTCACCGTCACCATTTGCATCAAACTCCGCTCTTATTGCTTCGCGGTCAAAACCACCCCTTCCGCGACCTTCACCACGAGGGCTATCCTCGTTGGTTGAATCAGGCATTGCACCATCTTCCTTAGGATCATTTTTCCCCTCTTCATTTTCGACTGGATCAGGTCGTGACCAAAGTGGAGTTGAAAAGGCGGGCACGCCATACTGTGTATAAGCCCATGCCACAAAACTGCCATCCCAATTTGGTTGTGTTGTATTTTTCAGTGAAGTAAGTTCAATGAACCGATTGCTGACTTCTTTATAAATATCAACATCGCCAGCATCTAATTTTTTTGGAGCGCCTGCTTTGTCTTTTCCATTTTCAGTGAATGGTTTTGACAATGTGTCATGATGACCGTAGACAACAATCGCTGCGATTTCTTGGTGTTGGAGTACGAAATCAGCAAGTGCTTTTGATTCGTGTTCAGAAAGTTGCCAAGGGCCTGCACCATCACCGTGAATTTGATATCCATGCATAAAGTTTTTGTTGAGATTTACACCGCCAATTTCATCTTCGTTGTACTTCCCGTCGTTGTCATTATCAATTCCCTCTTTGTACAAAACAAATGTCGCCGATTGATCTTTTAGAGCGTTTGGCTTGATGTGTAATCTAGGTTCATCTGGATCAGCAAGATGTGTGGCTTTTTCTACATTTGGGACTCGCATCATGGTGATGTACCCATCCCCATTGAGATCGTCCCCACCATCCTCATCAAGCAAACCATCGTGGTCATCATCAGTTGGCCTTCTGTTTTTTTGTTCATCATCTTGAACAGAGGAAAAGTAATACTGCGCAACATCAGGATTGACTTGCGGAATGATGTACAGCGCATGTGTTTCAAGTAAGTCAGTTGTCGATTCAGTTTCTTTTGAAAGTAAATAATCACAAAGGTCAACCGCGACTTCACTGCCAAGAATGTGCCCACCATCGATGCCAGCGACAACAAGAATGGCTGATCGATGATCAACGGGTATCGTTCCGTTCCGAGCAATTTGGATGCACTGGATTGGTGAACCATTTGTCGATAATCCAATGGTAGAAATTGTTACAGATTCATTTGAATCAAGCGATTCAAGGTGTGTTGCAATCTGGTCGGGTGTTCTCCATGTGCGTTCTGGTGAAAGATCACTATCTTGCGACGCGAATAGTGTGGATGTAATGAGTAATAAGTGTATCATTCGTGTGGGACTCCTCTTCTGTGAGTTGGTGAGGATAACGCGCCGAGTTAGGCTAGTGTTGTTGGTTGGAACAAGATTGTTCCTATGCGGTAAAAACCCCATGCAGCCAACATACCGATGACATTGCTCAAAACAACATACACAATGGCTTGGCGGATTCTTCCATCCTCAAAAAGGTCAAGTGTATCAAAGGCAAACGTCGAAAAGGTCGTAAAACCACCAAGAATTCCAACAATGAGAAGTATTCTGAGAAATTCTCGGTGCTGGGAAAGTGGTCCAATGAGTAAGGCAGTGACGAGTCCAATCAGTGCACAGCCAATAATATTGACTAGAAGGGTGCCGAGTGGAAATTCGGATGGCGTGAGCGATTGTCCTGCGTTTGCAACAAGGTATCGCAATGTAGCACCAATGCCACCACCTACCGCTACGGTTAATAGTGTTGTGAATTCCATAACGCGCCCGGCAGGATTCGAACCTGCGACCTCCGCTTTAGGAAAGCGATGCTCTATCCAACTGAGCTACGAGCGCCAAGGTATGAATTGTATCGGGTTGAGTATGTTTTGTACCGCAAGCGACGTGTCTGACACTAACTCTGAAGACTCGGTTTCTTGTGCTAGGCACGTTGAAACCTCTGCGTCTCCTTGGCGACTCTTCTGATTAAAGCTCTTCTTCGCGGAGTCGGATGACGATTTCGCGAACAGCTCGCATGACTCTACTTTTTGCATGCCGTACGGATTCTGGTGTCATTTCTAATCGATCAGCGGTACGCTCTGCACTCATTCCTCGACGACCATAAAGTTCAAACGCCTCCCATGTTTTTGGTTCAAATTTTGGTCTCGCTTCTGTCATTGCTTCAGAGAGTAGATGTTCAGCCCATTCCCGATCAAAAACAGCTTCAAGGTCATCGCGAGGATCTTCAGCAACATTCATTCCATGTGTATCAAGATTCTTTTCTTGTTTTTTACGGTAGCGCTGTCGAATTGCGTTCAGTGTTATTCTTTTAAGGTAACCCCTAAACCGTCCCTTGCTCGGATTATATTCAAATCGATCTGCAACTTTGAAGAAGTTGAACAAAACAGTCTGCATGATGTCGTCGGCTTCACTGCTTGGTAATCCAGCGTTGCGAGCAAACCCGCAAATAATAGGACCATACCGATCTACAAAAATTCCCCAACCCATCTCACGATTGACAGTTTCGTCGGACTTTAATTGAAGAAGTAAATCCATGTTCGTTTCGTAGCGACCATTGACTGTTCTAACAAGAGTAGGTACCTCATCGCCATGGTCTTCAAGGGGAGTTCTATCAATTTCATCAACCATCGCCTGATCAAGATTTTCTGAAGTGTCTCCAAGACGAATGAGAAATTTCCATGGCCCAATTTGTACGAGATCATCTGTTTGGAGCTGAACATCTTCGCCAGATTCCATACGGATTGTATTGAGGTACGTACCACTACGGCTCTTGAGATCATGCAATGACCACCCGCCATCCACGCACCGAATTTCAGCGTGTTTTCGAGAAACGTACCGATTGGCTAATTGAAATGTGCATTCAGGGCTTCTACCAAGTGTGCACGAATCACCCATTTCAATCTCAATGGAAGGCAATTGCTTTCCATGGATTTGGTGAAGAAGTAATGCGTCAGGATTTGTTGGATGCTCTGTCACGATAAAACTTAACCTTTTTCTCAAACACGATAGTGTCATTTTTTATTGTAATGGTTTCGTCGCGTTTGCGATTATCGAACACGATACAATGTACTTTTACGTTTCAAGAAATGGGTTTATCGGAGTTTCTTATGCAAGACGATTATTTTCAACATCACAAACTGCTGATACAGTGTTCATGGGTGGCAGGGCAAACCTATTATCCGAAATAGTTTCATTCATTGCTCCGAGCAGGGCGTGGACTTTTTCTATTCCAATTTTATCCGCCCACTCAAGGGGCCCCAGAGGATAATTGGTCCCAAGTTTCATTGCAGTGTCGATATCCTTTGGGCTTGCTACACCTTCTGAGGCTGTCCACAAGGCTTCATTAATGATCCCAGCGAGGACTCTCGCAAAAATATATTTTTCAATCATTGATCCAGATATACATGTGGCTTCTAAGCAAAAGTCATTGATAGCCTTTTCCAAGCGATCTGAAACTTCAAGCTCTTGGGTTTCAATCAATATCGCAGAAACCATATTGTCTTTATCATCATGTGCATATGCACCACACCCTGTTTTGCGGCCTAGGTTTCCTTTTGCAACAAGCGACTCTTGTTTATTGCTTGGAGCAAGTCGACTTGGTTTCCCAAGTCTTTCCCAAACACTTTTGGTTGTCGCAACATTAATATCTTGCCCAATGAGGTCAGTTAATATGAAGGGTCCCATTTTGAATTCGCCAAGTGATTGCAGTGTTTCATCGACAAGGTCGACAGTTGCAATTCCATCTTCAACAATTCGCCATGATTCTAGATAGTAAGGTCTTGCAACTCTATTCACAATAAATCCGGGAGTGTCAGCGACCAGCACAACAGTTTTTCCCCAAGCCTCGGCGATAAGCGTCGCTCTTTGCATGGCAGTTTCAGACGAATGTTTGCCGCGGACAATCTCAACAAGTGGCATGATTGGGGCGGGATTAAAAAAGTGCATACCAACCAATCGTTCTGAGCACCCAGCAGCGTCACCCAATTCGCTGATAGAAAGCGAAGAAGTATTGGTTGCGATAATCGCATCATTAGATAACTCGCTAACGCTTCGTAAAACTTTTGCTTTGATATCAAAATCTTCAATGATTGCTTCAACAATTAAATCACAATCAGTTAAATCGCTGAGGGATGTTGTCGTTGAAATTCGGTTTTGACATTCTGTTGAATGTTCACTTGTAATTCTTCCCTTTTCAACTAATCGAACAAAACGATTTGAAATACTCGATTCAGCGCGATTGACAAGAGAGGGTTCTATATCAAATAGTCGAACTTCCCAACCAGCGGCTGCTGCAGCTTGAGCAATACCGGCACCCATTGTGCCAGCACCAATTATTCCGACTGGATTTGTAGCATTTTTAGTCATGGTTCATACAATCATACGCAAAAACTGTCCATAAGGATTCATTCGTGCGTAAAGTTTGGTTTCCTCTTTTCTATGAACGCAACGACACCTTCAAAATGATCATGTGTGCGTCCGGCAGTTAAGTTCAGTAATCATTGCTTCAACAGAAACGGTTTTTCCAACTGGCGCTGGAGCACAGTGGTCAATGGATAAAAACGAGCCAATTCCTTCCTCGTCCTCGTTCAAATGTGGTTCAAGTGTTTGTCTCGCGGCAAGTTCAAATTGATGTGCCATATCCCACGTCGAACAAACTTGATGAATAGTTTTGCCTTCAAAATTGGGTTGCATCTCTGGTGTAACAGAGAACGAAATTTGTATTGATTGGCCAATTTGAATCGTTGGTTTCATGGCGATACATCATAATAAGTGCAGAATCAGATCATTGCGAACGCCTTATTAATAGGCAGTAAGTGGGGGTAACTCAATTTAATGTGAGATTATAGTGGGCTAAATAGGACCTTCATGGTATCGTAGAAGTAGAAACCCTTAGAAGGTTTGAATCATTATGACTCCTGATGACTATCCAACTGACCCGAATGCTGAAACCGTTGGCCTTCCAAGCGATGACTCGGGTAAAGGAAGCGTGCCGGAGCCCGGTAAGTTTGCAACGCAGGGGATTCCTACTGAAATTGGACGCTATAGAATTTTGGGTCTTATTGGTACTGGTGGGATGGGGTCTGTCTATGAAGCCATGCAGGAAGCGCCTCGCCGAAGAGTTGCTCTAAAAGTTATCAAATTCAGTGCAGCGAGTGAAATGGCATTGCACCGGTTTCATTTTGAGGCACAAACTCTCGCCAAATTGAGTCACTCAAATATTGCTCAGATTTACGAAGCTGGAATATGGAAAAATGAAGGTGTAGAAGTGCCGTTTTTTGCAATGGAATATATTCCTGGAGCAAGAGGCATTGTCTCTTACGCAGAAAAGAAGAATCTATCGATTCAAGATCGATTGGTTCTTTTTGCAAAAATTTGCGATGCAGTTCATCATGCACATCAAAAAGGAATTATTCACAGAGACTTAAAACCTGACAATATCCTTGTAGATAGCAATGGCGATCCAAAAATTATTGACTTTGGTGTTGCCCGTGCAACCGATGCAGATCTTGCGGTTACAACGATGCAAACAACGATGGGGCAACTCATCGGTACATTGCAGTACATGAGCCCAGAGCAATGTGATGCCGATCCTGATCGAATAGATACGCGAAGTGATGTCTATGCACTTGGTGTCATTTTATTCCAATTGTTATCAGGAAAACTACCATACGATTTGCGCCGTCAAGCAATTCATGAAGCGGTTCGAATCATTAAAGAAGAACGTCCAACTTCCATGGGGACGGTGAACACTTCATTGAAGGGCGATGTGGACACAATTGCTTTGAAAGCATTGGAGAAGGACTGTGATCGTCGGTATCAATCTGCTGCCGAACTTTCCAATGACATCAATCACTTCTTAAACAACGAACCAATTATTGCTAGACCACTGAGTATTGGGTATCAAGTGAGTCTCTTTACGAAGAAGTATAAGCGAACGTGTGCGGCGGTCATATTGCTTGGAATTTCAATTGTTCTTGGAATCATAGGAACGACTTGGGGTATGGTCGAGGCTAATCACCAGAAAACGATTGCCGTTGAACAACGCGATCTAGCCGAAGGTAGATATGAAGCTATTTTGGATATCTCTAAAG
>PVBE010224167.1_pt1 | contig 14917 bp, 10 predicted proteins | sample 1631181 | NCBI WGS metagenome assembly PVBE01 (sample SAMN08397723, study PRJNA350692) | Marine metagenome, whole genome shotgun sequencing project. | isolation source: water | place: Pacific Ocean | collected 2012-04 | reverse complement strand
TTTAGTCGTTCGGTGCTCTAGATCTATCGCGCTGCTCAGTTGCGTTGATCACCCCGGGAAATGTAGGGCGGGGGACAAGCCCCCGCCCTACGAGGAATCAGCCCATTCGAACTACGCAGTAGAGCACAATGCGAACGGGTAGAGCGCCCGGTAAGGAAGTGAAGCGGTGAGCCTCACATCCTCAACGCGCAGAGCTTGGCGACCTCAAATCGCTGCAATCCGCACTGACCAAAGGTAACTCTAGCGCCGCTGCTGCAACGCCAGCATCGCCTCTCTGACCCTCTCCACCAGCCCCGACAGATCCTCCTCGGCGACCCCCTCGGTGGGGATCGGCGCGCCGAAGTCGATGCTCATGCGCCCGTTGTAATGAACGTCGAAGCTGTCCACCGGCACGATCTCCTCGCTGCCGTCGATCCAGGTGGGCACGATGGGCACCCCGAGCTGGCGCGCCATGTGGAAGCCGCCCTTTTTGAACGGGCCGAGCTGGCCGTCGCGGCTGCGGGTCCCCTCGGGCGCGATCCAGATGCAGATGCCGCGCTCGAGGCGCCTTTTGGCCTCTTCCAGCTGCTGGCGGGCGCGCTCGATGTTGCCACGATCCACCGGCACGAAGCCGCTGAGCACCAGGGCCCGCCCCCAGATGGGGATGCGGGTCAGCTCCTCCTTGAGCACCATACGGAGGCTCGACGGCACCGCCAGAAACAGCGCGGGGATGTCGAGGAGGGAGCGGTGGTTGGACATCACCACGAAGGGCTTGCCCGGGGCGATGTGCTCCTGTCCGCTGACGTCGAGGCCCACGTTGCCTGCCGCCAGGATCTTGCGCCCCCACCAGTGGAGCAGGTCGTCGGTGTGCTCCACTGAGCCCTGGCCCATGAGCCGCAGGGACATGAAGTGCAGCGATATCTTCAGCGTGTACGCCGCGGTCATCCAGATGGGGATGGTGCTCGGCCTGCGGGGGATGTAGGCGCCCTGTTCGGTGACGGAGTTGGTGATCATGACAGCAGTCTACACGCTGCCTGTCATGACTCTGTCATGAAAAAGCGAACAGTCCGTCAGGTTTTTACCTCCAGGTGCCGACCAGCCGCAGCTCCCTGTCCTTGGACAGCGCCGGCGGCCCTGCCAGCGCGCGCCGATTGTTCCCCCGCTCCCAGCGCACCTTGGCCTTGGGGTAGCCGGCCACGAGCTTCCACTGCAGCGCCGCGCCGAGGGGCAGCTGGGCGGCCTTGTCGGTGCTCCAGGTGGGGTAGGTGGCCGACGTGGTGTCGAGGCTCACCCCACGGTGCCCGTCGCCCCACGCGCCCAGAGCTTCGTGGTCGCCCCGAACCCAGGCCCGCTCGCCGTAGGCGGTGTGGACCTGGTGCGCGGTGAAGGTCAGGCCCTGGACGGGCCAGCCCGGCTTCTTCGAGAGCTGCTCGTAGACCCACGCCGCGTCGGGCTCGCCGTCCATGGCACCCTGGTGGGCGTAGCGCCGCAGCACCCGCATCCACTGGGCCAGGTAGCGCTGGCCGCTGCGGCCGTCGCCATCGATGAACAGCACGCTCTCCACGTTGCGCGCCTTGCGGCTGGACGAGCCGAGCCCGGCCTTGGTCCAGTTGGCGGCGTCGGTGATGACGCGGATCTTCGTGCGGCCCAGCACCGCCACCTTGTGGTGCATGGCCGTGTAGGGCGTGGCGTCGTTGACCGCCTCGTAGACGTGCACGCCGGCCTTGCGCAGCCGGTCCTCGGTGTTGTCGTTGTAGGTGATCTGTTTGCCCGAGGCGTCCACGCCGTCGGACTGCTTGCGGTCCGTGATGACGAAGACCGGCACGCCGGCGGCCACCTTGGCCGCCAGGATGTCCACCAGCGAGGACGTCACCCCGGGCGCCGTGACGTCGCGCAGGGAGAAGACCATCAGCAGGATCTGCTCCTGCTCTTGCTGGATCCAGCGCAGGACCCGGGTCACCGCGCGCGGGCCCTTGCTCACCGGGGTGAACATCACATTCACCGCCCGGCCGCTGTCCCACTGGTTGGTCAGCTTGCGCCCCTCCAGCACCGCCTCGTAGGCGGCCGCGTAGCGCGCCACCAGCCGGGTCTCCCGGATCAGGTGCAGGGTCTCCTCGTTGGCCATGGCGTGGTCGCCGGGGTTGAGGCTGCCGCTGAGCACGGCGCTCCAGGCGGGGGTCTGGAAGATGCGCGCCTTGAGGTGCATCAGCCCGCTGGCCTTGATGCCGACCAGATCCGCGGAGCGGCGCCCCGCGGCGTCGAGCTTGCGATGGTCCCTGGCCAGCTCGAACCCCTGCTGGACCAGGTGCTCGTCCATGGTGTTCCAGGTGCGGGCGGGGTCCAGCTGGTCGGACTCCAGCAGGATCTGCACGTCCACGCCGGCCTTGTGAGCCGCCACCAGGCGGCCGGTGATGCGCTCGTTGCGCAGGTTGTAGACGGCGTAACGGATGCGGTACGGGTTCTGCCCCTCGGCGTAGTCCTTGCTGTCGGCGAGGCGCGCCTTGCGGACGCGGTCGATGAAGGTGGTCTCCACCGTGGCCACGGGATCGTCCGGTGAGAACAGCGCGTGGAACTGCCCGTCGAGATCCGCTCCAGCAGGCAACGCGGCGTAGGCCTTCAGGTCGCTGGAGAGGCCGTCGGCCTTGAACGCGCCCCGGGCCAGCGGCGGCCCCTCCACGAACCCTTCTTGCCCCGGCGCGCTGGGCTCGAAGACCTTGGTCGAGCACCCGGACAGCGTCAGGGGCCCCATGAGCAGCATCAGCATCGAGAGGTGTTTGACCGTTCTCATCAGCTCTCCAGCAAGGGTGACGGCCGCCAGACAAGCGAGCCTGGTCTGCCAGGCGACAATCACAGCAAGCCGTGTGCCAGCGCGCCCCGTGCGTTGCTGTACGAGATTCCAACGGGTTAACGCCGCTGGCCCCCGGTAAAAGCCCCGGGGCGGCATGGCCACTGGTGGCCACAGTGGCCGCCGGTGGGGGGCTGTGGGCCACACCCCTGTCCTCGCACAGCGGCTGACACGTGCTGCTGAATTGCTGATACACTGCCGCCCATGTTTGGTCGACTGCTCCTCGCTTGTTGGGCCGGGCTGGCCCTCATCTCCTGCGCGCCAAAGCAACCCGCTGTCCGTCATCCGCCCGCCGGGAAGCCGGCCTCCCAGCCCGCCGCCAAGGCCGCCGCCTTCCAGCTGCTGGAGTATGTGGACAATAAAAAGGACGGCAAGCTCAAGGTCGTGCGACCGATCCCTGCCTCGGATCCGCGACACCGGCGCTTCTCCCGGCTCCTGGCGCGGCCCTACCTGCAGTGGGTGCTGCGCCTGGGCGCCGCCTCCCGTGAGGTGGGCCTCGAGGGCTGCAAGGACTCCCCGGACGCCTGCGCCCGACGCTACGACCACCCGGCGCTGCTGGTGCTGGTCAAGCGCGGCAACCGGCCCAAGCGCGGCCTCGCTGTCCTCGACGGGGCCGCGCTGCGGCGCCTGCCCGAGACCTTCTACATGGAGGTGGATCCGCGCGGCGACCCGGCGCTGATCGCCCACGAGTACAGCCACGTGGTGATGTACAACTGCCTCTCCAAGGCCTTCATCGTCAGCCCGCCGCTGCACCCGCGAACGCTGCCCCACACAACCGCCGCCATCTCCAACGATCTGCTGGCCTTCACCGAGGGCTGGGCCATCCACTTCGAGACCCTGGCAGGCGACCGCCGCGAAAACCCCAGGGTCTTCGCCCGGGCCGGTCGCGCCTTTGCGGTGGACGGCGATCCGCTCAAGGGGGACAGCCTGCTCGCCGCCCGGGACCTGCTGAGCTACGCCCAGAGCTACCGCCGCCAATGGTGTATCAAGGAGAACTGCTTCAGCTACCTGCCGCGGCCCCGCGCAGACCTCGAGCGGCTGCAGCAGGTGACGCCGATCCACGTCCTCGAGCGGTGGACCGACAGCACTCACGATCCGTCCCGCCTGCGCACGCTGGAGCAGCTGGTGGCCTCGGAGGGGGCCGTGGCCACGCTGTTCTACCGCCTGGCCACGTCGCCGACGCCGCGCGGTCCGGCGGGGCAGGGCGGCGACCCGCCGCTGCCCGATCCTGCCCTGTACAGGGCGTTCCTCGAGGCCTTCGCCCGCCTGACGCCCGAGGGGATCCGCGCCACGCCGACGGTGCTCTCCTTCGCGGAGCACCTGCTTGGGCGCTCATCGCCGGCGGAGCGGACGCGGGTGGCGCGGGTGCTGCTGGAGACCACCCACTACACGCCGCTTTTGCGGGACGCGCCGGCGGCGCACCAGGAGCTGCACCGGCATGGTCGGCGGCTGGAGCCGAAGCAGTTCAAGGCGCGCGCGGCCGCGTTGGCCCGGCGCATGGCGGACGCGGTCAAGCGGCTGAGCGCGAAGCCGGAGTTGCTGCGGCAGGCGGCCGGGCCGGAGCTGTGGCTGGCCAACAAGCAGATGACCCTCGACATGCCGATCCTCGGCGTGCGCAAGGTCCCGCTGAACGTCGACCTCAACACCGCGCCCCGGGTGATGTTGATGACCATCCCCGGCGTGGACGCCGCCCTGGCCCGCGCCGCGGTGGAGGCCCGCCTGCGCCGGCCGTTCAAATCCCTGGAAGACTTTGCCCAACGATTGAAGCTTTCGGCCCCGGTGGCCGCCACGTTACAGCAGATGCGTCGCGATCTGCTCGACGCCATGAAACCACGCAACTGAGAGGGAAACCGCAATGAGGAATCGCATCGTCACTGGCAGTCAAACGCTCTTGCTGGCGGTCGCGCTCGCCGCCTGCTCCGGCCCGGTCTCCAACACCAGGCCGACCGACGCCACCGCGGGCCAGGGCAAGTACGCCAAACAGGTCAACGCCCTGGCCGGCAAGCTGGTCGAGGGCCAGTGGACCGAGGGGTTGGTGGTGGGGCTGGTCCACGGCGACACCGACGAGGTCTACACCTTCGGGCGCGTGGAGGCCGGCAAGGACGCGGCGCCCACCGCGCGCACCCTGTTCGAGATCGGCTCCATCACCAAGGCCTTCACGGCGATCCTGCTGGCCGAGCTGGCCCGCCGCGGCAAGGTCAAGCTGGACGAGCCGGTGCAGGCGCTGCTGCCCGAGGGCGTCAAGGTGCCCAAACGTGGCGACAAGCAGATCACCCTGGCGCACCTGTCGACCCACCACTCGGGGCTGCCGCGCATGCCGGGCAACTTCAAGCCGAAAAAGGTCGACAACCCTTACGCCGACTACACCAGGGACAGGCTGTACGCCTTCCTCTCCTCCCACGAGCTGCGCCGGGATCCCGGCGCCAAGTACGAGTACAGCAACCTGGCCGTCGGGCTGCTGGGTCAGGCCCTCGCCGCGCGGGCCGGCAAGACGAGCTACGAGGCGCTGCTGCGTGAGCTCGTGCTGGCGCCGCTGGGCATGAAGGACACCGCCATCGCGCTCTCCACGGAGCAGCAGCAGCGCTTCGCCCGCGGCCACGTCGACGGCAAGGTCACCTCCCACTGGGACATCCCCGCCCTGGCCGGGGCGGGCGGCCTGCGGTCCACCGTCACCGACATGATGACCTTCGTCCGCGCCAACCTCGGGCTGAAAAAGACCGCGCTGGCCGAGGCCCTGACCATGACCCACGGCAAGCGCGCCGCCGCGGCCAAGGGCATGTCAGTGGGGCTCGGGTGGCACATCACCCCCGCCGGCGACGTCTGGCACAACGGCGGCACGGGCGGCTTCCATAGCTACACGGCGTTCCACAAGGGGAGCCGCACAGGCGTGGTGGTGCTGGGTAACACGAACACCGGGGCCGTGGACAAGCTGGGCAGCGCGCTGGGGGCCATGCTCAGGGGCCAAAAGTACGCGCTCAAGCTGCCGGCCACGGTCAAGCTCGGCGCCGAGGTGCTCGACCGCTACGTCGGCATCTACGAGATGGCGCCCGGCGTCTACTTCACCGTCGCCCGCAACGGCGCGCGGCTCACCGCGCAGCTTTTGAGCCAGCCCGCCTTCCGCATCTATCCGGAGAGCGAGACCCGCTTCAAGTACCGCGTGGCCAAGGCCGCCATCTCGTTTCAGGACATCAAGGACGGCAAGGCGATGACCATGGTGCTGCACCAGGGGGGCAAGGACCAGCCGGCCAAGCGCGTGGCCAAGAAGACGACCCGCAAGCTGCCCCGGGAGGTGGCCGTGGAGGGCAAGGTGCTCGACCGCTACGCTGGCACCTACCTGCTGGCCCCCGGCGTCAACGTCACCGTGACACGCAAGGGCGCCGGGCTCCTGGCCCAGGTCACGGGGCAGCCCGCCATTCCGATCTTCCCGCGGTCACAGACCCGCTTCTTCTACAAGGTCGTGCCGGCGGAGATCGAGTTCATGGTGGACACCGCCGGCAAGACCCAGAGCCTGGTGCTGTATCAGGGCGGGCGTGAGATGCCGGCCAAGAAGGTCAAGTAGGCGCGAGCCACGAGACAGCTCCCCTTGACAGTCCTGAACTCCGGTTCATCTTTTTCGCATCAAAACCGATTTCAACCGGATTTCTTCAGATAGAGAGGAGCCTGTCATGTCAGTGAAGCCGATCCCCGAGGGGCAGCCCCGCATCGTCCCCCACCTCACCATCAACGGCGGCAAGGCCAAGGACGCCATCACCTTTTACCAGGAGGCCTTCGGCGCGGAGCTGGTCTACGCCTCGGAGATGCCCGACGGGCGTGTGCTCCACGCCCAGCTACGCATCGCCGACGGCGTGATCTTCCTCAACGACGAGTTCAGGCCCGGCCCCGAGGTCACGCCGGGCGGCGTGGCGATCAACCTCTGGACCGAGGACGCCGCCGGTCTGTGGGAGCGGGCGGTCAAGGCCGGCGCCGAGGTGCAGATGCCGTTGATGGACGCCTTCTGGGGCAGCCGCTACGGCGCGCTCGCGGATCCCTTCGGGCACACCTGGGCCGTGTCCCAGCAGGTGGAGGATGTGGCGCCGGGCGAGATCGCGCGCCGCGCCGAGGAGTGGTTCGCCGACATGGCGGAGCAGGGCATGCCAGAGTAAAGCGGCGAGACGCGTCCACCCCTGGACGATCCCCCCCCACACCTGGCAGTCTTGACGGGCATCAGGGAGCGTGCCCGTGAACCGACTGTCGATTCTATTTTTGCCAACCACCGTGCTCCTGTGCACCTGCGCACACGAGCTCCCGATCAAAAAACCTGCGCCCGACCTGCGAGGGTGGCACCAGGGCGTGGACTGGACCAGGGCCGGCGCGGAGGCCGCCAGGGTGCTCTCCGGCTACCTGAAGGTCGACACCTTCAACCCGCCGGGTAACGAGACCAGGGGGGCCAGGTACCTCGGCAGCGTCCTCGCCCGGGAGGGGATCCCCTACGAGATCGTGGAGCACGCCGCGGGCCGCGGCTCGCTCATCGCCCGCCTGAAGGGATCGGGCAAGGCCAGGCCCCTCTGCCTGCTGTCTCACATCGACGTGGCCACGGCCGACGCCAGCCAGTGGCCCGCGGGCAAGGGGCCGCTGTCCGGCACCATCGATGACGAGGGGATGATCTGGGGCCGCGGCGCCCTGGACATGAAGGGCATGGGGACGCTGGAGCTGATGACGCTGGTCTGGCTCAAGCGAAAAAAGGTGCCGCTGAAGCGGGACGTGATCCTGCTGGCGGTGGCCGACGAGGAGGTGAACAACGCCGGGATGAAGTACGTGCTCTCCAAGCACTGGGGCCGCATCGACTGCTCGCACATGCTCAACGAGGGCGGCCTCGGCATCCGCGGCGTGCTGTTCCCCGATCATACGGCCTTCGCCATCTCGGTGGCAGAGAAGGGCGTGCTCTGGCTGCGCATGGTGGTGCGGGGCAAGGGCGGCCACGGCTCCACCCCGCTGCCCGGCCACACCACCCCGCTGCTGCTGGAGATGCTGCGCAAGATCCAGAAGCGGAAGCCGAAGCCGCGGATGGACGCCTCGCTGGAAGAGTTCTTCGCCCGCGTGGGCCGGCAGCGCGGCGGCATGACCGGGTTCGTCATGCAGCGGGCGCGGCTGCTACAAGGGCTGCTGATCAAAAAGCTGATGGCCAAGCCCGCCACCCGGGCCGCCCTGACCAACACGGTCAACATCACGGGCCTCGACACGGGGGGCAACGAGCCCAACGTGGTGCCCACGGTGGCGTCCGCGCGGCTGGATTGCCGGCTGCTGCCCGGCGAGACCAAGGAGTCCATCGTGGCCGAGCTCAGGGGGCTGGTGGGGCACGATCCCCGCGTCACCTTCGAGGTGATGCACTACGAACTCGCTGCTGGCAGCGCCTGGAAAAACGACCCCCTCTTCGAGGCCCTGATGCATCACACCACCAGGGGCCGCAAGGACGCCGCCGCCGGGCCGGTGCTCTCCATCGGCTTCACCGACTCCATCCTCGCCCGCAAAAAGGGCGTGCGCGCCTACGGGCTCGTCCCCTTCGAGGTGACCCAAGAGGAGATGCAGACGATGCACGGGCCCAGAGAGCGCGTCTCGGTCAAGAACGTGGAGAACGGGCTGCGGATCCTCTACACCGTGGTGGTGGAGGTGGCGGCCGACCTGAGCCAGAGCCCGGCCCGGTGAGCCGCGCCGCCTCAGCGCTGCTCGGCCTGGCGATCTGGATGTCGCCGGTCCAGGCGGTCCACGGGCAGCAGCAGGAGAAGAAGAGCCCAAACCGCTGGTACGCGGTGCCCAACGTCGGCTTCGACACCGACGACGGGCTCGGCTTCGGCGCCCGCGGCGAGCTGGCCGTCACCGCGCCGGGGCACGACCCGTACAAGATGGCCTTCGTGCTGCACATCTTTGCCACCCTGCGCGGGTACCACCATCACCGCTTCCGCTTCGACCGCACGGGGCTCGGGCCGGGCGGGCGGCTGCGCGTGACGACCCACGTGGCGTGGCGCCAGTGGCTCAACGACGGCTACTGGGGCATCGGCAACGGCACCACCCGGGAGCGGGCATACACCGAGTCATTCGGCGAGGACGACGTCCGGCGAAAACGATACCGCTACACGCTCTTTCAACCCTTCATCCACGTCACGCTCCGGGCCAGGATGACCTCGCGCTGGTCGCTGTTCGCCGCGGTGAACGCCAAGTACAGCATCATCGAGACCTACGAGGGGTCGCTGCTGGCCGAGCACCAGCCGTACGGCATGGACGGGGGGATGACGATCCTGCTGTCGGGCGGCTTTATCTACGACTCGCGCCAGCCCGAGGTCGATCCCAAAAGCGGCGTCTTCGCCGAGGTCAGCGGCCGCACCGCGGGCCCGCTGCCTGGCGGCGCCGGCGCGTTCGGCGGCGTCTTCGCCTCGCTGCGCGGCTACTGGTCCGTGGCGCCGTGGTGCGTGCTCGCCGGCCGCGTCATGGGCGAGATGCTCTTCGGCCAGATCCCGTTCTACGAGATGGTGCACTGGGGAGGGTCCGTGCCCGTGATGGGCTTCGGCGGCTTCGAGACGATCCGCGGCATCTCCTTCGGGCGGTGGCACGCACCGGGCAAGGCCATCGTCAACGCCGAGGCCCGCTTCTATGTGCTGTCCCACACCATCTTCAAGCGCCCCATGGTCTGGCAGATCGCGCTGCTGGCCGACGCCGGCATCGTCTGGGGCGCCGGCGACGACGCCACGGCCGGCGCCGCGGAGCTGCCGCTGCACCCGGCCGGCGGCCTCGGCATCCGCGTCATCTTCGAGGAGACCTTCGTCGGGCGCATCGACGCGGGCGTCGGCGTCGACCCCGTGACCGAGGAGGACGGCTCCATCACCCACGAGCCAACCTTCGGAATCTACTTTATGTTCGACCACGCCTTCTGATAACAATAGGCCATGCGCCGTGCCCCATACACCGCCGCCCTCGTGGCGTTGCTGTTGCTTGCGGTCGAGGTCCAGGTGGCCCACGGCGGCGGCTTCACCATCACGATCCTCGGCGGCCGGCGCACCGGCATGATGACCAACATCGCGGCCCCCGACGACCTCACCGCGGTGATCCACAACCCGGCGGGCCTGGCCGACCAGCGCGGCGTCCGGGTTCACCTGTCGTCCGGCGTGTCGCTGATGAAGACCCAGGTGGAGATGCAGGCCCTGGACGCCAAGCTCTTCCCCGAGATCAACCCCGAGGGCTGCGGCAAGGCGGGGGCCCCGGCGTGCCCCTGGCCCATCGGCGCGGACGGCTACTACCAGGGCTCCATCGAGCCGGAGCGCTACTTCGGCGTTCTGCCCTTCGCCGGGGTCAGCACCGACCTCGGCTGGATCTCCCCCGGGCTCAAGGACGTGGTGGTGGCCCTCGGCTTCCACGCGCCCAACTTCTACGGCGCGTTTTTGCCCGAGGACGCGCCCACCGCCTACTTCATCGTCGAGGGCATGTTCATGGTGCTGGCGGCCACCACCGCCGCGGCCTGGCGCATCAACGACAAGGTCTCAGTCGGCGTCAGCCTCTCCTACCACTACATGAACATCTCCTTCGCCCAGCGGCTGTCGTCCACGGACCTGCTCACGGAGCGCGGCAAGGAGCCGGACTTCATCGCCACCGGCATCCAGAAGCAGTTCGGCGATCTGCGGCTGGACTACCTCGGCATCGACCACGGCCTCGGCTGGGGCGCCGGCGTGCTCGTGACCCCCACGCGCTGGCTGGCCATCGGGCTGTCGTACTACGGCGCCACGGCCGCCCGCCTCGAGGGCGACCTGGAGATCAGCACCCAGCGCGGCAAGCTGGAGGACCTGCAGTCGCTGCTGCAGTTCAACAAGATGAAGATGCCCCACTCGCTGATCGTGGAGATGGCCATCCCCCACGCCCTGCACGCGGGCCTCAACTTCACGCCGGCGCCCTGGATCGAGATCGGCGTGGACCTGCGGGTCTGGTTCTACAGCATGTTCGACAAGCAGGACATGATCCCGATCTACGACGAGGAGCCGCGCGGCTACGAGGAGCCGATCACCGCCGCCGACATGTCCAAGGACAAGCGCTACGGCGAGAGCTGGGAGATCGCCCTCGGCGTGCTGCTGCGCCCGCTGAAGAACCACCCCCAGCTGGAGGTCATGGCCGGCATCTCCTTCGACAAGTCGCCCGCCCCCGACGAGACCTGGACCCTGGACAACCCTTCCTTGGACCAGCTCGTGATCAGCGCCGGCGCGCGCTACCAGCTGGGCAAACACTGGCGCTTCGCGGCCACCTACATGGTGGACTTCTACCTCGAACGCGACGTCACCACGAGCGAGAGCTGGCCCCCCTCCAACGGCCGGGGCTACGGCATCGCTCATTACCCCGGGCTCGAGGCCGAATACACATTCTGAGGAGCGATCGATGAGTACAGACAGGGAGCAGCAGACGTTGACAAGCCGCGATGGCACGCGGCTCAACGCGGTGGTTTGGGCGCCGGAGAGACACCTCGAACGGACCCTCGTCATCACCCACGGGCTGGCCGAGCACATGGGCCGCTACGAGCACGTGGCCGAGGCCTTCGTCGAGGCCGGCTGGCGCGTCATCGGGCTGGAGCTGCGGGGCCACGGCGACAGCGACGGCAAGCGCGGGCACGTGGACGCCTGGAGCCGGTACGTGGAGGACCTGCAGGCGGCCATCGCCTTCGCCGACGGCCCGGTGTGGATCCTCGGCCACAGCATGGGCGGCCTCATCGTGCTGGACCTGCTCTGCTCGGGAGAGCAGCCCAAGGTCAAGGGGGTGGTGCTGACCAACCCCTTGCTGGGCGTGCTGGTGGAGGCGCCGGGATGGAAGCTGGCCCTGGCCGGCGTACTCTCCGTCATCCTGCCGGGCGTCGGCCTGGACAACGAGGTCGACCCGACGCACATCTCCCGCGACGAGGCCGTGGTGAAGGCCTACGTGGCCGACGAAAAGGTCTTCCGCACCATCACGCCGCGCTGGTACACCCAGATGCGCGAGGCCATGGCGCGGGTCCACGAGGGCGCCTCCTCCTGCACCACGCCGCTGCTGATGGTGACCAGCGACCAGGACAAGATGTGCAGCCCCGACGCGTCCCATGAGCTCGTGGAGCGCTACGGCGAAAACGGCGAGGAGAAGGTCTACGAGGGCCTGTACCACGAGGTGCTCAACGAGCCCGAAAAGGACCAGGTGCTCGAGGACATCATCGCCTGGTTGGCATGACGCCCGGCGAGCACCTTGGCTGACAAACCACAGTTCGGCTCGTCGCGCGCGTGGGCCGCGGGGCTCGTCCTCGGGCTCGCCCTGTTCGTCACCGCCCTGGCCGCCAGCCCACCCTCCGGGCTGCGACGGGCCGCGGCCAAAAAGCTCATGGAGCGGCTGCCGCCGGCCACCTCGGCCAGCTTCGTCGCGGCGGTGGGCGCGCCGCTGTCGCCGCAGTTCGACGAGCAGTTCGCGCGCTTCGAGGCCCTGGCGGCGCAGACCCACGTGGCCGTGCACAAAAAGTCCGGGAGCATGATCACCACCCAGGCGCTGGCCTCGCTGCCCTCCGCCCGGCAGAAGGCCTACCGCACCTCCTCGGTGGCGGCCCTGCTGGAGCGCGCGGCCGCCGTGGCCCAGCGGGTGCTGGCCGTGGCGCTGCTGATGGTGGTGTTCTGGATCCTGGAGGTGCTGCCGATCCCGGTCACCGCGCTGCTGCCGCTGGTCCTCTTCCCCGTGCTCGGCGTGGCCCCCCTGGGCAAGCCCACCTTCCCGGCCTACTTCAGCATCGGCGCGCAGTACGGGCACCACCTGATCTTCCTCTTCATGGGGACCTTCATGCTCTCGGCGGCGATGATCCGCTGGGGGCTGGACCGGCGCGTTGCGCTGCACATCCTCGGTCGCTTCGGCTCCCGGCCGGCGGTGCTGATGCTCGGCTTCATGCTCACCGCCGCGGTGCTGTCGATGTGGATCTCCAACACGGCCACCGCCGCCATGATGGTGCCCATCGCCATGGCCGTGGTGGACCGCGTCAAGGGCGAGGGGGCCAGGACCTACCGTACGGGCGTGCTGCTCAGCGTGGCCTACTCGGCCTCCGTCGGCGGCATCGCCACGCTCATCGGCTCGCCGCCCAACGCGGTCTACGCCGGCTTCGCCCAGACCCTGGCCAACCACCCGGTGTCGTTCTCCGAGTGGTTCTCCTTCGGGCTGCCCTTCGTGGTGGTCTTCCTGCCGGTGATGTGGCTGGTGCAGGCCCGCCGCTTCGTGCCCGACGGCCTGACCCTGCCCAGCGGCAGCTCCCTGGAGGCGCCAGGCCCCCTGAGCCGCGGCGAGGCCACCACGGCGGCCATCTTCGTCCTCATGGCTCTGCTCTGGCTCTCACGAGGCGCCATCTCGATCATCGGCTGGCCCGGGTGGTCGTCCTTCGCCCCCTTCGGCTTCTCCCTGGCCTGGGCCAAGGACTCCACCGTGGCGCTGTTCGGCGCGGTGCTGCTCTTCTCCGTGCCGGTGAACTTCAGCAAGCGCGACTTCGTCCTCGACATCCGCACCGGCCTGGACATTTCATGGGGCACGCTGCTGCTCTTCGGCGGCGGGCTGGCCCTGGGCCAGGCCATCGGCGCCACGGGCCTCGCCACCTGGTTCGCGGACCTGCTCCAGGTCCTGTCGGTGGTGGGGCCCAGGCTGCTGTTGCTGGCGGTGGCGCTCTTCGCCTCGTTCATCACCGAGATCACCTCCAACACGGCCACCGCCACGATGCTGATGCCGGTGATGTTCGCCCTCGGCCGCCTGCTTGGGGGCAAGGAGCTGATCTTCATGTCCACCGCGGCGGTGTCGACCTCGCTGGCCTTCATGCTGCCCATCGCCACGCCGCCCAACGCCGTGATCTTCGGCACCGGCGCGGTTCAGATGAAGGAGATGATCAGGGCCGGTCTGATCCTGGACCTGCTGGCGGTGGTGACCTGGTGGCTGCTCGTGATCGTGATGTTCGACGTCTAATAGCGCGATGGATCACGGGGTCGGCATGGGGCTCCGCGTCGTGTTGCTCGAGGCCGTGGTGTCGAGGCAGTAGCCCGTGGGATCGTACATGAAGGGCATGCTCTGCTTGTTGAGGCCGCGGCACGCCATCTGGGTGATGTTCGGGCTCAGGCCCACAGAGCTGCAGTCGAGCTTGGAGTTTTGCAAAAAATCGCAGGGCATCTTCGGGCCGAAGTCGCACACCGGCCCGACGGAGAGGGACAATCCCCCGATGGCCAGGTTGTTCCATGCCCGGCACTCGTAGTCGCCGTAGCGGTCGGCCGAGACCCCGCGGCAGGAGGTGGCGCTGGTGGGGCTGCACGACCGCTGGCACATGCCGCCGTTGTACAGCAGGTTGCAGTCCGAGCCGGCAGGGCAGGCCCGCAGCGGCAGGGTCGACGTGAAGCCGCAGCCGGAGATGGCGCAGTAGCCGTTGCGGGCCTCGACGGCGCACAGCCCCTTGGTGCAGGCGCCGGAGACGCACTTGCCGCTGCAGCACTGGCTGCCGCTGGTGCAGGTCGCCTTCCACTTGCTCTTGTAGGACGCCGTGTTGGTCTCGATGATGCAGGTCATGTTCCCCGCGCACTGCTGGTCGCTGGTGCAGGGATCGCCGACCTTGGCCGTGGCCTTGCCCATGGCGTGCGCGTTGCACAGTCCGCTCTTGACGTCGCAGATGCCGGCCGCCGAGCAGCGCCCGATGATGGTGTTGGGCGCCTCCGGGATGCAGAGCTGGCCGGAGGGGCAGGGCGTCCCCGTGGTCATGCACATCTTGGCGGTGGTCACCGGGCAGTCCGCGTTGGTCGCGCAGCCGTAGCGCAGGCACACCGCCTGCAGCTTGCCGCCGATGAAGCGGGCCGACTGTGGCAGGCAGGCCAGCTTGCCGTCGCACCCCTCGTGGCCGAGCTTGGGATCGCACTTTTTGAGGCAGTAGTTTTTGGTCGTGCCGCCGGAGAGGCTGATGCTGAGGCACGCGTTCTGAGCCGAGTTGGGGCAGGGCGACGGCGGGAAGCACTCGCAGGTGCACACGCCCTTGTTGGCGCTGGTGAGCAGGCAGGTGGCCGCGCTGCCGCAGACCGTGCTGCCCTTGGTGCAGGCGCCGGAGACGCACTTGCCGCT
>PVBE012060300.1_pt1 | contig 14918 bp, 8 predicted proteins | sample 1631181 | NCBI WGS metagenome assembly PVBE01 (sample SAMN08397723, study PRJNA350692) | Marine metagenome, whole genome shotgun sequencing project. | isolation source: water | place: Pacific Ocean | collected 2012-04 | reverse complement strand
GCCTTGCGCTGTGGGGTAAACAAAATCTCACGCGATCAAATCACGCTGGCAGCGTTGATCGAAATCACAGCGCAATTGGCTTACTGTCTACATCAGGCATCCGGCCGGGCGGCCTTCCATCCCCCATCCATCTGGATCATCAACCTACCCAGCAGCGCCTGGTTCTTCGGATCAGCAGCAATATTCTCGTTGCCCTGCGGATCGGTCTGATAGTCATAAAGCTCGTAAACACCCGTGCCCGGCAGTTGGTATCGTCCACCCTTCGGCATGGGCTTGCCATACCTGGTCAAACGATATCGTTCAGTCCGCATTGACTTTGCCCCGCCCCAGATATTGAAGGCCGCCTTTTTCCATTCACGTGACGGATTCTTGAGAAGCGGCATCATGCTTACACCCTCAACATGTCCCGGAACCGGCAATCCGGCGAATTCACAGCACGTAGGATAAACATCGACCAGCTCACTGAGACCATCGGTTTTGTCTCCTTTTGTTATGCCCGGAGCAGAAATCATGAACGGCACCCTGACCGCTTCCTCGTAATTGCTGCACTTGGACCAGAGTCTGTGCTCACCCAGCTGCCAGCCGTGATCACTCAGCATGACAACCATTGTGTTATCTCTCATGCCGGTTTCATCAAGAGCGTCGAGAATACGCCCTATCTGTGCATCAACGAAGCTGACACATGCCCAATACCCGTGGATCAACTCACGCTGCTTATCTTCGGGAAGAACAGGAAAGTTCTCTGCATTCCAGTCGGTTCGTTTAGAACCCGCAGCATTCACAATCTTGTCTCCGTAATGGACCAGGTCGCCCCAGGTGTTACGACTGATCGCGTTTTTCGGAAAATACTGGTTCTTTGCAAGGTCTATCTCCTCGCGCTTATACATGTCCCAGTATTTCTTCGGGGCAACCCATGGAAGATGCGGACGATAGAATCCAGCGGCAAGAAACAGGGGTTTGCCTGACTTGCTGTATTTCTCTATATCAGCAACCGCCTTGTCGGCAGTTGCACCATCGGGATAGGCATTATCGGGAGCATCAACACATTCGGTGAGAGCAGACTGGTTTCTACCGGTTTTGGCATAAGTTCGTCCTTTCAGGTTCTCCGCCAACTGGTACCCGGCGCACCATCCATCACACACGTATTTCCTTTCATGGAATGTGTCCGTATACCGTTTTGTCCAGGATTCGGGATCATCCTGGTTAAAGTGATACACCTTTCCTATCGAGATGGTGTCATACTCGTTAGCCTTGAAATGACCGGGAAGAGAAGGTTTACCTTTGGGCAGAAGTCTCCGCAGTCTCCCCTGCCCCGTGTTCCGGGCATACATCCCGCTGAGTGTGCTGACACGTGACGGCATACATACTGGAACCTGGCAGTAGGCTTTATTGAATACCAGTGACCGTTTCGCCAGCCGGTCGATGCCGGGCGTGATCAGCTTGCTTTTACCGTAACAGTTGATTTCCGGCCGAAGATCGTCAACATACAGAATGAGCACATTCTTTATCTGCTGCTTTCTGCTCTCGGCACAAACAGTCCCTGTCCCGATGGCTGCCGCCCCCATACCAACCGCCCTGATAAAACCTCGTCTGTTCATGATAGATTAATACCTCGAAAACACGGCAAAGTCTTTCATTATGTACCACTTGTACTATTCACCTGTCCCTTATCCATTCCTTCATCGTCCCGGTGTTGGATGGATGCCGGCTGAACGCTCATGCCCCGCCGATCAACAGGGCCGTCCTCGTCCAACCTTGCTTGATTGTTGGGCAATCTCCTGGTCGTTCACCAGGTCTTCTGCCAACCGACGGTCAAAACCCAATCTGTTTCGAGCTGTGGCCCATCCAAATCTCGATAGATCGGCCATTCCCATTCGACGGCCAAGCGGTGTCCTTTCAGGACTCCAGTCTGACCAAGCAGATTACCGCCGAGGCCAAGATCGACTTGCGTCCCGCCTCTTCGGTCTGGATCTGCCGTGGGCACAAGGGTCGGATCCAGACGCGAATCGGCTCCACTGATGTTTTTCCAGTTTTCAATCTCCACACGTAAGGAACTGCTGAACCACTCGCACCACTTGTAAGCGGCCCAAGTCGTACCGCAGATTCGGTCTCCGAGGGTGTAGTCATTGTCGTTCTCGCCCAGGTGGACGGTGCCGGAGATCTGTCCTCCCCATGACCCGCCATCCCGTTGTCCCAGATACGTCAGCCCCGGGTGCAGGTCGAACGTGCCCGAACCAATCTGCATGGGATACGGCAGCCGGACTCTGCCCATGGGGGTCTCATCCTTCTCATCGATTGAGCCGGTCGGGAAACTCACACCTGCATTGATGTGAATCTTCTGGCAACCCCATTGCAAGGAATTGATGAGGGCGGCGGCCTTCAGGTCACCTACTCCCTCGGATTCGGTGGTAAACGTTCCTCCCATGCGTGTCACATGATCCATTTCGTTTCTGACATGGGGTAGCATCAACATGAGCGTGACCTCGTCGGTCGGAGCCCACATACCTCCCAGCATGTGCATCCACATGTTCATATCCGTTGGGGAAACGGGGAAGTCCTCCAGCACTTCACTCGCGCTGATCCTATCGCTGCCGTCTCGATTGCCATTCATTTCCATAAACATGTAACGATAGGAGATCATCCGTGCTCCGTCGGGGTGCGTGTGGTCACCCATCACGCCTATCGGTCCGTAAGCATGATCGTCGTGAGAGTGCCCTGTATGATCCTCATGGGCGGCCTGTGACTTCCCACCTGTCATTCCCGTACCACATATAATAAGAATAGCGGTTAGCAGCGCGTTTCTTGCGTTCATATGAAACAGACCTCCTTGCCTCTCTGTGCCCAACAGTATGCTAAACATCATCCTCGAATCAGGCGTTTTCACGAAAAGCGTCGGCAAAAGACTCAACTGCCGACACAATTGCACCAAGAAATAACTCATGTAATGCTGATGTATATGATGCGTATACCGTCAAGCACCGTACATTGCGCCGTCCACGCAATACTTGCCGTCAAAGATAATTGACGAGCAGAAAGGCGTCGAGATGTTATTCGAAGCATCGTAACCACTGGGGCTTCTGTTCGTGACATCAGCGTAAGGCGAATGTCCGTAAACACCTGTCTGTGGATATCTGAAATCAGGATACCCATACCCATCGGTTCGATGGTCTGAAGGACACGTTGACACATCATTCTCCCGCACAGAATGGCTATTCTGTGCTGTCTCGTTGCACGGGAGCCATCGATCGGGCCGGACATCACGCATCTTGCGGTCGTCGCAGCTAAACCGGCACACTGTCAGCCGCTGCCAGTAACAGTTTGTGTACTTCTCCAGCAACCGTCCTGGGGTATCGGGACAGATGGCATTCCATTTCCTGCCGGTCCAGAGACCCTAGCTTGCGGAAAGAGACAAGGCTGTTTGCTGACAGCCCCTGCCGCCGCATACGGTAAACGAAGTCACAGAAGGCTTGCTCCGGACCAGCCATAACGGAATCATGAGGATACGAATACACTGGTCGCTGGACACAGACAAACACCAGAGTACCAAGCTCTGTCGTGCGTATTCTGGATCGGTTGTGCCGCCGATTTGTGAACACGTGAATTCGCCGTGGAGTCTGCGTGACAACGCCATGCTTGTACAGTGCGTAGAGTCCCGTGATGTAGGCTCCCGTGCAAACTGCGGACACCAAGCTCTCCACCTCCGCCGCACCTGGCAAGCCATACTTGCCGGCCGCATACTGCTGAAGTATGCCACGGTTACGAAGGCGGCGGAGAGTGTTCTTCAGCACAGGCATGGAGTGGCCCGAGATATTTGCCAGTTCTGTTGGCGTGAATACAACCTTACCGTAACGGTCACGATACTGACGCAGCGCTTGCTCCCACTCAGTGGCTTTCATTGCTCTTGCCCTCCTTCCATACACAAGACATGTTGATTCAGAAGTTTGAGAACAGCATCAAGAATCATCTGTCCGCCGCCAGCGTCATTGATATTGCCTGCGGCGGCTGGATCCAACTGGTCATCTATGACGGCCTGTATTGCCTTGGCGTGGTATGCCGGATAGGTCGTGAAATCAGATATCCGCTTGCGAATTCGCTCCTCGCTAATCTCCAGAGCTCTGAACTTACTGCTCAACCGATGCTGAGAATCAGCGGACAGTTGGTTCTGGAAAAGAAACACGTCCACAAAGTCGCGATGCTTGATGAATGTCCTGTTGAGCAGTGCAATGACTTTGCTCTCAACCATGTCTTTCTCAGAGGCCGTGGGATAAACAGTGCCCTGCTTGACAACTGACACTACGGGGTCCAACTTGGCGATCTTGGTAATCTCCACAGGTATCTCGATGCGGCTCCCAGGAACATCCGACTTCCAAAAGGCAAGATTCACAGTCCGAACGACGGTTGAGTCCTCGTCTGGACCGGTCGCCGGTGCAGCACTGCCTTCGTACTGTAGATTCCTACGGACTTCAGGCAGGAGGGTCCGTTCGAATAGTCTTACGAGTTCAGCTTGCTTGTCTGCGAGATCACCTTCCCAGTCGTAGTCAACGTCACGAGACATGCGTGCACTATTATCAAGAAGGCGATAGCGGAAGCCACCAATCAGTAAGAGATTTCGCCCCGCAGGGTTAACCGCAATAGTACGTGCGATCGACTGTTGCAGCATCTCAGTGTCGTCAGTATCATGCGTATCCATGGTTCGCTTCCTATCTGGGCCCTTCAATAGTGACATCTCACCATGATGCGTAACAAAAGTCAACAGAAATGATGCCTTTTGTTACTCACGATACGATCCTGCCAATCTGAGTATACGCCGTTCTCTCACTGAGACTTGCCCGATAGATACATTTCTGAGTAACAAACATCAACATAATAGGTGACCTTTGTTACTTAGAAGGCATAATCACACCTCCTGTACGCCGCGTTGCGTGGGTGTCCCGTAGCAGAAGTTGCCAATACTCTGCCGCGTTAGTCCTTTTTGAGTTGCTGCACGAGGTATGTTTCCAGGGTGGTGACCAGGGCCTTGTTTGGGCCTTCTTTTTTCGCGAGGGCGGAGATCCGGTTTAGTGTCGACTTGTCAATTCTGATTGACAGTTTCTTCATAAGCGAGGCCAGGCTGTTTGCAAGCTGAGGGTTGGGGTTGCTTTCCAGCTTGGCGGTCAGGAGCTGCGTTGTCTCGTGCAGATGGGCTTGTGTCAGGATGGTTTCCGCATGTCTTATGGAGGCCTGCTGCCCGGGCGTCATCTGGGCCGAGATTCGCTTCTCCATGAAGACAATAAGAGATTCAACCAGGGCCTTCTGTGCATTGCTGTCCAGCTCCGCCATCCTGTCCGGCATCTTGCTCATCAGGGCGGTTGCCTTGTCGGCGAACGGACGGGAGGGATCTTTCTTCAGCTGTGCGGCGAGCAGGGCAGGCGTCTGTGGCAGCCGGCAGCCGGTGAGTATCCTGACCGCTTTCGCGTTGTTCTTCTTCTCCTCGGCCGAGGGGTTGGCCTTGTCCGTTCTTTCCAGGGTTGCCACCATCGCGGAGGCGATGAGGGGGGGCTGGTCGGCCTCCAGCCGTGCAGGAAGTCTGGCAAGATCGGCAGCCGTCGCGGATCCGTGCTGGGGCAGGACTGTCGGCGCCGCCGCAATTCTGTCCAGTGACCGGAACAAGAGATCGGAAGCCACGGCATGGTTCTCTCCACCTTTCAACACGTGGTCGGCCAGCAAGGTAAGCATCGGCGGATCCAGGCGGGGTATGCCCCTGATGAGTAAGACGAGCTGATCCGTGAAGGGGCCGGGCTTGATGGAGGTCAATTTCTGTATGATCGGTGCCTGGACCTGGCACGCTCCGCAGCCATTCAGAATCTTGCCCGCATCGGCCAATGCAGCTTTCTCTGCTGCCGACAGCGTTGCTTTCGATCGCTTTTCTATGAAGGTGATGAGCTGTCCAACCAGTGACGCCTGAGAGGCGGCATCCAACTCAGCCAGGCGGTCCGCTGACTGGGCCAGCAGCTTCACCGCCTGGTATGCAACGGGGGAGGCCGGATCTTCAGAAACCTGGCCGGCCAGAAGTTTCGGGACGGTGGGGAGCCGGCCCTGGAGGAGGATCCGTTGAGCCCGAATCACAAGCGCTCTTTCCGTGTGCGAGGGGTTCTGCGCGGGGGGCTTGTATTGCGTCGCCTGTTTATTGAGGAAAGCCGCCAGTGCCGCGGCCGCAGCAGTGCCGGCTTCCTGGTTTAAGCGCACGGTAAGGCTGCCCAGCACGATCGTGTTTCTCTGCGCGTCCGTTGTGATAACTGTTGGTGCTGCCGCAGTATCCTCGAGCGCATCCACCAGTGTGTTGGCCATGAGCGGCTGCATCTCGGTTCCCTGCGCCACGTGAGAGGAGAGTGTCTTTATAGTCTCCGGATCCATAAGCTGTGTCACCTTCACAAGGATGGCTGAAAGGCGGACAGCCACGGGACCCGGCTTCAAGGAGGCCAGCTTTGCTACCAGCTCGGGCTGTGTGCGGACCATGCCCCCCGTTGCCAGGAGCTTCTCCACGCTTGCAAGGGTTGTCTTGTCGGTGTCACTTTTTTCGACCGCGGCTATGAGAAGCTTCAACAACGTGTTCTGTGCAGTGACATCCAGGTGGGGGAGCGTGGCCGGCATTTTCAGAAAGAGCCGCGCACACCGTTCTGCAGAGGGAGCCGACTGATCTCCCGATAGTTCTGAAATCAATAGCGTTGTAAGCTGGGGGAGCCCACTTGTGATGATGACTTTCTCCGCTTGCGCGATCAGCGCCTTGTCCTTGTCCGTTGGCTTCGGGATTCGCATGCAGGCCACCAGGGCCTTGGCAACCTCTGTCTGAACATCGGGCGGTAGCCGCGCGGCAAGTTTCTCTGAAGCTGAGGCGGATGGCCCGGTGGACTTGGTGACCGGGGTGGGCGACGACACGATTCTCTGCAGGGCATCGAGGATGAGCGTGGTCGCAGCAGCCCGGTTGGCCCCATCGTTCGCCGCCTGCGGGGCGAGGGCTTTCAATGTGTCCCCGTCGAGGCGGTCGGTCATCCTCGAGAGCATGCTTACCAGGCGCGCGGCGGGCGCCGGCTCCTTCACCGTTCCGAGCCGGGCCACCAACAGGGCCGGCACAACAGGAAAGCGGCTTTCTACGAGGAGGTGTTCTGCCCTTTCCATAGTCGCCTTTTCCTCCGGCGATAAGGTGGACGTATCGGTCTTCATCTTTGCCCACTGTTTGTCAACGTGACTCATGAGCGCGCTAACGGTGGCGGAATGCAAGGCCAGATCGAGACGCGTTGGGAGCCTGTCCAGTCCGGCAAGTGGGGTTCCTTTCTTTCGCGTGCCTGGCGAGACCCCGGCCGAGGTCTCGAGAACATCCATCAGGAAGTCGATTGTCGCGGACTTGTCATCTTTTGCGCTGGAGGTGCAGTCGATGAGCAGCTTAATCGTTGCCTGGTCCAGTCGACCGGGCATGGGCTTGAGCAGGGCCAGTAGCTGTTCGGCTATGGGGCCGGACGGATTGTTTTTCAATCGCGATACCAGTAGTCCCGGTGTGGGAGGGAATTTGCTTTCCATCAGGATGGCGCCGGCACGAGCAAGACCGACCTTCTGTTCTTCTGTCAACGCCTTGCCGTCCGGTTGAGGTGCCGCCAGTTTCTCGACATAGGCTTCCAGCATGGTGACTAGAGGCAGCCAGAGACTCTTGTCGACGCGGGATGACAGCAGTTTCCAGTCGGGTGGCTTCTTCTTGGAGCTCCCGCTTTGCGGTTTCATGGTGATACGGCTCTCCAGTATATCGATCACGAGGAGAGCGGTAGAAGAATCGATTGAGCCGTGACTCCCCGCGACTCCAACAAGGCGTGCCAGCGCCGGGGTGTCTACGTGGTCAATCATGCCTTGCAGGACGGCTATCAATCGCTGCGACAGAGGCACTGTGCGATACCTCGAGAGGGTTTCCGACACGACGTCGGGCGCCTCCGGGAATCTGCCTTCCCGCAGGAGTGTCTCTGCGCGAACCGCGGCGGCTTTCTCTTCGGGTTTTGCATTCTCCTTGGCGTATTTCTCAAGGAAACCTGCCAGCGTTTTCACGATGATCATTCTTTGTGCCGTTGTGAAGTGAGCTGGTAGCCTTGCCGGGTTCATAACCGGAGATTTATCTACGTTGTGCGCTGTTCCAATCGGTGCCGTCGTTGCTGTTTTCTCAAGGGCATCCAGAAACACGGCCACTTCGGTAAAGTGGGTTGTCGCGGAGGAGGCAAGCTTCATTATCATGTCGGCTTCAAGACCCGCTCTCGTTTTGCCGATCAGCTTGGCAATCTCAGGGTTGTGAGAGGCGATAAGCGCATCTACAAAGAGCGCAGGAACGTATTTGTCGCCCAGGATAATCAGCAGCAAGCCGGCTTCCTCCTGGATGGCGCCCGTTTTTGAACGTACGGCATTGCGAAGATGGATCCGGCCGACTTCTCCAGCATTCTTCAGCTTCTCCCTTGCCGAGGCCAGTGTCGGCTTGCTCTCGGCCGCCAGACTTTTGATAACTGCTGCCAACTCGATAGAGGTCTTCTCCCCGCGTGTGAGGCGGAGCAGGGCATCGGCAAGAAGCGTCTTCTGGGCAGGCTCGGTGAAGGTCTTCATGGCTTGCCTGCACATCGTGGCCGCCTCGCCGAACTTCGTGGCCTTTTCGAGTTCGCCGATATCGAGGAAGGTCTGCGAAAATGGCTTGCCGGGGCCCGTAGCAGCGGGCTCTGCCGCCGCCAGTTGCTCAATCACGAGGGTATTGCATAGGACAAGGAATCCCAGGCACAGCCGTAATGCAGTTTTGCTCATAATATTCCCCGTCCGTTTTGTTGCTTGATGAGAACTGTGACATTTGATGATAGCGATGGGGACGACTATCATCAAGAGGCAGGTGCACAGGAGTTTCCCCAGTCTTCGCGATGCTGTCACTATTGAGATCCCTCGACTTTGCTCGGGATGACACAAATGGGACAATGCATTCTGATAGTGACCTACGCAGGAAGATGTTGCCGAGAACTGAATGACCCTGCCCTGGCATCCCCCCCATTGTGGTACTTGCTGATCGAGGCTGGGGCTACTACTATCAGATGGCGGGTGGAAATTTGATTTGGCGGAGGAATGAAGTTGTGAGACGTGCTATAATATTGGTTCTGATGACTATCGTTATGTATCCGCTTCTGGCACAGCAGGCGGATGACTCTACGGTCCCGCCGGCGCTCACCAATGCGGTAGCGACAAGCCCGGCTTCGACAAATGCCGCCGCTGCAATTGAACCGGCGTGGCGGGTTTATGACGATCCCGGAATGCGTGGCGACCACCGCTGGGTGTCGGAATTTGTCAGGCATACCAAGCGACTGGACGACGACGAGAAAGAGAAGAAGAACGAAAACAAATTTGCGAGCGGCGCCATGACCATACGCGGCCGCTACGCCATTCCTGCACCCGATGCGTCGGGTCGCGTAGTGAGGATGCGTCTCTATCTGGAAGGACAAAGGCATTTCCGGCTCTCTTTTCGTTGCGGGGATCAACAATACATGGTGTGGTCCGATCAACACCATTATCAATACCTGTTGGCCGGAAAGGTGACGGGGTTGGCTCCCTTCAGAAAAGATAAAGATAAAGCGTTCCATGTTCGGCGTGTGACTGACGATGGCGGCCTCTGGTACACCTATGCCGATGGATTCCTGGAGATTCGGTACCAGGACGGGCAGTTTGTCATTGCAAGGGGGCCGATGGTCCTGTTGTCATTCCCCATTGAGGAGGCGCCACGGGATATGGTCCTGGACGTGAAGGGGTCGCTTCGTCTCTTCCAGGTACTGACGCTGCCCCCGCTTCTATTCGAACCCGACCCGTTTCTCGCGCCACTGGACACTCTGTCTGCGGCAGGAGACCTGGCGTGGCGCATGCGGAGTCAAGGACAGGACGATGCCGCAAGACTGATTCGGAACGAGGCGGGTGCCGTTGAGCTGGTTTCCGAGGATGCCGAACATCCGATAAAGGCCGACTTACCGTTTCGAACGAAGGCACCGGCCATCCTTCTCATGAAAATCGATTCCTGTACGCCCGGGGCGGGTATTTCTGTGCCCTACCTTTCGCATGAGGGACTCAGCTTGTACGTTGGGGAGGCAAATGGACTGCGCGTTATCTGCACCGATCCTTCCCAGGAGAATTCTATAAGAACGTCCTTTGACAAAGGCTTGATAGTCGACGAGAGCTTCTACTGCCGGGCTGTTTACGGCATGGATTTCATACAGATTGACCTGAGCTCCGATGGCAGGACCTGGTTCAACTACAACATGACCCCCCTGAGGGATCGGTCCGGCGTCAGCACCTTGAGTATTGGCATGATGCTGGCAGGTGACCGCGCAAGGGTAGCTCAGAAGACCAGGGAGAAAGCCGTAAAGGCACGTGAGCGCAGGGCGAAAAAGACGCGTTTAGAGGCGGCGAGAAAGAAGGCGCGGCGAGATCTGGAGAGGGGCAAAACCGTCGACATGAAGATCTTCGATGATCCTGTCGAGGAAGAGACGGTTTCCAGCAAGGGCGTCAGGCAGCAGATGAGGATCAGTCACGTTGTCATCCGGGCCGTTCCCGTGTTCGACGGGTTCGTCGATTCGGAAATGATCAACGGCGTGCCCTCCGACGTTACGGGAACAGCCTGGCGCCTGGCCTCCAATCACGCGTTGCTTAACGAATGGGCGCCGGCGTCGGTAAGACAGGAAGCTGCTGTCGACATGGTGGATGCCCTGGTAGATACGGCCGATACCGATCTCGTTCTGAAAGCGATCCGGAAAGCTGCACCGTTCATGCTCCCCCCGAAGCGGAGCGGAAGCGAGCAGTCGGTAGACTGCGAGCTGTTGCTGCACAAGCTGGGTAACCGGATGCTTATTGATGACAACATCGAGCTCTCCCGGGAATGGCTTGATGCGTGGTATTCGCTTAACTTCTCAGAAATGAAGACCCGCAGGAGAAGCGAGGATATCTCTCCGCCTCCGGTGGTTCGCACGGTTCTCTATGACCTCTACGGAAGGAAGGAGTGGGAACAGCTGCGCCGGCGCGCCCTTGAGTACATGTTCTTCTCTCTTCCCGGGAGCAAGAATCTGCTGGGTTCCTGGATGCTGGACCAGGCGTCAGACAACCTGGGTGTTCCCGCGGGGGATGAAGGACTCATGCGGAGCCACTTCTGGATGCACCCTTTCCGGATAAGAACGGACCGCGAAACCCAGAACATGCTGATAGACTTCTTTTCTTCGCTGAAAACCGGAGAAAATGCGCGTGCGTGCAAGCTCCTCGTAAAGGGGTATGACGCCAATGCCCTGACCGTGATGCCCAATGATGAAGATCTGTACGCTCCGGTGGGTGTTCTGCTGAAGTCTATTCTCGATTCGAACAAGGTTCTCCAGCAGAGGCTGGTCGATGACTTTGGCCGGGTGGGTTTGATTCGCCTGAACAGGGCTCTTGAGCAGGGGAGAATGAAAGACCTTGAGCAGATCGCCATCCAATTCCATGGAACGGATGCCGCGCGTAAAGCGCTGTCATCGCTGGGTGACTACAACCTGACTGCAGGGCAGTTCCAGGAAGCCGTCAACCGGTACAACCCGCTGATTCCGGAAGCATCGGGGCAGGAGCGATCCAATCTCATCGCTAAACGCAATCTCGCACTGGCGATGATGGGTGAACGGGCCACCGAACGCGTTACCGACACCGTATCGCTGCCAGGTGGTGATATGTCTGCGAAACAGTACGAGGAGATGCTCGAAACACTGTTGAAAAAACACCGGAGTGTTGAGGAATTTGTAGACGTCAATCCAGAGCTCGCGCAATCGAAGCCGTCCCGGAACGACTTGGACTTGCACCATATCGCGGACTTGCCATTCTTCATGACGCTACCGATCAACTCGACGGTCAAGGGGAAGTACCTGTTGATGCAACAGGGGCGCGTTCTGACAGCTATTGACATGGCGGCCCGGAAGGTTGCCTGGTCGAGCGGTACCGCGGACCCAAAGTATGAACGCTTCGCCTATGATCCCCTGGTGCTCGCGGATCGTGTAGTCGCGGCGGTTTATGTGGACAACACGCGGGTGATGAGATGCTTTAACCTTTCGGATGGCCGGGTTCTGTGGGATATGCCGTTTGGCGACCATGTCGTATCCAGTCCTTTTCGGATAGGCAATGCTCTCTTCATAGTGACGTCGACGACTGACAAATATCTGACACTGAACAGAATCAGGCTGAGCGACGGTCAGCCCGTTTTTGCAAGACAGCTTATTCGTCATCATGTGAGGGAGGGACAGATACCTTTCGCGGACACGGCGGTTTCCAGCTCGTCGGTTGTCATTGCTTCGTTGGGTATGCTGGTGTGCTGCAACGAGTGGGGGGAGATTAACTGGGTGCGCCGGCTCACTTTTGTGCCGCCCGATGTGGATCCTGAACTCTCGGCGACATTTCCGTCCGGCAACTGCATGATTATAGACGGGCAGGTGATTATCTGCAGCCCGAGCTCGCCCAGCATTGACAGCGTTGACCTGGCGACGGGGCGTAAAGTGTGGTCACGTTTTCGACCGCAGAGACGCGAATTGCTGGGTCAGGCGGGTAATCTCGTTCTGGTCAGGAACCGTTTTGGCATTGAGGCGTTAAGAGTCATGGATGGACAGCGTGAGTGGGGTGCGCGCGCCGATGAGGAGGGGACTTCCATTCTGTTGGGACGTTCAGGCGCGATTCTGGACATAAGACTTGACCGTATCGACGCCAAATCGACCTCGGAGAACGTGGTCCGCAGGGCGACGCTGGTATCGACAGATGATGGCCGGGGCCTGGCATCATGGGACCTGACGCAGAAAGAGACAACACTGCACGATGTTGTGTATTCCTTTCACCAGGGCGAGAAAGTCTTCGTTGTCACCCGCGACTACGAGAAGCACAGGCACCGTAAAGAGCCTTGCGCGAGGCTGTGCGTCCTGGAGTAGGGGAGAATTGAACGCCCGACATCCAACGCCCAACGCCATCCAAGAGGTTCCCCGTCCTGTGGGCGGGGCCTAAGGATTGGCTATGCCGGCCCCGAATGGGCTTGGCCGCAGGCCAGTGGCTGTGTTCATGGCTTTCAGCCAAGAGACGTGTTTCTGATGAGTACCGCCAGCCTAGCCCTTTCGGGCAAGGCTGGGCTGTCCTGTTTATGGCCCTTGGCCAAGGCAGCTGCCAATTTCGCCGAAGGCGATATACAGGAAAGCCCAGCGTTGGCGAAGCCTACGCTGGGTGGAGTATCACCACAAGCTCCCGCCTTCGCTGAAAGCGATGAATAGTGAATACGTTATGTCCCCCAAAAGCGCCCTTTTTTCGTATTGGGCATTGTTTTTTCGTATTGGGGACTGCTAGTGTCTCAGACAGAGTTGTTTCAGGCGGGTCTGTTTTCCGGCTTCGCCTGGACATTGGATAGGGAGTTTTTTCACTGGGGGGCACGTGACGAGGACTGTTTTCGCTGTAATCCTGATACTCAGCATGATGCTGGGCACTCCTCTCTCAAACGCTCTCGATGGCGAGTGGGAAATAACCCCTGCCAGCGAGAAAGCGGCCGATCGCGGGCTTGAGTGGCTGGCAAAGAACCAGGGATCTGACGGCAACTGGGGCTGCAACGACGTTGGATTGGTGGCGATGGGCGCGCTGGCCTTCATGTCCGCCGGCCACCTGCCCGACCGCGGCCGGTACGGTACCAATGTCCGCCGCGCACTTGACTTCATTCTCATCAATGCCAAGCCATCCGGACTGTTGAACGTTTCCGGGGGAAGGCGGGATATGTACAACCACGGCCTTGCCGTGTTCGTCTTGTCCCAAGCCTACGGGATGAACAATGATCGCCGCGTAGGGAAGGTGCTGGATAAAGGGATCAGGCTTATTCTGGACGTGCAATGCGATGACGGCGGGTGGGGGTACGAAGCGATACAGAAAACGCGTGGCCATGACCTTTCCCTGGCCGTCATGCAGGCCAAGGCCATCCGGGCCGCCATGGATATGGGCTTGGAAATTCCCCCAGAGCGCGTCGAGATGGCACTCAAATTCATTCGTGACCGGTACAAGCCGTACGGCGAGGCCGACGGGTACCGCTATGGAAACGATCCTCTTTCCGACCGACCGGGCTGTTTTACCTATAACGGAAGCAATGCCAGTACGGCCATGGCGTCTGCCGGTGCCGTCTGCCTGCAGGAATTCGGCAAGTACAGCGACTTCCGCATACAGCGCAGCATGAATCGCGTGATGGACGATATCAACGAGAAAATGGCCACGAAGCTGAGCCAGGGGCAAATCCCCTTTGATGCCTACGCAATGACATATGTATGCCAGTCCCTGTACCAGGCCGGCGGCAAATACTGGAAAGAGGGATATCCAAAGATCAGGGAGGCTATTGTCAAGATGCAGTCCGTGGAGGCCGGCTCGGAAACTCATGGGTCGTGGGGCGCCAATGGCCGCGTAGGTGGCCGGGAGGGTCAGCTGTATGGAACGGCAGTCTCCGTGTTCGCTCTTACAATCCCAAACCGCTATCTACCTATTCTCCAGAAGGGCGAAGCCAAATCCACCAGCGTGGCGAAACGGATTAAGCAGTGAGTTTTATTACATCGGGTTTTCTTATTGCCCTGGTGGCGGCGGCGGGTCCGACGGTGATCCACCTCCTGAACCGGAGGCGCTTCCGCACCGTTGACTGGGCGGCGATGGAATTCCTCAGCTCGGCCATACGCCGCAGTAAGCGCATTTGTGAACTCCGTGACATTCTCCTTCTGCTCCTCAGGACATTGGCCGTCTTACTGTTCGTCCTGGCCATGGCGCAGCCGTTCTGGTCTTCGAACAAAGAGAACGCTTACAGCGGTGAGCCTGTTCATGCGGTCATGGTTATCGACAACAGCCTCTCCATGGCGTACAAGCCACTCGACAAGAGCCTG
>PVBE010381250.1_pt1 | contig 14918 bp, 12 predicted proteins | sample 1631181 | NCBI WGS metagenome assembly PVBE01 (sample SAMN08397723, study PRJNA350692) | Marine metagenome, whole genome shotgun sequencing project. | isolation source: water | place: Pacific Ocean | collected 2012-04 | reverse complement strand
TAACAGGTGTAATCAGCTAAGTGCTTTCCATCCTCCATCACATCAATTCCCCCAGATTCAACTCCGGGTAAAGAGACCTGCATAATTTTATTATGATCATGGCAATTACTTATCAAAATCGAGTATGCATTTCTTTGAAACTCTTTTAAATCAAGCCTGTCTATTCCCAGGGACCCAGGAACAGGTAGGCTTTTGAATGCTCTGGGTGTCATCAACAGTGCACATGTATCCGGTGGAAGATCTAGTTTTTCCTGAATATCCAAATAAAAGTCCCATTCCTCCTGCCCGTCGATTCGCATTGGAAGCAGTTAACCTTGATTGGCAAGCAAATGCTTTTTCATCATAAAGATATACAATTCTAAGGTAGCCTGCCGATCCGTTTGAACAGGGTCGCAGCCTGACTCTACGCGAGCGTCTGATTTGGCAAATATATGCTCTACCCCATGTTCTATCCTTGTCAATGTTCGCATTTTTTGTCGCCATTGTTTAGATCCTTATGTTATTAAAGCGATATTTATTTTTGAGCGACAATCCTATAGAATTAATTGACATTTTTCAAACAACACTTTAAGATACCAGCTTATGTGACATTCCAAGGGGGCTTTATGAATAAACTGGAACTTATAAAAACTCTTAAAGATGAAAACGGACTTTCCATGAAAGAAACAACCACGGTTGTTGACATATTTTTCGATGAAATGGCGAACTCCCTTGCAAAAGGTGACAGGGCTGAAATTCGCAGCTTATGTTCCTTTTATGTAAAAAAATATAAGGCTTACACCGGTAGGAACCCAAAAACAGGTGAAAAGGTCAAAATCAAACCTAAGAAATTACCGTTTTTCAAATGTAGTAAGGAATTGAAAGAACGGGTGGATTCTTAATAAAATGCAAATAACGCCCCCACCCTATAGATTTCAGGAGGAAACCATTGGGATTCCGATAGAAATCAAATCGAATGAATTCAATGAAATTGCCGGTAACACCTACCATAAAATTGTTTTTCAGATAAAATAAGAGGAAAGAAAATAAAAGCGGGGTGCCGGCTATTTGCTTGCCCAATTGAAAGCACACACATTAAGCTTCTGGGCGGTAGACTGCCCTAGAGATATCACCCACAAACTCCGGCAAATCAGTATGCCCCAACAACTGTCTGATTGCGTGTGCCTCGCCTGTATGAAACCAATAGTGGTAGATATTTCTCAACAACTTGGTACCGATACTCTCGTCTAAATGCTCACCTTCCCATTTTTGGTGTGTCTGCAAACGTTCGGTCGTCCACGTTGACGACCGAACGAACGAGTCCAAATACGTGTCAGCAGCATCGGTAACGGTGTGCCAGGTGTCCCACATCCCATCCAAAGGCGGCGTACTCGCAGGTTTGGCCCCAACCCACCTGATGTTCCAGGTCGGGCGCTAGATCGCGGCCCTGGGCCCGAACCACCCAGTACAGGTGCTCCTGGTATGCCAGATGTCCCACAATCCAGCTGATGTAGTTCATTGGTAGAAGACGCCGGCGAGCATCCTCTGCAAAAACACCTTCGAGACAACGCATGAACTCGGTACGGGCAAAACGCAACTGGGTGACCAACGGATGGATCGTTATTTTCTCCTATCCAAATTTCATAGAGACCACAGCCTGATATCTTCAATTCAATTTGAAAATTTTCCGGTATTGTTTTTTCAATGTCAGCTGGTTAATGGAGAAGCTCTAACTAACTCATTTTGAATGCAATGTCCATATCTTGCCGGCAGTGCCTGAACGAAAAATCATGTTCAGACGAAATCCGACCGGATGTTCCAGTGGATTGGCGGTGCGAAACTTGAATATGTAGTTGTTGCAGTCCAATGTTGACCTTATTTAATAGGAAATGTAATATCCTAAAATTAAGTAATAACCAGTTTAGAGGGTGTTGAGTATGATTGCTTTTGAGGCAATTGAAATAATAAACACCTGTAGTGATCGGCTGAAAACCGATCTTGAAGACGGGTTCGGGAAAGTGATACCATGGGATTTATCAGACGTCAGGAAGAGCAGATGGCGCTCCGTTTGCTGGAGTGGCAATACAAGCGAATGAATTTTCCCCTACCGGTTGCGTCTGAATTGAAACGCCGGGCGGATAAACTGGTGGATGATGCACATCAGATTGCGCGGAAAAGGGGAAAAAACGTTCTTTCCATCATCAAGGATCTGGTGGGTGATCTGAAAAAATAAAATATTGATAATTGAAAATCGCCGTATTATTCGATTTTCTATTTCAAAAACCAACGACGATCACCACTGTTCAAAATATCTGTAACAAGAAGTAAAATGGAGGTATCATGATAAGAGCAGGCGTTGTGGGTGCGACCGGATATGCGGGTGCGGAGCTCGTACGAATTCTCACAGGGCATCCGGGTGTCAAGCTGGCTATCGTAACCTCCCGTCAATACGCTGGAGATGCGTTCGACAAGGTCTTTCCATCCATGGCCGGTGTGGTGAACCTAAAATGCCGCGAATTCACCATAGATGGCGTCTGTGACATTGCCGATGTCGTATTTCTTGCGCTTCCTCACAAGCTCCCCATGGCATATGTCCCTGAACTGCTTGAGAGGGGAAAACGGGTGATAGACCTTTCCGCTGATTTTAGATTCAAAGATGGTTCAACCTATGAGGATTACTACCAGCCCCATACCGCTAAGGATTTTCTTGACGAAGCAGTGTACGGGCTTTGTGAAATTTACCCTGATCAGATAAAAAACAGCCGCTTGATCGGAAATCCGGGCTGTTACCCCACCAGCGTGCTTTTGCCGCTTATCCCTTTGTTGCGGAGCGGTATTTTGGATCTTCATTCCATCATTGCTGATTCAAAATCAGGGGTCAGCGGCGCCGGCCGCTCTCTTTCTCTCAAGACACACTTTTGCGAAGGCAATGAGTCTTTCAAAGCTTACAACGTTGCTCAACACCGCCATAATCCGGAGATGGAGGAAATTCTCAGTTCGGAAGCCGGAAAACAAGTGCGAATAACATTTGTACCCCATATTGTTCCGATGACCCGGGGGATGGAGACGACGATTTATACAAATCTTCATAAGGACGCAAGTCATGAGGATGTTAAGGAGTGTCTTTCTTCATTTTACGCTGGCTCCCCCTTTGTTCGTATCAGTCCAGACCATCGTCCACCGGATACTTTACATGTCAGGGGAACCAATTTTTGTGACATCGGATTCCATATAGATGAACGGCATCATCGTCTCATTCTGATGTCTGCAATCGATAACCTGATAAAGGGAGCCGCAGGGCAGGCGGTTCAGAATATGAATATCACGCTCGGTTTGGATGAAACAACCGGGCTAAGCCATATTCCATTTCCATTGTAATGAGGTCGCTGCGTATGGGAAACTTTTGCTTTTTTTAAAACTGCGCATTTTTTTGCGCTGTTTGAGGCGAGGTTCCGCCTTTCTGCTTGACTTCGAGAAGGTGTTTGGAATAAAAAGGCTAAATTTTTTTTATTTGTTAAAACGATTTCAAATTATACCATCTAAAAACCATTTGTGGAAAAGAGAGGTGACATGTCAGCAAAGTTGATCAAAGGAATCGATGTTCGTGAGGAGATTCTGGAGGAGATTACGTCGAAGGTGGCTCAAATTAAGGAGCGGCATGGGGTTGTTCCCGGTCTTGTCACCATTTTGGTGGGTGAAAATCCCGCCTCCTTGTCATATGTCACGCTGAAAATAAAAACAGCTCATCGGGTGGGTTTTAAAGAAATTCAGGACAGTCAGCCGGCCGATATGACCGAGAGTGACCTTTTGAACCTCATTGAGCAGTATAATAACGACGATTCCATCAACGGGATCCTCGTACAGCTTCCGCTTCCAAAGCACATGAATGAAAAAAAAGTTTTAAATGCCATCGACCCTGATAAGGATGTGGATGGATTTCATCCGATCAATGTCGGGCGTCTGATGATCGGTGGGGATGAGGTCAGGTTTCCTCCCTGTACACCCGCGGGGATACAGGAACTCATTGTCCGTTCCGGGGTCGATACCAGCGGCGCCGAGGTCGTAGTTGTCGGGCGTTCCAATATTGTGGGAAAGCCGATCGCCAACATGATGCTTCAAAAGGGAGATGGTGCCAATTCAACCGTTACCGTCGTTCACACTAGGACGAAGAACATGGATCAACACTGCAAGCGCGCAGACATCCTAATCGTTGCTGCCGGTGTCCCCGGGCTCGTCAAACCCGAATGGATCAAGCCGGGTGCCTGTGTTATTGATGTCGGTGTCAATCGAGTTGGAGAAAAGATCAGTGAGAAGACGGGGAAAAAGATAGCGATTTTAAAAGGGGACGTCGATTTTGAGGCGGCAAAAGAGATCGCCGGTTGCATTACCCCTGTTCCCGGTGGGGTGGGTCCCATGACCATTACGATGCTGATGAAAAATACCCTAAAATCTCTCAAATTTAAACTCGGAATCGCCTATGAATAAAAAAAGAGAGGCGGAAAACCGGGGGGGAGCTGTTCCGGGTCCCTCCCCCCCTTCTTAAATCGAGACCTGAATATGGATTGTCGATGACCTGATCGCTGCTCAAAGCTATCTTTTTCGTCAATCCGATACAGTCAGAATTTCTGACTCCGAATTCAATTTTTGCGAACACCTCCATTAGACCGGTGTCGGAGAGAACTATTTCCTTTTTTATCAATGGTTTATAACAAACTGATTGCGGTTGTGCCTCTTATTGTCTTTCAAATGAGCATTCCAAAATCTTTGATTTTTTCCATCGGGCAAAATATTAATAGAGAATCCTCTTGAATATTTCACGAAGATTATAATAATGATGTATGATTCCGATCACTGTTTAATGTAAAAAAATACGGCTAAATGAGCGCCAATATTTCCTTTTTTCTGTTTGAATTTCGATTGTGACAAGTAGACGAAAAAAGATACCCTGCTTTGTTGGAAAAGATCTCCTGCCGTCTGTTTTGAGGATCTTCAACCCAGAGGGGGAAGAAGGATTATATCCCGTATGGTTTTTGATTTTTTAGCAAAAATTTTTGGGAGCAAAAATGAACGAGAGCTGAGAAAACTCGCTCCTGTGATTGCAAAAATCAATTCTTTGGAACCTGAAATGCAGGTTAAGAGCGATAATCAGCTTAAAGCCCAAACATCGCTATTCAAAAATCGTGTGGAACAGGGCGAGTCGCTTGATGATATCCTTCCCGAGGCGTTTGCCACTGTTAGAGAAGCCTCCGTTCGGACACTCGAGATGCGACATTTTGATGCCCAACTGATCGGGGGGCTTGTGCTTCATCAGGGCAAGATCGCTGAGATGAAAACCGGTGAAGGAAAAACCCTGGCTGCCACGCTTCCAGCCTATCTCAATGCCATTTTCGGTAAGGGCGTTCACATCATTACGGTGAACGATTATCTGGCAAAACGCGACACCGAATGGATGGGAAATATTTATCAATTTCTGGGTCTATCGGTTGGGACCATTCTCCACGGTCTTGATGATGATCAACGGAAAAAAGAGTATGGTTCGGACATCACCTATGGTACAAATAACGAGTTCGGCTTTGATTATTTGAGAGATAACATGAAATTTGAGGGGGAGTCGATTGTGCAGGGCGACCTAAATTTTGCCATCGTTGACGAGGTAGACAGTATATTGGTCGACGAAGCACGGACCCCGTTGATTATATCCGGACCGGCTGAAAAATCGACCCACCTCTACTATCATGTGAACGGCATTATCCCGTGCCTTAAACAGGATGAGGATTTCACCGTAGACGAGAAAGCGCGTACCGCTGTTCTGACAGAGGGAGGGGTGGCAAATGCTGAAAATATTCTAAAGGTGGATAACCTGTTTGATCCGAAATATATCGAACTTCTCCACCACATCAATCAGGCGCTGAAAGCACATGCCCTTTTCAAGCGGGATGTTGATTATATTATAAAGGACGGCGGAGTCGTTATTGTCGATGAATTTACCGGCCGTTTGATGCCGGGCCGTCGATACAGCGAGGGTCTGCACCAGGCGCTTGAGGCGAAAGAAAATGTCAAAATAGAAAACGAAAACCAGACCCTCGCTACGATTACTTTTCAAAATTATTTCAGAATATATGATAAACTTGCGGGTATGACGGGGACAGCCGATACAGAAGCCGCTGAATTTAAAAAGATATACGATCTGGACGTGATGGTTATTCCGACAAACAAGCCGATGATCAGAATAGATTACCCGGATGTCATCTATAAATCCAAAAAAGAGAAATATGAGGCGGCTCTGGATGAGATCGGGGCACTTCATGAAAAAGGTCAGCCTGTCCTGGTCGGTACCATTTCCATCGATGTTTCAGAAAGCCTGAGCAAAAAACTGGGTAAAAGGGGAATCAAACATACGGTGCTGAATGCAAAGAACCATAAAGGGGAGGCGGAGATCATTGCCATGGCTGGTCAGAAAGGGGCGGTGACGATTTCAACAAATATGGCGGGTCGTGGCACCGATATTGTCCTTGGTGACGGTGTTGTTGAACTGGGGGGACTTCATATCCTCGGTACCGAGCGGCATGAAAGCCGCCGCATTGATAATCAGCTGAGGGGCCGTTCCGGTCGGCAGGGGGATCAGGGATCTTCGCGGTTTTTTCTGGCCCTGGAGGACGACCTCCTTCGGATTTTTGGTGGAGAACGAATTACAGGCATCATGGAAAAACTGGGAATGGAGGACGGAGAACCGATAGAACATAATCTGATCAGCAAGGCCATCGAAAATGCCCAAAGGAAGGTGGAGGGGCACAATTTTGGTATCAGAAAACAGCTCCTTGAGTACGATGATGTAATGAATCAGCAGCGAGAAGTCATTTACAAACAGCGGCGCGAAGCGTTAAGCGGTAAAAGTTTGAAAGGCGCCATAGAAGAGATGATCGATGAAAAGGCCGAAGACTTTGCGGATCTATTTACTGATGAAAAAGTGCTCCCCGAAGAATGGGATTTTACAGGGCTGGGCAAGGCGGTGTTCAAACAGTTTAATTTTCGGCTGAAGATCGATAAAACTGCGGTGGACGGATTGACAAAGAGCGAACTGAGCCGGCTTATTTCTGATAATGTTCTGAAGATATATCGCGAAAGAGAATCGGTCATCGGTGATGAGGAGTGCAGAGAATTGGAACGAATTGTTATGCTGCAGACCGTCGATAACCTGTGGAAAGATCATCTGCTGAACATGGATCATTTAAAAGAAGGGATCGGTTTAAGGGGATATGCACAGCAGGACCCGCTCCTCATTTATAAAAAGGAAGGGTTTGAGATGTTCAATGAAATGGTTTCAAGTGTTAAGGAAGAGGCTCTGGAAATCTTATTCAGAATCCAGATTGCCGAACCTGAAAAGATCACCGACTTACGGCAGCCAAAGGAACAACAACTCATTTTTTCCGGTGGAGATGAAGCCGAAACAAAGAAAGGTCCTGTCAAACGAACCCAAAAGAAGATCGGTAGAAACGCACCCTGCCCCTGTGGTAGCGGAAAGAAGTACAAGAAATGCTGCGGCAAATGAGCCGCAGCGACGATATCATACAGATCAACCTTGATTTTTATTGCCGCAGAATTTATATTCAGTGTAGATCCTAAAGCTTGTTGATTCGATATGGGGATATGACTGATTTTCCCAAATTAAAAAGCCACAATCTTTCAATACCAGAGTCGCGAAAAGGTTCCTAAAAATTGGCTCCTTACAACCATGAAACAGAAGGGGATACCCTAGTAAAGACAGAGAAGGAGCTTAAAGAGCCTCCCATGTACAAGGTGTTTCTCCACAATGATGACTACACGACAATGGAATTTGTGGTGGAAATACTCGTTCATGTTTTTAACAAATCGGTGGAAGATTCAACAGGTATCATGCTGAATGTCCACCGGAAGGGAATCGGTCTTTGTGGGATCTATACCCATGAAGTTGCGGAAACTAAGGTGGATATGGTCCACACTTTAGCCCAGAAGCATGGTTTCCCACTAAAATGTACCAAGGAAAGAGAGTAGATAGATGATCAGTAAAGAGCTTACGGTTGCCCTCGGCTTTGCGGTGAATGAAGCCAAAAAAAGACGACATGAGTACGTCTGCATAGAGCATATTCTCTTTGCCATTCTGCATGATAATTCTGGAAGGCAAATCATCGAGAGCTGCGGAGGAGATATAGAGAGCCTGGAAAAAATTTTGAAAAATTTTTTTGACGAACGCCTGGACGTCATCCTTGAAGGGGATGAATATATTCTCCAGCAGACCATCAGTTTTCAACGGGTGATCCAGCGTGCGGTGAACCACGTCCGTTCCGCTGAAAAGCAAGAAGTTGATGTCGGTGATATCCTGGTCTCCATCTTTCAGGAGGAGGATTCAAACGCCGCATACTTTTTAAAGGAGGAGGGGATTACACGGCTTGATGTCTTAAATTGCCTTTTCTACAGCACTTCGAAAGAGCCTTCCCGGGAAGAGGTCGGCAGATTCGCGAAAAGCGGCAAGGAGGAGAAGAGGAAAAAAACAGATCCGCTCGAGTTGTTCACCGTTGATCTTATCCAGCAGGCTGCCCAAGGGAGACTCGACCCCCTCATCGGTCGGGAGAATGAACTGGAACGTACCATGCAGATTCTTTGCCGGAGGCGGAAAAACAACCCGATCTATGTGGGAGATCCCGGTGTGGGGAAAACCGCTTTGGCCGAAGGTCTGGTACAAAAAATCTATCGAGGTGATGTACCTGATCTGCTCAAAGACGTACACATTTACTCCCTCGATCTTGGCGCACTCCTAGCAGGGACCAAATTTCGCGGTGATTTTGAACAGCGACTCAAAGGGGTGATCGTGGCGCTGAAAAAAGAAAGACATGCGATTTTGTTTATTGATGAAATTCACACCATTGTCGGAGCAGGGGCAACCAGCAGCGGATCCATGGATGCGTCAAACATCCTGAAACCTGTTTTTGCAACTGGCGAGCTTCGATGTATCGGTTCGACAACATACGAGGAATACAAAAATCATTTTGAAAAAGACCGGGCCATGTCCCGACGGTTTGAAAAGATCGAATTGGCTGAACCTCCGATTTCAGCGTCGATCCAGATCTTGAAAGGGCTGAGGACCCGTTATGAAGAACACCACGGTATTGTCTATACCGATCCCGCCCTGAAGGCGGCGGTTGAGCTTTCCGCAAAATATATCAATGACCGCTTCCTCCCGGACAAAGCAATTGACGTAATCGATGAAGCGGGTGCTTTTGTAAGGCTTTCCGGTTCCTCCATGAGGAAGAAGATCAACCCGGCGGATATTGAAAAGATCGTGGCAAAAATGGCAAGAATACCCACTGTAAGCGTATCCACGTCGGATAAGAAAAAACTGGAAACCCTCGAAGACAGGCTCAAACAGAAGGTTTTCGGCCAAGATGATGCCCTCCGATCGATCGTGACCTCTATAAAACGATCAAGGGCCGGCCTGCGCACACCCGGCAGACCGATCGGATCCTTTTTATTCAGCGGGCCGACCGGTGTTGGGAAAACAGAAGTGGCACGACAGATCTCCTCGAATTTAGGGGTTCAGTTTTTGCGCTTCGATATGAGCGAATACATGGAGAAGCATGCGGTAGCCAGACTGATCGGCGCTCCTCCAGGCTACATCGGATTTGACCAGGGTGGACTGTTGACAGATGGGATTCGAAAGCACCCCCACAGCGTACTCCTACTTGATGAAATTGAAAAGGCCCATTCCGATCTCTACAGTATTTTGCTCCAGGTTCTAGACCATGCCACCCTGACGGACAATAACGGTAAAAAGGCTGATTTCAGAAATGTGATCATCATCATGACCTCTAATGCCGGCGCAAGGGAAATGAGCACCCTCAACATCGGTTTTGGGGATCAAAAAACCGATACCCGGTCAAAAGGGAAAAAAGCCATCGAAGCCTTTTTTAGCCCGGAATTCAGAAACCGGTTAGACGGAATCATAAATTTCAATTCGTTGACCGTCAATATCATGGAGAAGGTTGTCGATAAATTTATGGATGAGGTGAACGAACAACTTGCTCCCAAGAAGGTGTATCTCAACATTGCCAAGCGCGTGCGGACCTGGCTGGCGGAAAAAGGGCATGATCCACGTTATGGCGCAAGGCCGCTGGCAAGGGTCATCCAGACAGAGATTAAGGATGTCCTTTCAGATAAGATTCTATTCGGGTGCCTTGAAAAAGGAGGTAAAGTATTCATTGATCTGAAAAATAACGATTTAGCCTTCCACTATGGTTAAATGCCGGTCTTTCTATTATCCCAAAAAATAGCGTTTCCTCCCCCCCATCTTGCCAGAAAAGATGGCCTGCTGGCCGTTGGCGGCGACCTTAGCCAGAAACGGCTTCTCCTCGCGTACCGAATGGGCATATTCCCATGGTTTTCAGATGGCGAACCGATCATGTGGTGGTGTCCTGATCCTCGTCTTGTTCTCTACCCTGATGAACTTCGAATTCCAAAGAGCCTGAGAAAAGTGCTTAAAAAGAATTTGTTTCAGATGACTATAGATGCCGCGTTTAAGGAAGTTATAACCGAGTGTGCACGGGTGCGATTGGAAGCGGGTGAGGGGACCTGGATTGTCGAGGAGATGAAAGCGGCATATTGTCAATTACACGAAGCCGGTTTTGCCCATTCAGTTGAAGCCTGGCATCATCGTGAGTTGGCAGGCGGATTATATGGCGTTTCAATGGGTAAATGTTTTTTTGGAGAATCGATGTTCACACGGGTCAACGATGCCTCGAAAGTGGCCCTGGTTTTTCTGTCCGAATATTTAAAATCTTTATCTTTTGATATGATTGACTGCCAGATGACCACCGAACACATGATTCGTTTCGGCGCCAGAAAGATCCCGAGAGATCTCTTTTTGGATCAGCTGAAACAATCCCTTAACGTACCAGATTTAAAGAGCAAGTGGGCAAGCAGATAACAAAAGGGGGTAAAAAGAGGAGGGTACTGTCCCATGGAAAAAGAATGCATCTTTTGCAATATTATTAATCGAAAACTTCCGAGTGAATTCCTATATGAAGATGATACGGTGGTGGTTTTTAAAGATATCCATCCGCGTGCACCGATTCATTTGTTAATCGTCCCTAAAAAACATATACGGAGCATCAATGACTTTGGGGAGGATGACAAATCGATAGTTTCAGATACAATCGATATTGCTAAGATGATGGCAGTAAAAACGGGCATTTCCAGGTCCGGATACAAACTCCTTTTTAACGTGGAAAAAGGTGGCGGGCAGGTGATTTTCCATCTGCACCTGCACCTGATGGGCGGATGGCGTCGATAGACGGCATCATCTGCTGGTGCAATCGGCCCGCACGAAGGCAGAAGGATTCAAGCTTGGCGGTGATCAACTGGGGAAAGGAGGAGCCGTCGGTTTCAATCGCCAGAAAGGGGAGATCATCCATTTCTGTGAGGACAGCTTTCAATCTTTTATTTCGCGGGTCGGTTTCCAGCTTTCCCTCACGGGTCATTGCCTTATTTAATAGGGCCTCTGACAATCGGTTTGGCATGCAGCCGAAGGGACCGATGGAGATCACACCACAGGCCTGGGTCGCGATCTCGGTCATGGCACTCCCTACGGTGAGGATGGCTTCTCCGGCCAGATCCGATGTTATGTAGGGTGCGGCATTGGCGATGATGGATTTGATGTTGACCGGTGTGGCGTGAACGAGACCTGATATTGAAAGTAAAGATTTGATCTTTTTTTCAAACCGGGCCATCGATATTTTTTTAATCCAAAATCCCAGTTTTTCCTTCTTTAACATTTTGTAACTGCTCGGATCGTTTTGGAGTGTATAGTCGGAATAGAGCATCCATTCGGCAATCGGCGAACAGATAGTAGCAAAACCTTTATCAGCAAGCGTCTCGGTCAGATACTGGCGGGACAATTGATCCCTCCGGACAAATATCTCGCCGACAAGGGAGATCAACGGTACTTGATTGGATGGGCGTTTCAATGGAATTTGGCGAAAATGCCGAGCGGTTCGTATCAGCTGCTTGTTCAGTGTATTGAATTCTCCTTTTTCCAGTTCACCCAGTATCAGATGCCACTCACGATCGAATATATCCATTGCCGTCCCAATCTCTTTTGAATTTGACAGCAGCATGGATCGAATATCTTCCATAACATCGGATATAATAATTGCCCACCATCCTCTTTTCTGAAAGCCATTTCCCAAACCGGTGTAGGAATTATCCGACGTCAGGGCAAGCAGGGCGACATCAGGTATACCGAGCTTTCGGACCAGGTCTTCCATAAAAATGTAATACTGGCCGAACCGGCACGGACCGGAACCGGTCGGCATAAAGTAAACCAAAACTTCCGCTTCCTGTTTTTTATTCTGAATATAATTGAGTAGTGTTCCGGTGGTTAGGATGAGCGGAAGACATTCTTTGCAGGATGTATTGGCACGTCCCAGCTTTAATATTGTTTCATCCGCCGGTGGATGTGCCTTTGCGTTAAACCCTCTTCCCCGAAAAATCGCCGCCATCGACTCGGTTACAAGGTCTCCCATCGAGGGAAAAAGAAGGGAGACACGGGGATCGGTCATAGACAGGGTCTTGCCGGCGGTAGTGATCACCTTGGGCACACCATTTCCAAACACCACCCGGGCGGGAGAAAATTTTCTTTTTTTCTGAGTGATCCGGTTTTGGGTCGACAATTGTCGATAAGCTGAAACGATATCGAGGAATGCCTCAATCCGGGTCTCCAGGCCTGCATCTGCCGTATAACTGTCCAGTTCGAGGGTGAGAGACGGTTTTTTACCCATCAGATCCCTGAAGTATCCAAGAATAAATGAATCCGGGCCACAGGAAAAATTGGTGATATAGGTTCCAAAGAGCTGGGGATGCTTTTTAACGAATCTGGCGGCCTTTAAAATGAGTTGTCCCATCCCCCAGTACATGTGGCGTCTAGAGATCTCATCATCGACGGGGAGGAAATCCAACGGCAATACCAAAACGCCCCTTGACGCGAGTTTGTGGGGAATTCCCATATGGGCCTCATTGGTAAAACCGTTGTAGGGACGAGAAAATAAGATCACCGCAGTTTTGTCCAGATCGGTAATAAGTGTTTCAAGGGCGGCTTTACCGAGAGCCTTCATCTCATCAAAGCAGTCCGTTTGTTTCATTAGCGCCTTTCTGAAGGCCTTTTCAGCCGATTCCAGACTTAACCCCATGCTAACAGCGGTTTCAACAAGCGGTTTTCTGGCTTCGGCCAATCCCTTGGTGAGATCGATCAGCGGCGTTAAAATTTTGGTTCCTTTTTTTCTAAGGTCGTCGAGCTTATCTTTGAAGGTTGCCCGGAGATAAAATGTTTCACCCTGAATGAAAGGGCAAACCTGGGAGGCAGAATTTTCGTCCAAAATCGGAACTGCCTTGAAGTGGGGAAGAAATATGAACTCAGGGGAATCTTTCATATTGATCAAAGAATCAAAAAAACCGTGGGACAGCTCACCTGGAAAGCAGAACGCCGCATCCTTTTGATCAATACCTTTTTGAGAGGGAAAATCAGGAATAACCGGCCGAATTCCCAGTGCAGCGAAAAACGTGGAATAAAGCGGAAAATAGCTGTTAACAAGAAAACTCCGATTGATCCCAATGCGCCGGTTGGTTTTTTGTTCGCTTTCTTCAGAAAGCGGGGCGCCGTATTTTTCAAATATGAGGTGTTGTCGAATGCGGACGAGGTCTAATTTTTCCACGTTATATTTTATGTTGTGAAGCAAATTATAATATCGATTGCATGCCCCGCCAAAGGTATATTTTTTCCTGTCAAGTTCGATTGTGGCGATTTCACACCGCCTGTCGCATCTCTCCTTGCCGCCTTTACATCTGAAGGGCTTTTTATAAACAATCTCTCTGTTTGCCAGCGTTTTCAGATCAAAACGCTTTTTTTCCAATAAATTTGTTTCAATTCTTTTTTTTACTTCAAGGGCAACGCCGTATGCACCCATTAGACCCGGTTCCGGTGGAACGATAATCGGTTTTCCCAGCAGGGCGGCCATGGCCAATGGTACAGCTCTGTTGTAGCATACACCGCCCTGCATAAAGATCTTCTCACCCACCGGTCGATTACCTTTGACCCGGTTGGTGTAATTCATACAGATCGAATAGACCAACCCGGCTACAATATCCTCGTGTTCCCCTCCCTCGTGAATGGCATTTTTGATGTCGGAGGCGATAAATGCTGCACATTGATCGTTAAAATTGGGCGGGTTTTTTCCTTTAAGTGCCACTGCTGCGATGTCTTCCATTTTAATACCAAGGGTTTCATATGCCGACTCTTCCAGAAATGATCCGGTTCCCGCCGAACATGCTTCGTTCATCGCATAATCCGAAGGAACGCCATTTGTTATATAGGTGTATTTTGCATCCTGGCCCCCAATTTCAAATAACGTATCCACCTTTTCATCAAAATATACTGCAGCAGTTGAATGTGCGATGATTTCATTGATAACGCCGTCTGTCAGTGCATGGAGACCGGCGATTTGACGACCGGAGCCACAAATCCCCAATCCCTCTATGGTGATGGTCGAGGGGCTGACTTTTTCTTTTATCTGGTTCAGCAAAGAGCGATAGCATTCCCGGGAGGCTCCCACCGGATCCCCGTTAGTGCGAAGATAAACGGATGAAAGAATTGCGTTGTTCGTTTTTTTAAGAAGAATCGCTTTTGTGGTGGTCGAACCGACATCCAGGCCGAGGATGCACACTTCGCCGGATTGAATTTCCCCCATCTCAATGGTTTTGAATTCGACCCTGTCTTCAAAATTCTGGAGAAATGGAAGCGTATCAAATGAAACGACATTCTCCTTTAACAGATTGGAAATGCCGGGAAAAGGAGCTGTTTCATGGTTTAGGGCCCAAAGTGCCGCTCCCAGCGCTTCAAAATATGGTGCTTCATC
>PVBE012304294.1_pt1 | contig 14921 bp, 10 predicted proteins | sample 1631181 | NCBI WGS metagenome assembly PVBE01 (sample SAMN08397723, study PRJNA350692) | Marine metagenome, whole genome shotgun sequencing project. | isolation source: water | place: Pacific Ocean | collected 2012-04 | reverse complement strand
TCGAGGTCGAGCTCTCGAGCCTCCGCGAGAACCTCTCCGGGCTCTAGCCCGCGAGCCCTGCGCGGCTCAGCTCTTGCGCCAGGCCTGGTCGACGACGCCGTCGCCGAAGCGAAGACCGAGGACCATGCGGGCGCCCTTGCGGCCCTTGCCAGGAATGAAGAGCTCAAACTCGAGCCAGCGCTCGGTGTACACGACCTCCTCTTCCTCTTCGATGACAGTGAAGACGCGATCCACGGGCCCGACGGTGGGCTTTCGTGGGTTGCCCCACTCGAGCCTGTCTGCAGGGAAAGAGGTCACGGGCTTACCTTGGGCGTCGAAGAGGATCAGCGTGTCCACAGCGGTGTCGAAGCCGAGCGCTTCCTCAGCTTGCTCACGTTGTGTCGTCGCGACCGTCTCCGGTGCATCTCCCTTCTCTTCTTCGCCTTCTGTCTCAGGCTTCTTATCAGGGGAGGCGCCGGCTCCGCGGAAGGCGATCATCCACGTCCCCGCGCCGATGGGAGGATCGACGATCTCTTGGTCGGTCGAGAGGACGCCGAGGTGGACGAGGTCTCCCTCCAGCGTCGCCTTGCGCAGGTCATTCAGCGTAGGCGTGGTGACTGTGGTCACGGGGATGAAGGAGATGTACGAGTAGCCAGAGATGACCTGATAGAGAGCCGGGAGCTCCTCAGAGGCTGCCTCGCCCTCGGGGAGGGCGATGCCGCTCTCTCCTTCACCGCTCGTCGCCGTCGACCACTGGTCCATGGCGATGACGAGCTCGGGAGAGTACTCGACCGGTCCCGCCGCGGTGCTGGGGCGGAACTCATTGGGGATGTCGTCCAGAACGACTAGCGCGCGGTCTAGACCAGGCATCGCGGAGGCGGCGCAGCGGAAGCCGAGCGAGCTCGTCTTCTGGAAGCGGTCTGTGCCACGGCGCGTCGTGACTCTGCAGATCTCACGAGGACTCTGCACGCTGCCACCCACGGCCACGCGCTTGTTCGGATCCCACTTGGCCACCGCGTTGACTTTGATGCGCTTTTTGCCGCGCCCAAACTTGAACGTCTGCATCTTGTGGCCCTCGTAGGGCATGTAGCGAGAGGTCGTCCACTCCCACACGTTCCCAGAGAGGTCAAAGAGGCCGTCTTCGGTCGCGCCGTCAGGGAAGGAGGCGATCCGGATGACCTCTGCGCTGTTGATCTCCATCGAGGCGCAGTGACCCTCGCTCCAGTCCTCTCCCCAAGGGTAGACCCGCTCCGTTCCGCGGCGGGCCGCGTGCTGATATTCGCCCTCCGACATGAGTCGGAGCCCTGCCCAGCGCGCGTAGGCGCGGGCGTCCTGATAGTCGACGAAGGTGACCGGCATGAGCTTCGTGTCCTCGGGGACGTGCCACTCGCACTCTTGCCAGTGCTGCTGCCACCAGGCTGCGTCGTCAAAGGGGATCATCTCCGGGAGCTTCTCCCCGGCGTCACGCGCTGCCTTGCGGAGTCGACCGTTCTCTTCGAGGTAGGCCACGCGGGCCTCGCTCACAGCCTCCTCACCCCAGAGGTGGGGGGGGCGGAACTTGCTGTCCTCAATGAAGGTCGCGTACTGCTCGTTGCTGACCTCGCTCACCATGAGGAAGAACGGCTCCACCTCTTCACGGATGAGGGGGGTCTCGGCGACGAATGCTCCGGCGTGGTTCCGCATCGAGGGAGACGCCTCAAGCATCTCTTCGATCGTCTTCACATCATTCCCCACCTGCGTGCGGCCACCTTTCAGGTAGAGCATGCCGGGAGGGGCTTCGAGGCTCTTCTTCTGCGCAGCGACGGCGGTGCTTTGGAAGAGGAGGAGGATGAGGACGATCTTTGCCAATGTAGAGCTCCAGAGGGTGGGCGCGAGGGGCTGTTCTATGCCCAAGAAAGAGGGGGGGATGACCCCTCACCTATCTATGCAGTCCGAAGATGTTACAGGCCCCTCCCTGAGAGGCAAGAGGATCGCGAGCGGCAGACCCCTGAGGCGTGCTTACTCGGTGTCTTCAGCCGGGATTACACCCGCGGCGAGCAGGTCCGTCTGGGGGGCGGACAGCCACTCCTCACCATGGACCTTCATGAGCGCTGTGAAGGCGTCTAAGACCTCCGGGTCGAAGGCGCGCCCGCGCTGGGCCTCGAAGAAGTCGAGGGTCTTATCAAGCGGCCAGACGTCCTTGTAGGAGCGCTTGGTCGAGAGGCTGTCGAAGACCTCTACGACTCCTAGGATCCGGCCAGGCAGAGAGATCTCTTCGCCTCCCAGGCGATTGGGGTAGCCAGTGCCATCGAACTTCTCATGGTGCTCAGCGACGTATTGGCAGACCTCTTCGAGGTAAGGGTTGTTCCCTAGCTTGGAGGCGCCGAGCGCGGGGTGCTTCTGGACCTCACGGTACTCCTCTGGAGTGAGCGGCCCCGCCTTGGTGAGGAAGCTGAGGTCCTCGAGGTAGATCTTCCCGTAGTCGTGCGCGATCGCGGCGAGCTCGATGCGCTCGGTGATCTGCGGCTCTAGGTCAAAGTTCTCTGCGAGGATCCGGCAGTACTTCCGCGTGCGCTCCCCGTGCCCCGCTGTGTACGGGTCCACCCGTTCGATCGTGTTCGCGACCATCTCGGAGAGGATGTCTACGACCTCTGTGAACTCAAGCTGTCCCTCATCACGCTCGAGGGTCTGCTCGCGGAGGGCGCGGTGCACCATCGCGCCGAGGACCACGGGGTCGACGGGCTTGACGAGATAGTCGAGCGCGCCACCTTTGATCGCGGACACAGCCCCTTCGACCTCTGGGTAGCCCGTCATCAGGATCACGACCGCCAACGGCTGAAGCTCTCGACAGGCGTTGAGGACGCTCTCCCCTTTCTCGAAGCCGTCAAAGTGCACGTCCGTGACGACGGCGTCGACGGTGACGGATTGGAGCAGGCGGAGCGCCTCCTCCGGGGTGACGGCGAGGCTGACGTCAAACCCTTGGAGTCCGAGCGCGTGACCGAGGAGCTCTAGGGTGGCGCGCTCATCGTCCACGAGGAGCACCGAGGGCGGCGTTGAGTTATGGGCGAGTACGTTCATGGCGGTGTCGCGGGCCTCCTTCCGAGGCAGTGGACGCCTGTTTTGTACCAAAGCCGTAAGAGGGCTTGAAGTGAAGGCTTATGACGCTCTGTGCGACGCAGGGGGTGCGCGCCTGTATTGTGTTGGTGCTTTGGATGTAGAGCTTGAATTCACCGTCGCCCCAGATTCCGAGGGCGCGCGTCTCGACCTCGCCTTCGTGGCGTCGCTAGAGGGGATCTCTCGCTCGCGAGCGCAGGCTTGGATTCGCGCAGGGAGAGTGAGCGTGGACGGGGAGGTCCGCGACCGTCCAGGCCTGCACCTACGCGCTGGCCAGGCTGTCACGTTGAGGGCGCAGGAGGCCTCCGAGCAGACGGAGGCTCGGGAGCTCCCGCCCCTAGAGCTGCTCTACGAGGACGCTGACATCCTCGTCGTGAGCAAGCCGGCGGGGCTCTTGACCCACGCTAACCGCGATGGGGAGCGCTCGGTCTCTGGGGATCTGGAGGAGAGCCACGGCCCGCTCCCCGAGGGAGACGTGCCGCTGCGGAGGGGCATCGTCCACAGGCTTGACCGTGACACGAGCGGTGTGCTCGTCGTCGCTCGCAGCTCAACAGCCCTCGCGTCTCTCCAGGGAGCCTTCAGAGAGCGCCGCGTCCAGAAGACATACGAGGGCGTCGTGGCGGGCGCGCCGCGCTTTGACTCTGACTGGATCGACGCGTCGCTCGGTCGCAGCGTGAAGCACCCTGATCGTCAGAGCGTGGTCTCCAAAGAAGAGGGCAGAGAGGCGCTCACCTATTGGGAGGTGATCGAGCGCTTTGACGGCTACGCGCACGTCCGCTTGCAGCCGAAGACTGGGCGCACGCATCAGCTCCGCGTTCATCTCTCCTCAATAGACCTCGCGATCGTCGGTGATTCGCTCTACCGCTCGAAGGGCGGGCGACCGGCTCGCCTTCCGGCGGACGCGCCCAACATGGAGCGTCACGCGCTGCACGCTCAGGCGCTGTGTCTCCCGCACCCCACATCGGGCGAGGAGGTCTCGTTCAGCGCGCAAAGGCCGACGGACATGGAGGCAGCCCTCGCTTGGCTCCGCAGCGAGCGCGCGGGCGCTTAGCGGCGGCGCACGAAGGCGGGGTCGAGCGCTCGAGCGCCGAGCTCCTCTGCGCGCGCGCGCTCGTCAGGGGTCGGGACCCCAGCCGAGAGCCGGATGCCCGCCTTCTCTCTCAGCTCACGCGTCATGGCTCGCGCGACCGAGGCGGGGTCATCCACGCCTTTGAGCTCTGCGATGTCGGTGTCGTACTTCGAGGGACCCAGCTTGATCGAGCCGTGGTGCAGGACGCGGCCTTTCTTTCGCCGTTGAGCGGAGCCCACGCCCTTCCTCTCGTCCCAGGCGAGGTCTTGGGCGGTCGAGTGGTGGAAGCACATCCCCGTCTCCGCTGTGTCCGAGCGGAGCGCGCCGTCCCCCCTCAAGGAGGCCTCGCAGCCTAGGCTGGAGAGCGCGCCCCTGACGAGGTCGTGGACCCGCTCGTAGGAGCGGGCGATGGGCCCCTCGAAGAGGGGGTGGGAGAGGCTCGTAGAGAGCGAGAAGGTCAGCTCGTTCGTGTGATGGATCGCGCCGCCTCCGGTGATGCGACGAACAACGACGAAGGCCTCAGACGCGGCCGGGACGTCCTCGAAGCGCTGGAAGTAGCCCAGGCTGAGCGCGGCAGGGGTCCAGGTGTAGAAGCGCAGCGTAGGTGGAGACAGCTCGTCCTCTAGGAGGGCGCCGTCGAGGCCCATGTTGAACTCTGGGGGCGCACCCCAGGTGGTGATCAGGCGCCAGGTCTCCACGGCGCGTGCGCGGTCACTCCTTCTCGGCGATCAGCTCTTCGTAGGCTGACGCGTCGAGGAGGCTTGAGGCCTTGTCCTGACCGATCTTGACCCGGATCAACCAGCCGCGATCCCACGGGTCGTCAGAGAGGATCTCCAGGTGGTCCTCGATGTCTGGGTTCACCTCGACGATCTCGCCGGAGACGGGAGAGTTGAGGTCGCTCACGGACTTTACAGACTCGATCTCGCCGAAGGTCTCGCCGGCGTCGATGACGCGGCCGAGCTCAGGGAGGTCGCAGTAGACGAGGTCACCCTCGTTCCCGCTGCAGAGCTCATCGACCGCGAAGTCAGTGATGCCGATGGTCGCGGTCTCATCTTCGATCTTGACCCACTCGTGGGAGGGGAGGTAGTGGCGATCGTCGGGGCGCATGTTCAGTTCCTTGGTGTCTAACGGTTCTTGGTGGTGGAGTTTGAGGCCACGTCAGCTCTTCTTGGGCTTGCGTGTCCTCGAGTAAAAGGGGAGCGGATGGACCTTGATCGGTGTGGACTTCCCGCGGATGTCCATCGCAAGTTCAGTTCCGGGGTCAGCGCACTCTCGCTCGACGTAGGCTGTCCCGATGTTCGTTCCGAGGGTGGGGGAGACGGAGCCTGAGCGGACCTCTCCAACTTGGACCCCACCGGAGAGTACTGGATAGCCCATGCGCGGAGGGCGTTTGCCCTCAGCGGTGAGCCCGACGAGCGTCCGCGTGCTGGACTCTCCCATGGCCTTCAGGGCGTCGCGTCCGATCCAGTCGCCCTTCTCCTCGGAGAATGAGACCGCGAAGTCGAGGCCAGCCTCGAGGGCGTGGTGTTCGGGGCTGATCTCGTGACCGTAGAGCGCCATCCCTGCTTCGAGCCGCAGCGTGTCTCGCGCGCCGAGGCCGATGGGCTGCAGGCCGTGTGAGCTGCCGAATTCGAGCATCGCGTTCCAGACGTCGACCCCGTCCTCCACGCGGAGGTAGATCTCGAAGCCGTCTTCGCCGGTGTATCCGGTGCGTGACAAGAGGGTGTTGGGGATCGAGCACACCGTCGCGCGGCCGAAGCGGTAGTAGCCGATCTCGCTGAGGTCAGAGTCACAGGCTGACTGGACGATGGAGAGCGCCTCCGGGCCTTGGACAGCCATCATCGTCGTGCGGTCTGTGCGGTCGTCGATCGTGACGTCGAAGCCCTCGGCGTGCTCGCGCAAGAAGGCGAGGTCTGCGTCGATGTTGGCGGCGTTGATGACGAGGCGCACGTACTCCGGGTCGACATACACCAAGAGGTCGTCGATCGGATACCCGTCTGTGCCGCAGAACAAGGAGTAGCGGATCGCGCCGTCGGGGATGCGGGCGACGAAGTTGGTGGTGATGGAATCCAAGTAGCGGAGTCGGTCCGGACCGAACACGCGCACGCGCCCCATGTGCCCGAGGTCAAAGATTCCAGCGCGCTCACGGACACACTTCACCTCATCGAGGATGGGGCCGTACTGCACCGGCATATGCCAACCGCCAAACTCGACGAGGCGTCCGCCGAGCTTCTCGTGTGTGTCGTGGAGAGGTGTCTGTCTCATGGGTGTTCAGCGCAACGAACAGGGGCGCAACGGAGGTGTCTCCGGTGCGCCCCTGTTCGATGGCCCCTTGTGGGGTCGTCCAGGCGACTTCCGATCACGAGTCCTGGGTGCCTGAGAGATTCGCTGGGATAGGCCAGCTTGCCCCTTCGGCGTCCGCGGGTCCTGCCCCAGAGCGGGGCTCTCTCCGCGAAGCTCTCCTCGAGATCGTCGCGAGGGGGATCCTAGTGGATCGACCCTCGCGGGCCAACCCCTGCCTGGCCCCGACCGCGGGCGGTTCCTGGGGGTAGGCTTCTGTTGGATCCCCCCAGACATAGGAGAAAACCGACCGCATCACATGAGGCTGATCCAACGACACGACCGCCTGAGGGCCCTCTGGGCCCCACTCACCATCATCCTCCTCGCTGCAGGAGCCCGCGCACAGCATGAAGGCGACCCCTTCACGCCTGGCCTGCGCTGGAGCCGTGTCAGCGCTGGAGGCTCGCCCTGGATCCCCTCTAGGGTCCTCTTCGCCGACGCCGATCAGCTGGTCTGGGCCTCCTCAGGGCCCTTGGGAGCCTGCGTGGAGGCTTACTCTGCTTGGGGCACGGGTCCACAGGCGCCACTCTCAAGGAGTGTGGAGGAGGCGCCGGGGGCGCGGGTCTGGGATCTCGCCGCTAGCGATCAGGCGGCCGCTCTCTTCGCGGTGACCCACACGCCCGGAGCCGTGAACAACGACGTAGAGCTCGTGCGTTATCCAGCCCCGAGCACCTCCACAGATGGCTCCATGGAGCCGCTCTGGAGCGTCGCCTCTCCGGCTGCACAGACTGGCGCAGCGCTCGTCGCCTGCGACGCGCAAGGAGAGCGGGTCTGCTTCGCCGCTTGGGACGTTCAGCAGAAGCGCTCTTACGTGCGCTGGCACCTCGCACAAAACGGCGCGATCGTCGCTGCCGCTGAGGTCCTGGCGGGGGACCTCGATCACCTCGTGATGAGCGCAGACGGCGCGCTCACGCTCGCTTCTGACGATGAGCGGGTGTGGGTGTGGGACTCGAACGGCGCGCTGATCCACTACGAGGTGGCGGACTCCGTGGTGCGCGTCGCTGACTTTGACGCCACGGGTGAGCATCTGCTCCTCGCGCACGGCTCGCGCGCGCGCCTCCTATCGAGGGTCGCTGGCCGGTTCTTGGAGGTGGAGCGCGTAGACGGTCTCAGCTCAGAGCTCGCTGCTTGCGGTGCCCTGAGCGAGTCTGGATCGGGTTGGGCGATCGCTTGGTGTGACACGTCCGCAAACAGCGCGCGATACGCGCTCTATGCTGGCTTGAGCGACGTCCTGCTCGCAGAGCATGAGCAGCCGGGCTCACCAAGGGGCAGGCAGAACATCCCTCAGGCCGTGAGCATCACACCGCGCGGTGAGCGGGCGGCGTTCGCGACCTGGGGTGACGGGGTCCAAGAGGAGCTGTTGCTCTTGGACGCAGCAGAGGGGGGGCTGCGTTGGGGGCTCGATCTGCCGGGGAGCGCGATGGACGTGGCGCTCGACCGAACGGGACGGCGGGTCGCGGTCGTCCACAAAGACGTCCACGCCAACGAACCTGGAGCGGGTGGTGAGGTGCGGCTCTTTGACACGGGCGAGGCGGACCTCGCCTTGACCGAGGCGCCGAGGCCTGGGGGGGTCCTCGCTGCAGAGTGCGAGGCAGAGGGCGCCAGCGTCGTCTTCTTCCTCTTCGGTGAGGCCTCACAAGGCCCCGTGGAGCTCCCGTTCGTCAGCGGTGAGCTGTGGGTCTCCCTGGGATCACGCTTGGTCGTGAGGGCGAGGCGTCCAGGTATGACCGGTCGCGCTCGCTGTGAGCTCAGCTTGCCGCAGGGCGCAGAGGGTCTCGAGGTCGCTGTTCAGGCCGTGAGCAGGATCGCGGGGGCGCTGGTGGCATCCGAGGCCTATCTCGGGCTTCGACCTCGCTGAGAGCACCATCTAGCGCCTCGGATGCTCTGGCCAAAGGTGCGCTTTAAAGGCCCTAAGGCTCAGCTGATTGGCTGCAGCCTGTTCTTCACAAGCTGCTTTATAGCAGTGACTTAGGGCAGTTTTTTGCCAGGTGGAGTTGAGCTCTGTAGCTGTCAGCGCCGGAATTCTAGGCCTCGCGCTCAAGAGCGACTTCCTAGAAGGACGAAGTGTGGCTTCAGGTGGAGTCCCCAATCCACCCAGAACCCAAGGCTCTCCCTCCCGACCGCATCACCGCGCCGGGGACCCGAAAAACCCAAGCCATTTTGGCTCCCAAAGCAATGCACACACACACCGCGATCTCTCGCGCCTTCGCCCTCGGCGCGGCGCTCCTCATCACAGCTTGCTCGACCAGCGACGACTCTGCTGGGAGTTCACAGAGCTTCCTCACCTCGGCCCTCCAGGACCAAGGCATCGACCCCTCTGGTCGCACCACGGTCTTCACCTTTACGAAGGCACCGAGCGGCGCGACCACGGCTGACTTCCAGGCTGATGGCGGCCAGACAGCACAGTCGGTCAGCTTCTCCGGGGCGACCGCGACGGTCACCTGGGATGAGCGTGTCAGCCCCTCGCACGACGTCCGCTACACGGGCGGCTCCTCCGCGAGCGCGTGGGTAGACGTCGCGACGAGCGACTCCAGCGCGAGCTCCTTCTCGATCACGTCCTCTTCTCAGGTCGGCCTCGGTGCTGACGAGGTCGTCCTCTCTGTCTCGGGCCCTTGGCTCGTCGAGTCAGAGGTTGAGGACCCCCAGAGCTGGACGTACTCCGTCTCTGGATATTCGCAGGACCTCAGCGGCTCGGTGCTCGCTTACGACGCCGCCAGCTCCAGCCTGACGATCACCTTCGGCGACTCAGCCAGCCTCCACGAAGAGTTCACCATCACGCCGGCCGGGATCCACACCGTCGCTGACGTCGACGCGCTCTTCGACACCATGAACGGCACGAGCTCCGGCGACTCCATCGCGCCGATGCTTGTCTCAGTCGAGCAGAACCTCGCCGAGAACGCCTACGGTCAGGTCGTCGACTTCACCTTCGATGAAGAGATGGACCCGTTCTTCTGCGCGCCTGGCATCTACTACCAGGTCGCCGGGAACATCGCGATGTCCGTCTCGCAGCCCTCAGGCGACGTCCTGCGGGTCTACTACTCACAGCCCGTGATCCCCGGCGTCGACACCGTCGATGTCGATGGGACGCTGATGGACTTGCGCGGCAACGCGCTCTCAAACGCTGGCAACTTCGCGGTCACGCAGCCCGCGCCGATCGCCAACGCCTTCGGGGGCAGCTGCAGCGCCACGACCTCGCAGAATGAGGGCGGCGACTACGTCGTCATCTACACCGACCAGGCCTTCGACGCGCAGTCCGCGATCGATCCGACCGCGTGGATCCTCACCGTGGACGGCGCCAACGTCGACCTCGGCTCTCAAGGGATGTCCTATGACTTCACAGAGCGCTGCTTCCGCGTTGAGCTCAACTTCGACATGCAGAACGGCACCAGCTGGAGCATGACGGCGCTGGGTATCCTCGAGGTCGACGGCCAGAGCTTCGTCGGCTCTCACAGCGGGACCGTCTCCGGCGACTCGGAGACCCCCTACGTGCTGAACGTGGTCCAGAACCGCTCCTTCGACAGCACGGGCGCGATCATCGACGTGCGCTTGAGCGAAGATTGCGACGCGGTCAACGCCGAGGACATCAACAACTGGAGCGTCTCTGGTGGCCCCGAGGTCATGGCCGTGACCTTCCTCGGGAACAGCCGCGTCGTGCGCCTGTTCTGCGACGAGACCGTGACGCCTGGCGAGCACAGCCTGAGCTGTGTCGCCCTTGAGGACCTCGCCGGCAACGTGATGAGCGCTCCGATGACTGGCATCGAGGTCGTCTCGACCGACTCGACCTCGCCCGTCGTGATGGCGTCCACAGCCAGCGCCTACGAGGGCGCGGGCAACGACGCGATCTTCGTCGTCTTCAGCGAAGACATGTACGAGGACGACTGCGAGGACGCCTTCAAGTGGACCTTCGAGTCACCGCAAGGCACCGAGCAAGACCTCACGGGCGCGAGCTTCGAGTACGACTCGACCCACCGCACCTGCACCGTCACCTTCGGGAGCATGACCGGTGTCAACTTCAAGCGCGGCGATGACTACTCGCTGCAGTTCGACGGAGTCAGAGACCTCGGCGGCAACGCGCTCGGCGTCGACACCGCGACCGGCACCATCTCTTATGAGACGACGCAGCCGCGCGTGGTTGACTGCTGGCGTGAAGCGACCGGTGACAACATCGTCGTGCGCTTCAGCGAGCCCTGCGACTGGACGAACGACACCTCCGGCGCGACCCGCTACGTCCTGAGCGATGGCTCCGGGATGGTCCTCTCGGAGAGCCCCGTCTCCACGACGACCCTCGACGACGGCCTCGGCGTTCGCGTCCACTTTGGCGTCGCCATCCAGCCTGACTACACCCTGGACGTCTTCGGGATCACCGACCTCGCCGGGAACCACCTGTTCCCCGACACAGGTCGCGGACTCTCTGTCGAGGACGGCTCGATGCCCTCCTTCGCCGGCGGCGCCACTGACATCGAAGTGGTGAGCGGTGAGAACAACGACACCGTGATCCTTCAGTTCAACCGGAAGATGAGCCCCTGGGGCATCACCGACTCCGAGAACTACACCCTCTCCGCTGGTGTTGAGGACTTCGACCTCGGCGCCGCGACCATCGGGTTCGACGGTGACCGCATGGTCTGGTTCGAGCTGGGACGCGGCACGATCGACAACCTGCAGGACGGGGCGAACTACACCGTGACGGTGACGAACGTCCAGACCGCTCAGGGCGTCGAGCGCGGCTTCGCAGACAGCGACACAGCGGTGGCTTCGGGCGACAGCTCGTTCCCCACGGCGCTCGTCGGCGACATCCGCTTGGACCCGGCCTACGCGAACTGCGTGCTGATCAGCTGCACTGAGGCCCTCGATCCGGCCCTCTCTGCTGACTCTTCGCGCTACACCCTCAACGGGAGCCCCGCTACGGACGCGCGCTTGGTCAGCCCTCGCTGCTGCCGCGTGACGTTCTCAACGATCCCCGCTGAGCTCGACGTCTTGGCCTTCACGCTGACAGACCTCGCGGGCAACGAGTCCGGCTCTATCAGCCGCTCTGTCGACGTCGCTGATGTCTCCGCGCCCCTCCTCGTCAACGTCGAGGGAGTGGCGGTCACAGGCGCCGGTGGTGATGAGCTCCACGTAGAGTTCAGCGAAGACCTCGACGTCAACACGACCTATGACCCCTCGAACTATCAGTTCATGAACGGGTCAACGGTGATCTCGATGGCCACCGCGGACTACGAGTACGACAGCACGAACTACACCGTGACGATCTTCCTCGGACCCAGCTTCGACCTGGACCCGAGCCAGGGCCTCACCGCGACGATCCAGGGCGTGGCAGACTGCGCCGGCAACGGCATCGTCGCTCCTGGGGTCACGCTCTCAGGGTCCTGCAGTGGCGACAGCATCGCCCCGTTCATCTCGGGAGCCTTCGTGGACTTCCGCGCTGACTCGAACGGCGGCTGCGTCGAGGTTCGCTTCAACGAGGACGTGGACATGAGCTGGTGCGCTGATCCCGCGAACTGGGACACCGTCGGTGGCTCTACGGTCTTGAGCGTTGATGTCACGGGTGACAGCTCGTGCGCGCTCTACCTCCAAGCGCCCCTCACTGAGGGTCAGACGATCGACCTCACGACAGGTCTTGAGGACACCGCCGGCAACACCGCCGCTGACCTCTCCTACGCCCCGATCTTCTGATCTCGCCTATCTAACCGATCCGGGGGTGTGTGCCCCCGGGGGAGCCGAAGAGGCCCCGCATCACTGAGGTGATGCGGGGCCTCTGTACATGTCCTAGGGGGTCTCTCACCGGAACGAGCACTCTCCCTTCAGAGCGTGAGCGGCGGGAGTCGATAGAGCTTGGGCAGGGCGCAGGGGCCCTGCAGCAACATGAACCGCTCATCTAAGGCAGGGGCCTTTGTGGCGGGAGAGGTCATCAGGGCGATCGGAGGCCCTGTGGTGTTCTCTCATCCGCCTCGTGAGGCTGCGCGGAAGCTCTCTCGCGCGAGAGCTCGGGTGAACACCGGGCTCGCAGAGGTCGTCTTGCAGCCGCTCCTCTCCTACTTGGAGGAGCACCCGAGGGATACGGCTGCGCTCTTTGCGCTCGTCCTCATAGGCAGCGCCCATCCAGCCGCGTGTGAGGAGGCGCGGTGCTCAGCCCAAGAGGAGGCAGAGAGGCTCGCCCAGCTCTTGGAGGGCGATGGGGCGACCGAATGGGCTGCGGCTCTCCGGGAGGAGTTCGAGCTGGTGGGGCCCGTCGCACAGCAAGGGAGGGCTAGAGGAGGGGAGCTAGGTGTAGATCGCGACTCTCGTCCGCCGGCGCAGGCGAGGCGGTGGCGTGTGCGCTCACCGCGCAGGCTCTTGGCGGCAGGCCTCGGGCTCTCGCTCCTCGCGCTAGGGGTGTGGAGAGAGCTCGATCTCAGGGAGCGCTGGGCCTCGGTCTCTCCTGCGAGGGCGGGAGATCTGAGCTCAGTGGGCCAGCGCGTCGAGGAGTTGAGCCTCTTGATCGAAGGGAGCGGGCCATGGCTGGGGCTCCCCGCCGTCGCGTCGGAGCGTCTGCGCTTAGAGGGGGAGCTGAAGCGGCTCTCACGCGCGGAGCGAATCAAGGTCGAGGAGGCAGAGAGAGCGTTTGAGCTGCGAATGTTTGAGGCGGATCAGGCGCGAGAGCGCGGGCTCTTGGCGTTGGAGGCGGGCTCGCTCTCTCTGGCGCGCGAGTGCTTCGCTCACGCCTTAGAGCTCGGCGGGGAGGACGGGCGAGGCGCAGCAGGCATCGCTCAGGACCTCGTCCGCTTGAGCGAGGTGCACCTCGCGCTCAGCGCAGAGCTTGAAGCTCAAGGTGGAGTCACCCGATGAGCGATCGCGCCGTGATCGTGTACTGGGGGCCGGGACTCTCAGGAAAGTCGACGAACCTCTCTGTAGTGCGCGAGGTCCTCGCTGGGCGAGCGAGCGATGAGGGACAGTCAAGTCAGGCGGTCGAGGACGCTCCGGATCGCGTCCTCTTTGACCTCGGCGCTGACAGCGCACAGCTAGAGCTCTTCGCGCCGCCAGGACAGGCCCACCATCGACTCTTGCGGCAGGAGGCCTTCGCGGAGGTGGACGGGGTCGTCTTTGTGGCCGACTCCTCCGCTGCTGCGGTGGCGGTCAACCTCGCCGCGCTCGAGGAGCTAGAGCTCCTCGTCGCCTCAAGACATCAGGAGCTCAACGAGCTCGCGCTCGTCTTCCAATTCAACAAGCGCGATCTCTGTGACGCGCTCGAGGTCTCTCGCCTCCAAGAGCTGCTCAATCCCAGCGGTCGTCCGAGCGTAGAGGCGATCGCCACGAGGGGTGTAGGGGTCTTTCCATCGCTCAAGGCCGTGGCGCGAGAGCTGGGGAGGTGCGGGCGCTCGGCTTGCGCGCAGGCCATCGAGAGCCCGCTGAGGCTTCGCCATGGCGAAGGAGAGGTCGCGCTCTTAGGTGACGTGGGGGGCGGAGAGGGGGAGGATCCGGACGCGCTCGCGCTCTGTAGCGGATCGCTCAGTAGCGGATCGCTCAGTAGCGGATCGCTCAGGAGCGGGGAGAGCGGGACAGGCTCCCTCTTCGCGGGGTGGTCCTTGGTGTTCGCTGGTGCGCTCGGTGCGCTCGTGAGAGAGCTCCTAGAGCTCGGGTGGTGGCTCGCAGCGAGGGGCGGCTGAGGCTAGCGATCAATCTCCGCGGGGATGGAAGCCTGTCTTCGAGCTCGATTTCCGCCATTTCTTCCCAATCGTGGGAAGGGCCATTTGCGTGACTTTGAAGGGGTTGGTGCCGAGGCCTATATCCTCCTCAAACCAGCTTGGGTGGGCTCAGCTAGACCAGGTTGGGTTTGGTCATTTGCTCGTCTTAGTGTCTCGGGATGGCGCCCCCAACTTGACCACGAGATGTGCCTTTATGGTCCACACAGAGCCTAGAACTCAGGGGCGAAAAAGGAACGCTCAAAGAGCTAGGGGGGCCCTGTCGCTCTCCCTTTTTGGAGCGGCTCGGAGCACACAGCTCCGATGCAAATTCGCACAGAGGCTCGGGTCTCTGGGGCGCGCTCGTTTGGAGGCCTCATAGGAGGTTCATTTCCTTCCCAAACAGGAACCTTGACCTTGCAGGAGCCGGCTTTTCAGGCTCGGAATCAGGCAAGCGGGCCCACACCGGCGCCGATTGCAGCCTTGATGTTGTGCAACCGGTGCCTCACGGCGCCATCCTCAGATCTCGAGTCTGACTCCTAAGGAGACAAACCACTATGGCGAAGAAGAAGACCAAGCGTAAGGCCAAGAAAAAGGCCACCAAACGCAAGGCCAAGAAGAAGGCGGCTCCCAAACGGAAAGCCACCAAACGCAAGGCCAAGAAGAAGGCAACGAAGAAGAAGGCCAAGAAGAAGGCAGCGCCCAAGCGCAAAGCCAAGAAGAAGGCCAAGAAGAAGGCAGCGCCCAAGCGCAAAGCCAAGAAGAAGGCCAAGAAGAAGGCG